>Ga0187892_10002384_pt1 | contig 37997 bp, 26 predicted proteins | sample MA1701073metaG_FD_139345 | JGI IMG/M metagenome (GOLD analysis project Ga0187892, IMG submission 139345) | Bio-ooze microbial communities from a basaltic lava cave in the Kipuka Kanohina Cave System on the Island of Hawaii, USA - MA170107-3 metaG ... | reverse complement strand
CACGCTGCGCGGACACGCCGGCGGGAGCGTCGGCGACACGCTCGTGCGGTCGGGGATCATCGATCCCACGTCCGTGCAGCGGCTCGGACGCGAGCTCGACGCCGCGCTCGCCGAGCGGCTCGCCTCCCTTCAGGCGATGGAACTCACGAAGCGCGGGGCCGCGGATCCGGCCGCTCTGGCGGAGTGCCGCGCCAAGCTCGCGGCGCTGCGCGGCGATGGGTTCGACTTCGACCTCCTCGACCTGCTCGTGAAGCGCCAGACGCTGACCGTCGAGGACGCCTCGTCCGTCCGCCGCGCCGTGCAGTCGGAGTTCGCTTTCTGCCCCGCCTGCGTCGAGCCGCTCGCGGAGTCGCGGCTGAAGGCCGACACCCGGATGGCGTGCCCGAAGTGCGGCGTCGCGTTCGCGGGGCGCGAGGCCGTGCGCGCCTCGGAAGCTCCCGCTCCCCCGGCCCGGACGTCGAAGGGCACGCTCCTCGGCGAGTACGAGACGATCCGCGAGATCGGCCGCGGCGGCATGGGCGTGGTGTACGAGGCGCGTCAGGTCACGCTGAAGCGCCGCGTCGCGCTCAAGGTGCTCCTCTCCAACGTCACGACCAGCGCCGCCGACCTCGCCCGCTTCCACCGCGAGTCCGAGGCGCTTGCCCGCCTCGACCACCCCAACGTCGTCAAGGTCTACGGCAGCGGCCAGGCGGGCGCGAACCACTATTTCGCGATGGAGTTCATCGAGGGCAAGTCCCTCGACAAACTGCTCGCCGAGGCGCGGATCGACGTCCGCCGCACCGTGAGCTGGGTCCGTGACATCGCCCGCGCCGTGCAGACGGCGCACGACGCCGGCATCGTGCACCGCGACATCAAGCCCGCGAACATCCTCGTCGAGCCGAAGGGCCGCACCGTGCTGACCGACTTCGGCCTCGCGCATCTCGCCGAAGGGCGTCATGTGACTCTCACCGGCGACGCCCTCGGCACGCCGCAGTACATGTCGCCGGAGCAGGCGCGGGGCGAGCGCGACAGGATCGGGCCGCGCACCGACGTGTACGGCCTCGGCATCACGCTGCATACGCTCGTCCGCGGCCGCGCCCCCTTTCCCGGCGGCACGCTCGCCGACGTCATGGCGAAGGTGACGAAGCAGGAGCCGCCGCCGCCGTCGGCGGGCAACCGCGACGTGGACGCCGCGCTCGAGGCGGTCATCCTGAAGGCGATCCGCAAGGATCCGGAGCAGCGCTACGCGTCGGCCGCGGCGTTCGCCGACGACCTCGACGCCTGGCTGGCGGGACGCGCCGGGAGCGTGCGGGTGGCATCAAGGTCGGGACCCGCATGGCTGCGCCGCGGCGCCGTTCCGATCGCGGGCGTGCTGCTGGCCGCCGCGGCGGTCGCGGGGATCGCCCTGTGGGTGCGCGGCAAGGAGCGGGAGCAGGACGAGGAGTTCGCGGCGCGCGACCGCCGGAAGCAGGAGGAGCTCCGGCGGAAGCAGGAGGAGGCGACCGCGGGGCTCCAGAAGCGCCGGCGCGAAGAGGAGGAGCAGGCGAAGCGCGACGCGGAGGAGCGGAAGCGCAAGGACGACGCGGCGAAGAAGGCGGCCGCGGACGAAAAGGCGCGCGAGGACAAGGAGCGCGTGGACACGGAAAGCCGGATCAAGGCAGCCGAAGCGGCGGCCCGGGATAAGGAGAAGCTGGACCAACTCGTGGACCAGCACCGGGCGACGCTGCGCCTCAAGCGCATGGATGCGGAGAAGGCTGCGGGCGAGGCCATGGGCCAGATCCGCGACGCGGCCGTGACGCTGAAGCAGATGGACAGGGCGGAGACGCTCTTTGCGGAGCTGCCGCAGTGGGTCAGGGAGATCGCGTCGCCGGAGCTCGCCTCCCGGCTCCGCGCCGATCCTGAGATTCAGAAGCTGCTGGACATCGAGCCGGCGCTCGCCCAGATCCGGGGCCAGCGACCCGTCGCGCGCAGCACCGCGGCGTGGAACCTGTGGCGCGACCAGCGGGACGCGGCCAGGGCGCTGGCGGCCGCCGAGGCGGCGCGGAAGGACTATCCCGATTCCGCCGAGCCGCGCGTGATCCGCGGGCTGCTGCTGCTGCGCACCGAGAAGCTCCCGGAGGCCGAAGCCGCCTTTCTCGAAGCGCAGAAGCTGGCCCCGCAGGACCGGCGGCCCGTCGTCGGCCGCGCCGAGATCCGCCTGCTCCAGCAGAGGACCCAGGAGGCCGCGGCTCTGATGGAGGAGGCCGGGCAGCTCGTAGACTCGATCGACCAGGACTGGCACTACGTGAAGGCGCTCCTGCTGCTGCGCCAGGGGAAGGCGGCCGAAGGGCTGGAAGTCCTGCGCGAGCCCCTCACCGACCTGCTCGCCCCCTACGACCTGCGCGTACTCAAGGCGCAGGTGCTGGTCTCGCTGGGCCGGGTTCGGGACGCCTACGAGGTCCTGGAGTCCGCGGCGAAGATGATCCCCGGGCTGGACGGGTTCGGCCTCGACGAGATGCTCCGCCGCAACTGGCTCGGGCGCGCGCCGGTCTTCTACGACGGCGCGATCGTCCGCGCGAAGACGGCGCTGCAGCTTGGCGAGAAGAAGGAGGCGGAGAAGGCCGCGAGGGCGGCGCTCCGGGAGAGGCCCGACGACGCCGAGGCGAAGAGGCTGCTGGAGCAGGCGTCGAAGTAGTGTATACTGCGCGCGGGAGAGAGCCGCGTGACGCCTGAGCCCGTCGTCGTCCTCGTCAACTCGTTCCGCGACCCCTACAACACGGTCGTCGCCGCGGCGAGGACGTGCTACTCGTCGAAAGTCGTCTCGCCCGACGAATGCGGGAAGGACGACAAGGCGCGCGAGGTGCGGGACCGCATCTACGAGTCGATCTACAAGGCGGGCCACCACACCACGATCCAGCACCCGACGTTCCAGTTCGTGCTCGAGAAGGTGTCGCGCCAATTCATCTGGAGCTTCCTTCACTCGCACCCGTTCTACAACTCCGAGCAGGTCAGCCAGCGGTACGTCGAGGTAAGGAAGGGGAACTTCGCGACGCCGCCGCTCGACGGGGCGGCGCTGGAGCTTTACACGGCGACCGTCGCGCGCATGATGGACGGCTACCACGCGCTCATGAAGGCGATCGAACCGGACGTCGAGCGCGAGTATTTCCGGATCTATCCCGCGAGGCGCACGTCGGCCGACAAGTGGCGCAAGAAGGACATCCACAAGAAGGTGATGGAGGCGGCGCGCTACGTGCTCCCCGTCGCGACGCACGCGCACCTCTACCACACCGTGAGCGGCATCACGCTGCACCGCTACCACCGGCTGTGCGGGCAGTTCGACACGCCCGCGGAGACGCGGACGGTCGTGCGGAAGATGGTCGAGGAGGTCAACCGCGTCGACCCGCTCTTCTTCCGCTCGGCCGAGGACGAGATCCCGCTGGAGCACACGCCCGAGTTCCGCGCGTTCGCGGAGTTCCACGGCGCGGGCACGTCGGGGCGGGAGTTCGTGCGCGAGTTCGACGCGTCGCTCGGGCCGGTCCGCTCGAAGCTCATCGACTGGAAGGCGAACGCGCCGGAGACGATGGCGCAGGCGGTTCGGACGGTGCTCGGGCTCGCGCGCGGGCGGATGAGCGACGCGGAGGCGATCGAGCGCGTGATGGACCCGGCGAAGAACCCGCTGCTCGGCGAGGCGCTGGTGCTGACGACGCACTCGAAGCTCTCCCGCGCGATGCACCATCCGCACTACACGTTCCGCAAGAAGCTCTCGCACACCGCCGACTCGCAGGACCAGCGGCACCGCATGATCCCGGGGACGCGCCCGGTGCTCGCGGCGCACTTCACCGGCGAGCCGGACGTCATCCTCCCGCCGGTGATCGAGCGGGGCGCGGCGCGGGAGCCGGCGATGGGGCTCCTGCGGGAGGTGTGGGAGGCGATCGCGCGCCTGCGCGGGATGGGCGTGCCGTGGGAGCACGCGCAATACCTGCTGCCGAACGCCGTGGCGGTGCGGTTCGAGGAGTCGGGCGACCTGCTCAACCTGCACCACAAGTGGACGACGCGCCTGTGCTACCTCGCGCAGGAGGAGATCTGGCGCTGCTGCCTGGAGGAGGTGCAGCAGGTGGCGCGCGTGCACCCGGCGCTGGCGCGGCACCTGCTGCCGCCGTGCGGGCTGCGCAAGGAGGCGGGCGCGTCGCCCTACTGCCCGGAGGGGAACCGCTACTGCGGCGTGCCGGTCTGGAAGCTGCCGATCGAGCAGTACGCGCGGCTCATCTGAGTACGGACCTTCCTGCGGGGCGCGGTATTCGAGATTCGCCGTACGCTACTTGGGGGTGTACTGCTCCACGAGCTTCTTGAAGCGCTCGTCCGCCCGCAGATCGTCCCAGTCCTCGTCCTTCTCGATGTGCGTCTGCCACTTGCCGTGGCACGCGCACGCCGTCTGGAAGAGCCCCTCCCGGAACGACTTCTCCAGCCCCTCGAGCGCCTTCTTCTGGAGCGACGCCTTCGCGTCCCCCTCCGCCTTCTTCGCGTCGACGGCGTCCATGCAGGCGAGGTTGTACCAGATCGCCAGGACGCTCTTCTTCTCCTCCAGGTTGAACGACGACTTCCAGTCCGACGGCAGCGCCTTCAGAGCCTTGTCGTAGTTCTCGCGCGCCTTCTTGAAGTTCTTCGCGTCGCAGTCGCGGTGCCCCTCGCGCGCCCAGTCGCTCCACTTCTTTGCCGCATCGCCCCGCCCCGAGGCGGCGAGCAGCCCCTCGTAGTCGTCGCGCGATCGCTTGAGCTGCCGCCACACCTTCGACCCGCGGTACTTCTGCGGGAAGGTGTCGATCATCTTGATCGCGTCCTTCCACTTCTTCTCGTCGGCCATCGTCCTCAGCCAGTCCGAGCGCTCGTCCGCCCACTTCTTCGCCTCGGCCTCGTACGGATCGACGTACTTGCGGTCCAGCTCCTGGATCTCCGGCAGCAGGTCGGGCACCTTCGAGCGCGCCAGGTCGGACGCCTCCTTGAGGACCTTGCTGATCTCCTCGAACCGCGCGTAGTCCGGGTCGCCGGCGATCATCTGCGCCGCGCGCTCGATCAGGCCGCGCACCTGCTTCTCCGCGCCGGACAGCGACCGCTTTTCCTCGTGCGTCTTGCGCAGATCCATCCACCACGCCTGGTGGGGCGAACTGCGCAGGCGGTCGGCGAGGTCGTCGCACTTCCGGACGATGTCCTCCGACGAGGCGCCGCTCTTCACGTACGCGTCCAGCTCCTTGCGCGCCAGGTCGGCGGGCGAGTCGGTCTTCTCCGGCTGCGCTCCGGTCTTCACCGTCGACGACTCCGGCCCCGGACCCGGGCCCGGCTTGTCCTGGAACTGCCGGTTCTGGGCGTTCTTGATGAGGATGAGCAGGAGCGCCGTCAGCGCGAGGAAGCCGACGGTGCCTCCGAGGTAGAGCGGGAGCACGTTCTTCTTGCGGACGACCGGCACGACGCGCATCGGGCGCTCGGTCGACGTCACCTTCGGGAACGGACGCTGCTGGACCGCCGCCCCGCGCGGCGCCGTGCCCGTTTGCGACGACCGCTCGGGCGGCAGCGGGGCGCTCAGCGTCGCCTCGGTCGGCTGGTCGTCCCCGCTGCGCATCTGCGAGAACGCCTTCTCCTTGCACTGGTGGCAGAAGGTCCTGTCGAGCAGCGTGAGGGCGCGGCCCGCCAGCAGGTCCTTCTCCTGGATCTGCATCCCGCAGAGGTGGCAGTGGACGATCTGCATCGGAGTCCTACGAGTGTATCACGGCCGGCGCCGGCCCGCCAGTCTGTCGCGGCACCAGCGGGCCTCGGCCTCCAGGCCGCTCCGCGCGTAGAAGTCCGCCAGCCTCCCGTACCGGGCGGCGACGTCGAAATCGGTGTTCCACTGCAGCTTCTTCAGGTCGTCGGGGCACAGGTGCAGCGGGTGCCGGTCCCCCTCCTCCAGCGAGTTCGCGCCGCACATCACGCACTTCCACTTCACGCAGTGGCCGATCGAGAAGATGTGCCCGACCTCGTGCGACAGGAGCTGCAGCGACCGCCACAGGAACTTGATCTCGTCGGGCCTGCGGGGAGCGAGTGCGGCGTCGAAACCGCGCGAGTCGAACCGCTCGTAGCGCACGAGCGAATAGACGCCGCGCCGGCCGGCGAGGCTGCCCTCGCCGAAGACGAAGTTCAGCCCGTTCGAGAAGAGGTCCTTGTTCGTGATGCCCGCCACCGCGAGCGCATCGACCGGCAGGCCCTCCCGCAGGTGGTCGATGAGCATCGTCGCGTTGTACTGGCCGCGCGGCATGATGAGGCACTTGTCCGGCAGCGGGATCGGGTCGCGCACCTTCGCGGGCACGCCGAAGAAGATCTCCGCGTACTCCCGCATCGCTTCGATCGTCTTCGTGTAGCGCTCGTCGAAGACGCCCATCGGCTGCAGGTAGATCGTCGTGCGGACGGCCGACTTGCGGTTCCTGCACGACAGCCGGTACTGCCCGACCGTCTGCTCCTCCTCGGGGAAGCTGTGGAGCCAGTCCCCCGACCGCGGCGGCGGGAGCGGCTCGAAGCCCGACGTGTCCTCGGCCGGCGCGGGCGCCGGGGGAGGAGTCGCGGGGCGGCAGCCGAGGGTCGCCAGCAGCATGAGTCCGAGCGCGCGCCTCACGCCTACTTGGACGGAGGCGGGGCGGCCGAGTTCGTCGGCGTGGGGATGCTGCCGGGGATCGGAGTGCGCGCGCCCGGGCGCGGAGTCTGCCCCGCGCCGGCGCGCCCGATGATGATCTCGTTCTCGCCGAGCTGCAGCTTGTGCGTGTCCCCGACCGCCACGAGCCGCACGCCCCGGATCGTCCCCGTGCCCTTATCCTGGAACCAGAAGATCGGGCCTTCGGTGATGTGGATCAGGTCGCCGTAGATGAACGGCACCGTCCCCGCGTGATGGTTCACATGACCCCCAGCTCAGTGTCGCTGCCGGAATTGTATCCCGATTTCCGCCGAATGGAATGGCCGGTCGATCCTGTACACCGGGTCGAGGAGGAAGGACGCCATGCAGGTTCAACAGCCATCTTCCCGGTCGGCGGCCCGCGTCCTATACTCTGCTGAGCGGGGATCTGGAAAGGGTGGCTCGGCAATGCTTCGCGTCATGGCCGTAGAGGGGCCGCAGAAAGGCTCCAAGTTCGAAGTCCACGCGGGCGCCTCCATCGGACGCAGCCGCTCGTGCGCCGTCCGGCTCGACGGACGCCACATCTCGCGCGTCCACGCGCGCTTCGAGCCGCGCGGCGAGGCGCTGGCGATCGTCGACGCCGACAGCCGCAACGGCGTCTTCGTCAACGGCCAGAAGGTCAAGGACCAGGTGCTGAAGAAGGACGACGAGATCGAGATCGGCGAGCACGTGCTGATCTTCGACCCGTCGTTCGAGGTCGAGGCGCCCGCGGGCAAGCCCGGGGACGGCGCCCCCGCCGCGGCCGCCGGCGCCGACAAGCCGACCGCCCCGCGCCCCGCGGGCGCGACCGCCGTGCTCGACTCGCTCGTCAACCCGCTGGCCGAGCTCTCGAGCGAGCAGCTCAAGGCCGTGCTCGACGGCTCCCGCCAGGTCTCGGCGATCGAGGACGACAAGGACCTCGGCAAGGCGCTCCTCGACCGCTGCATGGCGGGCACGAAGGCGAAGCGCGGCTTCGTCCTCGTCGGCGACGACCGCGGCCGCATGAAGCCGATCGCCAAGATCATGCCGGACGACGACGCGGAGTTCTACGTCTCCAACGTCCTCTACCACCAGCTCAACCGCGAGCGCCGCTCCATCATCGCGACCGACGTCGCCCGCGGCGGCCCGAACGCGGGCAAGCCGATCTCCATCCTCGGCGCGCCGCTGCTCGTCGGCGACGGGTACGTCGGCTTCGTCTATCTCGACGGGCCGGCCGAAGGGACGCCGCCGAAGCCGTGCTTCGACAAGCCGCAGCTGCAGTCGATCGCCGGGATCGCGGCGCTCGCCGCGCCGCTCATCGCCGCCGCCCGCCGCGCCGCGCGCTCGCGCCACTCCGTCCGCGCGACGCTCAAGCGCCTGGACGCGGAGTCGCCCATCATCTGCGGCCCCGGCGCCATGAAGGATGCCGCCGACAGGATCGAGTCCCTCGCGCCGACCGACGCCGCGGTGCTGATCCTCGGGGAGCGCGGCACGGGGCGGCAGCTCGTCGCCCGCGCGATCCATCTGCGCGGCCCGCACGGAAGCCACGGCTTCGCGGTGCTCGACTGCGGCGCGACCGCGCCCGCGCATGTCGAGGCCGAGCTCTTTCCCGCCGAGAAGGGGACGAGCATCTTCGACGCCGCGAAGGGCGGCACGGTGTACGTCGCCGAGATCGAGCTGCTCACGGCGGACGTCCAGCAGAAGCTGGCGCGCCTCCTCGACGAGCGCGCCACGCACGCCACGGCGGTCCAGCCCGAGCCGCGCGTCGTCGCATCCTCGTCGGCCGACCTCGAGGCGCTCGCGAAGGAGGGGAAGTTCTCCAGGGACCTGCTCGCCCGGTTCTCGGCGACGCTCAAGCTGCCGCCGCTGCGCGCGCGCAAGGCGGACATCCCCGGCCTCGCCACGCACTTCCTCAAGGCGGCCGGCGCCCGGCCCGAGTCGATCTCGCCCGACGTGCTGGCGTTCTTCGACGCCCACGCCTGGCCGGGCAACGTGCGCGAGCTGCGCAACGCCATCGAACGGATGGTCATCGCGGCGAAGGGCGGCAAGATCGACCCGACGCACATCCCGTCCGACCTCGTGGGCGGCGACATCCTGCCGCGCGTCCGCCGGCTCGTGAAGGGGGACCTCCCGCTGACGACCCTCATGGCCGACCTGGAGAAGGCGTGCCTCGAGGAGGCGATGCGGCGCACCGGCGGCAACAAGGCCGCCGCCGCCGACCTTCTCGCCGTCAGCCGGCCGACGCTCCTCGAGAAGCTCAAGGTCTACGGGCTGGGCGACGAGCCGACGGGGCCGACGAAGCCGCCGCCGAAGTGAGGAGGATCCGCGTCGGCGACGTCGACGTCGCGCTCGACGAGCACGGCGCGGGCGATCCGGTCCTCCTCGCGCATCCCGCGTCGCTCTCGCGCGTCGTCTGGGAGCGCACCATGGACGCGCTCGCGGCGCGCTTCCGCGTCATCGCGCCCGACCTCCCCGGACACGGCGACACGGAGGGCGAGACGCTCGACTTCCCCGCGTTCGTCGACGGTCTGTGCGAGGCGCTCGGGGTCGGCGCCGCGCACTGGATCGGCTCGAGCTGGGGCGGAGGCATCGCGATCCGCGCCGCCGCGTTCACGAAGCGCGCGCGGAAGCTTGTGCTTGTCGGGACGACCGGCGTGCCGGCGGACGAGCTGCCCCGCCCGGCGGCGTCGAAGGGGGACGGCCCGTGGCAGGTCTTCCGCTCGACGTACGAGGACGCGACGCTCGTGACGCGCGCGCGCTTCCGGCTCTATACGTCCCTGCAGAAGCGGGCGATGCCGTACCTCGCGCGCTGCCGGGAATGGCTGCCGGCGGACTACCCTCGGGTCGGGCTCACGCGCGAGATGGCGCGCGTCGAGGCACCGACGCTCGTGGTGTGGGGCGCGAAGGACCGGACGTTTCCGCCGCTCGCCGCGGAGATCGTGGCGCGGCACGTGCGGGGGGCGCGCGTGTCGATTTACGAGCGCTCGAACCACTTCCCGTTCCTCGACGAGCCGGACCGCTTCAACCGCGAAGTGATTGACTTCCTCGCCGGGTAAGGCATCTTACTGCGCCATGCCCTACGCACTGCACGGCCGGACCCTCTCCAGAGTCGGCGTCGTCGGCAGCGGTCAGATCGGACCCGACATCGCGCTCTTCTTCTCGAAGGTGCTCGCGCCGCACGGCGTGCCGGTGGTCGTGACCGACGTGGTGCAGGCCGCGCTCGACGCGGGCGCCGCGCGCACGAGGAAGAAGGTCGAGAAGGGCGTCGAGAGCGGCGCGTTCAAGCCGGACGAGGCGGACGCGATGCTCCGGAACATCGCGTGGTCCGCCGACAAGCAGGCGCTCGCGGGCTGCGATCTCGTCATCGAGGCGGCGACCGAGCGGCTGGAGGTGAAGCGCGCGATCGTGGCCGATCTCGAGGCGATCGTCGGGCCGGACGCGGTCATCGCGTCGAACTCGTCGCACCTCGAGCCGGAGGCGATCTTCGAGCAGGCGAAGCGGCCCGAGCGCACGCTCGTCATCCACTACTTCTTCCCCGCCGAGCGGAACCTGCTCGTCGAGGTCGTGCCCGGGAAGAAGACGTCGCCGGAGACGGCCGACTTCTGCATGCGGCTGTACGAGGCGATCGGCAAGGTGCCGATCCGCGTGGGCAGCCGCTACGGCTACGCGATCGACCCGATCTTCGAGGGGCTCTTCCTCGCGGCGGCGCTGTGCGTCGAGGAGGGGCTCGGCTCGTCGAAGCAGGTCGACGCGATCGCGCGGCAGGCGCTCGGCCTCGGCGTGGGTCCGTTCACCGCGATGAACCTGACCGGCGGCAACCCGCTCACGCAGGTCGGGCTCGGGCACTACACGGCGAAGATCATGAAGTGGTTCCGCTCGCCGAAGTCGCTCGACGAGAAGGTCGCGGCGAAGGCGCCCTGGGAGGTGCCGGGGCGCGACGAGAAGGTCGAGTGGACGAAGGAGCAGGAGCGCCGGATCTCCGAGGCGATGCTCGGGGCGTACTTCGGGCTCGCGTGCGAGATCCTCGAGAGCGGGATCACGAACATCGGCGATCTCGAGATGGCGGTCGAGCTGGGGCTCGCGATGAAGCCGCCGTTCGCGCTGATGAACGGGACGGGACTGCGGAAGGCGCTCAACCTCGCGCGCGCGTACGCGAAGTCGCATCCGGGCTTCAAGGTGGCCAAGAGCCTGGGACGCCAGGTGCCGAAGAAGCGCTGGCGCATCCCGGTCGTTTTCCGCGAGGACCGCGGCGGCGTGGCGGTGGTCGTCATCAAGCGCCCGCGCGTGCTCAACGCGCTCAACCTCGACGTCTACGAGCAGCTCCATGAGGAGTTCCGGCAGATCAGGAAGGCGAAACTCGCCGGCGCCGTGCTGACCGGCTTCGGCACGAAGGCGTTCGTCTCGGGAGCGGACATCGGAATGCTCGCGTCGGTCAAAGGCGCGGCGGATGGCGCGGCGACCTCGGGGAAGTCGCACAAGGTCCTCAACTTCATCGAGACGCTCGGCAAGCCGGTGGTGTGCGCGCTCAACGGCCTCTCGCTCGGGGGCGGAAGCGAGCTGGCGTACGCGTGCACGGCGCGGATCGCGCGCAAGGGCGTGCGGCAGCTCTTCGGCCAGCCGGAGGTGAAGCTCGGGATCATCCCGGGGGCGGGCGGGTCGGTGCGGCTGCCGCGGCTCATCGACTTCGCGACGGCCTGGAAAGTGCTGCGCACCGGCGGTTCGATCCCGGGCGCGGAGGCGCTTACGCTCGGGCTCATCCTCGAGGAGGTCGACGGCGATCTCATCGGGCGCGCGTGCGAGCTCGTGCGCGAGATCAAGGCGGGCACGGTGAAGCCGAAGCCGATATCGCGCAAGCCGATCGACGTGCCGGCGTCGCTCCCGACGGTGGAGCTCGGCACGCTCTCGATGAAGGTGGACGAGATCCTGCGCCGCGCGATCCTGGACGGCGCGAAGCTGCCCCTGCCGCGCGGGCTGGCGAACGAGTCGAAGCTCTTCGGCGAGGTGTGCGGGACGAGGGACATGCGCATCGGGATGGAGAACTTCCTGAAGACCGGGCTCAAGGAGCCCGCGAAGTTCGTGCACTCATAACCGTTCTACCGTTCGACCGTTCGACCGTTCTACCGTTCGACCGTTCGACCGCTCTACCGTTTGACCGCTCTACCGTTCTGCCGCTCGACCGCTCAACCACCCTTCGCCGTCTGTCCCCGGCGAAGCCCTTGGCAAGGCTGCGGGTGGCAAGCCGCTCGGCAGAAACAGCGCGGGGCGAGCTCGCGCCCGCCCCGCTTCCGTAGCTCATCCCGATCCCCTGTTGCGACCGGGCCGCCCTGACGAACGACCTCAGCGTACCCGTCTCCTCGCACCGACGCAAGGAGCGGCAGGTGCGTCCGGTGGGACCCGAACCCACATCTGCCGATTCGTCAGAACGGCGCTCTGTCCACTTGAGCTACAGACGCACTGCCGTACGGAAGTTGCGGGCCGGGCGGAGGCGGACCCGTCGATCGCCCGGCGGCGCCGCGCTCCCCCGGCCCGAATTGTCGGCAGGCTCTACTCCTCCGGCGGCGCCCCCGGCTCCTCCTCCGCGTCCGCGCCGTTGGAGCCCGGCCCCGTTGCCGGCACCGCGGCGGCCTCGAAGCGCCGGTCGAGGAACTGCACGCGGTCCGCGTTGACCTCCAGCTTGGAGCGGTTCTGCCCCTCCTTGTCGGTCCACCGGTTCTGGTGCATCGACCCGACGATCATGCACGTGCTGCCCTTCTTGAGCATCTGGCAGCAGAGCTCCGCCTGGTGGCGCCACACGGTCGCGTCGATGAAGCTGACCGTCTTCTTCACGCCGCCGTCCGGCTGGGACGTCTGGCGGTTGACGGCCACCGAGAGCTTCGCGTACGGCAGCCCTCCCGCCGCTCCGTACTTGAGCTCCGGATCGCGCGTAAGCCGCCCCACCAGGATCACCAGGCTGTAGTCCGCCATCGCAACACCTCCGAACTGTCACAAGCCGCGCGCCCCCGCGGCGCGCGCGCACCCCGCGTTGCGCAAGCGGCGTGCCAGACACCCGTGCGCAACCCGCTGGCGCGGGGAGGCTTGCGAACGGCGAAAAGCGGCCTTCGAAATACGTTTCCCCGGGTAACACTTTTGTTACCGCGGTAACAGCCGATGTACGAAACGCCGTCCCGCCGCGATCCGTGATGCGGAGGGTTTGAGCCATGAGACTTGTGATCGGCTTGTGCGCGGCCCTCGCGGCCGCCTCCCCCGCAGTCGCGCAGTCGCACTCGAACTGCTGGCTCTCATCGAACGGCCAGCTCAACCAGGGTGCGAATCCGACCGACGCCGCGGTGAAGGACGAGATGATCGCGCTCGGCCAGGAGTTCGACATCCCGTTCGAGATCATCGCCGCCATCGGCTACCAGGAGAGCGGCATCCGCCAGTTCGCCTCCGACGGATATCTCCTGCACAATCAGACCGAGTGCTCCGGCCTCTACGGCGGCGCAACCTCCCCCAACCCGCCCGGCCTCGGCATGATGCAGCTCACCGGCGGCACCGCCCAGAGCTACAGCCTCACGCTGCTGCGCACCGACTGGCGATACAACCTCCGCGCGGGCGTCACCGTGCTCGCCGGCAAGTGGAACGCCCAGCGCTCATCGTCGCCCGCATGGATGCGCCCGACGCTCGACGCCAACCGCCACGTCCTCGAGAACTGGTACCTCGCGTCGTGGCGCTACAACGGCTACGTCGGCAACTACGGCTCGTACGCCGACAAGGTTTTCGCCCACGTCCAGAACCGGCCGGGCAAACTCGCCAACATCATCCCGCCCGGCCTCAATCCGACCGAGCCCGACGTCGTCATCACGCACTTTTTCGGCTCGTCGCTCGGCGAAGCCTACGCCGCGGAGGCGAACGGGACGTGGACGTGCGCGCACGGCACGACGTACACGGGCGTCGTCACGCTCTCGACCGGTTCCGTCGCCACTCCGCCGCCTCCGGGGCCTCCGCCGGCCCCGACCGGCGTCTATGACCGCGGCCCGGACGACCACGAACAGGGCGGGATGGACGTCTACTGCGGCCACGGCGCGGCCGGCGGCGGCCGCAGCCTCGCGGCGCTCGCTCTCGCGGCTCTCCTCGCGCTCGCGCTGCGCTCCGCGCGACTGTAAAGCACGAAAAACTTTTTTTTCGCGCGAGGCGTTTTTCTCGTTGCGCCGCAATCCACGCTGACTATAATTCTCTCCAGACACACACGCTCCATCACATCGTTCTCTCATCGAAAAACGTCCTGGCCCTGGAGAGGGGGTCGGCGTTTTCGACGCCGGGCGGGAAACAGAAAGCAAAAAACCACGGCCCGCCCGGGCTATCTCCCGAGCGCGGACAGGAAAAGCGTCGCGAGCCCCAGGAAGCTGAAGAAGCCGACGATGTCCGTGACCGTGGTCATGATGATCGAGCTCGACTGGGCCGGATCGCGCCCGAGCGACTTCATCAGGATCGGGATGCCGGCGCCCGAAACGCCCGCGGCGACCATGTTGACGACCATCGCCACGCCGATCACCCCCGCGAGCGCGGCGCTGCGCGACCACGCGAGCACGGCGAGGGCGCAGACGACGGCCACCGCCAGCCCGTTCCACCATCCGAGCGCCATTTCCTTGAGGATCACGCGCCACGACGCGCCCGCGGCGATCTCGCCGACCCCCAGCGCGCGGATCACGACCGCCATCGCCTGCGCGCCGGCGTTGCCGCCCTGCCCCGCGACGATCGGGAGCAGCACGGCGAGCGCCGTCACGCGCTCGATCGTCGATTCGAAGATCCCGACGACGGCCGACGCGAGGAACGCGGTCCCGAGGTTGATCTGCAGCCACGGCAGGCGCTTCTTCAGCGCGAACCCGACGGTCGAGAGCGCCTTCTCGTCGCCGCCCGCGCCGAACATCCTCTGCAGCATCGAGCCCGCCTCCTGCTCCGCGATCGTGATGAGGTCGCTCGGGCGGATCGCGCCGATCAGGCGCCCGTCCGCGTCGACGACCGGGAAGGCGACATACTTTTTCCGCTCCGCGAGCTTGAGGACCTCGTCGCGCTTCGTCGCGTCGCACACCGACGTGACGTCGCGCGACATGATCGTCTCGAGCCTCTCCTTCGGCTCGGCCAGCAGCAGGTGGCGCATGCTGATGATGCCGACGAGCTTGTTGTCCGCGTCGGTGACGTAGAGGTAGTAGAGCGACTCCTGCGGCGCGCCGCGGAGCATGTCGACCGTCTTTCGCACGCTCCACTCGGCGCGCAGCGCGACGACCGCGGGGTCCATGACGCGCGCGGCCGCGTCGGCGGGAAGTTCGGGGTTCATGCGGTTGCCCTCGGCCGCATTCTACTCGAATCGCTTCGTCTGCTCCCGCCACCGCACCGATGCGCCGCGCTGCGTCCACCACGCGCGCGCGCCTTCCGCTTTCCGTCCGGTCCGCGCCTCGAAGAGCCTCCGCGCCTCTTCGCGCGGCACGCGCGCCTGCCCCTTCTCGATCACGTCGAGCAGAATCCCCAGGCCCGCCGCATCGCGCAGGTCGAGGATCGCCTGCGCCAGCTTCACCCGCAGGTCGTCGTCGACGTCGCGCGCCGCCGCTTCACGCAACGGAGCGACCGCCTCGGACGAGCCGAGGATCGCCAGCGCGTGCGCGCAGTGCTCGACGATCTGGTCCGACCGCGTGCGACGCAGCAGCTCGACCACGTGCGGCACGGCGTGCGGATCCTTCGTCTCCTCGAGGTGGTGCAGGCCGTCGAGCACCACGATCGGGTCGTCCGACTGGAGCGCTTCGACGAAGCGCGCGAAGTCCGCCTCGTGCGCATGATGCTCCTCGTGGCGCAGGAAGCGCGTCCCCCAGAGCGCCAGCGCAACGATCCCGGCGACCGCCGCGAGCCGTCCGGCCGCGACGCCCGAGCGCTCGTGCGTCGTCACGTAGTGCACCGCGCCCGCCAAGAGGAGCGCGGCGACGAAGCCGGCGACGACCGACGGGCCGGTCGGCAGGTCGCCGTACCACGAGAGCGTCATGCCCAGGACGCTGACGATCGCGCCGACGCCCCACGCGCAAAGGACGCGCGACTGCGCGGACGGCAGGAAGAGCACCGCGATCACGGCGGGCACGACGAGGAAGCTGAAGACGAGCAGCACGCCCGCGATCGACACCGAGCTCGTGATCACGATGCCGAAGGTGACGTAGAAGAGGAAGTCCCAGAACCGCACGGAGATCCCCTCCTTCTCCGCCAGCTCGGGGTCGGTGCTGATGAGGAAGAACTTCCGGCGGTGGATCCAGTGGAACGCGCCGATGACGGCGTAGATGCCCGCCGTGATCGCGACCTTCTCCCAGCGGACGGTCAGCAGGCTGCCGGCCAGCATGTGCTTGATCTGGTCCCCCTCGCCCGCCGACTTCGCCAGGATCAGCAGCGCCAGCGCGCCCGCGCCGGCGTAGGCGATGCCGATGAGCGCCTCGTGCGGCACCTTCTCCCGCCGCATGCGCGTGAGCGCGAAGACCGCCGCGCCCGCGAGCGTGAAGCCGAGCGAGAAGAGGTACATCGGCAGCGCGCTGTGCTCGTCCCTCGGCTCGTACCCGAGGAAGACGGCGTAGGCGGCGCCGAGCGCGGCGATCTGCGCCATCGCGAGGTCGACGAAGATGACCTTGCGCATCAGCACGTGGATGCCGAGATACCCGTGGATGCCCGTGAGCACGAGGCACATCAGGAGCGGGAAGAGCCACCAGATCCGCTGCAGCGCGTCGAGCATCTACTTCAGCGCCTCGAGCATCTGATCCAGGACGTGGTCCACGAACTTGAAGACCGTCTCGGTCCCTTTCTCCCCGTACGGCTGGCTCGGCACGACGACCGCCTTCGTGCCGGTGTCCTGCGCGACGCTCTTTGCCAGCGAGATGTTGTAGTAGTTGTCGATGAGCAGGATCCTCACGCCCTGCGCCTTGATCAGATCGCGCAGGTCCTGCAGGTGCCTCGGCCCGGGCTCGATGCCCGGCAGCGGCTGGATGCTTCCGACCACCTCGAACCCGAGGAGCCTCGCCAGGTAGATCCAGCTCTTGTGATACTCGATCACCTTCTGCCCGCGCAGCGGCTGCGCCTTCTTGAGCCAGCCGCCGATCTTGTCCTCGAGCTTGCTCTCCTTGAGATACGCGAAGAGCGTCCCGTCGGCCGCCTTGCGCGAGAGCGCCTTGCCGCCCACTTCCTTCACGAGGTCCGCGCCGAAGACCGCCTCGTCGATCTTCGCGTGGTACGCCTTGAGCCGTCCGTCGATCGCGGCCGTCTTCGACGCGTCGACCTTCTGCAGGCCGGCGGCGATGTTGGCGGCGATCGCCTTCGTCTTCAGCGGATCGAGCCAGATGTGCGGGTTGCCGTCCGGGTGCACGTCCCCCTTCGCGCGCGTCACGTCGGCCGCGCTCGGCACCTCCTCGCGGGGGATGCCGGCGCTTGCGACGATGCGGAACTTGCCGGCGCGCTGCACATCCGTGTTGCCCGAGCCGTTGGCCACCTCGTCCGCCCAGATCTCCAGCTGGAGCCCGATCTCCACGAAGAGCGCGGCCTCGCGCAGCTTCTTCATGAGCGACGGCGTCGGCGACACGCTGTGCACGTCCTGGTCGCCTTTCGAGAGCGCGATCACCTCGAAGTCGCCGCCGGCCACCTCGTCGGCAACCGCCTTGAGCGCCGGGATCGTGACCATGACCTTGGGGCGGTCCCTGTCCTGAGCGAGGGCGCAGCCCGAGTCGAAGGACTGGGCCACCGCCGAAGCGGTCGCCAGGACCACGATGACTGCGATTCTCATTTGTTCACCCAGAATGGATGTGGCGGATGCGCGCCGAACACGACGTTGACTTCGAAGAGCGAAGTGAGCAGCTCGTCCTCCAGCGGATCGTCGCTCGTCGTGCGCTCGACCGCCAGACGCACCCGGAAGAACTCGCTGAAGTAATAGGACACGTACGCCGTGATCGTGCTGCGGTCGAGATCGTCGTTCGTCAGGAACTCCGTGAAGTCGTACCGCGCTCCGACGTAGATCTCCTTCGAGAACTGGTACTGCGCCCAGGCGTACCAGCCGAGCGGCTTCGTCTCGGCCATGACGTCCGCGATGCCGTCGAGGTCCGTGTCCGTCGCGAACTCGTGCGAGAGCGACTTCATGACCTGCGCGCCGAAGATGAACGACCGGTACTCCCCCTGACGGAGCGGCTTCCACTTGAAGAGCGCGTCGAGGCTCACGACCTCGCTGTTGGCCCCCTCGTCGCCCGTGAGATCCGTGTTCTTGCCTAGAAAGAAGATGAGAGAGGCGTTGAGCGAGAACTCGTCCGAGATCGGCCAGAAGAATGCCAGGTTGGCCAGGTAGCACGGTTCATCGCTCTCCTGGCATATTCCCGCATTTCCCCCCTGCATCGCCTGCAGATGCAGCTCCAGGGCCGTGTCGCCGGGCGACGGAAGGAAGAACTGGAGCCACGCCCCGTCGCCGATCTGCCCCTCCTCGCCCAGGAACTCCTGGATCACCCGCGGACGGTTGGGGGACGGCAGGTCGTGCAGGTGCAGCACGTTCATCCGTCCGATCTGCGTCCGGAAGCGCCCGAGCGTGATTTTGGTGCCGAGCGGCGGCTTCTCCCAGAAGCCGAACGGCAGCGACTTGATGCGGACGTGGAGCTCCTCGACATCCACCTCGAACGTGCCGGGCGTCTCCGCCTCGAAGGTCAGCACGAGCATTCCGTCGGCATACGGGTCGATCGCCGCGCGCAGGTCGAGCTCGACCTCGCGGACGAGCACCTTGTCGTCCAGCTCCGTGACGCCGTCCCCGGCGATGACATCGTCGTTGTCCATGCGCCAGAGGAAGTTGCCGATGACGGCGATCGTCGGGTTGAGCGCGTTCTGCCCCGCGGCGCCCCCCTGCTTCTCCTTCTCCAGCTTCTCGATACGGTCCTTCAGATCCTGCAGCTCCTGCTGCGTCTTGTCCTGATCCTGAACAAACAGCAACATCGCGATCGCAATCGCGGTCATAGTCCGTCTCCGTCCCTGTGAATCGTGTCCGGTACGCTCGGTTACATCCGGACGGACGGAGGCCCCCGCGGCGCGGTCGAGGTCCGGAAGCTCGGCGCCTCGACGATGCCCGCCGAGGGCAGCGCGACGTGAACCGCGATTGCGACGTGTGCGACGGCGGACGGCGACTCGACCGCGCTGCCGTGCGATGCCAGCGCGCAGATCTCGCACTCGGGCGCCTCGTGGTCGATGTGGCACTTGCAGAAGTGCGTCGCCTCCTCGCCGTCCGTGCAGTGCGGGACGAGGTCGTGCTCCTCGTGCAAGCCGTGAAAATCCGGCGCGAACTGCGCCACGAAGAACGCCAGGGCCAGCGTGAGGACGCGCATGCAGCTCTTCAACACCGTATAGTAGTCGGATGTTCCCGTCAACCGTGCTGGCCGCCGCGCTCCTCTCGCAGATCGACTGGAAGGCATCGCTCGACGACGCGAAGGGGGACCGGCCCGTCCTCTGGTACGTCCACACCGTCCGCGGCACGAAGATGGACCGCAAGGACGTGGTCGACGACTACATGAAGTACGGGCCGTGGATGATGCCCGACGTCGTCGAGCTCGTGAGCCGGCGCTTCACCGCGGTGCGCACGCCGGCGCGCGGCGAGCACGACATCAAGCCGCTCGACTTCATCGAGCCCGGGCTCGTCTTCCTCGCGCCGGACGGGAAGCTCATCCACAAGATCGACCGCATCTCGACCTTCCAGGAGGACTGGCTCGTCGACCTCCTCCGCGGCGTGCTGGCGAAGTGGGGGAAGCCCGAGCCGTCGTGGGACACGCAGCTCAGGGCCGCGAAGACGCCGGTCGAGCGCGCGCGCATCCTGCGGAAGATGCGCAGACCCGAGGAGGCGCTCAAGGAGGCGGACGACTTCGAGCGCGGGGTGATCCTGCTGCGCCAGGCGAAGTGGCAGGACGCGGTCGACGCGTTCGCGAAGGTCGACACGCCCGACGCGCACTACCTGCGGGGCGCGGCGCTCTTCAATCTCAATCGCGACGGGCGCGAGGCGTGGGACAAGAGCGGCTCGGAGAAGGCGAAGGCGGAGCTCGCCGGACGCGGCCCGTTCTTCCGCTGCTTCGAGGAGCTCGCGTGGGTCGAACCGCCCGGCGGGCTGCCGACCTCCACCACGCGGCCGTCGAAGGAGCTCGACGCGAGGCGGTGCGTCGCGCTCCTCCTGCGAACGCAGCGCGCGAGCGGCGTCTGGAACGACTCGAACTACGACTTCGGCGGCAAGCCGTCGCTGCCCAACGTCTACATGGCCGGGACGGCGCTGGCGTGCGCGGCGCTCCTGGCGTGGCGGGACGTCGATCCGAAGGGCGTCGACGCGGCGATCGAGCGCGCGCTGCCGTACCTGGCCGACGAGAAAAACGTCGCGATCGAGCCCCAGGAGATCATCTGGGCGCATGCCTATCGCCTGTTCTTCTACGCGCGCAAGCCGGACGTGAAGAAGATGAACGAGATCGTCGGCGCGATCGAGAAGCTGCAGAAGAAGAGCGGCGTCTGGCAGCACGAGTACAACGCACCCTTCACGACCGCGACGGTGCTGCACTGCCTGTGGGAGGCGAAGCAGGCGGGCGCGGCCGTGCCGGAGGCGATGACGAAGAAGGGCGCGGAGGCGCTCGCCAGCTGCCGCAGCGACAAGGGCGTCTTCAGCTACGGGTATCCCGGCAAGGGGGACCGCGCGCAGGGGGGCGCCGGGCGGGGGCCGCTCTGCGAGCTCGCGCTCCTCCTCAACGGCGCGTCGAAGGAGGCGGACGTCCGCGCGGCGGTCGAGGCGGGCTTCGAGCACCACGCGCTGCTGGAGCGCGTGCGCAAGTACGACGACCACGCGGACGCGTTCCGCAACGGCGGCTTCTTCTTCTGGTACGACATGCTCGGGCGCGTCGAGGCGATCCGCCGCCTGAAGGACGGCCGCGCGAAGCTGCTCGAGCGGCAGCGCGAGATCGCGCTCTCGATCACGGAGATCGACGGCTGCTTCGTCGACTCGCACGAGCTGGGCAAGACGTACGGGACGGCGATGGGGCTGCTGGTGATGAAGCTCACGCGCGACTAGGGCCGCTCGAACGCGCCGATATCCGGCCGCGCCCCCCGGTACTTCCTCGCCACGCCCGCGCCCGCCGTCCACGATAGCGGCGCCTCCAGCGTCAGCACGTTCGTCGCCGGGTTCACCGCCGTGACGCGCGCCGTCGCCGTCTGGCCGTCGAGTTGGATCTCGTCCCCCGCGACGAGCCCGTTGCCGCCCGTGAACCACGTCGCATCGGCCACCGGCATCGACGTCCCGCTCCCGGCCGACGCCGTCGTCGTCAGGAACGCGCCCGCGTCGATCGCCGGGCTGCCGGCCGACAGCGTGAAGTCGTTCCCCGCCGCGTTCGCGAACATCGGATCGAACTCGCGGTTGTCGAAGAAGAGCGCGGGCCAGTTCGCCTCCCACCACGCGAGGTTGCTCTGCGGCGGGTTGGAGGTGGACGTCCGGCTGCCGTACGTGATCGTGTACGTGTCGCCGACGGCGTTGCCGAAGATCACGTTGCGCTCGAAGAGGAAGCCGCTCTGCCGCCCCGTCAGCACCTGCACCGGCTTGCCGTCGAGCTCCGCGTACCACGTCCAGCGGAAGTCGGTCTGGTCGTAGATGCACTTGTACAGCACGTTGTTCTTCAGCCGCTGGCCGCCGAACGTGTACGACGTCGAGCCGGAGATGTCGATGCCGCCGTTGCCGATGCGCGTGAAGACGTTGCCGTAGATCCGGTTGTCGGTGTTGTAGCGCGCCTCGTTCGCGTAGAGCGTCAGGCTGAGGCCCGGGCCGACGCAGTCGTAGAAGACGTTATGGCGGATGATCCCGCGCTGCGCCGCGTACTGGATGCCCGCGAACGGCGACGCGTTCCCGCTGCTGCCGGTCGTGTCGAAGACGCTCGCCTCGATCACGTTGTCCTTCGTCACGTCGTACACCTCGGGCTCGGGCAGCCACGAGACGCCCCCCTCGAAGTCGAAGCACTCGCCGATCTTCTGCGTCGTGTTCCGGAAGTAGTTGTTGCGCACGATGTTCCGGCTGCCGCCGACGATCCTCCACAGCGTGTGCCGCCCCTGGCGGATCGCGTTGCCCTCGATGAGGTTGTCGTCGCTCAGGTACAGGCCGAGGTTGTCGTTGCCGTCCTCGATGCGGTTGCGCACGATGCGGTTCCACCGCGACTTGCCGAGCGCGATCGCCCCGCGCGTGCCCGTCGCCGTCGCGCGGAGGAACGTGCAGCGGCGGATCTCGCAGTTGTATACGTCGGTCCCGCGCAGCCAGCCGGTCACATCCTGCACGGTGAGCCCGTCGATCATGATGTAGCTGCGCCCCGTGAGGTTGATCGCCGGATCGAACGCGCCCGTGATGATCGGCGCCTCCGATCCGTACGCGCGGAAGACGATCGGCGCCATCGCCGTGCCCGAGCTGGCGGGGGCGAGCGCCTGCGCGTACGTCCCCGCGCGGACGAGCACGGTCGTGCCCGCCGGCACGCCGGCCGCTCCGGCGAGCGTGTTGTACGACGCGAACGTGCCGCCCGTGGCGCTCCGCGTCGCGGGATCGTACGTCGCGCTCGAAGCGGTCGAGCCGTCGACGAAGACGACCATCGACATCGGGATCGGGATCGAGAACGGCGAGGTCGCCGTGTTCGTCGCCGAGTCGGTCGCCTGGAGCGTGCCCGCAAACGTGCCGCCCGCGAGAGGCACGCCCGAGACCGTCGCGCCCGAGAGCGAGAGCCCGGGCGGCAGCGCGCCGGAGGCGATGCTCCATGAGTACGGCCCCGTCCCGCCGGTCGCGGTCAGCGGCTGTGAATACGAGACGCCAGGCGTGCCCGCCGGCAGCGTCGTCGCGACGGCGAGCGGCGAGCCCGCCGGCACGACGTCGATCGTGTAGTCGCGCGATCCGATCGCCGCGCCGGAGTCCTTCACCCGGATGACGGCGCTGAGCGATCCGGCCGTCGTGGGCGTTCCCGACAGCGTTGCGCCCGAGAGCGACAGACCCGGAGGCAGCGCGCCTGCGCTCCACGTGTATCCCGAGCCGGTGCCGCCGAGCGCCGTGAGCGTCACGCTGTAGGCGCCGCCCTGCGTCGCGGGCGGAAGGGCCGCGGGCTCGATGGTCAGCCACGGTCCGTCGCCGCCCGCGGCGCCGCCGACCGGCGTGACGGGCGGAACTCCGCCGCTGCCCCCGCCGCCGCCTCCCCCGCCGCTGCAGCCGGCCGCGCACAACGCGAGAACCATCGTCACAAAGCGCATAAGGTCCTCCCCGTTTTGGGAAGGGACCGGCGGAGCGCGATCCTGCGACAGAAATGTCGCAAAACGCCGTGTAGACTGTCCCGACAGTGTGGAACGACGCTGCGGATGTGCGCGCCGCGCGGCGCGGCGACCGCGCGGCCTTTCACCGGCTCGTGGAGCGGCACTCGCCGGCGGTGACGATGCGCGCGTTCGCCTGCACGCGCAGTCGCGCGGCGGCCGAGGACCTGGCGCAGGAGACCATCCTGCGCGCGATGCGCGGGTTGCCGGGGCTGCGGGACGACGGCGCGTTCGGCGGCTGGCTGCTCACCATCGCGGACAACCTCTGCCGCAACTGGGCCGACCGGCGGGCGACGGAGGATGCGCACCGCGAGTCGGTCGCCCGCGCGGCGGCGGAGCGCGCGCCGGAGGACGAGGAGCACGCGCCGGTCGCGGAGGCGATCGCGTCACTCGCCCCCGAGATGCAGGAGCTGCTGGCGATGCGCTTCGAGAGAGGGATGAGCTGCGAGGAGATCGCGGGCGAGACGGGCCGGCCGCTCGGGACGGTCACGAAGATGCTGTCGCGCGCGTATGAAGAGTTGAGGAAGCGGTTGCCGCATGAGTGACGATCTCGAACGCCGGCTGGAGGGGGCGTACCGGCACCTGAAGCCCTCGATCCAGGGGGTGAGCGATCGGTTCAAGCCGCGCGCGAGCCTGGCGCCGCTGGCGTGGATCGCGGCCGCGGCCGCGGTGATTGCCGTCGCGGCGCTCGTCTGGCCGAAGGACAAGGCCGCCGCGCCTCCGCCTCACGTCGTGAAGCAGCCGGCGCCTCCGGCGCCCGAGACGAAGACGCCTGCGCCGGAGCCGCCGAAGACCGTCGAGCCGCCTCCGGTGCGGCCCGAGCCGCCGGCGTCCCCGCCGCCTCCGCCGGCTCCCGAGCCGGAGCCGCCCGCGCCGCCGAAGACCGCGGAACCTCCGCCTCCTCCTCCGACGCAGCCGAAAGAGCGCGCGGTCGTCCGCATCGAGCGCGTCGAAGGCGCGTGCGAGATCGCGGGACGCAGGGTGAAGCAGGGCCCGGTCGAGGTCGGCGCGGGCGACACGATCCGCGCGGAGGCCGCGACGAAGCTCGCCTTCTCCGCCGAGCGCTTCCTCGTCCTCAACGCGAAGTCGGCCGCCGCGTTCGACGTCGCCGGCCAGGCGCTCGTCGTGCGGCTCACGGAGGGGGAGCTCTTCGCCGAGACGTACGGCGCGGGGCAGGAGCTGCGGCTGCTGGCCGGCGAGTGCGAGATCGCGCCGTCCGAGTGCGCGCTCTCGGTGCGCCTCGACGGCGCGCGCGTGGCGGTGCAGGTCGACGAGGGCCGGGCGGACGTCGGCAAGACGGCGCTTCGCGCGGGCCAGCAGGCGGTCTTCCCGGGCGGCGCCGTCTCGAAGGCCGATCCGAAGTGGCTCGCGTGGGCGCGCAAGCAGCGGGCGGCCGAGCGCGTGCTGCTCGTGGACGACTTCTCCAAGGCGGGGGCGTGGCACGCCGACCTCGAGAACGGGCTCGCGCGCTCGCGTCGCGACGGCAGGCACTGCGCGTCGCGCATCCACCTGGAGGACGACCGCAACGGGCTCTTCGCTGCGCCGGTCGACGGTTCGATCACGTTCGTCTACCGCGCGCAGAAGGTGACCGATCTCGACGTCGTGCTCGTGTGCGCCGAGAAGGACTATCGCCGGACGCTGAAGGTCACGCGGATCAACGCGTGGCAGACCGTATCGCTGAAGCTGAGCGAGCTCGGCGACCTCCCGCCGGGCGAGACGGTGACGAAGATCAAGTTCCTGTACGGCGACACGGACGAGACGGTGACGTTCTGGCTCGACTCGATCCGCATCGTGTCCACCCGGTGAGACCACAGAGACACGGAGGCACGGAGCGGCAGAGCCGCAACTAGGCCGAGCAGTTGGGAACAAACCGCAGAGACGCAGAGAGTGCAGAGAGAACCCCCTGGAAAGGGCTGGACAGTCGGGATTTGGGAGTTGGGATTTGGGATTTGCGGTGGCTACTTCCCGCTCGCCAGCAGCCCGTCCAGCTTCACCTTCAGCTTCTGCCCCTGCGCCGCGTTCACCATCGACACGTAGGCGACGTGCCCCTTGAGGTATCCGATGAAGTTGGCGTGGCCGATGCGGTTCTGCGCCGCGATCCCCTCGAAGCGCGCGCGGTGGAGGATCGCCCGCAGCCGCCGCCGCTCCTTCCGCGACGCCGCGGGCTTCTCGTTCACGGTGATGCCCGTCACCACCTGCGCGCAGTTCCGCCGCTGCACGCGCTGCTTCTTCTCGTTCACCGCGAACCCCTCGTCGGCGACGATGTGGCGGGCGCGCGCGAGCAGCCACGCCACGCTCCGCTTGTCCTTCGTCCCCTTCGCGACGAGCGTGTCGCTCGAGAACGAGAGGTCGTCCGCGTAGCGCGTGTACGTCCACCCGCCCGCCTTGGCCATCCCCGCGAGCCGGCGGTCGAGCTTGCGCGACACGAGATTCGACAGCGCCGGGCTCGTGCACGCCCCCTGCGGCAGCGCGCGCGGGGCGATCGCGACCTGGTACGGCTTGCCGTCGTACTGCACCGTGCGGCGCGGGCACTCCGTCGTGATCAGGGCGAGGACCGTCGCGACCGCGGGCGAGTAGCCGAACGACTCGAACACGCCCTTCACGCGCGGGAACGTCACGGTCGGGAAGAAGTCCTTGAGGTCGATGTTGACCACGACCGCGCGCTTGACGTGCGGGTGGGCGTTGGTGACGGTCGAGCGCCCGGGCACGAACCCGTGCGCGGGATCGCCCGTCGGCAGCTTCGCAAGGATCTGCTCGAGGATCCACCGCTGCACCGACGCCAGCCGCGGCATCGGCGCCGCGATGTCGCGCATCCCCCCGCTCTTCTTCGGGATCTGGAACTGCCGGTAGTGCGAGCGCGTCTCGCTGTGGAACGCGAGCCACCGGAGCGCCGGGATCGGCAGGCCGATCGCCCTCGCGACGTCGGCCGGCGTTGAGAGCGCGGGCAGGCCGAGCTTCGTGAGCTGCTCGACGTTCGACGTGCGGTTCGCCAGCCCGCCCGAGACGCCGCGGCCGAGGAAGATGATGTCGTTCGCCTTGCGCCCGGCGACCTCCGCCGCGTGCGCCTTCTTGCGCGCCTCCGCCTCCGCCTTCTTCTGCGCCTTGCGCGCGGCGCGCGCCTCCTTCGTCGCCTCGACGGCGCGCTGCGCCTGCTGGCGCAGCATCGACTCATCCCCTTTGTGCAGCAGCATGAGGTCGCCGACGCGGTGGATCTCCGCGAGCTGCTCGGGCGTGAGGTAGCCGCGCGTGACGAGCGCGCGGTCGATGAGCTTCGTGCGCGCGTCGTCGCCGGGCGGGATCGTGTCGGTGCGCCCCCACCACGGCGAGTTCGCGACCTCGCCCGTCTTCGCCTCCTTGCGCAGCTCCTTGTCGGAGATCGGGAGGAACTCCGCGGCGTCGTAGGACGCGGTCGGGCGCGGCGCGGGGCGCGGGCGCTGGGGTGCCGGCGACTGGGGTGCCGGCGGGGTCCACGCCGGCGGCCGAGGCGTAGCGGGCTGCTGCGGACCCGACGGCCTCCAGTCTCCCGGAGAGCGCGCCGGCTTCTCGGGAAGCCCGCCGAAGAACAGCTCACGAAGCCAGTCGAAGAATCCCATGTGAATCCTGCGGGAGCCGTCTCCCCTCGACTACCTCCTGGGGACCGGAGCCGTTCACCGAGGCCCACGAAGTACTCCGTCGTGGGGAAACCCTCGGCGTTGTCTGAGCCCGACGACGGAGTACTTCGTGGGCCCAAGAACAGCGGCTCCGGGGACGCATGGAAGGCCATCTTCAACCGCGGCGGTTCGCCGCAGAAAAGTCTCGAAGGAAGAAGGCCCCCGCAGGCTTCACGTTATGAAAGAGCAGGTGACGCGCGCGGGAGCCAGCTCCCCCCGACTACTTCCCCAGGACCGGGACCGTTCACCGAGGCCATCCCGCTCCACTGTCGGAGGGGAACCCTCGGCGTTGTCTGGGCCAGCCGACAGTGGAGCGGGATGGCCTGAAGAACAACGGGCCCGGGGACGCATGGAAGGCCATCTTCAACCGCGGCGGTTCGCCGCAGAAAAGTCTCGAAGAGGAGATGACCCCCGCGCGAATCACTTGCCAAAGATCAGGGATTGATCGCCGCTGTCCGCAGCGCCAGCAGATGCCGGCACGGACCCTTCCTCAGCCCTCCCGTGAAAAAGTGCGAACAGTTGCACTTCGCCCGCTTGAAGACGCCGTCGGCATCAAGCAGCGCCTCCACGGGCACGGTCGCCGCCTTCCCCGCCAGCACGCGCAGGCCGCTCGGCAGCTTCTCGTCGCGCTCGATCCGCACCGACAGCCCGCGCGACGCGATCGCCTCCTCGTTCTCCGGCACGTACTTCTCGACCGCCACCTCGGGCGGCATCACGCGGCGCCAGCGGACGACCCCCGCGTGCAGGTCCTGGATGCACTGGCCGAGCCGCGCGAGCTTGTAGAGCGCCCCTCGCGCGACCTCGGGCTGCGCGCCGAACTCCGTGTCGCGCATCGTCTGGCGGGACTCGAGCGCCTCCGCAAACGCCTTCACCGTCGGACCCGCCACCGCCGCCTTCGGCGCCATGAGGTCGAGCGCGCTCGCCCGCGTCCAGTCGTTCACCGTCCACCCCGACAGCCCCAGGGTCAGCCGCATCGGCCCCATCCGCGCGACCCAGAACGTCGGCAGCCCGTCGCCGAGCAGGTAGACGTCGATTCCCTCGACGATCGGAAGCAGACGCCCGAGGACGAGCAGCCGCTGGCGCCCGAAGACCTTCACGCTCTGCGCGTTCCCCTCCCAGCGCGTCGTGCGCGACTCCACGCGGTGCCCCCACGGCAGGATCTCGAGCGCCGGAGCGCGCCCCGGCGAGAGGTCGAAGCGCAGCGCGCGCGGGCTGCGGCGCGCCTTGTGACGACGAAGGAACGCGAGCACCGAGTAGACGCTCTCGCGGTCGAGCGACACCTTGCGCGACGGAAGCGTCATCGCCGCCTGGATCTGCATGAACCCGCGCAGCCACGTCTCCGGCAGGTCGATCTTCTCCTCGCGCACGCCCCCGGCCTCCGCGATCCTGACGTCGAACCCGCCCGGGTCGACGTGGAAGCGCGTCGGGCGGTAGGTGCGCAGCTGCTGGAAGTGGTCGTAGAGCGCCCAAGAGTAGTCGACGTTGGTGGTGCCGAGCTGGACGCTCGAGGCGCCCTTGAACATCGCGTCGCGTTCCACCGTCAGGCAGCCGTAGCTCGACTCGTCGCGGCTGAAGCACTCGAAGAAGACCACGTCGGGCGCGACGGTGATGACCGGGTCGCACGGCATGAGGTAGCGGAAGAGGTCCGGGTCGTTGCGGCGGAGGTAGTCGGCGTAGGAGCGCCGCGCGGCCCAGTAGATGCGGTGCCAGCGGCCGAACTGCCTGTCCAGATCGGGCGGCGCGCCGCCCGCGGCCCGCTTCTCGGCGAGCTCCTGCTTCGCGTGCGCGTAGGCGGCCACGCGGACGCGGCCCTCCTCCTGCTGCTGCTTCTTGAGCCACTCGCGATAGGCTGTGTGGTCGCGCGGCTTGAAGCGCAGGTCGCTCATGACGACGTCATGGAGCGCCGATATCGCCTCGCGGAACCGGAGCGGCTGCGCGAGCTCCGCGTCGAAGGAGACGGGCGGGCGCGCCAGGTTCGGCGAGAGCGTCAGCGCGTACGCGTCCCCCGCCCGCTCGACGCGGCTCCGGCCGAAGTAGCGGTAGATGAGCGGGATCATCGGGAAAACCCCAACTCCCAACTCCCAACTCCCAACTGCCCGAAGCACATGGGGCTGTTTCGGTGGGCTCCGTGCATTCCGTGCTTCCGTGGTGAACCCTCCGGAGACCCGGTGCAGCCAGGATGCCGCCTTGGCGTAAGCCTCGTCACAGCTTCAGCTCCGGGAAGTGGGTCGCCACCGCCGCCGCCAGCTCCGGCCGCCGGGTCGCCGCCCGCACGACGGCCGCGAGCCCCGCGCGAAACTCCGGCGCGCGGATCGACCGAGCCGCCACCCGCAGGAGCGGGAGCAGGACGGCCGCCCGGTCGGGCCGCTTCTCGATCGCATCGGCGATTTGCGACGCGGCCATTCGCTTGGCGCGGTTGCCGCGCTGGATGTTGAGGAGCACCGTCGCCCAGACCGCCTCGAGCGGCGCCTGGACGAGCAGCACGCGCAGCGCCTGGTCCGTCCGCGCGCGACGCTCGAGGTGCCGGACGATCGAGATGCGGACGTCGTCGTACGGGCTCTCGACGAGTTTCGCCCAGAGGTCCAGGCGCGAGCTCGCCTTGTCCTCCGCGAACCACGTCCACGCGGCGATGCGCACCGCTTCCGTCGTCGAGTCGAGGAACGGGATGATGTGCGCGGGGTCGGTGAGGCGCGACTTCGCGAAGGCGACCGCGTCCGCGGCGGCACTCGCCGCCCGCACGTTCGCCAGCTCAAGGATCTGCGACGGCTGCAGCGGGCGCTGCTTCAGCCAGTCGATGCCGAGCTTCGCGACGGGACCGAGCGGCGCGCACGCGAACGCGAGGAGCTGCTCGGTCGAGAGGCGCGTCGGCGAGACGGACTTTTGCATCATCTCGCAGACCGCCTCGAGGACGGAGAGGTTCTTGATGTCGAGGAGCTTGAGCCACGCCTCCAGCGGCAGCGTTTCCAGCGCGCCCGCGGTCCGCAGCAGCTCGGCGCCGAGCGCCTGGACCTCCTCGTCGGCGTGCTCAAGGAGGGAGAGGATCCGTTCGATCGGCACCTTGTCGAGCGCGCCCTTCACCATCGCAAGCATCGTCCGCCGGACGGGCCGCGCGCGGGCGGCCACGAGGACGTCGAGCCCGTCCAGCGGCGTCCAGGCCTTCGGGAAGGCGGGCGCAGGCTTCAGGTCACGGAGGGCCTGGTCAGGCTTGACCAGCCAGCCGTTCGCCTGCCGTGCGAGGACGGGCGAATAGCGGAAAAGCGCGTGGATCAGCCCCCAATTGTCGAGGAAGTGGATGCCGCTGTCGCAGTCGGGGTCGCTGTAGAGCGCCAGCGCCCGCTTCATCGCGGCGAGGTAGCGCGCGGAGTCGCGGCGGCCGAGCCGGCGGAAGTAGCGCCACGCGCGGCGCTGGAGGTAGCGGCGGGTGTGGACGGTGAAGAGGCGGCCGGTCTCGCGGGAGCGCGTGGTGCCGCGCGGCAGCTTCGGCGCCTGTCCGCCGCCGGCCTTCTCATGCGCAAGTGTGCTCTTGCTGACGCGGAAGGCGATGTCGAAGTCCTGGTAGCGCCACCGCTTCTTCTCGCTGCGACGCACGCTGCGGTCGAAGAGCGCCATGAAGCGCGCCATCGTGGCGTCGTCCGCGGCGGACTCGGCGGTCTTGAAGAGCTTCTTGACGAGCGGCTCGTGGCCCGCGCAGTTGAGCGGCATGTCGAGGTAGGCGGCGAGCTGCTCCTTCGCCCACGTGCGCGGATCTTTGAACCACTTCTCGGCGAAGCCCTTGAGTCGGGCCGGCTCGCAGGTCCCCCGCAGCTCGACGAGGAACCTGGGATCGCCGGACGCGAAGAGCTCTTCGAGGGCGAGGAACGATCCGGCCATGGCTAGGAGTCAAGCATCCGGCGGAACGGATGGTCAACGTTTTGGGGCACATGACTCTGAGGTAAGGCTTCCGACAGTCCTTTTGCAGGCTACGCTCATCCGTATGAAGGGCGGCGGGTCCTCAAGGCGGTAGGCGCGCGTGCGGCCTTCTACGCGCTCCTCGTCGGCTCGCTGGTCTCCTTCCCGGCGTGGCTTCCCTGGATGATCGCGGCGTGGCTCCTCGCACTCGTGCTGCAGCTGAGGCGCGAGAAGCCCGCGTGGCCGCCGCTGGCCATCTGCGCGCTGCTCGTTCTCATCAAGCGCGTCGACTACGGCGACTCGCTGAAGTAACCCGTTTTTTTGCGGAAACACCGTCCTGGTTCGGATAGACTAACCCCCATGCACGGCGTCAGCCGCTGATCCTGTCCGGCATCCCCACCAACTCTCCCGCTATCGGAAGTCACAAGTTAGACCGGGCCTTTCCCGGTCGTCGGACAGACAGATGGAAAAGATCGACCTCACGGAACAGACGGCGCGCATCCGCACGCTGGACAAGTCGCTGCACCGCTCGCTCGGGGTGCGCGACCTCTTCGGCGTGGCGTACGGCGACGTCGGCTCGTCGATCATCTACGCACTCGGCGTGGTGGCGGCGTTCGCGCTCGGCGCGACCCCCCTCGCCATCGGCGTGGCGGGGATCTTCTTCATCTGCACCGCGCTCACCTACGCGGAGCTCGGCGCCACGATCCCGGAGGCGGGCGGGGCGCAGATCTTCGCGCGGCGGGCGTTCAACAGCGATCTCATCAGCTTCATCGCCGGGTGGGCGCTGCTGCTGGACTACGTCCTGACGGCGGCGATCTCCGCCTACACCATCGGCCCCTACCTCAGCCAGTTCTTCGGGCCTCTGGCGACGCGGTGGTGGATCTTCGGGCTGGCGACCGGCCTGCTCGTCCTCCTCTGCGCGCTCAACATCCGCGGCACGAAGGAATCGACGCGGATGAGCCTCTGGCTCACGCTGATCTGCCTGGCGACGTTCGCCGTGCTGATCGTGTGGGGCATGTCGCTGTATTTCGACTGGAACACGTTCGCGTCGCTCCAGCAGCAGGTCGGCGTGAAGCCGACGTGGATGCAGTTCATCAACGCGGTCGCGCTGGCGATGGTGGCGTACATCGGCATCGAGGCCGGCACGCAGCTCGCGGGCGAGGCGAGGAACCCCGGCCGGACAGTCCCGAACGCGATCAAGATCACGGTGATCGTGCTGCTGGCGGTCTACGCAGGCACGGTCGCCGTCGCCATGTGCATGCCGGGCATGCCGGAGACGCTCGGCACGGTGCACAAGGAGAAGCCGCTGCTCGCGATCGCGGGCGGCCTGAGCCCGTACTTCGCGATGTGGATGGCGGTGCTGGCGGCCGTGGTCCTCTTCGTCGCGACCAACGCCGGCCTCATCGGCTCGTCCCGGCTGGCGTACTCGATGTCCACGACGATGCAGCTGCCGCGTCCGTTCCAGGCGCTGCACGCGACGCGCAAGACACCCTGGTTCTCGCTGGTCTTCTTCACGGCGGCGGCGGTCGCGATCCTGCTGATCACGACCAACATGGACCAGCTGGCCGAACTCTACAACTTCGGCTCGATGCTGGCGTTCTCCATGGCGCACCTCTCGCTGATCGGGCTGCGGATCCGCGAGCCGCAGCTCGACCGCCCGTACAAGGTCGGCTTCAACATCCCGATCGCAGGGCGGCAGATCCCGATCACCGCCGTTCTCGGGCTGCTGGCGACCGCCGCGACCTGGGTGTACGTCGTCATCACCCACGAAAACGCGCGCTGGCTCGGCTTCGGCTGGCTGGCGTTCGGGCTCGTCCTTTACGCGCTCTTCCGGCGCAAGGAGGACGCCCCCTTCGTGATGGCGACCAAGATCGAGCGCATCTCCGTGCCCGAGTACACGCCCTGGGAAGTGCGGCACGTCCTCGTGCCGACGCTCGGCGGCGCGAACACGGAGGTCGTCCAGGTCGCGTGCAAGATCGCGCAGGCGCACGGCGCGAACGTGACGGCGCTCTACGTGATCGAGATCCCCGAGGCGCTGCCCCTGGCGACGTTCTTCGGCGGCCAGTCGCTCGCCGCCGACAAGGCGCTCGACCGCGCGGAGGCGATCGCGCGCGAGTTCGGGGTCACGATCCGGCGCAAGAAGATGCAGGCGCGGGCGGCGGGCCCGACGATCCTCGAGGTCGCGAAGGAGGAGAACTGCGACCTCATCGTGCTGGGCGCGTCGGCCCGCCCCAGCGGCGGCTCCCCCTTCGGACGCACGATCGACGCCATCGTCCGCCGCGCGCCGTGCCGCGTCTTCATCTGCTCCGGAACGCATCAGGTGTAGAATCGCAGTCGGATGACGGACCTTCCGCCCGAGGTGGCCGCTGCCGCGAGCGACCCGTCGCGCCGCGTCGGCCGATACCTCCGCGCCGCCAAGCTCGGCGCCGGCGGCATGGGGGAGGTCTGGAAGGCCTGGGACGCCCAGCTTCTCCGCTGGGTGGCCCTCAAGCTCCTCCGCGGCTCCGACGACGAGGAGATCGCACGCTTCAAGCGCGAAGCGCAGACCGCAGCCGCGCTCGTCCACCCCAACATCGCCGCGATCTATGAAGTGGGGGAGGACGCCGGGCGCCATTTCATCGCGATGCAGTTCATCGAAGGGCAGACGCTCAAGACCCATCCCCGCCACGACCGGCGGGCCCTCGTGCGGCTCCTGCGCGACGCCGCCCGCGCTCTCGCCGCCGCGCACGCGCGCTCCGTCGTCCACCGCGACGTCAAGCCGGAGAACCTCATGGTCGCCGGCGACCGCGTCTTCGTCATGGACTTCGGCCTCGCCCGCAGCGTACGCCAGCCTTCCGGCATCACCGTCTCCGGGATGGTGATCGGAACGCCGGCCTACATGAGCCCCGAGCAGGCCGCGGGCGGACGCGCCGACGCCCGCGCCGACGTCTGGGGCCTCGGCGCCACGCTCTACGAGCTGCTCACCGACCGCGTCCCCTTCGACGGCGACACCATCGTCGACATCCTCACGCGCGTCGCGGCGGACGAGCCCCGCCGCCCGCGCTCGATCGATTCCCGCATCGACCGCGACCTCGAGACCATCGTGCTCAAGTGCCTCGAGAAGGACCCCCGCCGCCGCTACGCGGGCGCCGGCGAACTGGCCGACGACCTCTCGCACTGGCTCGACGGCGAGCCGATCGCGGCCCGGCCCTCGACGATCGCCTACCGCCTCTACAAGCGCATCGCGCGCCGCCCGCTTGTGTGGGGGCTCGGCACCGTCGCGTCGATCGCCGTGGCGATCGCCGCCGTCGTCTTCCTGGGCGCCCGCACCACGAGCGAGCGACTGTCGCTCGCGGAGCAGGCCAACCAGATCTCGGGCGCGTACTACGACCTCAGCCTCAAGACCTACGAGCCGATGCGCGCCCTCGAAGACTACTGGCACGGCGTGCCACGGACGTCCGACGATGTCGACCGCGCGCTCGCGAAGGTCCGCGAAGTCTGCGACGCGACGGCGCACGACTACCCCGCAACGCGGCTGCCCCAAGCCTGGCGCGCGCTCGCGGAACTGATGGCCGGGCGCCCGGACGCCCTGCCCGCGCTCGAACAGGCCGTGCGCGAAGCCGGCGAGGACCCGTTCCCGCGCATCCTCGCTGCGCGGGCCGCCCTGGCCCGCTACGCGCGCGAGGCGCGCGTGGGCGAGGCCGAGCACTGGGACACCGGCATGCGCATCCGCCCGTTCACGGACCCTCCGGAGATGCGCGAGCTTCTGGCGAGGACCGCCGGCGGGCTGGCGCGCGCGCAGGAGCTGGCCGTGTGGAAGCTCCTCCGACACGGACGCGAGCACCTCGACTTCGCGGCGGCCGGCCGCGCCCTCGCCGAAGGCGACTGCGCCGGCGCCGCCGCACGGCTGGAGACCCTGCGCGATCATCCCATCCTCGGCCACGAGTCCCTGACGCTGCGCGGCCTCGCGCTCTACCTGCTCCGTCGCTACGCGGAGGCGGCGGGCGCGTGGGAGTTGACCCGCGCGCGGCGCTGGCCCGACCCATTGGCCCACGCGGCCCTGGCGCGCCTCTGCGCGGCGCTCACGGCCGCGCCCGACGAGAAGGCGGCGCTCATGGAGCGCGCTGAGTCCGCCTTCGCCGCCGCCCTGGAACTGCGGCCCGACGAGCCCATCGTGCTCGTGTCCCTCAGCCACGTGCACCTGGACCGGGGACGCGACCTGGCGGCGCGCGGCGAGGATCCCGGCCACGCTTTCGCGAGCGTCCTCGACCTCTGCGGCCGCGCCCTGCGCCGGAGCCCGAACGACGTCAACGCGCTGATCACGCGGAGCATGGCCCTCCTGCTCCTTGGCGACTCGCAGCACGATCGAGGCCTCGACCCGTTCGCGAGCTACGAGGGGGCGATCGCCGACCTCACCACGGTGCTCGACGCTTCACCCCGGCGCCCGCTGGCCCTCATCAACCGCGGCAACACCCGCCAGCGCATGGGAGCCGCGGGCGGCGGCCGCGGACGGGACCCGCTTCCCGACTACGAGCTTGCGATCGCCGACTACGACGCCGCGATCGCCCTCGACCCGGCCGCGCGGGAGCCGATCTTCGGCCGGGGCGTCGCGCGGATCCTCGTTGCCGCCCGCAACGACACCCGCGGCGCCGACCCCTTCGAAGCGCTGGCGTCTGCGATCGCCGACCTCGACGAGGTCCTCCGCAGGAGCCCCGATCACGTCCCGGCCCTCGTGCACCGCGGCCGCGCGCTGCACGACCGGGGCGAGGCGAGGGAGGAGCGGGGGGCCGATCCGCTCCCCGACTATGAGCGCGCACTGCAGGACCTGGACGAGGCCCACCGGCTGCGGACGCCCGACGAGACGGCGCTCTGCACGCGCGCGCGCACCCTCGCGCGACGCGCGCAGGTCCGCCGTCGCGACGGCACCGATCCGACAGAGGAGCTCCTGCGTGCGATGGAGGATTACGCGGCGGCGCTGCGCCTGAACCCGCGCTCCTACGGCGCGCTCGTCGAGAGCGCGGGCGTGCTCCGGATCCTCGGCGAGGCCGCCCTCGCGCAGGGCCGGGACCCCGCGCCCCGCTTCGAGGAGGCGGTCCGCCGGTACGACGAGGCGGTGCGCCTCGGCGCGGGCCGCGCACCGGCCTACTCCGGGCGCGGCCGGGTCCATCTCGTCGCGGGGGACGACGCGGCGCTGCGCGGCCGCCCCTCCGCGAAGCTCTATGCGGCGGCCCTGGAGGACTTCGAGCAGGCGCTGAAGATCGAGCCCCGCGACGCGCTCGTCCTCAACCGGCGCGGGCTGGCGCACATGGGACTCGCGTCCCATGACCGCGCCGCCGAGAGCTTCACCCAGGCGCTGGCGATCCGGCCGGACTGCGCCGAGTACCGGGGCAATCGCGGCCTCGCGCACTGGCAACGCGGGCTCGCGGTCCGCGGCCGCGATGCACAGGAGGCCTACGACCGGGCGATCGCCGACCTCGAGGCGGTGCTGGAGCGGGGCTACCAGGAGGCGGGCACTCGTGTGAACCTCGGACTCGTGCTCCTCGCCAAGGGACAGGCCGAGGCCGATCCGACGCGCACCTATGAGCGCGCGATCGACCACTTCCACGGCGCCGTGCGCCGCAATCCGAAGCTGTGGCAGGCGCACGCCAACCGGGGACTCGCTCTGGAACGTCTCGGCCGCCTGCAGGAGGCGATCGCCGCCTACGAGGCCGCGCTGGCGATCAACCCGAACGTGCGGGACGTGCGCGACCGCCTCGACGACGCACGCCGGCGCGCGGGCAAAGAGTGACGCCCCGGCACGCGACTGCTACGATCGCCCGCATGGAGACGATCAAGGTCGAGGCGAACGGGCCGGTCGCGCGCGTGACGCTGTCGCGCCCCGAGGTGAAGAACGCGTTCAACGAGGTCGTGATCGCGGAGCTGCGCGAGGCGTTCACGACGCTGCCCGACGCGGTGCGTGTCGTCGTGCTGACCGGCGCGGGCGACGTCTTCTGCGCGGGCGCGGACGTGAACTGGATGAAGAAGTCGAAGGGGTACACCGAGGAGCAGAACGCGGCCGACGCGCGCGCGATGTCGATGATGTTCCGGGCGATCGACGAGTGCCCGAAGGCGGTGGTCGGGCGGATCAATGGCGTGGCGCTCGGCGGCGGCACGGGGCTCACCGCGGTGTGCGACATCGCCGTCTCCGTCGACACGGCGCAGTTCGGCTTCACCGAGGCGCGCCTCGGAATCGTGCCGGCGGTGATCTCGACGTACGTTCTCCCGAAGATCGGCGAGGCGATGGCGCGGCGCTACTTCCTGACGGGCGAGCGCTTCGGGGCGATGGACGCGATCGCGATGGGGCTCGTGCACGAGGTCGTGAAGGCGGAGACGCTCGACGCGAGGGTGGAAGAGATGGTGAAGGCGGTGCTGGCGTGCGGGCCGGCCGCGGTGGCGACGGCGAAGAAGCTCCTGCACGACGAGCGCTCGATGACGCGCGACCAGCGCATCGACTACACGGTCGGGACGATCGCGCGCGTGCGGGTCACGCCGGAGGCGCAGGAGGGGCTGGGGGCGTTCCTGGAGAAGCGGAAGCCGTCGTGGGGGCCGTAGCTCAGGATCGCGTCAGCCGGTCCAGAAGAAGATCCTCGAGCTGACGCCGCGAGTCCACGACGGCCAGATTCAAACACCGTCCGCTCTGCGGCGCGATCCAGATACGTCACCGACCGGATGTCGTCAGGGCCGCCGCCGGCGCCGCGCCCCCGCCCTCGCCACCGCGTCGTCCGTGAGGCGCTGCGCGGCGGAGCGCAGCTCGCGCACCAGCTCCTCCATCGCCGCCGCCTCTTTCCGCATCGCCTCGGCGCACGCCGCGACCTCCGCGGGCGTCGCCTCCTGAAGCGCCCTCCGCAGCACGGGGATCGGACGGATCCGGCCGCGCTCCGCGGCCGACTGCATCCACCTCCAGAACCCCGGAAAGTCCTCCAGCGCCTCGCGCTGCAGATCCCGCATCTCCTCCGCCATCGCCGCCACGTCCTCGAGCCAGCTGCTCAGGGAGTAGTCCTGCGCCCGGTCCAGCCGCTCGCTCTCCTTCAGCAGGCCGCGGAGTTCGCTGTCGGGAGCGTCGATGTCGCCGTGCTCGGCGGCGTGTGTCCGCAGCAGGTCCGTCATCCGCGCGGCCTTCCCGTGGGCGCGGAGGAAATCGCGGACCGCGGCGAGGAGCTTCGCCGGATCCATGCGCGCCGGCCCCTTGCGGAGGATCCGCCTGACCGCCTTCAGCGCTCGCTCGACGTCGCGCAGCCACGGGAACGTCGCGTCGTCATCGGCCGCGACGCCATTCTAACCCGCCTGCGCGTGGCTGGACCTCCTGATGGCCGGGACGCGGGGCCGCTCTCGGGGCTATAATCCCCCCGGATGCCGGAGACCCACCCCCTCGACGCCGACCGCATCCTCGCGCGGTTCCTCGTCTCCCGCGGCCTGCTGCGTCCGCGCAACGCGATGGCCTGCCTCAACCGCGCAATCGCGCGACAGGCCGGGGGAGACCGCGCTGGAGCGATCCGCGATTTCGAGAAGGCCCT
>Ga0187892_10002383_pt1 | contig 37997 bp, 37 predicted proteins | sample MA1701073metaG_FD_139345 | JGI IMG/M metagenome (GOLD analysis project Ga0187892, IMG submission 139345) | Bio-ooze microbial communities from a basaltic lava cave in the Kipuka Kanohina Cave System on the Island of Hawaii, USA - MA170107-3 metaG ... | reverse complement strand
GTTCAAGCTCCACTCGATCAGCCGCCGCCAACTCGATCAATCTTGCGTGATTGGCCATGACGTTCCCTTTCGGGAGTGTAGTGTCCAACCATGTTAACATGATTTACGTTACAAGACACTAGTCGGCCCAGTAGAGCCGCTCGGGGTTGTCGACGAGGATCTTCCTGCGCGTCGGTTCGTCCTCGACCATCATCGCGAAGAGATCCACCAGCTCGCCGTCGTTCGGCATCACCTTGACGTTGGGGTGCGGAAAGTCGGTGCCCCACAGCACGCGATCGGGCGCGCGGGCAATCAGCGCGCGCGCAAACGGGATCGCGTCGTGGAACGGCTTTCCAGCGGAGGAGATCCGCTCCGGCCCGCTCACCTTGACCCACGCGCGCTCATTCTTCATGAGATCGAGGAGCTCGCGGAACGGCTTCTGGTCGAGCCCGTGTCGTGCCTCCACGCGCCCCATGTGGTCGATGATGAACGGCACGCGCAGGCGGTCGAGAAAATCGCGGTAGGTCCCGATATCGTGGGCGTCGAGGTGGAGCTGGATATGCCAGCCGAGCGGCGTGACGCGGGAAATCACGGCCTCGACGTTCTTGAGATCGGGCGCGCCGCCGAGATGCGCGACGAAGTTGAAGCGCACGCCGCGCGCTCCGGCCTGGTGCAGCGCCGCAAGCTCGCGGTCGGTGACGTCCTGTGTCACCATCGCGACGCCGCGCCACGCGCCTTTCGACCACTTCATCGCGTCGAGCATCGCGCTGTTGTCAGTGCCGTGGCAGCTCGCCTGCACCAGGACCGCGCGCTCGAGCCCGAGGCGGCGGTGCAGAGCGGCAAGCGTTTCGCGGCCCGCATCCTGGGGCGTGTACCGGCGGTCGGGCGCGTACGGAAAGCGGATCGCGGGCCCGAAAATGTGGCAATGCCCGTCGCACGCGCGCGGCGGCGGCGCGTATTTCGGCTTGACCGGATTGGGGTCGGGCGGCGGAAGAACCCGGATCGATTGCTCGGCCATCGTCGGGGAAATTAGCGCAGCGACGGAGCCGGGTCAACCGCCGCGCCGGCGTATCGCATTGCCAGCGGCGGAACGAGGACGGATAATCCGCTCCACAAAAAACGTGGCCCGTGACGGGTGAGGCGTGCGCAGCGGAAAAAGCCAGGGCGGTCGCAGCATACTGGGAGTGGGGCCGAAGGCGGCCCGGCAGGTGCTGACCAGCGGCATGCCGCGCGCGCTCGGCGTGCGGCTCGTCTCGCTCACGAAAAACAGGGTGGTGGCGGAGATGCGCGTGAAAGACATGCACATCAACCGCTCCGGGCGCGTGAATGGCGGCGCCATCATGGCGTTCGCGGACGTGGTGGGCGCCGCCGGCACGGTCGCGAACCTCCCGCCCGGCCACCGCACCGGCACGCTCGAGTCGAAGACCAACTTCTTCCGGGCGGGGGAGCGCCCCGTGCTGCGGGCCGTGTCGACCCCTCTGCACATCGGCCGCACCACGATGGTGTGGCAGACCACGATCCGCAATGCGGACCGCGGCGTGGTGGCGATCGTCACCCAGACCCAGATCGTGATCCCCGGGAAGTCCGAGTTCTAGCATCACTGATCACCCATCACTCACCATGCCTCGTCGAGACCCATGAAGAGCTACTTCATCAAGTCAGTCAGCGGAAAAACCGTTTTCGAGCCGCGCGAAGTGCCGGTGCCGCAGCCCAAAGCCGGCGAAATCCTCGTCAAGGTGCGCGCCGCATCGCTCAATCGCGGCGAGATCCTCGCCAGCATCAGCCTGCACAAGGCGGACGTTCCGCACCCCGCGGGCGGGGACTGCGCGGGCGAGGTGCATGCGCTCGGCGAGGGCGTCACCGCCTTCAAGCCGGGCGACCGCGTCCTGGGACGCGCGCGCGGCTCGTTTTCCGAGTTCGTCACGATGTCCGTCCCGCAGGCCGCGCTCGTGCCGCAGCGGCTGACGTGGGAGCAGGCGGCGACGGTGCCGATCTCGTCCATCACGGCCTACGAGGCCATCTGCGGATACGGGAAGCTCAAGGCCGGGGAAACTCTGCTGGTGGCGGGCGCGGCCTCCGGCGTGGGCGTCGTCGGCGTCCAGATCGGGAAGTTCCTGGGAGCAAAGGTGATCGGCGTCTCGCGCTCGGGACCCAAGCTCGAGAAGCTGAAGGCCGTGGGCCTCGACGTGGGGATCGCCACAGCCGGCGGCGGCTTCGCCGACAAGGTGCTGGCGGCGACCGGCGGCCAGGGCGTGAATCTCGCGATCAATCTCGTCGGTGGCAGCGCCTTCCCCGACTGCGTGCGCTCGCTCGCCAACCAGGGGCGGCTCGCGATCATCGGTTACGTGGACGGGAAGCACCATGCCGAGATCGACCTCGAGACCGTGCACGGCAGGCGGCTGCAGATCTTCGGCGTTTCCAACGCCCTGCTGCCGCCCGCGCAGCGCGCCGAGGCGATGCGCGGCTTCGTGCGCGACATTCTTCCCGGCTTTGCCGATGGCCGCATCGTGCCGGTGATCGACAAGGTGTTTCCGTTCGCCGAGCTGGCGGCCGCCAAGGCCTACGTCGAGAGCGACGCGCAGCTCGGGAAAGTCGTCGTCAAAATGTCGTGACTTGCGGCGAGCAGCGAGCGTAAGCTTGGCGGTTCACGAGTCGCGGGAAGGGGAGGCGGCCATGAAACCATTCCAGTTCCTGGGAGTGATCGCGGGCTTCATGCTGTGCTCGGCGCTCGCCGGCGCGCAGGTCACTTCGAGCCGGCCGGTGCGCGTGCTGGTGCCGGCGCCGCCGGGCGGGCCGTCGGATACCGCGATCCGCCTGATCCTTCCCCGGCTTTCCGAAGGGCTCCAGCAGGCGCTGATCGTGGACAACCGCGGGGGCGCCAACGGCGTCGCGGGCACCGACATCGCGTCGAAGGCGACGCCCGACGGCTACACGCTGGCGGTGGGCAACAGCGGCACGCACGCGATCAATGCGAGCCTCTACCGGAAGCTTCCGTACGACCCGGTGCGCGATTTCACGCCGATCGTCCAGATGGTGACGAGCGGAATGGTGCTGGTCGCGAACCCGAAGGTCGGCGCGGCCTCTCTCACGGAGTTCATCGCGCTCGCGCGCAGGCAGCCGGGCAAGATCAACGTCGGCATCGCCGGCGCGACCGGCGAGCTTTCGGGCGACGCGCTGTGGGCGCAGGTGCAGACCAGGATGAACAACGTGCGCTACAAGGGCAGCGCGCCCACCGAGCTCGCGATACTGGGAGGCGAGGTGGACGTCGCGCTGCTGACGCCGCTCGCGGTCCGGAGCCACCTCCAGGCGGGGAAGCTCAAGGCGTACGGCATTACCAGCGGCCAGCGCTCCCCCGTGCTGCCGGAGGTGCCGACAATCGGCGAGCAGGGGGTGCAGGGCTACGACTTCCAGATCTGGCACGGGGTGTTCGCGCCGCGAGGCGTGCCGGATAACGTGATCAACGCCGTGAACCGGGAGGCGGTGCGGGCGCTCAGCGCGCCGGAAGTCAGGGCGCGCTTCGCCACGCTCGGTTTCGTCGTCATCGCCAACAGCCCGCAGGAATTCGCCGCCGTGGTGAAGTCCGAGGTGGAGAAGTTCCGCAAGGTGATCCAGGAGTCCGGGATCGAGCTGCTCTAGGAGGAGGGGCCATGTCAGGAACCAAGCCGTCGCTGCCGATGAAGATGGTGCCGAAGCGGCCGTTGAAGCAGGACGTCACGCTGAAGACGCTCGAGAGCATGGCGGCGCGCGTGAAGAACTGGGGAAGGTGGGGACCCGAGGATCAGCTCGGGACGCTCAATTTCGTGACGCCGCAGGACATCGTGAAGGCGGCCGCGCTGGTGAAGAAGGGAAAGGCGTTCGCGCTCGGTCTCGACTTCAACTCGAGCGGGCCGCAGAGGACCGGCTGGGGCGGACGCTTCAACCCGATCCACACCATGCTCGCGACCGGCACCGACGCCGTCGCGGGAACCCAGGATGGCGGGAAGATCCGCTACGCCGACGACATGGTGTCGATGCCGCTGCAGTGCGGCACGCAGTGGGACGCGCTCGGCCACATCTTCTACGGCGACAAGATGTGGAACGGCTACGACGCGCGGCTGGTGGACTCCACCGGCGCGAAGAAGAACGGCATCCACAAGACGCGCGACCGCATGATCGGGCGCGGCGTATTGCTGGATATACCGCGCACTCTCGGTGGCGACTACCTGGAGGACGGCTTCGGGGTCGGCAACGCCGAGCTCGATGCCTGCGCGAAGGCGCAGGGGGTGGAGGTGCGGCGCGGCGATTTCGTGATCGTGCGCACCGGCCAGATGGAGCACTGCCTCGCGCAGGGCGACTGGGGGTCGTACGCGGCGGGCGACGCCCCGGGGCTGCGCTTCGAGACCTGCGAGTGGATCCACCGCAAGGAGATCGCCGCGATCTGCTTCGATACCTGGGGCTGCGAAGTGCGCCCGAACGAGAGCACGGAGGCGTTCCAGCCGTGGCACTGGATCATCATCCCCATGGTCGGGATCACCATGGGCGAGATCTTCTATCTCAAGGACCTCGCCGACGACTGCGCGCGGGACCGGGTCTACGAGTTCCTGTTCTGCGGCCCCCCGCTTCCCATCACCGGCGCCGTCGGGTCACCGATCAATCCGCAGGCGATCAAATAATTAACCCTCCCCCTTGATGGGGGAGCATTCAGATACCCTCCCCCTTGACGGGGGAGGGATAGGGTGGGGGTGGATTTCAATGGCAACTCCGAGCAAGAAGGTCATCATCACCTGCGCCGTCACCGGCTCGATCCACACGCCGACGATGACGCCGCACCTGCCGATCACGCCGAAGCAGGTCGCGGACGAGTCGATCGCCGCGGCAAAGGCGGGGGCGGCGATCATCCATCTCCACGCGCGCGACCCGAAGGATGGGCGGCCGACGCCCGATCCCAAGGTGTTCATGGAATTCCTGCCGGTGATCAAGGACGCGACGGACGCGGTCATCAATATCACGACCGGCGGCGGCCACAACATGACGGTGCAGGAGCGGCTCGCGGCGCCGCTCCAGTGCAAGCCCGAGATGTGCTCGTTCAACATGGGCTCGATGAACTTCGGGCTCTATCCCAACCTCGACAAGTACAAGCAGTTCAAGTACGACTGGGAGCCGCAGTACCTGGAAGCGAGCCGCGACTTCATCTTCCGCAACACGTTCAAGGACATGGAGTACATCCTCAAGCACCTGGGCGAGGGCTGCGGCACGAAGTTCGAGTTCGAGTGCTACGACGTCGGCCACCTCTACAACCTCGCGCATCTCCTCGAGAGGAAGCTCGTCAAGCCGCCGCTCTTCGTGCAGACGATCTTCGGCATCCTCGGCGGCATCGGGCCCGATCCCGACAACCTGATGCACATGCGCTCGGTCGCGGACAAGCTGTTCGGGGACGACTACGAGTGGTCGGTGCTCGCCGCCGGGCGCCACCAGATGGCGCTGACGACCATGGCGGGGATCTGCGGCGGCAACGTGCGGGTGGGGCTCGAGGACAGCATCTACGTCGGCAAGGGAAGACTGGCGACCAGCAACGCCGAGCAGGTCGCGAAGATCCGGCGCATTCTCGAGGAGCTCTCGCTCGAGATCGCCACCCCCGCCGAGGCGCGCCAGCGGCTGGCGCTGAAGGGCATCGAGAAAGTCGATTTCTAGACGGATTGGAGGCAACGATGAGCACGAGCCTGCCGCCGGAGCGGATGCCGCGCATTGCGCCGGAGAAGATGACGGAGGCGCAGAAGAAGGCCGCGGCCGAGCTGGCGGCGGGGCCGCGCGGCGAGCTGCGCGGCCCGTTCATCGCCCTGCTGCGGAGCCCCGGTCTGATGAACCCGGTGCAGAAAGTGGGGGAGTACCTGCGCTTCAACTGCCCGCTCGACCGCCGCGTGACGGAGCTTGCCACGCTCATCGCGGCGCGCTTCTGGACGCAGCAGTACGAATGGCAGGCGCACCGCGAGCACGCGATGAAGGCGGGGCTCGATCCGGCGATTGCGGACGCCGTCGCCGAGGGGAGGCGGCCGGCGCGAATGAAGGAGGACGAGGAGATCGTCTACGAATTGCTGACCGAAACGCTCCACAACAGGAGCGTGAGCGATGCGACCTACGCGCGGGCGGTGGCGAAGTTCGGCGAGGCAGGCGTCGTGGACCTCGTCGGCCTCGCCGGCTACTACCTGATGCTGGCGATGATCATGAACATGGCGCGGACCGCGCTGCCGGCGGGCAAGTCCCCGCAGCTGGCCCACTTTCCGTACTAATCCCGGTTCCCCTCCCCCTGAAAGGGAGGGTGTTCAATTTTCCCTCCCCCTGAGGGGGAGGGTGAGGGTGGGGGTGCTGGTAATGAGCGAAGAGCCGTCCAAGGAGAGAAACGTGCTCGGCGGGCCGCTGCTCGCGTGCAGCTACGACCCGGTCACAGGCTACTTCCGGGACGGCTGCTGCGCGACGCACGGCGAGCAGGACGTGTACCACCTTGTATGCGTGAGGGTCACGGCGGAATTCCTGGAATTCTCGCGCGGCCGCGGCAACGACCTCTCCACGCCGCGCCCCGAGATGCGCTTCCGCGGCTTGAAGCCCGGCGACCGCTGGTGCCTGCACGTGCTGCGCTGGGTCGAGGCGTGGGAGGCGGGCCGGGCGCCGCGCGTCGTGCTCGAGGCGACCCACGAGCAGGTGCTCAAGTACGCGCCGCTCTCGGCGCTGAAGCGCCACGCCCTCGACCTGCACTGAGGTGCGATGTCCGCTTCCGACCGAGGCTGTGTGGAAACGTAGCCGGTAGTGGTCAGGAACATTGCATTGAGGCGTGCATCAAATACCTTCATTAGCCCAGCCTTGCGAGGTATCCCTGATGAAGCGCTTTATTCAAGGTGAAGATCGATCGCAGAGCACGCTGTTGCCCGAATGCCTGGACGACTACATCGCCGACGATAACCCGGTCAGGGCCATTGAAGTCTTCGTCGATGAACTGAACCTGGGCTCGCTGGGTTTTGAGGGGGCGGCGCCGAAGGCAACGGGCCGACCGGCTTATTATCCGGCCACGCTGCTCAAACTCTATATCTACGGCTATTTCAACCGGATCCAGTCCAGCCGACGCCTGGAGCGAGAGACTCAACGCAACCTGGAGCTCATCTGGCTGACCGGCCGGCTGATGCCCGACTTCAAGACCATCGCCGATTTCCGTAAAGACAACGGTGCTGCCATCCGCCGCGTGTGCCGGGAATTCATTGTCCTCTGCCGGAATCTGGACCTGTTCTCGGAGGCGATCGTGGCCATCGACGGAGCCAAGTTTAAGGCGGTCAACAACCGGGACAAGAATTTCACGGATCGGAAACTACAGGCTCGTATGCAGCAGCTTGAAGAGAGCGTGGGGCGTTACCTGACCGAGCTCGATCGTGCCGATGAGGAACCGACCGCTGTGAGCGAAGGCCGCGTGTCTCGACTCAAGGAGAAGATCGGTAGCATCAAAGAACAGATGCAACGCTTGCACCAGATCGGCGAGCAGATGGAGGCTGCGCCGGATCATCAGGTCTCGCTTACAGACCCCGACGCCCGCTCGATGGCCACCAGCGGCCGCGGCACCGGCATCGTCGGATACAACGTCCAGACGGCAGTCGACGCCAAGCACCACCTGATCGTCGCCCATGAAGTGACCAACCTCGGTCACGACCGAACCCAGCTCTCACCCATGGCCCGGCAGGCGAGTGAAGCAATCGGCGAAGGCGGCCTCACCGTCCTGGCCGACCGCGGCTACTTCAGCGGCGAGCAAATCCGGGAATGCGAGCAAAGCGGTATCGCAACGTTAGTTCCCAAGCCGCTCACTTCCAACAACAAAGCCGCCGGACTCTTCGACAAGCGTGACTTCATTTACATCGCGAAGAGCGACGAATACCGCTGCCCCGCCGGACAGCGCGCGATCCATCGCATGACGACCATTGAAAACGGCTTGACGCTACACCGATACTGGTCCTCGGCCTGTCCGAAATGTCCCATGAAGGCTCAATGCACCACCGGCACCAACCGTCGGATTACCCGCTGGGAACATGAAGATGTTTTGGAGCGCATGCAGGCGCGCCTGGATCGCACCCCAGAGGCCTCAAGACTACGACGCTCGACGGTCGAACATACATTTGGCACGCTCAAGGCGTGGATGGGAGCAACTCACTTCCTGACCAGGACCCTGCCCCGAGTAAGAACCGAAATGAGTCTGCATGTGCTGGCCTACAACCTCAAGCGAATGATGCAGATCTTCGGAGTAATTCCGCTGATCAAGGCAATGGCGGGATAGCAACCCGCAATTTCATGTGAAATCCCACGCGATTTCCTGAGAACTAAACAAAAATCGCTGGCGCTATCGCAGCTATGCTGAAATCAATCACAGAAATCTTGCGTTTTCACACGGCCTCGACCCGAAGCGGACGCTTTACGTCGTGTTGAGCGGCGCGGCGTTATGCGCGTCCGCTCGAACTAAAGTTAGGCTTGAGTTCAATAAGTTCATCATCGCGAAGAACCAACTGCTTTGACCAGGGGAACACTGACGGGTCGATGCGATGGGTCGCGCTCGGATTGTGGAGAATACAGAAGTCGGCCCCTAGTTCCTTTGGACAGATTACGCAGTCCACCCTTGAATGCAGAACAGCGGAAACGAACTGGAATTCGGAATCGAGAAACGCTTTTGTAGAAATATCTTGACCTGACTGCTTTTGCACTGCGTCTCGGTACTGATGAAACGAGTCCACTATGTCTCCGGTTTTGGGATCGAGTGCCACAGCAAGGGGACCAAAAGGGAGGAATGCCTGAACAAAGTAGGGCATGGTGTTTCCGCCCGCACCATGATGAATTCCACGGGAGTTTATGGCGAGCAAGTAACCGTCGTCACCGCTGACAATATTCTTTCGCAACGCCTCAAGGTATTTCTTTCGCTTCTCCGCCAATGCGTGCGTGAACCGCAGCAAAATCTTTTCTGTTGGAGTTTCGGTCGCCACACCGTATTGAGGTCCGGGGACTTGGTCAAGGCCAGTACCTGGCCCCGGGGCAATGGCCTCGACGAAGATGCGACGTTGCGAAATCTCGAAATAGAACTCTGGTCCTTCACCTCCGATCGGAATTAGCTCTAACCCTCGCTCCATAAGAGTGACGGCGACGTACATCTCCCAGAACCGTTCGAGGAAGTGGTTCTTTGCATCTTCTTGGAAATGCACATCGGCGAGCGGTTCATACTTCGCCCAAAGTGAATTAACGAACTGACGGGTATCCTCGTGGTGAGCGCTATCTCGGACGTTGAGGTATCCGAGATCTGAGCCTTCGCCCTGTACAAAGAATCCTTCACCCGTTGCACCCATTCCCGTCGAGCCTAACGCTCGCGGTGAGCAGCCGCGGCGAGCGGATGCGAGCCGGCGGGCTGCTCGACTGCGTCGTTAGGGTTCACGCCGCCTCTCCATCGGATGTGCGACATCACTCGATGACGCGATCTGCTTGTAGCAGGAGCGACGGTGGGATCGAGAGGCCGAGGGACTTTGCAGTCTTGAGGTTGATCACGAGCTCGAATTTGGTCGGCCGCTCTACGGACAGATCGGCCGGCTTCGCACCTTTCAGGATTTTGTCTACGTGTGTGGCTGCGCGACGAAAGAGATCCTCGGCGTGTGCGCCATAGGAGATGAGCCCACCATCGTCTGTGTAAGCACTGGCTGTGTACATTCCCGGCAGACGGCTCTGGACGGCCAGATCCAGGATCTTGCGTCGGTGCGACATGAACAGAGGGTCCTGCTGCACAATGAAAGCGCCCACGTAGGCCGCGGCCATGCCGACGAAGGCGCGCTCCAGTTCGGACCCAGCGCGCACCTCGAAGGGATGAAGTTCCATCCCCAGCGACCGGGCAGCTGCCTGCATCTCTTTCAGCTGAAGCTGGTGGAGCGCGTAAGTGGGATTTGCGAGATAGCCAACCCGAGTGAGCTTTGTCGTGGTCTCCTTCAGCAGCTCCAGCCGCTTGGGCATCAACTCGCGGTTGATCGTGGTCAAGCCGGTGAAGTTGCCGCCCGGCCGGGCCAGGCTGGCAACTGCTCCAATCTCGATGGGCTCACTCACGGCTGCAAAGACGACGGGGATCTTCGTTCCCGTCCTTTTGACAGCCACGACTGCCGGGGTGGTCGTCGCGAAAATCACATCCAGCTGGACCCGGACCAGTTCGGCCGCGAGTTCGGGGAGCCGATCGAGTTTGCCCAGCGCCCATCGGTACTCGATGGTGATGTTCTGGCCATCGACCCAGCCATGCTCCCGCAACCCTTCCAAAAACGCTTGGACACGTGAAGCATCGGTCTTGGCTGAACCGGGAGCCAGGTACCCGACACGGGGCATTTTCGCCCCCTGTTGCGCCCCGGCGGGATGGGCGGGGTCCAGGATGGCGAAGGCCATCACGACGAGGGCAGCGATGAAGTTCTTCCTCATGGGTTCCCCCTATGCCCGGCACCTTCCGTCATGCACTCTCTAGTATCCTCGTGAAGCCTAACGTGTCCGCGTGAGGCGCGCGTGCGATCGCGGAGCGTCGCGCTCGACGCGGGGGTTAGACAGCACGTTCTTTCCTCTTGGCAAATAAAGCCGAGCTGTCTCGCAATTTCTCACGGAGCGTCAGGGGTACCTCTTCTTCGGAGATGATACCCATAGCGATTGCCCGGGCGACGAGCATCGACTCGTCCGGCACTTGATATGTCGACCAAACATCCCGAGCAGTATGTTGATGAAATTCGTGAATGACGTTCGAAAGCTCAGAGCTAGGCAATTTTCCACGCCGCCATTCGGAGAACGACTTGTCCAATTCCGCGAGGTAGCGACCAAGTTCGCGCTCGTACGCCTCCGATGCGAGGCGGCGTAATTCAGCACGTTCCTTCTTCGAATAATCCGACACGATGTTTCTCGTGCTGTCTAACGTGAAGTAGATGGCCTAAAAGCCAGTTTGTGAGTCGGCATTGTGCGCGTGACGTTGCCGTTCTTCAAGGTGGTCAACGAGTTACGCGAGGATATTGCATAGAGACTCGGGGTGAGAACTGGGGCGCTTGACTGGCTGCCCACGTGGAGGATTCATGATCAGAAAAGGCTGCAAGTAGCCTTCGCGTCAACCTCCGCTTTTGGCCGTTACCGGCCGTTCACCTTTAGGAGAGATGGGCCAGAGGTGACGCAGGCGGTGTAGCATCTCTTCATGGCCATTACTCTCTATTCCTGGCGTCGCAAGGACTCTCTCAGGGGCCGCTGGCGTGTATTCGCGTGGAAGATGACGGACGAGGACGCCGAGAGGTGAGCCGCACGGGAAGAGCAGAACCAGATTGGGTTCCAGGCTCAGGGGAAGTAACAATGCCTGTCGGTGGTTACGGCGCGGTGTTCTTCCCGGCGCAAAGTACGAAGGCAATTTACCAGCATCTTGAGTAATCGTATTTCCATGGTTTAGATCGCGCGCTACAAAGCGCATCCAGGAACGCGAGCGAGACGAAGCGCGCTGCCAGCTGGTCGCCGCCTCAATTGACCATGCCCAGATCCACCAGCATCTGGCGCGCGGCGTCGTGTTCCTTCTCCAAGTAGTCGCGCGTCGCCTGCGACTTCTTGAATTCCCATACCCAGGAAAAGGTCTCAAGATATTTCTTCCAGTCACTGTGGTTCACAGTTTTCTCAAGCATGGCTTCCCAATAGGCAATCTGGGTAGGACTTAGGCCACGTGGACCGACGATGACTGTCCAGCCGTCTATCACCACGTCAAAACCCTGCTCGCGGAAGGTGGGCACGTTGGGCAGCGTCGGCGAGCGCTGCGCAGTTGACAGTCCAATGATGCGCATCGTGTTGGCCTGGTAATGGGGAATCGCATTGTTGATGGCTTGCGACATTGCGTCGATATGTCCGCCAAGCAGGTTTGTCACCGATTCTGCGCCGCCACCGAACGTGAGAATCTTGAGCTTCTTGGGATCAACGCCCGCGGCCTTGGCGAACGCGCCCACTGCGAAGTGATTGGTGGCACCGCGCGTGCTGCCCACCGAGATCGAGAGCGCGGCGGGATCAGCCTTGAGGCGCGCGATGAAATCTTTCGCGTCCTTTATCGGCGAGTCGGCGCGTACAGCAATTCCAACCGGTTCGTTGCCCACCATTGCGAGCGGTGTGAGATCGGTATACCGGAGCGGACTGCGGCCCAGCAACTGGTTCGTCACGAGCCCCATCTGCGCCACCGCGATATAGTGCGCGTCGCCCGCGTGCTGGTTGAGATAGGTGTAGGAAACCGCGCCGCCGCCGCCGACCTTGTTTACGACGGCGACGTTATCGATCCATTTCAACTCCCTCCAGATCTTCTGCATCACTCGCGCGGTTTTGTCGTTGCCGCCGCCGGCCGCAAAGCCCACGACGTACTCCACCGGCTTATCTGGCTTCCATTGTGCGTGCCCCGGTGCGGCTGCCAGGATGAGCATGAGGACAATATATTGTGTGCGGATTCGAAAGTTACGCGACGTGCGCGAACCAGCGGCCATATAATGAGCTCCGAGACAGGTTGAACATGGAAACGTTAGGGCCAAATATCATAATCCCGGCGTGGGCTCGGGAAAAGCGCTCAAATTACTGCTGTTAGAATTGCTTACCTTGGGGGTACGATGCCGCCTCGCGGCAATTGACCGAGTCCCGCCACAACGCTCATAAGTGCATCGATGACCTCCGCCGCAGATCCCGTGTATCTGAGCGCCGCCGAGCAGGGACGGCTGATCAAGGCGCGCAAGTTATCTCCGGTGGAGCTGGTTCGCGCTTGCCTGGCGCGCATCGAACGCTTTGACGGGCTGCTGCGGGCCTACATTACGGTGTGCGCTGGCCAGGCGCTCGAGCGGGCGCGCGCGGCGGAGAAGGAGATCATGGCGGGCAATTACCGGGGCCCGCTTCATGGAATCCCCTTTGGCGTCAAGGATCAGCTGTGCACGCAGGGCATACGTACCACGCTCGGTTCGAGGATCCTTCGCGATCACGTGCCGACGTACGACGCCACCGTAATCGAGCGGCTGTACGCGGCAGGTGCGATCCTCGTCGGCAAGGAAAACCTCCACGAGTTCGGCAAGGGGGGGACCAATGTTTTCCCCTATGGCCAGCCGCGCAATCCCTGGAATCCGGAGCACACCCCTTCCTCGTCGTCGAGCGGCTCGGGCATTGCACCAGCGGCCGGGTTCTGCTCGGGTTCGCTGGGGGAGGATACCGGCGGCTCCATTCGGGGTCCGGCGGCCGCGAACGGGGTCGTAGGGCTGCGCCCGACCTTCGGGCGCGTAAGCCGGCACGGCGGGATCATGCACGCCTGGAACGGCGATACGATTGGCCCGCTGACCCGGACGGTGGAGGACAACGCGCTGTTTCTTTCGGCCATCGCGGGCCATGACGAGCGCGATTGCCTGACAAGCCGGCGCGCGATCTCCAAGTACGCGAGCGGCCTCACCGCTGACCTGAAAGGCGTCAAGCTCGCTGTGGTGAGTGAAATGGCAAGGCACGCGGCTATACACCCGGAGGTGCACGCTGCATTCGAGCAGGCCCTAAAAGTCTTCCGGCAACTAGGCGCCGAAATCGCCGAGGTCGCGCTTCCCTGGGCCCAGCACGCGATACCGCTGCAGATGTTGACTTCCGATGCGGACGTCGCCTCCATGTACCTTCCGCTGCTGCGCGCGCGGTGGTCAGAGTTCGATGTTGGCACGCGCACGCGCATGGCGGCCGCAGCGTTAGTGCCCGCCGCTGTTTACAGCCGCGCGATGCGTGCTCGCGCCGTGGTGCGCGGTCAGATCTTGGATGCGCTGCGTGGATGCGACGCGCTGATCAGCCCGGCCAACCTGCAGCCTCCACAGCCGATTAATGCGTCACGCGAAAAAGTCGAAGCAAAAGGCGACGTCGAGCAACGGCTGATCCAGCGCCGCATCTGCACACATCCGTTTGGCGTCGCCAACGTGCCGGCGCTCGTCGTGCCAATGGGCTTCACTCAGGATGGGTTGCCCCTCGGGCTGCAGATCGCCGGGCGGCCGTTCGCGGAGCAGTCGGTCTATCGTATTGGCCATGCATACGAGTGCGCCACGCCCTGGCACGATCAGCATCCCGATCTCGACGCGGCGCTCAAGAGCCATCGGCAGCTAGCCACGGCGCCGGAGGGATAGCATGGTGATGACGCGTGAGCAGCTGGTGACGATGGCGCGAAGCGTCGGGCTCGAGATTCCGGAAGCAGATCTGGAAAACGTCATGCTTCGGCTCTCGGCTTTGCTCGAGGCGATGGAAGCGATCGAGTGCGAGCTCGGACCGGCTATGGACCGGACCGAACCGGTGCCGCCCGTGTATCCGCACGAGGAGTACTGACCCCGGCGCGAGCTTGAGGCGACCGCACTACCGTTCGAGGTAATCGTGAAGTTAGGCGGAGCGTTTCTCCGCCGCTATCGCGAGCAACGGGCTGATTCCGTTGAAGCTTACTGTCTTATTGGTGGTCTACCTACATTCGCACCCACAAACAAGCAGGAGTGACAGCAAACGGCCAGCGCCGCCGACGCGGCTGGAACCGACGGATGGATGAGCGTGGGGAGGTGCGTGTCGTCGAAATCGAGCGCGTTGGAAGCGAGCGCATTGATGAGCGCGGCATTCAGGATGTCGAGACGCTCGGCGCGGCCGAGCAGGTTGGCCTGCGGTGGCCCGGCGAATGCGCGCAGCGCCGCGAGCGCGGTATCGACGATGAGCTCATGAGAGCCGCCGAGCGCGCAGCCGAGCCGGTTGAGCAGCGCGCGTTTTCCTTCGTGGCGGATCGTCTGCGGAATGTGCTCCCACTGCGAGTCGACAATGAAGCGCGCGAGCTGCCAGATGACGCCGCTCATATGCCGCCAGGTTTACGCGGCGCTTACCACTTCTGCGGCTCGTAGCCGATGGCCTTCACGACTTTCGCCCATTTCGCGACCTCGCTGCGAAGGTAGTCGCCGAACTGCTCCGGCGTCATCACCGTCGCCGCCGGCTCGATGCCCGCTGCCAGGAGACGGTCGCGCACATCGGGCAGCGCGACGATGCGCATGATCTCCTGATGGAGCTTGCCGATGATGTCGCGTGACGTGCCGGCCGGCGCCAGCACCCCCACCGAGTTCGTGGCTTCGTAACCGGGTACGCCGGCCTCCGCGATCGTCGGCAGTTCCGGCATCAGCACCGTTCGTTGTGCCGTGCATACACCGAGCGGCCGCAGGCGTCCGCTTCGGATGTAGGCAATGGCGGTGGGCATCGTGGCAAAAATGAGGTCGACTTCTCCCGTCGCGGTGGCCAGTACGGCGGGCGCGCCGCCCTTGTACGAGACATGCGTCATCTTGGTGCCGGCCATGCTGTTGAACAGCTCGCCCGTCATCTGCGGGCCCGTGCCGCCCGCGCCAAAGTTGAGGCGACCCGGATTGGCCTTCGCCAGTGCGATCAGCTCCTTCACGGTGTGCGCGGGCACGGAAGGATGCACGACGAGCACATTGGCGACGCTCGAGGTCAGCGCAACCGGCGCGAAAGCTCTCGGAAATTCGTACGGCAGGCTCCTGTAGACGGACGGGTGCACAGTATGGGTGGCGGTGAACATGAGCAGCGTGTAGCCGTCGGGCTGCGCCTTCGCCACCGCTTCGGCGCCGATAATGCCCTGTGCGCCCGGCCGGTTATCGACCACCCACAGCTGGTGCTGGGATTGCTGGAACTTCGGCGCTACGAGGCGCGCCACGATGTCAGTCGAACCGCCGGGCGGAAACCCATCGATGACGCGAATGGGTTTCACCGGATAGGTCTGCGCGAGCGCTTCGCTCGCGAGCAATATGGTAACGACACACCACAGCAATCCATTTCGCACGACGTTGGCTTTGTGCATGGCGTACCTCCCTGGAGGAGTGACGGTTCAGAAGTCGGGAGAGGCTGGCTAGTTCGGAAAACGGAACACCAACGCCGGTTCCTCGAACCGGTCCCGATCCTTGCGGATGCGGCTCGCCATGGCGAGCGCGTAAGGCGCCGTTTCCAGGAGCATCGCCTGCTGGCGTTCGTTGAGCTTGAGGCCCGCCCGGGTCGCCGTGTCGAGCACGAACCCGCGTGTCCCGGCGTCAGTACCGGCGGGATTGGGCTCGTTGCCGCTGGAATCAACGGGCGGCATCGAAGCGCCCGGAGGAAGCTGCGGGCGCCGCCTGTGCCATTCGGTCGCCTGCTGGTACGCGTGTCCCACGCGCAGCACGGTCACCTCGTCAAAAGGCCGGCCCATCACCTGCATGCCGACCGGCAATCCGCTCCTGCTGAAGCCGTTGCACAACTCCAGCGCGGGCCCCGCCGTTACGTTGGAAGGCGTGAACACATTCGAGCGCTGCCAGAAGTTGAGCGTGCGATAGGCATCAAGCCGCGGTGCGGGGCCGAAGCCGGCAGTCACGAGCACGTCGTGCCGGTCGTACAACCCTCGGTTCTCGTAGATGATGCGCCGTTGCTCGCGCGAGGCGGCGACGTAGTCGGCGGCCTGGAACAGGCATGCCGGGAGAACACGGCCCAGGAAATCGCGTCCAAAGTCGCCCGGCCGCGCAACGAGCTCTCGGTAATGGAGCGAGAAGAGCTCGCTCTCCGCAATGACCACCTTGGTGTCGAGCGAGTCCTGCATCGGGCGCGTGCGGCAGTCCTCGACCCTGGCGCCGAGTTTCTTCAGCACGCTGATTGCCTCATCCATGGCGCGGCGGAGATCCTCGTGCGCAGGCATGTCTTCTTCCCAGTAGTGGCGGAGAACGCCGATGCGAAGTCCCCTGATGCTGCGGCTGAGCGCGGCCCGGTAGTCGGGAACCTTGACCTCGACGCTGCCCGCGTCCTCCGGGTCGTAGCCCGCGAGCACCTGCAGCATGATCGCGCAGTCTTCCACCGTGCGCGTCATCGGCCCGCAGTGGTCGAAGGTGTACGAGTTGGGAATGACGCCGGCACGGCTCACGAGCCCATAAGTGGGCATGAGGCCGACGACGCCGCAGTGTGAGGCGGGTCCCCGGATCGATCCGCCGGTGTCCGAGCCCGTCGCCCCCATGGCGAGCCCCGCCGCGAGCGCCGCGCCGGAGCCGCTCGAGGAACCGCCGGTGAAATGCTCGAGGTTCCACGGATTGCGCGCGGGCGGCCACGGCAGATCGAACGAAGGGCCACCGTGCGCGAACTCGTGCGTTGCGAGCTTGCCAAGCAGCACTGCGCCCGCCTCGCAGAGCATGCTCACGGTGGTCGCATCGCGCGTGGGGACGTTGTCGATGCAGACCCTGGAATGCGCCGAGGTGAGGATACCCTTGGTGCTGTAGATATCCTTTAACCCGATTGGGATGCCGTGCAGCGGCCCGCGATACCTGCGCCTGGCGATTTCACGCTCTGCCTGCCGGGCCTGCTTCAAGGCGAGGTCGGCGGTCACCGTGATGTACGCGTTCAACCGGCCATCGAGCTCGCTGATCCGCTGGAGGTGAACCTGTGCCAGCTCGACGGGCGTGAGCTTGCGCGCCTTGATGAGGCGCGAGGCCTCTGCAATCGAAAGATGGTGAAGGTCGTTCATCGAGAAGATCGTCACTATTTGGACTGCGATGCGCGGCGGCTACCCGATCCCAAGTCTTTCCAATAAACTGCTCCGGACGCACGCCCTGTTTTGCGACGGACCCGCTTTATGCCGTTCTACCGTTTCGAGGGCATGAAGTCGTACCGCTTCAACCCGCACCTCTCGACCGCCGACGGCCCCGTGATCGAGGGCAAGACCATGTACTTCCGCATGGTCACCAAGCGGGCCGACACCGGGGCCTCCGCCTGCGATTCCGCCGCGCCGAACCCGTGCGCCGGGAGCCGGTGCGAGCACGCTTGCCGCGTGCGCATAGCAGGCCTTATGTTCATGCTGGCTTCCACCTCCCCACGGGAAAACCACGATCCGGGCGGATCGTGAGCGGGTCCGCAAGAAGCGCTTCAAACTGGCTCCGATCATTCGCGAGCACGGCCTTGCGGAGGGCTCCAACGGCCTGCGCGACAGCCGCCTCATCGCTCGATTGAGCCGATGTCAGCGGTGAGCTGAACAGAAGCGCCAGCGCCAGGACGAATTTGGACAGCACGAGTGCTCGCATTTCAGTCTCCTGGTCTATGCACGGGGAAGGGAACTATTAGCCCGCCATCGCCCAGGGTTATCGCTCGTATTAATCGGAAAATGGATCTTGCCTATTTTCGCCGGTCGAAGGGGTGATGCTTGATCCAGTGGCGCGCGATGTCCTCGCGCCGGCACACCCAGACCTGCTTGTGCTTGCCGACGTAATCGAGGAAGCGGGCAAGCGCCATCGCGCGTCCCGGCCGCCCGGAGATACGACAGTGCATTCCGACCGACATCATCCGCGGCCTGGTCCTGCCCTCGCGATAGAGCACGTCGAAAGAGTCGGTGAGATAGTCCACGAAATCCCTGCCGCTGGAATAACCCGCCGGGTTGAAAAACTTCCCGTCGTTGGAATCGGTGTTGTACGGAATCACGAGGTGCGGCCGCTCACCCACCCTGACCCAGTACGGCAGCTCATCGTTGTAGGTGTCGCTGTCGTACAGAAATCCGCCCTCTTCCACGACCAGGCGGCGGGTGTTCGGACTCGGACTGCTGCGGCAGAACCAGCCGAGCGGCCGGCGGCCCGTGCTGCGGGTAAGCGACGCGACTGCCTGGCGAATGTGCGAGCCCTCTTCGTGCTCGCTCAGCAGCCAGTGATTGACCCAGCGCCAGCCGTGGGCGCAGACATCGTGTCCCGCCGCGGCAATCGCGCGAGCCGCCTCCGGATTGCGTTCTAGGGCGAGTCCGCACCCGAACACGGTGAGCGGCAGCTTGCGTTCGGCAAACAGCCGCATCACGCGCCAGAATCCGACGCGGCTGCCGTACTCATAGATTGATTCCACGGACAGCTCGCGCATGCCCTGCGGCACCTCACTGGCACGCTCCGACAAGGAGGTCTCGGAAAAGCCGTCCCCGTCCGGAATCGAGTATTCCGAGCCTTCTTCGTAATTGAGCACGAAGTTGACTGCAATACGCGCCTTCTCCGGCCATCTGGGATGGGGAGGCGTGCTTCCGTAGCCAACGAGATCGCGGGGATACGTTGTCACAGTGAGCTCCTGCGTTTCACGCAATCGCGCGCCAACAGACGGGCGATCGCAGCGCGCGAGTCTCAATCAACCCTCGCGCCGGATTCCTTGATGACCTTGGCCCACTTTGCCGTCTCGGACTTGATATACGCACTGAACTCCTCGGGCGTACTGGTGAGGGATTCGATCCCTTGTACATAGAGGCGCTCCTTCACTTCCGGCACCTGCAGGACCTTCGCGATTTCGCGATTGAGCTTGATGACGATTGCCCTGGAGGTCCCCGCCGGCGCGAGCAAGCCGTACCAGTTGTCCACTTCGAAGCCGGGGAGGGATTCCGCGATCGTCGGCACATCGGGCGCAACGGCTGAACGCTTGGACGAGGTAACGCCCAGCGGCCTCAGCTTGCCCGGCTTGGTGTGGGGCAACGCGGCGGGCAGGCTGATGTAACCCAGCAGCACCTGGCCACCCAGCAAGTCGGCGAGTATCGGGCCCGCCCCTTTGTAGGGTATGTGGACCATGTCGACTCCTGCCATGCGCTTGAACAATTCCCCGCCGAGGTGCTGCGGCGTGCCGCTGCCGGGCGAGGCGAAATTGACCTGTCCCGGCTTGGCCTTGGCGAGAGCGATCAGCTCCTTGACCGACTTCGCCGGGAACGAGGGATGCGACACCAGAATGAGCGTCGTCGAGGCCGTCAGGGTAACCGGCGCAAAATCCTTCACCACGTCGTAGGTGAGCTTGCTGTAGAGCGTCGCATTGATGGGATGGCCGACGTAGCCCATGAGCAGCGTATAGCCGTCGGATTGCGCTTTGGCGACGATATCCGCTGCGATGTTGCCGCCCGCGCCGGGCCGGTTGTCCACCACCACCTGCTGGCCCAGCCCTTCGCCGAACTTCGGTGAGATGGTCCGGGACAGGATATCCACGGCGCCGGCCGGGGGAAACGGCACGACCAGGCGGATCGGTCGGGCAGGATAAGCGCCTTGTGCAAGTGCGCCACCCGCGGCAATCGCAAGCACCCCGGCAGAAAATGCCAGCCCGGCAACACACAATATGATTTTCATGAGGTCCTCCGATAAAGCACAGGAAAATCAATCCGCCTGCGATTCCGCCGCGCCGAACCCGCGCGCCGGGAGCTAGCGCAAGAGCCCTCGCCAGGTGCGCATGACAGGCCTTATGTTCATGCTGGCTTCCGCCTCCCCAAGGGAAAACCGCGACCAGGGCGGATCTTGGGCGCGATTATGAGTCAATTGCGGAACAACCTATTCCAATGGCAGGAGCTTGGCAAGCACCTTCCCGAGCCCCGGGCCGCTTTTCCGTACGACAAATCAGGCGCTGTCGGGAACCGGGTGATAGGCCAGCGGCAGACTGACGCAGTGGGCCTCTGCCCTGCATTAGATCTGATACACAGCGAACGACTGCTCCGCAGCCGTAAGCGGACGCCGCATTGCAGTCAGATCAGGTAGCGACCAAAAAAACTAACGGTTTCTTTGTTAAGCCTTCATTCAGCTTGATTCTCCTTTTCAAGGAGCGCTGGATGCGAAGCAGGCGGGGCGGTCATTCGGTACTAGTTGCTCCCACCACCCCGACTACTTCGTAGTCACCCCTCCTCGGGCAGGAGAAGAGGATCCCGGCTGACCCTCGGGCAGGAGGGGAGTCAAGCGTGGTCAATCGATCCTGGCGCCGGAGCGCCGGACGACCTCGCCCCATTTGGCGTACTCGGTGCGGATGAACGCGCCGAACTGCTCAGGCGTGCTGCTGACCGGCTCGGAGCCGATCGCAGCGGCTTTTTCCCGGAAGGTCGGCGATTGAACAGCCTTGATGAGCTCGGCGTTCAACCGCGCGACGATCGGCTTCGGCAATCCGACCGGCCCGACGATGCCGGTCCAGGTCGTGGCTTCGTAGCCGGGCACGCCCGCCTCCGCGACGGTCGGCACGTCCGGCAGCGCCGGCGTGCGCTTCGCGCTCGTCACCGCCAGCGCGCGCACCCGCCCCGACTTTGCGAACGGCGTGATCGAGTTCGTGCTCTCCAGCATGAGCTGCACCTGCCCCGCGATCAGGTCGCTGATGCCCGCCGCGCCGCCCTTGTAGGGGACGTGGACGATCTGCGTGCCGGTCATGAACTTGAAGAGCTCGAAGCCCACGTGGCCGGGCGTGCCGTTGCCGGAGGACGCGTTGAAGAGCTTGTCCGGATTCTGCTTCGCATAGCTGATCACGTCGCCCACGCTCTTGAACGGCGTCGACGGCCCGGCGGCGAGGAGCATCTGGCCGGTCGTCGTCTGCGAGATCGGGGCGAGGTCCTTCTCTATGTTCACCGGCGGCTTGCGCAGCATGTTGGGGCTGATCGCCATCGCGCCGATCAGGCAGTAGCCGATGGTGTAGCCGTCCGGGGTCGACCGCGCGGTCAACTCGAGTCCGAGCTGCAGCGCCCCGCCCGGCCGGTTATCCACCACGACCTGCTGCTTCATCTGGCTCGTCAACTCGGCGGCGAGGAGCCGCGCGACCGTGTCGGATGCGCTCCCGGGCGCCTGCGGCACGATCATCCGGATCGGCCGGACGGGATAGCCTTGCCCCGAGCCTGTCGAAGGTCCCTGGGCAAGGACCGCGCACGACAGAAGGCCGAGGAAGACGAGCAACAGCCCACGCAACCGTCCCATGACATCCTCCGTATAAGCTTGGTGGCGACGCGCGAGCGTAGCACAATTCCCGTTCTGCAAAGGAGCACGAACCATGGCACTTCACAACCTTCTCCTGATCGCCGCAATTCTGTTTGCCCCGGCCGCGCTGGCGCAGAAGGCGCCGGTGTTTTCGGATCGCAGCGGCGCGATCCGCGGCCATGACCCGGTGGCGTATTTCGACCAGAAAGGCCCGGTCAAGGGCTCGAAACAATTCAGCCATGACTGGCGCGGCACGACCTGGCACTTTGCCAGCGCGGAGAACCGCGACAGGTTCGCGGCCGCACCCGAGAAGTATGCGCCGCAATACGGCGGCTACTGCGCCTACGCGGTGTCGCAGGGGTATACCGCGGACATCGACCCGGCGGCGTGGTCGATCGTGGATGGAAAACTGTTCCTCAACTACAGCCTGAGCGTCCGCGAGCGCTGGAGGAAGGACATCCCGGGCCACATTCGCAGCGCGGACGCGAACTGGCCCGGGGTGCTGAAGCGCTAGAATTCGGAGCGCATGCGCACGCGGCTCGTCTCCATTCCCACCGACACCATCCCGCTCGAAGGAGCGTTGCACGAGCCCGACGCGGGCACGATGTCCTCAGCACGCGCGCGAGCCGCAACGTGGAGGGCGCCGCGTTCCAGGCGTGACGCGCACATCTGTGGTTAAATCATGCTTTGAGTCGATGACATCCCTTTGAGTCTCTGGTTGTGAGCCACGCTCCAGCGGACAGGACCCAGCCCCTCGACATGGATCTCAGCCTCCATGTCGGGAAGTACGAGGTCCAGAAGCTGATCCGCAAGGGCGCGACGGGCACCGTCTATCTGGCGAAGGACACGTTTTCCGGCGGCGAGGTCGCGCTCAAGACGATCGAGCCCGAAGTGTTGCGCGACCCCGAGTTCGGGGCCGTATACCGCCAGCAGTTCGTGAACGAGTCCTCGCTCGCCGGCAAGCTCAGGCATCCGCACATCGTGGCGATACTGGACGCCGCGTTGCAGGAGCATTCCGGTTACATCGCGATGGAGTACATCGACGGGCGCGACCTGTCGCAGCACACCCGGCCCGGGCACCTGCTGCCGGTCGCGGACGTGCTCCAGCTGGGCTTCAAGTGCTGCGGCGCGCTTGATTACGCCTACCGGGAGGGAATCGTCCACCGCGACATCAAGCCGGCGAACCTCATGCTGGCGAAGGGGGGCGAAGTCAAGATCCTGGATTTCGGCGCGGCGTACCTGCGCATGAGCCAGGTGGTGCAGACCGCGGAGATGGGCTCGCCGTTCTACATGTCGCCCGAGCAGCTGCAGCGCCAGGAGTTGAGCTTCCACAGCGATATGTACTCGCTCGGCGTGGTGCTCTACGAGCTCCTGACCGGCCAGCGTCCGTTCACGGCGGACACCCTGGAGGCGCTGCGCCGCAAGATCCTCCAGCAGCCGCCGGTCGGGCCGAGCAAGGTGCGCGGCGACCTGCCGAAGGAGATCGACGCCGTCCTCCTGCGCGCGCTCGCCAAGAAGCCCGAGCAGCGCTATCCGTTCTGGCACGACTTCGCACTTGCGTTGTCGGGGGTGGCGGAAAAGTCGCTGCCGCCGGGCGTGATCCCCGACAGCGAGAAATACGTCGCGCTGAAGCGGGTGCCGTCGCTCGCCGGGCTGTCCGACGTGGAGCTGTGGGAGCTCTCGCGCGCGGCGAACTGGGTGCGCGTCCCGGCGAACGCCACGATCATGCGCGAGAACGAGAGGGGCAGGAAGCTCTACTTCCTCGCCAAGGGAGAGGTGAAGGTCACGCGCGCCGGGCAGCTTCTGAATATCATCCGCGAATCCGAATGCTTCGGCGAAATGGCGTTCATCCGCGAGGGCGCCGCGCCGCGCAGCGCGACGGTAGTGTCCGTGAGGGAGCTGCTGCTGGCCGAATTCGAGCCGGAGGCGCTCGCCCGGATGAGCGCGGGCGCGCAGCTCTATCTCACCCGGGCGCTGGTGCGCAACCTCGCCGAACGCCTCGAGCTCGCCAATACCATGCCCGGCCGATAAGGCCGATCGGCGCGGCGCAGTGACGGGCGCTACACCGTTGTCGTTCGTTACCCGTCACCCGTAATCGTCACCATCATTCGTCACTGTCATTCTGTGAGCTACGACGTCGTGATCATCGGCGCGGGTGCCGCAGGGTTGGCGGCGGCCGCCGAGCTTGCCCGCCGCGGGAAGTCGGCCGTGGTCCTCGAGGCGCGCGACCGCATCGGCGGCCGCGTCTGGTCGCTCGAGGTGCCCGGTCTTCCGGTTCCGGTCGAGTTCGGCGCCGAATTCATCCATGGACAACCTGCGGCGACGCTTTCCCGGATGCAGCGGGCGGGCATTGCCGCCGTCGACGCGCCCTTCGTGCGCATGGCGGTCGTTGACGGAAAACTGCAGCCGAGGGGAAACGGCCTTCACGCGGAAGTCGAGCGCGCCCTGCGCCGGCACGCTCCTGCGTTCGCGAGGAGAGACGTTTCCTTCGAGGCGTTTCTCACCCGCGGCCGGCACGGGCTGTCCGCGGAGGCGCGGACGTTCGCGCGGATGCGGGTGCAAGGATACGACGCGGCGGATCCGGCGCGCGCGAGCGCCCGCGCCATCGCCGAGGAGTGGGGCGCGGAGGCTGCGGGCAGTCCCGGGCACTTCCGGCTGCGCGGCGGCTACGGCGCGCTGCTCGACTGGCTCGCCGCGAGCCTCGACGCCAGCCGCGTCGAGCTGCGGTTGCGCAGCATCGTGCGCGAAGTGCGATGGAAACGCGGTGCGGTCGAGGTCACGTACTCGAAGGAGGAAGGCAGAAGTCAGAAGGCAGAAGTGCTTCGCGTCATGGCGCGGCGCGCGATCGTTACGCTGCCGCTCGGCGTGCTGAAGCTTCCCCCGCGCGCGCCGGGCGCGGTCCGCTTTACCCCGGCGCTCCGCGCGAAGCGGCCGGCGCTCCGCGGCCTTGAGTCCGGCGCGGTCATCAAGGCCGCCCTGTTGTTCCGCTCTGCGTTCTGGGAAGAGATCGACGCAGGACGTTATCGCGGAACCTCGTTCTTTCATTCACCGAGCGCGGCATTCCCGACCTTCTGGACCGCACTCCCCGAGCCGGTGCCGCTCCTCGTCGCATGGGCAGGCGGCCCGAAGGCGGCGCGGCTCGCGCGCGCCGCTGCCCCGGACATCATGCGGGACGCCGTGGCAAGCCTCGATTCAATCTTCGGCGCGCGGGGCGGGATCGAGGAACGGCTCGCCGCCGCCTGGGTCCACCACTGGCAGCAGGATCCGTTCGCGCGCGGTGCCTATAGCTACGTCGCGGTCGGCGGCCACGGCGCCCGGCGTGCGCTCGCCGAGCCGCTCGACAACACGCTGTTCTTCGCCGGCGAGGCCGCGGACTACGAAGGCGAGCACGGCACCGTCGCGGGAGCGCTTGCAAGCGGCGAGCGCGCCGCGCGCGACGTTTCGGGCCGCTAGGCTATCATCCGCAATACAGGCCGCCGCGGAACCCATGGCCAAGTCATTCGGCTCGTTCGACTACGTGATCGCCGGCGCGGGCACGGCGGGCTGCGTGCTCGCGAACCGCCTCTCCGCGGATCCGAGCGTCACGGTGCTGCTGCTCGAGGCGGGCGGGCGCGACGACTGGGTCTGGATCCACATCCCGGTCGGCTACCTCTACTGCATCGGCAACCCGCGCACCGACTGGTGCTTCCGGACCGCGGCCGAGCCGGGGCTGAACGGCCGCTCCATCGGCTACCCGCGCGGCCGGGTGCTCGGCGGCTCCTCCTCCATCAACGCCATGCTCTGCCTGCGCGGCCAGGCGCGCGATTACGACGAGTGGGCGGTGCTGACCGGCGACTCCGGCTGGGCCTGGCGCAACGTGCTGCCGGTCTTCATGAAGAGCGAGGACAGCTGGCGCGGCGCGGACGAGAAGCACGGCACGGGCGGGGAGTGGCGCGTCGAGTCCCCGCGCGTGCGCTGGGAGATCATCGAGGCCTTCCGCGACGCCGCCGTCGAATCGGGCATACCGCTGACCGACGACTTCAATCGCGGGGACAACAGCGGCGTGTCGCGCTTCGATGTCAACCAGAAGAGCGGCGTGCGCTGGAATGCCTCGAAGGCATTTCTGCGGCCCGCGGCCGCGCGCCCCAACCTCAAGGTCGCGACCGGCGCGCTGGTGAGGAAGGTGCGGCTGGAGGGCCGCAGCGCACGCGGCATCGAATTTTTTCTCGGGAACGAGGCGTGCTTCGCGGAGGCCCGGCGCGAGACCATTCTCGCAGCGGGCGCAATCGGCAGTCCCCAGATCCTCCAGCTCTCCGGCATCGGCCCGGGGGCGCTGCTCCAGAAGCACGGCGTTACGGTGGCGCACGAGCTCCCGGTTGGCGAGAACCTCCAGGACCACCTGCAGCTGCGCATGGCGTTCAAGGTGAAGAACGTGGTGACGCTCAATACGCTGCTCCACTCGTGGTGGGCGAAGGCGAGAATCGCCCTCGAGTACGCGCTGTTCCGCACCGGGCCCATGACGATGCCGCCTTCGCAGCTGGGCGCGTTCGTGAAATCCGACGCGTCCCAGGCGACGCCCAATCTCGAGTACCACATCCAGCCGATCTCGCTCGACAAGTTCGGCGAGCCGCCGCACCGGTTCCCGGCGTTTACAGCGAGCGTCGCCAACTTGCGGCCCACTTCGCGCGGGCACGTGCGGATCGCGGCGCCGGAACCGCGCGCGCACCCCGCGATCACGTTGAACTACCTCTCCACGCCCGAGGACCGGAAGGTGGCGGTGGACTCGATCCGCCTCACGCGCCGCATTGTGACCGGCGCCGAGGCGCTGAAGAAATACGGGCCGGAGGAATTCATGCCGGGACTGCAGTTTCAATCCGAAGACGAGCTGGTGAGGGCGGCGGGCAACATCGGCACCACGATCTTCCACCCGGTCGGCACCTGCAGGATGGGGCGCGCGCATGACCCCGCAGCGGTGGTGGACCCGAAGCTCCGCGTGCGCGGCATCGAGCGCCTGCGCGTGATCGACGCCTCGGTCATGCCCACGATCACTTCGGGCAACACCAACACGCCGACCGTCATGATCGCCGAACGCGGCGCGCAGCTGCTGAAGCATGAACGATGAAGGCGGAGAGAAACACCGTCAGTACCTACCCGGAGAACGCCCCGGATCTCGGCTACAAGCCCGTTCCCGACATCTTCAAGCTGCCCGAGGGCATCAACTTCGGGCCGTGCTCGAGCGTCGCGGTGACGAAGAAGGGCAACATCCTCGTCTTCAACCGCGGCGCGCACGCGCTGATGGAATTCGACGACCGCGGCCGCTACCTGCGATCGCTCGCGAACGGCGTGTTCACGCTTCCCCACGGGCTGCGCGTGGACGCGGAGGACAACATCTGGGCGACCGACATCGGCTCGCATATCGTCGTTAAGATGGACCCGAAGGGCCGCATCCGCATGGTGCTGGGCGTGAAGGGAAACTCGGGCGAATGGCACCCCGCCGGGCATCTGCGCTGCTTCAACGAGCCGAACGACGTCGCGTTCGGGCCAAACGGCGAGCTCTACGTCAGCCAGGGCCACGGCAAGGGCGAGTCGCGCGTGCTGAAGTTCGATGCGGAGGGCAATTTCATCAAGACCTGGGGCGGGGAGGGCGCGGGGCCGGGGCAATTCAACGTGCCCCACTCGATTCTCGCCGACGCGAAGGGCACGCTCTACGTCGCCGACCGCTCCAACCAGCGCATCCAGGTGTTCGACGGCGACGGCGCGTTCCTGCGCGAAAAGCGGCACCCCGGCACGCCGTGCGGGCTGTGCATGTGCCGGGACGGAATGCACATGATGCTCGCGCACGGGCACACCGGCAAAATCATCAAGCTCGACCTCCAGGGCAACGTCCTCGGCGCGACCGGCGGGCAGGGCAAGGGGCCCAACCGCTACGGCGAGGCGCACTTCCTCGCGCTCGACCGCAGGGAAGACATCTACGTCGCCGACACGCTCAACTGGCGGGTGCAGAAGCTCGTGAGGCGGTGAAGCTGCAACGTCGGGCGATGCGCGATTCAAACCTTGAAGTAGGGAGTTGATTCCTTCGCGTAGGTCCCGTCGTGAGAGGCGATCGCGACGACGGCCGGGCGGCTCGAGCGGTTCGCCCAGGCGTGGTTGGTGCCGCGCTGGATCACGATTTCGCCGGCCTTGAGCTTGACTTCCTGCGAGTCGAGCACCAGCACGATGTCGCCTTCCAGCACGATGCAGAAATCGAGCGTGCGCGTCTTCTGCATGTAGGGATGGGGCGCGAGGGGCGAGTAGGTGGACGCGCCGGGGGATCCCATGGCGTGGAAGAACGCCTGAACCTGCTGTGCGCCAACCTTGGCTTTCCAGCCGTCGTCGGGCGGAAGCGTCTCGACGCGGCAGACCGAGCCGCGCGCGGGCGGCTCGAGCACGTGCGGCAGGTGCAGCGTCTCGTACACGATCCGGGCCGGATGGCTGTCGGTGACCCACAGCCGCGCGCAGGCGTAGCCCGGCCGTGCCGGATCGGTGCGCACGTCGGGCGCCGGGCCGTCGCCGACCAGCGAGGATTTGCCCGGCTCGCGGTCGATGGTGACGATTCTGCGCGTCGCCTTCACGCCGGCGGGCAGCTTCGGCGCGGCGCGCAGCGGCTTGTCTTTTCCCTGCGCAAGCCCCTGCGGCCCGTCCACGAAGCGCGCCGCGATCATGTCGAAGGCCATCCTGGCGCCCTTCGGCATCACCCACTGGTGCCAGGCGCCGACCTGGATCACGACGTCGCCCGGCTTCATCACCAGCTTGCGGTCGTCCAGGATCAGCTCGCGCTCGCCCGCGAGCATGATGCCGTAGTCCACGGTCTCGGTCTTGTGCATGGCGGAGGAGAAGGCGTTGTTGCCGCCGCGATCCCATGTTCCGCGGCTCGCGGGCCGCGGCTTCGGCGGATGCTCCGCAACCGTGCTCCTGTCGTTCGCCGGGTCGTAGTCCGGCGGCCGCGCGCGCGATTCGACCACGCGGAAGTGTCCGCCCTCAGGGGGGCCGGAAAACGCGTATTCCAGCTTTCCATCGTCGTAGTCGCCGGAAAGCGGGGCGGGGGTCTCCACCCAGACCCAGAGATCGGTGTGGCCGCGGCCGAAGCCCATCGACGCTTCGTGCGTGTTGGGCGCCGGCCCGTCCCATACCACCTTCGAGTGGCCGCGCGGATCGTTGCCGGTCACCACGCGCCGGATCGGTGTCAGCCCGCTGGCTTTTGGGTCATCCTTCATCCTTCTGCCTTCATCGAGCCTAGGTGCAGGTGAATTCCACGGGCGTGCCCTGCCCGTCGGTCGGGCTGTGCCCGAGCCCGATGAGGCCGTTGGCACGCAGCATCAGCTCCTCGCGGCGCAGCACCACTTCCTCCGCCTCCCCGGTGAACTGCACCCACGTGCCGTTCGAGCTGTGGTCGGCGAGGACGAACCTGTCGCGCCGCCGCTCGATGCGCGCGTGCTGCCGGGAAGCCTTGCGGTCGCCGACGACGATGTCGCAGCCGCCGTCGCGGCCGACGGAAAACTCGCCGGGCCCCTCGAAGCGCCACTCGCGGCCCTCGTACCGGAGCACGAGGCGCGCGACGCGGGAATGATCGGTCCGGGTGCCGAGCGCAGTGAGCTCCTCGGTGTCCTCCTCCCACAGGAACTCGAAGATCGCCACCGCTTTCTCCTTCCCCTTGACCGCCACGCGGTGGAGCTGGCGCGCGCGCACGGTCAGCGCAGCAGACAGCACGGCGACCGTATCCGCGGTGGTGATGATCTGCCCGACCTTCGCGACGCCGGCGACCCGGGCGGCGAGATTCACCGCGTCGCCGTACAGATCGCCGCCTTTCTCGAGCACCGGACCGAAATGGCAGCCGATATGGATGCCGAGGCCGGGCTGGCCGGGCTCACGCTGCTCCTCGGTTTTCTCCTGCATCAGGCGCGCGCCGCGCAGGGCGGCGTCGGCGGTCTCGAACACGCACATCGCGCCGTCGCCCGTGTTCTTGATGACGCGGCCGCCGCAATCCACGCATACCCGGGCGAGCACGGACAGCAGGCGGTCCACGACCGCCAGCGCGCGCTCGTCGCCGAGGGTCTCGTAGAGGCGGGTGCTGCCGCTCAGGTCCACGAACAGGACCGCGCGGGAGAGTGGGGTGGGCGCCATGAGGGGGGCCGGTTGAAGGTTGTGGAGTATAGGTCAATTCCGGTTTCAGCCCGTCGATCGTCCGTCGTGCGGCGCATTGACAGCGTTTCACGGCGGCGCCTAGTATCGTGCTGAACGAAGTCCCCGTTTTCAAGGGGGCCGTCATCCTGCATCGCGCGGGAGGGGGCGTGGAAAACCGCTTGCCAGCCGGGCTCTCGAGGCGCTGGGCTTTCGCCCTGCTGTTCTGTCCCCTGGTCGCGGGGGCAGCGGACCCGGCACCGACGCTGACGCTGCTCGAGGGGCCGGCGGGGCTCGTGCGCGGCGTGACGCGCTACGCGCTCGCCGAAGGCGTGCGCATGCAGTCCGGCGACATCGTAGAGGTCGGCGACAAGGGGCTCGCAGAAATCGAGTTCCCGGACGGCGCCGCAATCGCGCTCGGCGCGGGGACGCGCGTGCTCGCCGTCTCCATGCCGCGCGGCAAGACGGCGGCCGGCGATTTCCACGTGATGGGGGGAGCGCTGAAGGTCTCGGGCGTAAGCAAGGCTGCGCGCCTGCGCATCTCGACCCCGGTATTCACGTTGCAGCCGCTGGAAGGCGTGTTCGTGATGATCGTGGGCGGGGGCGAGGGGTCGGTGTTCGTCGAGGGCGGGTCTGCGCGCCTTGACGCGGCGCTCGCTCTCAAAAGCGGCGAGTTCTTCGCGCGCAAGGCGGGGCAGAAAGGGGGGGTCGCGCCGCGGCCGTCGAAGGAGTTCATGGCCGCAATGCCGAAGGCCTTCTTCGACCCGCTGCCTTCGCGCATGGCGCGCTACAAGGAACGCGAGGTGCAGCCGAGACGGATCGAGGACGTCAGCTACGCCGACGTCGAGGCATGGCTGAAGGCGCCGCCCGCGATCCGCCGCCCGCTGGTCGCCCGTTTCGAGCCGCGGGCGCTGGATCCGAAGTTTCGTGCGGGCCTGGAGGCGAACCTCCGGTTCCACCCCGAATGGGATCCGATTCTCTACCCGGAGAAGTACGAGGAAAAGGAAGCCGCGGGCGATGCGCGGGGCGTCAAGCCAGCGCCCGCGAAGTAGCGGCAACTGTCTGCAAGGAGGGCCGTCATGAAGCTGATCGTCAAGTTCAACCTGGTGTTCATCGTGGTGTTCCTGCTCGGGCTCGCCGCGGCGGCCACCGTCTTCGACCGGCTGCTGCAGCAGAACGCGCGCGACGAGATCGTGCTCAACGCCCGTCTGGTGATGGAGCAGGCGCTCGCCGCCCGCGCCTACACCTCGACGCAGGTGGGGCCGCTGCTGCAGACGCAGATGAAGTACAAGTTCCTGCCGCAGTCGGTGCCCGCGTACTCGGCTAACGAGATTTTCGACGTCGTGCGCAAGAAGTTCCCCGAGTACGCCTACAAGGAGGCGGTGCTGAATCCCACCAACCCGCGCAACCGCGCAGCCGACTGGGAGGCGGACATCGTCCACCAGTTCCGCAACGCCTCGGACCGTCCCGAGATCGTCGGCGAGCGCGACACGCCGGCCGGGAGGTCCTTCTACATCGCGCGCCCGATGCAGATCAAGGCCGACGCCTGCCTCTACTGCCACTCGACCGTGGAGGCCGCGCCGAAGACCCTGGTGGAGCAGTACGGGCCGGCCAACGGCTTCGGCTGGAAAATGAACGAGGTCATCGGCGCGCAGATCGTGTCGGTGCCGACCGACGTGCCGATCGCCCGCGCCAACCGCGCGTTCCGCACTTTCATGATCTCGCTCACGATCGTGTTCGCGTTCATCTTCGTGGCATTGAATATTATGCTGTGGTACCTGGTAATCCGGCCGGTGACGCGGCTCTCCCGGCTTGCCGACCAGGTGAGCCGGGGCGAAAATATGGACGCCCCCGATTTCGAGGTGACGAGCGGCGACGAGATCGGCGTGCTCACTCAGTCGTTCAACCGCATGAGGAAGAGCCTGGTGCAGGCGATGAAGATGCTCGAGGGCTGACCGCCTCGATCACTGGAACCGGATGGCGACGTCTCCCCCGTCGATGAACGGCCTGCGGCAACTCGGCAAGTACGCCATTTCCCAGGTGCTGGGCAAGGGCGCAATGGGGGTGGTCTACAAGGGCTTCGATCCGCACATCCGCCGCACCGTCGCGCTGAAGACCATCCGCAGGGAGCTGGTCGACGACGACCAGGCCGCGACGCTCCTCGCGCGCTTCCAGAACGAGGCGCAGGCCGCCGGGCGGCTCTCGCATCCCGGCATCGTCTCCGTCTACGAGTGGGGAGAGGCGGGCGAGCTCGTCTTTCTCGCCATGGAGTACGTGCAGGGCAACAGCCTGCGCGAGTACTTCAACCGCGGCACGCGCTTCGAGGCTCGCGACGCCGTCAGCATCATGGCGCAGCTGCTCGACGCCCTGCATTACGCGCACGAGCAGGGCGTCTGGCACCGCGACATCAAGCCGGCGAACCTCATCATCATGAACAACGGCAAGCTGAAGATCGCGGACTTCGGCATCGCGCGTATCGATACCTCGAATCTCACCCAGGCCGGCGCCGTCCTCGGCACGCCCGGCTACATGGCGCCGGAGCAGTACACCGGTGACACCGTCGATTGGCGCGCCGATATCTTCTCGGCCGGCGTGGTGCTCTACCAGCTGTTGACGGGCGTGCGCCCCTTCATCGGCAATCCCGAGGCGCTCGCCTACAAGGTCTGCCACGAGCAGCCCGCGCTGCCTTCGGAGGCCGACCCCGGGCGCTGCACCACGCAGTTCGACGCCGTGGCGATGAAGGCGCTTGCCAAGAGCGCGGCGGAGCGCTACCAGAACGCCCGGGCCTTCCGCGACGCGATTCTGGCGGGCTTCGCGGAGCCGGTCAGTCCCGCGGTGTCGGAAGAGACGATCATCAACGAGCCGATCCCGCACAAGAGCTCTCACGATCCCTCGCATCCCTCGCTGCCGCCGTCCGTGCCTTCGGGATCGTCGCCCGGCGCTTCGAATCCCGCCGCGAAAACGGTCCCCCCGCCCGGATGGGATTCCGCGGTGCTGAAACAGATCGAGCAGCAGCTTGCGCGCCTCGTCGGTCCGGTGTCGAAGGTCCTGGTCAGGCGCGGCGCGAGCGCCACCACCGACATCAACCGGCTCTATCGCATGCTCGCCGAGAACCTGACGAAGCCGGAGGAGCGGTCGGCGTTCCTCGCGGGACGCGAGAAGCTCAGGGGTCTCGCGCCGGGCGACGCCGAGATGACCGCCGCGCAGGAACGGGCGCCGGCGACCGGCCTGACCGTGCAGCTCACCCCCGCCGCGATCGAGGAAGCGACGCGCAAGCTGTCCGCCTACCTGGGGCCGATCGCGAAGGTCGTCGCGAAGCAGGCGGCGACGCAGGCGTCGAGCCGCAGCCACTTCCACCAGCTGCTCGCCGAGAAGCTCAGCGATCCCAAGGAGCGCGCCAAGTTCCTCAAGGACGTCGGCGCCGCCTGAGAGAAGACCTGGGGCGCGCCCCGCGCGCAACGGGTGACAAGTGAAGCGTGAATCAAAGGAGAAAGCCATGGCGACATACATCAGTCTCGTGAAATTCACCGATCAGGGCATACGCGGCGTGAAGGACTCCCCGAAACGGGCGGAGGCGTTCAAGGCGGCGGCGAAAAAGCTCGGCGTGACCGTCAAGGATATCTACTGGACCGTGGGCCACTACGACGTGGTCACGGTCATGGAAGGCGACGACGAGGCGGTGACGGCAACGCTGCTCAAGGTCGGCTCGCTCGGCAACATTCGCAGCGAGACGCTGCGCGCATTCTCGGCGGCGGAGATGGGCCGGATCCTCGCCAACGTCTGATTTGAGGTACGAGCTCTACTACTGGCCCCACATTCAGGGGCGCGGCGAATTCATCCGGCTCGCGCTGGAGGAAGGCGCCGGCGAATACGTGGACGTCGGCCGGCTTCCCGAGAGCGAGGGGGGAGGCCGGCCGGCGGTCGCGCGCATGCTGGAAAACGCCGCCGCGGGGCGCACGCCGTTTGCGCCGCCCATCCTCAAGGCGGGGAAGCTGCTGCTCTCGCAGACCGCCAACATCCTGCACTACCTCGGCCCCCGGCTGAAGCTCGCGCCGAAAGACGAGGCGGGACGGCTGTGGGCGCATGGACTCCAGTTGACCCTCACCGATCTCGTGGTAGAGGCGCACGACACGCATCACCCGATCGCGAAGAGCCTCTATTACGAGGACCAGAAACCGGAGGCCTTGCGGCGGGCGGCGGATTTCAGGGCGCTGCGGCTGCCGAAGTTCCTCGGCTATTTCGAGCGCGTGCTCGCGGCCAACCCCGGGGGCGACCGGCACCTCATCGGGAAGTCGCTGACCTACGTCGACCTCTCGCTGTTCCAGGTCCTCTGCGGCCTGGGCTACGCATTCCCGCGCACGATGGACACCATGTTGCGCATGCACCCGCGGCTCGCCGCGTTGCAGCGGGGGGTGGAGAAACGCCCGCGCATCGCCGCCTACCTCGCGTCGAGCCGCCGCATCCCGTTCAACGAGCGCGGGATCTTCCGCCACTATCCGGAACTGGACGGCGCGTAGTATGATGCAGCCTCCACCAGACACCCGGTCCCCTCGCCGTCGCGCCCGATCGCTGTCGCCGCCCGAACGCCCGCTCGATTTCCCAGGAGAATCGGCCTTGAGATGCCATCATTGCGGTAAGCTGACCGACGTGCGCACCGCCGGTAGAGGCGAGGAATTCCTGCACCGCTGCCGCCATTGCCACGGCTATCACAAGTTCACCAGCGTCGGATATCATGGCTCCGGCGCCATCCACTACCGGGTCACCAAGGTCGCCGCGCCCGCGCGCGAGGACAACAAGACGGCAGTCACCTAGAACGCGCGCCGCGCTATACTCGCGGCAAGCGCGCGCTGCCGGCATCCAGTCACGTTTCCTCTCATTCCACCGCTACGGGAGATCGCAATGCCTGTCGGAACTGTGAAGTGGTTCAACAAGGTGAAGGGCTTCGGATTCATCCGGCCGGATGACGGTTCGAAGGACGTCTTCGTGCACATCTCGGCCGTGGAGCGCGCCGGGCTCGGCACGCTCGCCGAAGGACAGAAAGTCTCGTTCGAACTCGCGCGCGGCAAGGACGGCAAGACCTCGGCCGACAACCTCAAGTCGGCCTGACCTCGCACCACCCCGACTACTTCGTAGTCACTCCGTCCGTCCAGCCGCACGGAGGCGGCTGGCGTTCGGCGGCTCGAAGGTGCGCAGGCACCTTCGTCGAAACCCCGCCTCACCCTCATCGAGGAGGGGAGGTCGCGCCGCGGATCGCCGCCCACAGCCGGGCGGGCGTGAGCGGCATGTCCACGTGGCGGATCCCCAGCGGGCGCAGCGCGTCCATCGCCGCGTTGACGAACGCGGGGAGCGAGCCGGTGCAGCCGGCTTCCCCCACGCCCTTCGCGCCGAGCGCGTTGTTGGGCGTGGGCACGGAGTGGTCGTAGACCCCGAGCTCGCGCATCCAGCCCGCGCGCGGCATGACGTAGTCGAGGAAGCTGCCGGTCAGCAGCTGCGCGGTCGCGGCATCGTAGATCGCGTGCTCGCCGAACGCCTGCCCCGCTCCCTGCACGACGCCGCCCTGCACCTGGCCTGCGACGAGATCGTGATTGATCACGTTGCCGAGATCGTCCACCGCGGTGTAGCGCTCGATCCTCGTGGCGCCGGTTTCGGGATCGATCTCGACCTCGGCGATGTGGCAGCCGTTGGGGTAGGTGGCGCCAAACGCGCCTTCGGCGGTCATGTCGAGCGGATGCGGGCGCGGCCCGGCGAGCGCGCGCGCAAGCTCGATGAAGCCGAGCGTGCGCCGGCCCGCGCGGAATTTTCCGCCGGAGTACGCGAGCGCTTGCTCCTTCACCTTGAGGCGGGCAGCGGCATGGGGGCGTGCCCGCTCGATCAACTTCTCGCCGAGCACGCGGAACGCGCTGCCGGTGCCGAGGACCCCGCGCGATCCGCCGGTGGCGTTGCCGACGAGGTCGGCGGCGGGAGGGCGGGGATGAAAGCGGACGTGCTTCGTGTCGATGCCGAGCGTCCCGGCGACGATCTGCGGGAACACGGTTTCGTGCCCCTGGCCCGTGGACTGGGTGAGGGCGTAGAGCGTCATGGCGCCGTTGCGGTCGAACTCCACGGCCACCTGGTCCTTGGGCACCGCGCCCGCCCCGCCCGCCTCGAGGTAGGTCGCGACGCCGATGCCGCGGAGACGGCCCCGCCGCTGCGCCTGCGCGCGCCGCGCCGGAAATCCCGACCAGCCGGCGCGCCGCAGCGCATCGTCCATCACGCCTTCGAAATCGCCGGAATCGTAGGTGCCCGCGTTCGGCGTCTTGTACGGCATCGCCGACTGCGGGATGAGGTTCCTGCGCCGCAGCTCGACGGGATCGAAGCCGTGCTCGGTCGCCGCGTAGTCCACCAGCCGCTCGATGGCGTAGGCGATGTCGGGACGCCCGGCCCCGCGATAGGCGGACACCGGCACGGTATTGGTGTAGGCGAGCCGCGTGCGGGCGTAGAGCGCGGGAACGCGGTAAACCCCTCCCATGGTGATGGTGAGATTGCGCGTGGCGATGAAGGTGCCGAAGGTTGCGCCGTAGGCGCCCAGGTCGGCGCGGTCGTCAAAGCGGATCGCAAGAAATCTTCCCTCGGCGTCGAGCGCGATCTCTCCCGTCAACGAGATCGCGCGCCCGTGGAAATCGCTCATGAAGACCTCGCTCCGCGTCCCCACCCATTTCACCGGGCGCCCGAGCCTGCGTGCCGCGATCATCGCCGCGAAGTACTCCGGGTAAGCCGCGCCGTGCACGCCGAAGCTTCCCCCGACGTCCTGGGCGACGAGCGCGAGGCGGGCCGGCTCGAGCCCGGTGACCTGCAGCATCTGGCCGCGCATGCTGCTGGCGCCCTGCATCGGCGCGTGGATGGTATAGCGCCCACTGGCGGAGTCGAACGCCACTAGGCACGCACGCGGTTCGAGCATGTTGCCGACGAGGCGCTGGCTCTCCATGGTGACCTTGCTCGTGTAGCGCGCGCGGGCAAAGGCGGCCGCGACCGCCTGCTCGTCGCCGGACTCGTACTCGAAGGCGAGATTGCCCGGGACGTCCTCGTGCAGCTGCGGCGCGCCCGGCCGGACTGCGGCGTCGAAGCCCGCCACCGCGGGAAGGTCCCGATACTCGACCTCGATCAGTTCGCGCGCGTCCTCGGCGAGCGCCGCAGTGTCGGCGACGACCATCGCGATCGCCTCCCCCACGAAGCGCACGCACCCCATCGCAAGCACCGGGTGATGGGGCTTTTTCACCTGCTGGCCGCCTTTGCCGGGGTAGGTGACGATGTTGGGCAGCGACTTGAATCCCGCCGCGCGCGCGTCTTCTCCGGTCAACACCGCCCGCACGCCGGGAGCGGCGAGCGCGCGGGCCGCGTCGCAGCGGACGATTTCCGCATGCGCGCGGTCCGCCCTCAGGAACGCCGCGTGCAGTTGCCCTTCGAGGATCCAGTCGGAAGTGAAGCAGCCTCCTCCGGTGACGAGGCGAACGTCTTCTCTGCGCGTCATGGAAACTTCCAGTTTATGGACTGGCCCGGATTTTCCCATAGTCTAGTAAACTCGCCACTCCACACGTGCAGGCAGGGGGACGCGATGAAAATTCTGTTCTTCAACGACTTCAAGCTCGGCGTGCTGAACGGCGACAAGGTGGTGGACATGTCGAAGCTGGTCGCCGACATTCCGCATACCGGGCCGCAGGGCCTCATCCGCGGATTGATCGAGCGCTTCCCGAAGTACAAGGCGAAGCTCGCCAAAGCAGCGGCCACCGGCAAGGGGATACCCATCTCGAAAGTCCGGATCCGGCCTCCGCTGCCGCGCCCGCACAACATCGACTGCATGGCGGTGAACTACATGGAGGACGGAACCCGCACCGAGCCCGCGCCGATCAACGCGTTCCATAAGTCGGCGAGCGCCGTCATCGGCGACGGCGACACCATGGTGCTGCCCGATGTTCCCGCCACGATCTTCGAGGGAGAGGCGGAAGTGGCCCTCGTCATCGGCAAGCGGGCGAGCCATGTCAAGGCGGCGGACGCCATGAAGCACATCTTCGGCTACGTCAACTTCATCGACGGCTCCGCCCGTGGGCTTCCCCCGACCGGGAACACCTTCTACCAGATGAAGTCGCGCGACACCTTCGCGCCGATGGGCCCCTGGATCGTCAC
>Ga0187892_10002382_pt1 | contig 38013 bp, 26 predicted proteins | sample MA1701073metaG_FD_139345 | JGI IMG/M metagenome (GOLD analysis project Ga0187892, IMG submission 139345) | Bio-ooze microbial communities from a basaltic lava cave in the Kipuka Kanohina Cave System on the Island of Hawaii, USA - MA170107-3 metaG ... | reverse complement strand
GAGCCTCCATGCTGGTTTGTCGCGACAAAACAAACATCGGCATGGAGGCCATAATGTCTTTGCCCTTCGTGACTTACGTCGACGCACCACCCCGTTTTTGTTCACGGCGTTGCATGCCACCCGTGGCCAGAAGTCATACAAGTCCAGCGAATCCGCCCGGTTGACACGGCCTGCCGTGCCACTAGGATAACTGGGCTATGAATCGTTCGACCGTACCCGTCCTGTTGTTGCTCGGCAGCGTCGCGTCGGCCTGTTTCGCCGCGCCCGTGCCGAAGGCCGATCCGACCCGTTGGGAGCTGGACTTCAAATTCCATGACCCGCAGCGGATCGAACTGACGCTGCCCGGCGAGCGGCAGCCGATCACGTTCTGGTACATGCTGTATACCGTCACCAACAACAGCGGGCAGGAGGTCGAATACTACCCGTCGTTCGACCTGGTGACGGACACGCTGAAGGTCACCGAAGGCGGGGCGCACATCAGCCCGCGCGTGCAGGATGCCGTTCGCGAGCGGCACATCAAGGAGTACCCGTTCTTCGTCGAGCCGACCAAGGTCAGCGGCAAGCTTTTGCAGGGCGAGGACAACGCCCGCACGTCGTGCGTGATTTTTCGCGACTTCGACCGCGAAGCGAGCGAGTTTACGATCTTTGTCGCCGGCTTATCGGGCGAGATGAGCCGGGCACCGAATCTGACGTACGATCCGGCCAGGCCGGAGACCGAAGACAATCCGAAGTTCTTCCCGCTGCGCAAGACGCTGGGCATCACGTATCGCCTGCCGGGCGACGCCCAGACTCGGCACCGGGCGACGCCGATCCGCGTCAAGCGCGAGTGGGTGATGAGGTAGTTATGGCGCATAAAAAGGGACAAGGTTCAACCCGCAACAATCGTGACAGCAATCCGCAGTTCCGCGGCGTGAAGCGCTGGGGCGGTGAAACGGTCACGATCGGCACAATCTTGGTGCGCCAGTGCGGCACACCCTTCCAACCCGGCCGCAACGTGGCCCGCGGCCGCGACGACACGCTGTTCGCCCTGACCGATGGCATCGTCCGCTTCGCCGGCCGGCGCGTCAGCGTCGAACCGGCCGCGTAGCAGCGGTTGCTGACCGAAACCGATCCGCCGTAGACCGCGCGGATGCCGCACGCGCTCTCTCCACCGTCGCGGGCTTTTGACTGGGGCGTGGCAAGTTTTTGTGGCATTGCCGACCGCCACGTTTAGCCGCTAACCCGCCGCAGGCGGGGTGCGGGCCAATCCGGGACGCGCTAGCGCCGCGCGCGTGTCCCGGACCAACGCTTCGTCAGCAGCGCCGCTGGCCACGGCAAGCATGGTTCGGCTGCCGTCATCGCCGCCGCGGGATTGGCGCGCGACCCTGACGGGATCGCGGCCAAACGTACCAGAACCGCGGCCGTAAAGTGCCAAGACGGATCGTGATCCATGCCAAGATTCATGGCCACGCCCTTTGACTGCGGCCTGCGTTTCCAAACGGGCCCCCCGATGTGGTATGCTGCTCACGGGAGGCAAACACCATGTTCGCTCGGGGCTTGGACGGTGTTGCGTTTCTGATGCTGATGCTCGTGCCGGCAACCCGCGCGCAGGCGCCGTTCTGCCTGCCCGACGCCGACGGGGACGGGCATCCGCTGTTCGGCAATCCGGAGGCGATGCTGAGCCACGTCCTCCAGCAGGAGTCCGACAGCGGCTTGGTGCCGGTCGCGGGTGCGATCGGCGACTTGGACGGCGACGGCGATCACGATGCCGTGGCCACGTACGTGTGGTTTTACACCAATCAGTCGGACGTAACCACGCTGTCGGTCATGCTCAACCAGGGCGACGGCGTGTTCGTGCCCGATGCCCAGTACGAGTGCGGCAACTACCCAAGTTCCGTCGCCATCGGCGACGTCGATGGCGACAGTCTCAATGACCTGGCGGTCACCAACACCAATGCCGGGACGGTCTCGGTGCTGATCAATGTCGGTGGCGGCACGTTTCCGGAGCGCCTCAGCTACGCCGTGGGCCAGAAGCCCCGTTCGTCAGTGATCGCAGACTTGGATGGCGACGGCGATCGTGACTTGGCGGTGGCCAATGTCCAGGGCGGCAGCGTATCGATCTTGCTGAACGACGGTAGCGGCGTATTCGGTCCCCAAGTGCAATACGAGGTAGACTTCATCCCGGTGGCGTCCTATGTGTTTGTCGATCCGCTCCCCTACGGAGGTCCGTACCTGTCGGCCGCCGACCTGGATGCGGACGACGATATCAACCAGATTGTGCCCAGTGTATTTGGCGTGACCGTGCTCAAGAACGACGGCGCCGCCACTTTCGCGGGACCAGAATCGTACGCGGCCCAGAGCAGCGTCTGGGGCGTTGCCATCGGCGATGTCGACGGCGATTCCGACGCGGACATCGTTACGGCCAACGACCTGGCGGACAGCGTGTCCGTCTTGCTCAATGACGGGGCGGGCGTGTTCGCTGAACCCGCCAGCTACAGCATCGTGTTCTCATCTCCGTCGGGCCTGTACCAGCCGGCGACGGTCTCGCTGGGTGATCTGGATGGCGATTGCGATCTCGACCTGGCGGTGGGGCTCGCCACCGGGTTCAGTGACACGCCCATTCTCGTCAACCAAGGCGACGGAACGTTCGGGCCAGTGCAGATCGGGCACACGGAAATACGACCGGTGGTCGCGAACCTCGCCGACCTGAACTGCGATGGTCATGTGGACCTGTCAATCTTCGCACTGGATGTAAACCGCGAGCGCCTGTGCGTCCTGATCAACGACGGCACGGGAACGTTGGTTACCGACCAGACCAACTACGACTGGTACAACCCGCCCACGCCGTTCTACTGGGCGCGCCCCTATGACGTCGGCATCGCCGACATGGACACAGACGGCCACAAGGACCTGGTCATCCTGAACAAGGGTGAGGCCTCGATCCCGGGAAACGTAGCACTCATGTTTGGCGAGGGTGGGGGTGCATTCGGTTCACCGGTCCACTACGTGGTTAGTGATTTCGCGCCCGTTTCGCTTGCTCTAGGTGATCTAGATGGAGATTCGGACTTCGACGTGATCCTGGCGGGCCCTGAATCGATTTCGTCCGCAAGCCCGGGGTGGGTTTCGGTATTGCTGAACAACGGCTCCGATGGGTTGGGGGCAGCGAGCCCGTATCCCACTGGCGGCCTGTCCACGAGGGCGGTGGTCCTCGGAGATCTGGACGGGGACACTGACTTGGATGTGATCGCGGCGAATAAGGCGTCAAACTCCGTGGCCGTACTTCTGAACGACGGCTCGGGCACGTTGTCGCCCCCACAACTCAGTCCAGTTTCCGGCGGCCGGCCCGGTGCTTTCTCCAACCCACGCAGTATTGCGATTGGTCTGTTGAACGACGATGAGGAACTTGACCTTGTGCTTTCGGGTGATGTTGGCATCGGCCCTGTGAGCGAGAGCCTTGGGCTGCTCTGGGGCACTGGCACGGGCAGTTTCGCAATCGGGCCAACGATTGGTCCACCGCCCGGCGTCGTCGACATATTGGCCAGCGATCTGGATGCGGACGGCGATGCCGACCTGGTGGTGTCAACCGGGAACGAGGCTTGGGAGGAGCACCAGGTTACGGTCCTGAGAAACGATGGCGTCGGTGAGTTCACGCTGGAGGGTCAGTTCGGCACGAGCGACATGTACGGCTCCGGGGCGCTGGCCGAAGGCGACTTTGACGGCAACGGGACGATAGACGTGGCCGTGTTGGCCAACGATGCGATAACGGTCCTGCTGAATCAGGGAGGCCTCGATTTGAGTGCCAGCGCCAGCTACGGAGTCGGTCTGACGTTCGCGACCTCTGTCGCCGCCGGCGACCTCGACGGGGACGGAGACATCGACCTGGTCACCACTAATACTGGGGGAAACACGGTCTCGTTCCTTTGGAATCAAGGCTGCCGGTTGATTCGCAGCGACCTGGACGGCGACGGAGACGTCGATCTCTTTGACTACCAGCTTCTGGCCGGCTGTTGGTCAGGCGCTGCGGCGCCACCGCCGGGCGCCTGCGCCTCGACGGGCGCCGACCTCGATCATGACGCCGATGTGGATTTGGCTGACGCGGCGCTGTTCCAAAACGAGTTCAACCCAACGTGATGTGCCGCGCCTGGGTTGGATCGACATCCGCGCTAATAAGGCTGGGCGAGCGTCGTTGAGGGCGACCGCCCGCCCAGCTCTGCCAACTGAAGTCTCAGACACACGCCTTTCACTCGTGCGTGAAGAACTTTCCGGCGGCAACGTCGATGGTGCCGCCCTTGAAGTCGAGTGGGCTGCCCGAGCCGCCCATGGTCAGGTTTTCGTTTAGGGTGAGCGTACCGATGGACTGGCTCAAGAAGCCGGTGGTCGTGATGCTCTTGTTGATCTCGATCTCCGAGCCGCCGAACCCGGGGAGCAGAAAAAAGTCGCCATCGAGCGCGTTGACGGTATTGATGCTCGAGTCGAACTTGATGGCCCCGCCATTGATGACCTGCCAGTCTGCATCGGCGGTGTCGTCGACCACGTAGGCCGCGATCGTAATGAGCCCACTCGGGTGGTTCCCGTACACAACACCGTCATTCACGAAGGTGGCGCTGCTTCCGCTCGTAACCATCAGCCTGCCGGCGATCAGCCCGCCGTTCGTCAATGTCTTGTTGGCAGCAATGCTGATCTGTGCGTCGCTGTCTTCGCCGCCAACGCCCGAGCTTAGCGTGTGATTGGCCGAGACGATGGCCAGGATGGCGATACTCGGCCCGCCTCCGTCCTTTAGCGTGATCGGGGCGGAGGATGTCAAGTCGCTGGAGCCACTGCCCAGAGACAGCGTGGCGTTCTGGCCCGATCCGCTGCCAGGTGTGACTTCGACTTTTCCAGTTCCCTCGCTGGCGACCGTTCGCGCCGCCCCGTTGGCTGTGCCGACCGTCGCCGTCTTTCCGGTGCAGATCACGACATCGTCCGCGGCGTCCGGAATGTCGTTCGCTGGCGACCCGGCGCAGCTTGTAGACTTCCAGTTGTCCTCGTCGTCCCAATTGCCGCTGGACAAGCTGGGGCTGAAGTACAGCGTGTCGCCGAGTGCGACCGGGACGCTGCCGATGACCAGGGCTGCAAGGCTTGCGACGAACAGAGTGTGAGAGATTCTTCCAAGGCCCATTGGTTTGCTCCTGTTGTAAGGCACGGGCGAGTTGCCGCTGGCCTGTGCTATTGTGCGTCTGTTGTAAGGGTTCCCGATCCTGAGCCGATCAACTTGCAAGCGTAAGTGGAGTGTCCAACGACGACCTTCGGCACGGTTACCAGGACGGTGAAGGCCTTGTCGATCCTGGCTTCGCTGGCGAACGTGTCCCCGCCGGCCACCGTCACGGTGAAGTCTCCGTCCGAGTCAAAGTCGTCGTCGATGTCCATCCTGGAAAAGCCATACAGCGTGATCGAATCCGCGTTCGCGACGGTTCCGCTCGCGTACGCGAAGACCGCCTCTCGACTGCTGGACGTTCCGCCGAAGAGTTTGAGGTCACCGGGATCGAGCGTCCCGCCGTCCAGCAGAATCGTTCCCTCGATGTCGGTGGAATGCGAGCCGTACACCGCGGTCGACGGATCGCTGCCCGTCACGTTGATCGCGCCAGCACTGATTACAAACATGCTTGACTCGCCCGTGCCGTCTCCAACGTCCACCACCAGCGCATCAGGAGTGATCGTTCCGCTGCCGATCTTCTCGCACTCGGTGTAGCCGTTCGTGGCGTCGAGCGCCAGCGTGCCGTTGACATCGACCGTCACGCTCGAAGCCACGTCGAGCGTGACGTAACTTTCGTCCTTGAGATCGGTCAGCGTCAAAGCCGCGTCGGCGTCCAGCGTGCTCTCGTGGCTGGCATCGGCGCCGGTCAACGTCGTGGTGCTCGACACGCTGAACGAGGCGCTGCCGGATTTGCGAAAGGTCATGTAATAGGTGCCGTTCGCCACCACCTCCAGCGTTCCGCAACTCCCGCTGCTGCTGCCATCCCAGTCGGCGACCTGCTGCGGACCTGTCAGATTGCTGGCCTTGATTGAGACGCCGTGCGTGCCTGTTGGCGGGGGTTCATCATCGTTCCGCCAGTTAGCGTCTGTAAAATACGAAGCGTCGCCTCCGCCGCCATCCCAGCCGTACGTTTGTGCCATGGCTGGAGAGCCCGCCGCAACCACGCCGAGCGCGATTGCGCACCGTACCCGTCTCATGTTCGTTCTCCTGATAGCCGTATCCTATCGTTGCTCACACAGCGTTGCGGCCTACCTGCGCCGCGGGCGCTGCGCTCATACCCGACACTTGGCCTTGATCGACCATTCGCCCGGCGTGAATCGATGATGTCGCGCGGGCATAGGTCGAGCTGACCGCCTGACCGTGACTTCGAGCTCCATCTGCCTGGCACCACCTCCTCTCGAATGCGTCGCGTCGGCGCAGACACTCCGCGCGCTGCGCCTGGGCTGCTTCTCAACAGCAACCCTTCCGCGGCTCTGACTGCCCTCTACCGTTGCCTGGCTTGCTCGAACGTCGTTCGACGGAGAGGGACAGGCAACCGTGGGTCTCCATATTAAGAGATGCACCACCTCGGCAACGATCTTGTAAGAACTTGTAGTTTCTGAAAACTCGCCCTGCCCGATCGTTTGTCTTCTGCGGAGGCGGGCAGTGCTCACGCCGGAATAGATCGAGCGGCGCATCACTGATGCTGAGGGACCGCTGCGCGCGTACGTCGGAGCCCACCTGCCGCGCGAGCTTGCGCCGGTCTGGAGCGCCGACGACATCGTGCAGGCGACGCTGTTGCGCGCGCTGGAGCATCGCGAGACCATACGGTGCGTCGAGCTGCGGCCCTTCCTCGGTTGGCTGCGCACCACGGCCGATCGGCAGATGCTGATGGCACTGCGTTCGCCGCACTGCCGCGGACAGGTGACGCCCGCGTATCCGCGCGCTGGCGAGCATATCAGCGACGCGGAACTCGATCAGCACGCAGACGCACACACCGGGCCTGATGGTTGCGCTGCATTGTGAGAGAAGCGCGTCCGTGCGCGGCCGCCGCCGACACGGAAGCCTTGACCGAAGCGTTTCGCGGCCGGTTGTCGTCGACAGCAGCGAGCACGAGCCCACCTGTGCCGAACCAACATAGCTTTGCTAGGCGAGCGTAAGCCGCTACACTTCGTCGCGTGGTTAGGGCTGTGGCACTGGACCTCCGATTTGCGATTGTGAACCGGCGCGCTGCCGTTTGACTCGGGTCCAATTTGCACTGGGCGACGCTGAGGTTGCGGAGAGCGTGTCGCCGTCATCACGGGCAAGCAAACGGCCGCTTGCCCATGCCACCCGCTTGGACGGCTACAGTTTCGAGTTCCCATTTCTAGACGATGTTCATTGACGAAGCCGTCATCTACGTCCGCGGGGGTAAGGGCGGGCCGGGATGTTTGAGCTTTCGGCGCGAGAAGTTTGTGCCCAAGGGCGGGCCGGACGGGGGTGATGGGGGCCAGGGCGGGAGCGTGATCCTGCGGGCCACCGAGGGAGTGGTCACGCTGCTCGATTTCGCCGGGTCGTACCAGCGGTTGGCCGAGAATGGGCGGCCGGGGTCGGGCAAGAACATGACGGGCCGTTCGGGCGAGGACCTGATCGTGCCGGTCCCACCCGGGACGCTGGTGTACGACCGCGACGCGGGCATCCTGATCAAAGACCTCACGCCGGCCGGGACCGAGGTGTGCATCGCACACGGCGGGCGCGGCGGGTTCGGCAACAAGCACTTCGCCACCTCCACCAACCAGGCGCCGCGGCGGGCCGATCCCGGCGAGCCGGGCGAAGAGCGCTGGCTGCGGCTCGAGCTCAAGCTGATCGCCGACGTCGGGCTGGTGGGCCTGCCCAACGCGGGAAAGAGCACGCTCTTGTCGCGCGTCTCGCGTGCCCGGCCGAAGATTGCCGACTACCCGTTCACGACGCTCAAGCCGCAGCTCGGCATCGTCGAGCTGAGCCGCTATCGGCGGTTTGTGGTGGCCGATCTGCCGGGGCTGATCGAGGGGGCCCACGAGGGGGCGGGACTGGGCCACGCCTTCCTGCGGCACATCGAGCGGACGCGGATCATCGTGCACCTGATCGACGCCGTGCCCGCCGAGGGTTCCCCGCGGCCGATCGAGGCGTACCATATCATCCGGAACGAGCTGGCGCAGTACAGCCCGACGCTGGCAGCCAAGCCGGAGGTCGTGGTGCTCAACAAGTGCGATCTGACCGGCGCGGCGGAGGCTGTGGATCAGCTGCGCAGCGCCGTGCCCGCTGAGGTCATGGCCATGAGCGCGGTGACCGGTCGCGGGCTGAACGAGCTGATGGAACATCTGTGGCGGCGGCTTGAGGACCTGCGTGACACACATGATTGACGGACCTGCTAACCGCACCTTCGCCGTGATCGACATCGGCAACACGCGCATCGCGGTGGGTCGCTGGGAGAATTCGGCTGTCATGGACACGGTGCGCGTCGACGCCGACGACCGGACCGGATTGACGCAGGCGCTCACCAGGCTACATCGCGGATTCCCCGCGGATGCCAGTCCAGCCACGGGCATCGCATCGGTCGCGCCGGACACGCTGGCCTGGGTCGATGGGGTCGTGCAGGCGGTGACCGGCCGCGGACCGGTCGTGATCGGTCGGAATGTGCCGTTGCCCATGCCGATCAACGTGCGGCACCCCGAGCGGGTAGGCGTGGACCGAGTGTGCTCTGCCGCCGCGGCGTTTCGACGCGTGCGGGGCACCTGCATCGTGGTGCAATTCGGAACGGCCGTGACCGTCGACGTTGTAGCCGACGATGGCGTGTTTCTGGGTGGCGCCATTCTGCCCGGTCTGGCGATGCAGGCGCGGGCGCTGCACGAGTTCACGGCAGCGCTACCTTTGGTAGCGCCCAATCCGCCCGAGCAGATCATCGGCGGTGACACCGAGGAGGCCATCCGCAGCGGCATCGTAATCGGCACGGCCGGAGCGGTGCGCGGGCTGGTCGAGGGGATCGCCACGCAGCTCGGCAAGTGGCCGCAGGTGATCGCCACAGGCGGAGACGCCGCCCGCATGGCCGGCGTGGCCGCGGCGACCGACTTTTTCGACTCGCTCGTACCCGACCTGTGCCTGATGGGGATCGGCGATTGTCTGAACGATCGATTCGCGCCCGGCGACGATGACCACGACGGATGACTCGACGACGTACGCGACGCTGCTGACGCCGGCCGGCGTCGGCGCCATCAGCCTCGTGCGCGTCTGGGGCCCGGACGCGTTTCGCATGTTGAACGCGTGCTTCGTGCCAGCCGCAGGTTCACTGAGCAGCGAGCCGTATGCAAATCGGCTTCGTTACGGACGCTGGTTGGATGCGCCTCGAGCGGTGACCGGCGAAGGGGACCGCCAAGCGCCCGAGGCGATCGACGACGTCGTCATCGCCGCGGGACGGGACGCCAGCGGCCGGCTCCTCGTGGATATCAACACACACGGCGGCACGCGCATCATCGAGCGCGTACTGCTCAGCCTTCAATCGCTCGGGGCGCGCGTGCTGCCCGAGGCGCCGCCTGCCAGCCAGGTCTGGCATGCTGCCAACACAATCGAGGCGGAGGCGCTCGACGTACTGGTGCGTGCCAGCACCGAGCGTGCCGTACGTTTCGTCTCATACCAGCGGCAACACTTGACGGCGTACCTGCGGCGAGTCGCTGCGCTCGGGTTGGAAAGTGCGGAGGCCGCACAAAGTGCACTGCGCAAGCTGCTCGGCGAGGCGGCCGGCTGGAAGCGGCTCGTAGACGGCGCGGTCATCGTCATCGCCGGCCCGCCCAACGCCGGCAAGTCCACGCTGGCCAATCGGCTGCTGGAACGAGCGCACGCGCTCGTCTCTGACCTGCCCGGGACGACGCGCGATTGGGTGGCCGAGCCGGCAGCGATCCATGGTGTGCCTGTGACGATCATCGATACGGCGGGCCTGCGGGCCGCGCACGACGTGATCGAGGCCGAGGGCATCCGCCGCGGGCAGGAACAGCTCGGACGAGCTGACCTGTGCCTGTTCGTGCTTGACCGGGCGGATAGCGCCGGCCTGGCCGAAATTGACCGCCATTTGGCCGCCCACCCGCGCGTCGCTACGCTGGTCGTGGCGAACAAGGCTGATCTGAAGTCTCACAGCACCGAGATTGCGCCGCTGTTGTCTCTCAACCCTCACGATATTTCCGCGCTTACCGGGCTTGGCATGCAGGCGCTGAAGGAGGGCATTCTGGCTGAACTGGGATTGGGTACACAGGAGCAGCTCATTCCCGGTTTATTCACCAACCGCCAGCTCGCGATCGCGGCAGGGCTGCTGAACACGGCTGGCATTGACGGTTTCGACTTGGCGGCCTGTATTGAGAATGACTTAATCGGTGTTGAACGCCGCCCATATCGGCCCTAGAGTGTTGGTGGACCCTTGGCACGTGAGGCTCCGTCAAGGGCAGGCCCTTGACACCCCGCACGCTGCCGCGTGCCGTCGCTACGCGATGGTGTCTGCCGCAGGCGGACGCAGGGCGTCAAGGGCAGGTCGGTGCGGACCGTTCGCATCTTCCGCCGCCGAAACTTGGACAACCGGGATTGCCGATGGCTGCTCACGAAGCCGCGAGAACGAACGGAATGCCGTCAGCCGATGACACTGCGCTGGGACGTAAGGTCGTTGAACGCCGCTTTGCCACGGCCGACGAAGTCGAACTCGTCGTCGCCCGGCAGCGCGAGCTCGAGGACAAGGGTCAGCGCATCCGGCTGTCCGATCTGCTGATCGAGTCGGGCTATCTGACTCGATCACAGCTCGTCCGTCTGAACCAGTCGATGGACGACGACTCCATGTATCGGCCGGCCCAGCAGATTCCGGGTTTTCAGATCCTCAGCAAACTCGGCCGCGGCGCGATGGCGACGGTTTACAAGGCCCGCCAGCTCAGCCTCGATCGCATCGTGGCGGTCAAGGTCCTGCCCAAGCGGCTCAGTGAGAACAAGGAGTTCGTCGACCGCTTCTATCGTGAGGGCAGGGCCGCGGCCCGGCTGAATCACCCGAACATTGTCCAGGCGATCGATGTCGGCGAGGCAGCCGGCTATCACTACTTCGTGATGGAGTACATTGACGGCAAGACCGTCTACGACCTTATCACCGATGGCAAGTTTCTGGAAGAGTCCGAGGCCATCCGCATCATCCTGCAAACGGCCCAGGCGCTCGAGCACGCCCACGCCCGCGGCTTCATCCACCGCGACGTCAAGCCCAAGAACATCATGCTGACCAAGAACGGCATGGTGAAGCTGGCCGACATGGGCCTAGCCCGCGAGGTCAACGACTACGAGACGGCCCAGTCCGAAGCCGGCCGGGCCTACGGCACTCCCTACTACATCAGCCCGGAGCAAATCCGCGGCGAAATCAACATCGACTTTCGGGCCGACATTTATTCTTTGGGCGCGACGTTCTATCACATGGTGACCGGCAAGATTCCATTCGAAGGGGCCACGCCCTCGGCCGTGATGCACAAGCACCTGAAGGAGCCGCTGGTGCCGCCCGATCACCTGAACCCCAAGCTATCGGCCGGCATCGGTGAAGTGATCGAGGTGATGATGGCCAAGCGCCGCGAGGACCGCTACCCGTCGACGCACGACCTGATCGAAGATCTGGAGTCCGTGGCCGGCGGCGGCCCGCCCTTCCAGGCCCGTTCGCGTTACGACCCATCCGTGTTGCAGAACCTGGCCAGCAGTGGCGTCACGGTCGTGACAGCCAATGCCGAGACGCTTCAGCCCAGCACCGAATCGCGGCCCAATTGGAACGCCGTGCTGGTCTTAAGCGTCATCGTGGCGGTCCTGTTCCTGTTCAACATCCTGCAACTCATACTCTGGCTGCGCTAAGTCACTGTGTGCGACGATGCGCCATCGGGTGGCATGGGCAAGCGATCGTCGCGATCCCGGGCCGCCGGGACGACGCTCGCTCGCCCGTGGCGCCGAGAGAGTGTCGCCTGGTCCGCACGGGCAAGCAAACGGCCGCTTGCCCATGCCACCCGCTCGGACAGCTACGCATCGCGCTCGGCAGTTTCACAGACGTCACCGCTTGTAAAACGTTTTCCCGCGGTAGCCGTACTTGCTCAGGCGGTTATTGACATAGAGCGCTTCGAGCACGAACTCCGCGGCGCTGGCCAAGCTGGCCGGGTCGTCCGGGTTCAAGTTGGCGGCGGTGCAGACCTTGGTGGCGGCCTTGCGGAAGCCCTTGGCTTTATCGAGCGTCGCGAGCAAATCCGCCGCGGGCACGTCGTCGCCGACTTCGAGCGATAGCTTGCTGCCGGCGAATTGCTCGACCAGCGGCTCTAAATCAGCGACTTCGCCGTAATTGGCAAACACGTTCTTGACGGCCTCGCCCGTGATCGACGCGATCAGCTTGTCCTCGGCCGCCTCGTCTTCGGCCAGCATCAGCTCGATCTTGCCGCGGCAGCTCGCCGTCAGGTTGCCCAGGTCGCTGATGCGCGGCACGACGCGCCGCTCGCCGCACAGAATGGCCCGCCGCTCGGCGTTCGAGACCAGGTTCTCGGTGTTGGCGATTGACAGGCGCACGCTGACGCCCGACTGCTGATTGATGTGCGGGCTCTTGCGGGCCAGGCGGGCGATCTCTTCGACGATCTCCAGCATGAAGGCCGGGACCGCGACCTCCAGCCCGGCCTCGCCGCGCTCGATCCAGGCGTTTTCGCGCGTAATCTGCAGACCGATGTCCGTTGTGGTCGGGTAGTGCGTGCGAATGACCGAGCCGAGGCGGTCTTTGAGCGGTGTGACGATCCGGCCGCGGTTGGTGTAGTCCTCCGGGTTGGCGGTAAATACCAGACACACGTCCAGCGGCAGCCGCACCGGAAACCCGCGAATCTGCACGTCGCGCTCCTCCAGCACGTTGAACAGGCCCACCTGGATGCGCGGCGCCAGGTCGGGCAGCTCGTTGATGGCGAAGATGCCGCGGTTGGTGCGCGGGATCAGTCCGTAGTGGATCACGGACTCGTCGGACAGATAGCGCCCCTCGGCGTGCTTGACCAGATCGATCTCACCAATCAGGTCGGCGATGGTCACGTCGGGCGTGGCCAGTTTTTCGTGATAGCGTTCGTCGCGGTGCACCCAGTGCAGCTCGGTGTCGTCGCCGTGCCGCGCCAGGATCAGTTTCGTGGACGCAAACTGCGGCGCCAGCGGATCGTCGGGCAGCTCGGCTCCTGCGACTGTCGGCATGAAGTCGTCGAGCAGCGACGGGAGCGCCCGAATCATGCGCGTCTTGGCCTGCCCACGCAGACCGAGAAACAGCAGGTCATGCCGGCTGAGCACCGCATTGGCCACCTGCGGCAGGACGGTGTCGTCGTACCCCACGATGCCCGGAAAGAGCGGGCCCTTCTCGCGCATCAGCCGGATCAGGTTCTCGCGCATCTCCTGCTTGACCGAGCGCGAACGGTAGCCGCTTTCACGAAGCTCACGAACGGTGGACGGACGATTCACCAGGCCCCCATTCTGCCTGCGTCGAGTCCAGTGCCCGGATCACCCGAGCACCGGCCGACGCGGCGATGCTCGGGATTATAGGCGGGGCAGGCGCGAGGCGTCGCAACCAAGCAAGCCTCGCCGAGCCCCGCCGAGTCAAAGCTGCCGAGCCTCTCGCGCGGATCGCGATCTCATGGCGGCTGCGCAGGACCACTCGGCCGCAAACAGCTTTCCAGGGGGATGCGAATCGTGAAGCGGGCGCCGCCGCCTTCGCGCGGTTCGGCGGTGATTCGACCATGCAGGCGCTCGACATATTCGCGGCAGATGGCCAGGCCCAACCCCGTGCCGGTGCCGGGCGGCTTGGTGGTGTAGAAGGGCTCGAAGACCTTGTTGACGTCGGGCGGCAGGCCGACGCCGGTGTCCTCGAAACGGATCACGACTTCGCGCTCGACCACGCCGGTCGTCACCGTCAGCCGGCCGCCGCCAGGCATGGCATCTATCGCGTTCTTCATCAAGTTGCAAAATACCTGAAACAGCTTGCCGCCGCGGACGCGCGGCATGGCCTCGTCGCGCAGCGCCAGCGCGATGGCGACGCCGGCCCGGTCGGCCTTATCGGCCATGGTGTGTACGGCCTCCTCGACCAGGGCGTTGATGTTGTCGTCGTCGAACTGGCTCACGTGGCTGCGCGAGTACTCGAGCAGATCGCTGATGATGCCGGCCATCCTGGCCAGCCCGGTTCGGGCCTGTTCGAGGTAGTCGGCGGCCTTGCCACCGCCCGAAGCCGAAACGGTCCGCATCGCCAGGTTGATGAAGCGCTGGATGCCGTCGAGCGGGTTGTTCAGCTCGTGGGCCACACGGGCCGCGAGCTTGCCGGTTGCGGCCAGCCGCTCGGACACGGCCAGCCGCCGCTCAAGACTGGCCCGCGACGTGACATCCTCGACCAGCAGCACCCCGCCGACGATGCGATTAGCCGGCCCGTGCCGCACCGGCGTGGCCACGATCTGCAGCATTTGCTCGATGCCGTCCGGCCGCTGGTAGAGCACGCCATCGTGCCGCACGTCGGCGCCGCTCTCGAACATGCGCCGCAGCTCGAGCGTCCACTCGGTGTACTGCCCGGCCACCAGGTCGAGGTTGAGCATCTGCACAAGGTCGTCTCCACCGGGCAGCAGCAGCCGCGCAGCGCGGTTCAGGCGAATCACGCGCAGGGCGCGGTCGAACACCACTACGCCGGCCGGCAGACCTTCGATGACCGCCGTGCACAACTCGGCAGCGGTCAGCTCATCGGACGGTGTCCGCGTTTGCGTGCCGGTCGGGTCCATGTCGGCCGCATATTCTAGAGTCACCACGCCGGAACGCACGCCGCTAACGGGCCGAGCTTCGGGACGCAGAGGCGCCGAGCCGGCCGAGAGGAGACGGTGAGGTGCGTTGCCTTGCCGTTCCGCGTCCCCTCGCCTCGGCGTCCGTGCGATGCCCGCACCCGTCATCGCGGGCCGCGCGTCACGATCAGCGGGGCATCGTACACCTTGGTGGTGACGAGCAGGCCTTGGGCCATCGTCGCACACAGGTCGAGGCCGTGGCGCATGATGTGCTCGTAATCGGGTTCGACGGCCGCAAAGCACGCGCCATCATCGAGGCGCTGCCGAACCAGCGGCGAGAGGCCGGCGGAGACGAATCGCGCGCTCGACTCTGTCGGCGGAACGCGCAGCACGGCGTCGGCGGCGCCATCGAGCAGACGGCGGTCGAGGAATGCCCAGGCGCTCAGGCGTGGGAAGCGTTCGGCGCACGCGTCGACGCGGGCCTGCGTGTCGCGGAGGTTGCCGTCGTGGTCCATGCCGGGCAGGACCTGGATCGATGGGTGGCTCGTCATTCGGCGGGCGAATGCTTCGCGCGTCTGCACGTCGATCGGGTTGGGTCCGGACGCTTGAACGAACGCGATCAAACCGCGCCGTCCGGCAGCCTCGGCGGTCAAGTCCGCCAGGGCGGCGCCCTGCGCCGCCGCGTCGAATCCGCTATGTAGAAAGGGCAGCTTTGATGGCACGGGCGATACGAGCGTAACGACCGCAATGCCCGCGGCGCGGACGAGCTCCAGTTCCCTCAACAGTACGGCCGGCTGGTCGACCTGAACGCAGATGCCGCGGGCGCCGCCGCGCTGCGCGGCGCGGACCAGCCGGATCTGGGCCTCGGTCGAGCGCGCCGGCGGAGCGACGGTGCGGACGGACAGCGGCGGATAGTGATCGGCCCTCGATTCCGCGGCCTGCCGCAGCGACTGCCAGGCGGAATCGTCTTCGCCGACGCCGATGACGGTAATGAAGCCCTGTACGCGGCCACGCGGCGAGTCAGGCGGTTCATCACAGCCGGCCACAGCGGCCAGGGCCGCGGACATGACCGCCTGCCAGACAGCTCGCGTCACCGGCATTCGTGCGGCCCCGCGCATCTATCGCTTCCGCATCTCGGACTCAATGTCGTGCAACAGCGCCGTGTGCACCGCCGGGCTGGCGCACAGGAACGGCACATCGGTCCCCGCCTCACGAGCAAACGCGGCCGGGAACAGCGGACGGCCGGCCAGATCGGTGCAAATGCCGCCGGCCCGTTCGACCAGCAGCGCGCCGGCAGCCACGTCCCAGACTTTGCACTCTTCGCAGAAGGCCGCGTCGAGAGCGCCGCTGGCGACCAATGCCATGTGCAGGGCGGTTGAACCGATATTGCGCAGCACGTAGCGATCGATCCAAGCCTTGACGACGGGTGCGGCGGGTAATCGCCGACCGGTGGGGACCGCAATGATCGTGTTGTGGCCAGGCGGCTCGTCGGACACCTGCGCCGGTCGACTGTCGAGCAGGGACTGGCCGTCGTCGATGGCCGAAAACGTCTGGCCGGTCGTGTGCGAATGGATCACACCGACCACCGGGCGGCCGGCGCGCAGGACGGCGATCGAAGTGCTGAAGATCGGAAACTCCCGGACAAAGTTGCGCGTGCCGTCGAGCGGGTCGATCACCCAGCAGAATTCGGCCGACTCGACCGGACCGTGCCGGCCCGGCCGGGCCGAGCCCTCTTCGGTCAGGACGGCGTGATCCGGGTACTGGGCCGCCAGGGCGTCCAGAATCAGCGACTCGATCGCGACGTCGACGTCGGTGACCTCGCTGGCGTCCGCCTTACGCCGCACGGCAACGCGGCCGAGGTGCGCGCTGGATACCTCGGCCGCCCGAACGGCCAACCGCTCCGCCAACCCCCGCATGTCCGCCAGCGAGTCTGACATCGCCATCACCGATCTTATCAACACACATTGTCGCAGTCCAAAGATGGATGCGCAGGCGCGCGCGGGCCTCACGCAAACCGGCGGTACTGATCGAGCGATTCTGGGTTGGCCAGTGCGTCGCGATTGAGCACCTGCGCTCCGTGCAGGATCTGCGTGATGGCCAGCTCGACCTTCTTGCCGCTGATGGTGCGCGGGATGTCAGTCACCGGGTGGATGAACTTGGGCACGTGCCGCTTGGTGGCGCCCTCGGCGATCTGCTTCTTGATGCGAGCAGTGAGGGGCTCGTCCAGCGCTAGGCCCGGCCGGAGCACGACGAACAGCAGGACGTCCACGTCGCCGTCGGGCGTATTCTTGCCGACCACGACGCTGTCGAGGATTTCGGGCAACTGTTCGACCTGCCGGTAGATCTCGGCCGTGCCGATCCGCACACCGCCGGGATTCAGTGTCGCGTCCGAACGGCCGTACACGATGACGCCGCCGGTACCGGTGATCTCTACATAATCACCGTGCCGCCAGATATTCGGAAAGTGGTCAAAATAGGCCTTGCGGTACTTTTCATGGTTCGGGTCATCCCAGAAGAATACCGGCCGGGATGGGAATGGCGCTGTGCACACCAGTTCACCTTTCTGGCCGATCACCGGCTGAGCGTGCTCATCAAGAGCGTGTACATCCATGCCCAGGCCGCGACATTGGATTTCGCCGGCGTACACGGGAAGCATGGGATTACCCAGCATGAAGCATGATATGATGTCTGTGCCGCCGGAAATACTCGATAACTGCACATCGTTCTTGACATGAGCATACACCCAGCGAAATTCCTCGACGGTGAGCGGAGATCCAGTGGACAGCACGCAGCGCAGCTTCGACAGGTCACAGTCGCGTCCCGGCTCGATCTCGGCCTTGTGGCAGGCCGAAATGAACTTCGGACTCGTACCGAACACCGTAATGCCCAAGCGATCGGCCATGCGCCACAGCCGCAACGTGTCCGCCGGCGCTTGGGGGGCGGACATCCCGCCCGCCGATGGCGGCGCTGGACTGCCCTCATACAGAACGACGGTGCTGCCCACGCCGAGGCCGCTGACCAGCCAGTTCCACATCATCCAGCCGCACGTTGTGTAGTAGAAGATCGTGTCGCCGCGGCGCAGGTCACAGTGCAGCATCAGCTCCTTCATGTGTTGAAGCAGCGTCCCGCCATGACCGTGCACGATGCACTTCGGTACGCCCGTCGTGCCGGACGAATACATGATAAAGAGCGGATGGTCGAACGGCACCCCCTCGAACGTCAGTGACGGCGCCTTACGATTGACCGGCCCCAGAAACTCTCGCCACGAAGTGGCGGCCGGTAACCCTGAACCCTGAACCCTGAAGGGGACCCCAATCGCGGACGGATTGCGATTGGGGACCCCCAGCCCTGAACCCTCTAAGAAGGGCACGACCACGACGCGCGCAATGCCGGTCAGCTTGTCGAGAATGCCGCGCACGCGTTCGAGCGAATCGAACGGCTTGCCGTTGTACGTGTACCCGTCCGCGGTGAAGAGCACCTTGGGACCGATCTGTCCGAATCGGTCGAGCACACCGCCGATGCCGAAGTCCGGCGAGCAGCTCGACCAGATAGCTCCGATGCTCGCGGCTGCCAGCATGGCGATCACGGTCTCGGGAACGTTGGGCAGGTAGCCGACGACGCGGTCACCGACGGCCACGCCTTCGCGCCGCAGTGTCGCGGCACAGCGGGCGACTTCGGCACGCAGTTCCTGGTACGTGCAGCTCGACGAGCGACCCAGCTCGTCCTCGCCGCGCAGCGCGACGCGCTCGTCATTGTGCCGCAGCAAATGGCGAGCGTAGTTCAGCTTGGCGCCGGCGAACCACTCGCAATCATAGATGCCCTGCCCGCGATACACGTCGCGCCACGGCGTCGCCAGCTCGATGCCGGCATATGCCAGGAACTCGGGCCAGAAGACTTCGCGCCGCTCGATGGCCCAGCGCCGCAGCGATTCCCAATCGCAGCCAATGCCGTGCCGGTCGGCCATGCGCTGCATGAATTCGTGCATCTGCGAGCGGGCGACCCGCTCGGGCGACGGCTGCCATAGAAGCTCGCTGGTGCTCATGAGTGCCTCTCCTGTGCCGCCCATGATAACCATGGCGGGCATCGGCATCGAACGCTCGTGCGGACATTGGGCCAGGGGCATTGCCTTGTCACCAGAAGCCGGCTAGGCTTCAAGTGTCGACTTCGGGGCAAGGCCGATGGACAACGGGCACGAGACGGCGATTACCTTTTATGAACAGATGCGACAGGATGGCGGGCTGCGCATCGGCGTCGACGTTGATGGCGAGCCGATCCTGGGCGAGTTTGTGGGCCCCGATGCGGACGGCAATCCGGCATTGACGTGGTACGTCGATGTCCGCTGTGCCGGCAAGCGTCTGCCGACCGACGCGGAGAGCGCTCGCCAGTGGCTGCTGGATCGTTCGCCCATCATACGCGGTGCCTTGCAAGGTGTCGCGGATGAGCTGCGCGTCGGGCTCGACTTCGGCGTGGAGCCGCTGATTCGTCCGGCTGCTGCGTCCGTCGATGAACGAATCTTGATCGCTTGCCTCGCGCTCGACCGCGAACGATCTCGCCAACTTCACGCTGTCGTCGCTGATCTTGCAGCGCACTGGGACGAGCACGTCTGCAAGCTCCCAGTCCTTCAGGACGTCGCCATCTGACGCGGCCATGGTCAGGCGTATCCTTGATACGAGCGTCCTGATCGACCACTGGCGTACGTTCCGAAGCCGAACCGCCGGGAACATGACGAAGCCCGACGCGCACGCCTGTGCCGAGCAGTTGATTCGTGTTCAGGACACGAATTGGATTGTGCCCCCAGTCGAAGTCGAGTTCCTGGCTGGCGTCAGGAGCCAGAATGAGTTGGAACTCGCTGAAGCGTTTCTAGCTCGCTTTCAGGTGCCGGAGAACGGCGAAGTGCGAGCCGTAGATTGGCGCGAGGCCCGTCGACTCGCTTGTCGCGTTCCCCGCGACGGCAAGGCCCGCGACTTGGGTGATTGCCTCATTCGAGCTATCGCCAGTCGGATCCGGGCACATACCCTGTCACTCGACAAGCGCTTTCCGCGCCGGGGATGAATGCCGTCGAGAGTTCCGGAGGATGCTGTGAAGCCATTGCTTGCACTGTGCTGTTCATGGATCGGCTGTATGGCGATGGCCCAGCTTGAAGCCGATGGCGCCGGGAACCCGGCGATTCCGTGGAGCGCTTCGCCGCCGAATTGGCAGACGACCGCGGAGCGCAGCGGGTTCACAGAGACGGACGACTACGCAGCGGCTCTCGATTACGCGCGCCGGCTGGCGGACGCTGCGCCGCAGATTCAGTATCGATCGCTGGGCCGCTCGCCCGAGGGCCGCGAGATGCCGGCCTTGATCGTTTCGAAGGCGGGCGTCACGTCGCCGGAGCACGTGGACCGCGACCGGCTCGCGGTCGCGCTCATCCACTGCTGCATCCATCCCGGCGAGGTCGAAGGCCGCGACGCCATGTTCCTGCTGATGCGCGACCTGACCATCGCCGGCGCCGCCGAGCGGGCAGCGCTGCTCGACCACGTGGTGCTGATCGTGGTGCCGATGTTCAACACGGACGGCTGCGCACGGTTCGGGCCGCACCACCGCATCAATCAGAACGGGCCGAAGCGGATGGGCTGGCGCGTCACGTCGACCAACCTGAACCTCAATCGCGACTGGACCAAGGCCGACACGCCCGAAATGCGGGCCACGCTGGCGCTGTGGAACGAGTGGGATCCGGACTTGCATTTCGACCTGCACACGACCGACGGCGGCGACTGGCAATATGACGTGACTTTCGACGTGGCCCATGAGGAGGACATCGCCGAGCCGCTGCGCACGTGGGTCAACGAGGCGCTCTGGCCGCACATCATGACCACGCTGGCGTCCGATGGGCACGTGCCGCTGCGCTACTTCGGGCTGGTCGATGACAAGGACCCGTCGCGCGGCATCCGCGCCGGGCCGCTGCCGCCGCGCTTCTCGACCGGCTACGCGCCGCTGCGCAACCGGCCCAGCCTGCTGGTCGAGACGCACATGCTCAAAGACTATCGCACGCGCGTGATCGGCCAGTACAACATCGTCCGTCGCACGCTCGAGCTGATCGCGGCCCGCGGCGACGAGCTGCGCCGCGCGATCCGCGCCAGCGACGAAGAGGCCGCACGAACGGGCCAAGCGTACGATCCGCAGCGCCGCTGGCCGCTCCGATTCAGCAGCACCGATGAATCCGAGCCGATCGTATTCAAGGGGTTCGCGTGGCGAACTGAATTGAGCGAGATCTCCGGCGACGTGTGGATCTCCTACGATCCGGCCCGCCCGGCAGACGTGGAGACAAAATACTTCGGTAAGAGCAAGGTCGTGACGTCGGCCGCGCCGCCGCTGGCTTATCTGATCCCGCTGCAGTGGACTGACGTGATCGAGCGCCTGCGCCTGCACGGCATCCGCACGCGCACGATCAACACGGCCATCCGCGGGACGTTTGAATCGTACCGATTCAGCGACGTGAAGTTCGCGGCGTTGTTCGAAGGCCGCCACGCGCCGGACTTCAAGCTGGAGTCGGTGCGGGAAGAACGCGATTTCGCCGCCGGCGCCGTGCTGGTTCCGATGGATCAACCGCTGGCCCGCCTGGCATTCCACCTGCTCGAGCCCGAAGGCTACGACTCGTTTGTGCGCTGGGGCTTCTTCAACGCCATCTTCGAACAGAAGGAATACGCCGAGTCGTATGTGCTCGAGGATCTCGCGCGGCAGATGATGGCCGCCGATCCGAATCTCCGCGAGGCGTTCATGGCGAAGCTCAGCGCCGATCGAGCCTTCGCTGCCAGCCCCTCACAGCGTTTGGATTTCTTCTATGCCCGGTCGCTGTTCGCTGACCCGGTCCACAACCGCTACCCGATCGTTCGGGTCGTCGAGCCGATCGAGCTGAAGGAAACCGAGTAGCGGGCGCTTAACCGCTCTTGCCGTACGGGGTGGCATGGGCAAGCAGCCTTATCGCTTGCCCGTGCTCCTCGATCCCGACGCGTCGCGAACGACGCGACGCAGTGTGTGGACGGCGCATCGAAGCCAAGGCACGGGCAGGCATAAGGCCGCTTGCCCATGCCCACTCATGCCACCCATGCCACCTCATACCACCGCCTCGCACGATCAAGTACACTGCCGTCGTGTCGGGCTTGACTTGGGACACGTATCCGGCCGTAGGATTGGGGTATGATCGTCGAAGACGAGCCGGAACTGGTGCGCCGGGCAGTCCGGGGCGAGCGACTGGCGCTCGAAATGCTGCTGCTTGGCTACTATGACCGGCTTCGGCAGCGGATGAGCCGCAAGGTGCCGTCTGACCTGCGCGGCGTGGTGGCCGCCGACGACATCATTCAGGCTACGTTCGCAACTGCTATCCGCGATGTCCAGGCGTTCGAGCCTTCTGGCGACGACGCCTTCTATCGCTGGCTGGCGACCATCGCCGAGCACAAGCTGATTGACGCGATCCGCGTGCATCGCGGACGGCGGACGCAGGGCGAGGCGATGCGCCGGCGGCAAGCCGAGGGCGGCGCCCCGCTGACAACCCTGCTCGAACTGCTCGCTGCACCGGACCAAACGCCCAGCCGCACCGCCGCCAGCAGTGAAGCCGTGCAGGCCGTGCAGGTTGCCCTGGCCGCCTTGCCCGAGGCCTATCGCCGTGTGCTTTCGCTGCGATACATTGAGGGCTGGACCGTCGCAGCCGTGGCCATGGAGACGGGCCGAACTGAGCGGGCCGTGCACGGCATGTGCAACCGGGGCCTGAAGCTGCTGCGCTCGCTGCTCGGCAGTGAGTCGCGTTTTCTGACGGTGACGTAGTGGCCGGGGTCGCTTGCGGTCCGCGCAGGCCAGGAGACCTGCGCTATTCGCTCATGTGTGGCGTGCCCAATCGCAATCGCCGTGCGCGTTGCGTAGCCGTCCGAGCGGGTGGCATGGGCAAGCGGCCGTTTGCTTGCCCGTGCAGACCAGGCGACATTCTCTCGGCAGCACGGGCAAGCGATCGTCGCCAAAGGCCGCGACGATCGCTTGCCCATGCCACCCCGATAGTGCGTCATCGCGCACGGTCATCGTCGCAGGTCTGGAGACCTGCGGTACACGCTTGAGACCTGCGGTACATTGCCCATGAGCACCGCCGCCGAGTCTGACCTCGAAGCACGCCAACGGGCACGCCGCCTCGGTGACGTCATGCGCAACGTGCTGGCCCGGCGGGCCGCCGGCGAAGTGCTGGCCGACGAGGATGTCATCGCCGCCTCGCCTGACCTGATGCCCGAATTGGGCGAAGAGCTGCGCCGCGCCCGAATGATCGATGCGGCCCGCACGGCGAGAAGTCCCGACGATCGCGACGCCCAGCACCGGGCGCGCGGCGCCGATGCGTTTGCCGGCTATCGTGTCGTCCGCCGCATTCACCAGGGCGGCCAGGGCGTGGTCTACGAAGCCGTCCATCGCCAAACGCAGCGGCGCGTCGCGATCAAGGTCCTGCGGTCGACATTCGGCGGCACGCGCGAGCGGGCCCGCTTCGAGCGCGAAGTGCAGATCCTTCGCCAGCTCAACCATCCGCACATTATCACGGTGCTCGAAAGCGGCCTCACCGACGGGCGTTTCTACTACGCAATGGACTACGTGCCCGGTCAGGCGCTCGACGTCTTCATGGCCACGCACACCGTCTCGATCGCCGAAACACTCATGCTGTTCGCTCGCATCTGCGCCGCCGTCAACGCCGCCCATCTGCACGGCGTCATCCATCGCGATCTGAAGCCCGGCAACATCATCATCGACCCGAACAACGATCCGCACGTGCTCGACTTCGGCCTGGCGAAGTTCCTGGCGACCGAGCGCACGTCCACGGATGAGGCCGCGGCGGAGCACCCCGATCAGCAGCAGATGATGACGATGACCGGCCAGTTCGTCGGCTCGCTGCCCTGGTCCTCGCCCGAGCAGGCCGAAGGGCGGCACGACCTGATCGACATGCGCTCCGACGTCTATTCGCTGGGCGTGCTGCTGTATCAGATGCTCACCAACCGCTTCCCCTACGACGTGGTCGGCAACATGAAGGCCACGCTCGACAACATTCTGACGTTCACGCCGCCGCCGCCCAGCCGCATCCGGCCGCGTATCAACAACGAAGTCGACACGATCGTGCTCAAGTGCCTGGCCAAGGAGCCGCAGCGCCGCTACCAGTCGGCCGGCGAAATCGAGCGCGACATCGTCCATTATCTTTCGGGCCGCCCGATCGAGGCCAAGCGCGACAGCGCCTGGTACGTGCTGCGCAAGACGCTCAGCCGGCATCGCATCGCCGTCGGGATCGCCGCGAGCCTGCTGGTCGTGATCACTACGGCGGCCGTCATCTCGACCGCCTTCTGGCGCAGCGCCGTGCGCGAGCGCGATCGGGCCCGCGAAGCTGAACAGCTCGCCGACCAGCGCCTGCGCCAGACCATCACTGCCCGCGACGAGGCCCGTTCGGCCATCCGCCGCGCCCAGCGCGAGTCCGAGAAGCTCGAACAGGTCAGCGATTTCCTGCAGCGCATCCTGGCCGGCGCCAACCCGCTCCAGTCCGGCGGGCACGAAATCACCGTGCGGCAGGCGCTCGACGCGGCCGCGGCGCGCATCGAGGCCGAGCTCGGCAGTCAGCCCGAGATTCAGGCGGCCGTGCACGCCACTATCGGCCGGGCCTATCACGGCGCGGGGCTCTATGAGCCGGCCGAACGCCACTTGCGGCGATCGCTGGAGCTCTGCGCTGCGTCCCGCGCGGCGCCGGCAGGCGGAACACAGGCCTCCCAGCCGGCTGCGGTGGTGGAGTCGGCCCTGACGAGCATCGACCTGGCCGATCTGCTGCGCGACCGCGGGCGATATGTGCAGGCCGAGCAGCTCTATCGCACAGCGCTGCAGACCATCAGCGCTCAGCCCGGCGCCAACGACGCCGACGTGGCGGCTGCCCAGGCCCGGCTGGGCAGCCTGCTGGCGCACATGGGCAACTTTGCCGACGCCGAGTGGCTGCTGCGCGAATCGCTGGCCACGCGCCGCCGGCTGCTGGGCGAGCGGCATCCTGACGTGACCGAGAGCCTGACCGATCTGGCCGGGATGCTGATGCGCAAGGGGGCGTCCGACGAGTCCGAAGCGATTCTCACTCAGACTCTGGCCACCCAGCGCCGCTGGCACGGCAACGAGCATCCGCTGGTCGCCGAGACGTTGAACGATCTCGGCGCTCTGGCTTACGCCCGCGGCCGTCACGCCGAAGCCGAAGCGCTCTATCGCGAGGCGCTGGCCATGCGCCGCAAGCTGCTCGGCGACCAGCATCCGGCCGTGGCGGGTTCACTCAACGACTTGGCTGTGCTGCTGCGGGCCACGGGCGACGTGGCCGCGGCCGAGTCGCTGCATCGCCAGGCGCTGGACCTGCGCCGCCGGCTGTTGGGCGGTCACCACGCTGACGTGGCCGAGAGCCTCAACAATCTGGCCCTGCTGCTGGGTGGCCGAGTTGACGCGGAAGCAGAATCCTATTTGCTGGAAGCCGAGCGCATCTACCGGGCCAGTTTCGGCGACGAGCACCCGGCGCTGGCCAGCACGCTCAGCAATCGCGCCTTCCTGCTGATGTCGCGCGGAGACACCACCGCCGCCGACGCGCTCTACCGCGAAGCGCTGGCCATGCGCCGCAAGCTGCTCAGCGACGAGCACCCGGACGTTGCCCGCACGCTGGTGAACCTGGCCGAGTTGCTGCGCGCCCGCGGCGAGCTGCCGGCGGCCGAGCCGCTGGCTCACGAAGCCGTCGAATTGAATCGCCGCAGCCCCGCGGCGACATCCCAGGCCGATCTGGCAGATTCGCTGGTCGTGCTGGGAATGATCCAGGCCGAGCAGGGCGACGCGCCCTCGGCGGAGCGCACGCTGCGCGAAGCACTCGACCTCCGTCGCTCAACGCTCGCGCCCGACGATTGGCTGATCGCCGACACCGCCAGCGCCCTGGGCGCCTGCCTCGCGGCACAACAGCGTTACGATGAGGCCGAGCCGCTGCTGGCTGCGGCATTAGCGATCCTCCGCGCCGCCCTCGGCGACGACGATCCACGCACTCAACGCACGAGCGCCAGGCTGGCGGCATTGCAACGAGCCGAGGGCAAACCCTGAATTACCGTGCGCGAAACTTGCGCGACGTGTGGCCTGCCCAAGCGCAGCGCGGGCATGACGACGGCAGTGCGTGCCCGCGATCCTGCGTGGCGCGTCGATTGCCTCGCTGGGATGTGCGTGTTCAGCGGCTCACTCGGCGTCACGGAGGCGTTCAAGCGCATCGCGCGGCAGGTTCAGCGGAATCGCCAGTCGGAAGCCGATGGTCGGGTCAGGGCGATCCTTCGGGTGCAATTGCACACCCGTGTCCGCGGCGAGTCGTTGCCGGTAGTAGGCATTGAAATCGGGGTCGTTGTGAATCCACGAGGTTCCGACTACTTCGGCGGTGCTTGCGGACCCATCATCGCGTAACCGGCACCATTCGAGAACCTGGCCGGGGTCGAAGCTTTCGGCATCGGAGCCGGCCTGGCCGCGAAGGGCGCGCCACTCGTCGGCGATTGGAAGCTGGCAGCCAAGACTGGTCGCAAAGCTCGCCGCTTCATCGTACGTGACGGCAACGACGGCCGACGATGGCTGGCTGGGACGTGGCGGCAGGCCGAGCTCGCGAACCACGGCCTCGGCCGCGGCCAGCCGCTCGGGCAGCCCGGTCCCCCGAGCCGCGTAGTCCGTCACCGTCACCTCGCGCTCCATCACGTACGCCGCACCCGTTGGCTGATTACCCGAATTCACCACAACCAGGCGGAAGTCAACACCGTACTCGCCGCTCAACGGAAGCGTGATCCTCTGCGGCAGCCCACAACGCCACTCGGTTGATTGCACGGGCGAGGGCTGGTAGTCGCTACGCGTCGCCAGCGGGCGGACCGAATCGACGATGGCCTTGACCAACTGGCGCTCCTCCGGCGTGAGGCCATCTCGCTCGACGACGGACTGCATCTGATCCAGATTCCAGCCAGCCAACTGCAACTGATCGAACGCCGCCACCAGCTCTGGCTCGGGCGTCTGCTTGTTCCAAGGCAGTGCGGCCGTGCCGACGTACCGCCACTCGCTCGAGTCGCCGGAGGGCTCAAATTCCAGCGGCTGGGCCACCCAGGTGGTCGAACCTTCCGGCTCGAGCCTGAACTTCAGCCGCCCGGATGACGAGTCGAACATCGTTTGCTGGATGGTGAGTTCGCTCAGGCCGCCGCTCTTCATTTCGGCGATGCGGCGGTCGACGCTGGCGCCGGGCGGTCCTTCGGGGCCAAAGAACGTCAACGACGCGCCCGACTGCAGTGCATTCGCGACCTGCCGTTCAACTAACTCCAGGAACTCGCGCGCCAGAACCAGCGGAGGCGCGTTGGGCACGAGCAAGTTGGCGACTTCGACCACGCGCCAGCCGACGCTCGGGTCCAGGCGCACGCTGCCGCCCACCTCGCCGCGCAACCGTTCGGCTGAACCGGGCAGTTCAACGTCGTATTCGATGGTCGCGGTCACCAGCGGCGTGCGCTCGGCCGGTAGCGGCCGAATGACGAGCCGCGACTCACGGCCCGGCGGCAGCCATTTGAACATGCGCTGCACATCGTGGGCGGCGACCGGCCGCCCCAGCGCCTGCGCGAACGTTTCGGCATCGCGCTCGTCAAACGATGAACGCAGGTCGGCAGTCGAGCGGTCGACGCACCATTGGGCGTGGTCGGGAGTACGCGGCTCGTCCGTGTCGATCGTCATGCCGCGAACGACCGGCGGCATCTCACTGTCGAGCGTCAGGCTGCCGGGGACTGACCATTCCAGCGGCGTCGGGCCGTCTGTGGTCATGATTCGCCACGTGACCGCGACCGGCATGCCCAGTTCCGTGGGAACTTGATGGACCGAGACCTTGATGACTTTGTGATAGCCGTAGAACGCTGCCCAGCGGAGCGTCGCCAGCACGTTCGGGAACCCGAACGACGCCAGACGTTCCGGCAATTCGGATAGCGGACCGTCGCGGTTGACTTTGGTTCTGAACGACTCCACCTGTTCGGCGATCTGTTGGGCAACGCCCCCCCGGTTCGCATTTCGAGCCAACTCGGACAGCACTTCAACGACCGCGTCGGCGCGGCCGCGTTCGACGCCGAGCGAGCGAGCGCTGCGATCGACCGCCAGCGGCACCTCGAGCGCGCTGCCGGCGCCGAACCGGACGCGCAACACGGCCGAGCCGTAGAGCCAGCCCGTGCCGTGGCCATCGACCGTGACCGGCTTGGCCACGTCGCCGGCTGACACCAGGTATTGTGCGGCCGCGTCCAGCTTGTTGCGATGCTCGTCAGTGAAACCCAGGCTCGCAGGCACGACGGCAGCGCCTGGCTCCACCAGCCGTCGCCAGCTCTGCTCAAGATTCGGCAGGGCTCCGTCAATCACTGCCCGATTGGCTGATCGCACGTAGGCGCCAATCAGGATGCCGATTAGTACCACTGCAGCCGCGATGCCGGCCGTCAGCTTGGCCCGATGTCGCCGCAGCCACCGCTGGCGCGCTTCGGCCTCGATCCGCCGGGCCTCGAGCGCGGCCTTCTCCGTCTGCATCTGCTCGTCGCGACGGCGAGCGTCGAGTTCCTCCTGCCTGCGGCGCTGTTCGTCCTCTCGCCGTTTCCGTTCGACCTCCTGCTGGCGTCGGAGCGCTTCGGCCTGCCGCTCGGCCTCCGCCCGCTTGACTTCGGCGGCCTCGGCGGACACGGCTGGTTCGTTTGCGATGGAAATGAGCTTCGTCGCCGTATCGGCCTCTTGCGCCGGCGCAGGCGCCGCGCCCCCGCTGTCCGGCGGTGCGTGCAGGAGCTCGGGCGGGGCGAAAAGCTCCAATGCCTTGACGACTTCGTCGAAGGTGCGGAAGCGCTCGGCGACATCACGCGAGACCATCTTGAAGATCAGCGCGGCCAGCGGCGCGGACAGGTCGCTCCGCCAGCGCTCGACTTTCGCCGGCGACTCGACCATCATCTGCCAGCGGCACTGGTCGGGGTCGTTCAAGTCGGCGTCATACGGATGACGGCCGGTCGCCGCCTGGTACAGGATGATGCCCGCCGCCAGGATGTCGGCTTGCTGCGAAATCTGGTCGGGCGAGCGCCACACTTCCGGCGCGATGTAGGCCGGGATTCGCTCGATCCGGAAATCGGGGTTTCCCGGAACGCCCAGATACGCGGCCGCCACGCCAAAGTCCGTGATCGCCAGCCCCCCGTCCCCATCACAGTAGATGCAGTCCGGCGTCAACCCGCCGTGAGGCAGGTATGCGGGCTTGCCGACCGGATACGCCACCAGAAATGCTTGGCAGAGCTGATGCACCCAGCGAACAATCTGCGATTCAGGTTGAACGTCGCCGAGCCGAGCGGCCAGCGTGGCGTCACTCGTCCTGCGATACTCGATGCGCATGCCGCCGTCGGCCGCCTCGACGTTGACGGCCACGCTGATCCGCGACGAGGCTTCCGAGGCGATCTTCTGCTTGCGGACGGCGGCCGCCAACGCCCGCTTGAAGTCGTCACGCTGCTGACTGCTGAAGTCTGGCGGGAGCGGGTAGTTTCGAAACACGGTGCTCACAAACTTGATCCCAAGGGCTCATGGCGACCCGCGGCATCCGGGTCCGCGCCGCATCTTACCCGCAAGGCGCGCCGTTGGTATATCCTGTCCGTCGAGATCTGACGTGCTCCGAGGTCGTCCCGGCGCACCGCGATGCGGACGCGGGCGCAAGTTGCGATCATAGCCCCATGCCCGTGACCGTAGGTTGACTTCGCCAGGGTGGACGCGCTGGCCCGCTTGCGACGCACGGTGACGGCCGACACGCACACCGGATGAATGACCGCTCTTGCGCTCCGATCGGCCTGAATGGCGTGGGCATGCCGTTCACCGTGCGCGATGATGCCCGTTCCACCCTGTACGGCGAGCGGATGTGCACCCGTCACGGGCGTCACGTGGACTCGGCGGCGACGAACGCGCTGGCGGGCGGAACCGAGGTGAGTTCTGACCGGCCGGGTAACGCCGGCATACGAACCAGCGCCGGGCGTGTCACGCCGAGCCGCGCCTGGGCCTCACGCAGCCGGCCAAATAGCTCGTCGATGCGGATCGACGTCAGCCGGCTTGCTTCGGTCGACGTGAACGGACGGTCGATGATGCGCAGCTCGTGACACGGCAGCGCGGCCAGGTGTGCGATCATGTCGTCGCTGACTTCGCACAGGGCGATCTCCGCGATCACCCGCCACGCAGGCACGACGCGCCGGAGCATTTCCAGATAGTGCAGCCCGACCGGATGCGAGAGGGCATCGGGCGTCGGCGCGACGTGGACGCTCAAGCTGCGCTCCTTCCAGCGCCGCAGCGCCTCGAGCCACCACGCGTCGTCGCACCAACCGGCGACCTCGCCGGCGGCGTCCGTCAGTTCGAGTGTGATCTCATCGGGTGGTCGGCCGGCGGCGTCGCCGTGGTCGCCGTTGCCGTCGGCGGCAAAGACGAGGCGCTCGGACTCGCCGGGCGGCCGGCGGCGCAGGGCCACCGCGCGGCGGTGTGGTTCGCGCATCCGTGCGGTCATCGCGTCACTCCTTGGCCCAGCCGGCCCTCACGCTTCGGCTCACTTTTCTATCGGCCCGCCGGTCAAAAACTCTTGATCCCAATACTGGGAGCCGGGGTTGGCCGGTCAGGACGCGCCAGGCGTCAGCCACCCGACGAAGGCCTTCTCGCTGAGCGGACGGGTCATCCAGGATTGATCCGGCATGGGATCAGCCATGCAGTCGGCGACCGACTTGAGACGGGCCAGTGGAATCGGGTTGCGCTGTCCGGGCTGCGTCACCCAGGCGATTGGGCGCTGGCGCGCGACCGCGGCCACAATCGCCTTCGTCATCCGGACATCGCCCAGGACGTACTCGAAGACGCGCTCAAACCTGCCGGCTTGCCATTCGCTCGGCGCGTCGGCCGCCGCCATGCTCTTTTTCTGTGGGAGGCGCAGCCCTTCGGCGACCGCAGCCAGTCCGACCGGGAACCCTTTGATCTTGAAGAACTGGTACATCGGGTCGAACAGCGCTCGGGCGACGCGCGACGCGGTGGCCACATCACCGGCCGCGCGGCCGAGCCAGCGCAGGTCGAAGCTCAGGCCGTTCCACGCGCACACGGCGTAGCCGTCGCGCTGCATCTGGTCGAGGTAGCACGGCAGTGCACGCGCGTCGCCGGGCTCTAGATTCGTCAGCGGCCTTCCGTCCGGTCCCTTGGAGTACCACAAGCGCTGCTCACCGCCGTCGATCTGCGTTGCCGCAACGGCCACGTCGAACGGCGCATACTTGTTGATGTCCTCGCCCGGCCGGAGGTCGAACACATTCGAAATCTCTATGTCGAATCCAAGTATCTTCAAGACAGGAACTCCGCGCGACCCGGTCGCTACATCTGGCCCGATTGACCGGTCTGATTGACCGTGCGCGATCATCCGCCATCCGGGCGGCATGAGCAAGCCATCGTCGTCCCGCCGCACGGGGACGATGATCGCTCGCCCATGGTGGCGAGAAAATGCCGCGCAGCCTTCCATCGCGCACCGCTTCGGGCCCAGTTCTTTACACACCCGCGGTGCGAACAGTGCGGCTACAACCTCACCGGCAAGTTGTCCGGCGTTTGCCCCGAGTGCGGCACGCCAGTCGCCGATTCGTTGAGCAAACGACTCGCATCCGCGTAACGCGACTCCGCGGCCCGCCTTCAGCGTGCCAGAACACGCTGGTGCGAGAACCGCTGGGACGAGAATCCCGCCTGCCCTTGACGTTGCGCAGCGATGTCAAGGGTCTCGTCCCCACGAGACGCGGGAATCCATTCCCGCGCACGACGCCGGCAGGGGAGCCGGCTGGGACGAGAATCCGTTCTCGTCCCCATGGCGCCGGGAATCCGTTCCCGTGTGCGCCCTCGGCAGACAGCGAGGTGCGAGCCCCAATTCGACGTACGCGGGATGGGAATCCCGCCGGTCGGGGTGCGAGAACGGATTCTCGCACCAGCGTCACCAGCGTGTTCTCGCACCATCATTGGGTGCTGCTTCGCGCCGGCTGCATTCATCGATTTATTGCGCGGCCAGCTTCTCGGGCGGCACGCCGGCGCGAGCGCTCAAGGCGTCGACGGCCTGCTGGGACGAGAATCCCTTCTCGTCCCCATTGGACCGGGAATCCCTTCCCGTCCCCATTGGACCGGGAATTCCTTCCCGTGTGAGCTTTCTCGTAACTGGGCAGGAGTGCCGCCGTTCGACGTACGCGGGATGGGAATCCCGCCCGTCTGGGTGCGAGAACGGATTCTCGCACCAGCGTTCGTAGAAGTTGTGGTGCATGATGGCCTCGCCGGCCGTGGCGTTCATCAGCCGCGTGCGCAGGCCGACGTTCGCCCTTGACGTTGCGCAGCGATGTCAAGGGTCAGGGCCCGCGACGGGATCGTGAACTCCATGTGGCTGTAGCTGCCGCGCGTCTCCATCTTGCGGCAGTCGGCCCGCCGCGTACCCAGCAGCTCCATCACCGCGCCGATCCTTGACGCGCCGTGCCCGCCTTCGGCGGACAGGTCGCGGCGCGACCCCGGCGTCGCTGGCGGTGGGTCAAGGACCGGCACATCGATCGACAGCAGTTCGATCGGCTCGGTCTTGTGGCCTTCGAGCTGGCGGAAGATGACCTTGGGCTTGCCGACCGTCAGCTCGTAGCCCTCGCGGCGCATGTTCTCGATCAGGATGCCCAGCTGCAGCAGGCCGCGGCCGGAGACGCGTTTGACGCGCCGCGGCGCTTGAGGTACCGTTGGGTAGCGGAATCGATCCGTCCACTCTCGCGGAGGAAGCAATGGACCGAACTCAGACGACCGCACGCGTTTGTCACGGCACGCCGCGCGGGAACACGATCCGACCGGGGCTTGTACCAACCGTCATCGTCGCTTTGGCACTCACAACCACGGTACGCGCCGGACAGCCATTCCCGTTTGATGGGGCGGAGTTTCCCGTAGGCTACCCGAGCGGCACCGGCTGGAATAACGGCTCACAATGCCACGAGACGGCTTGCTGTGGAGGAAGCTGCCCGCCGTGCGGTTGCGCGCCTTGTGACGTGTGCTGCGACGGCTACGACTTCCTAGAGCCGGCATACTACGCATCGGCGGGCGGCTGCATCCTTCATCCCGGGGAAGATTGGAATCTCAATACAGGTGGCGACACCGACTGCGGGCACTCCGTTCATGCCGTCGCGAACGGAGAGATCGTTGCCGTGCCTCAAGCTTGCTCTTGGGGCACCCTCGTAATCCGGCATGACGATGTACCCGTGTACGGGACGCTATGGTCCCTTTATGGGCACCTGTCATTGAACGGCCCGCTTTTCCAGGTCGGAGACACGGTGGGTCGAGGCGAATGGATCGGAGATGTCAGTGGCACGGGGGGATTTGCCTGCCACCTCCACCTTGAGATTCGAACGCCAGCCAACGGGGTGGGGTTTTGCTCGCTGCCGACGAACGCTGGCGGCGGGAATGACGAGGACTGGATGCTGGCCCGGTACTTAGACCCGAGTGACTTCATTAGCGCGCATCCGCCTGAACTCGCGTCCTTCAGCGGCCACGTCCTCGACTCGGGGACGGGCTTGCCGATGCAAGGTGCGCGCGTCAACTGGGGCAACAATTGCACCGTGACTGACGCCAACGGGAACTTCGCGTTCGTGAATGTCGCGTGCGGCACGCAGAACCTCTGGGCCTGCCTGCCCGGCACGCCGTGCGGCGGCACCGTCGCTCAAGCGTGCTCAGTTCCGTTCGCGTACACGCCCGTGTGCTCTGGTAGCAGCGAGCTTCCCGACTCGCTCGACTGCCCCAGCGGCGATTGCACCGAGGGCGGCGGCGGATTTGACTTGAACGATCATGTGCAGGTCGTCGGGACACGCGGCTATGGGCTCCGCGCCTGGGCTCAGACCTGCAGCGGTGGCTACGTCCTCAAGTATGACGGGGATACGGGAACCGTCGTCGGCGGTCCGTCCGAATGCTGTAACGGCTACATCCGCTGGCGGATTCTGTGGGATGACGACGGCTCAACTCGTTGGTCTGCTGCGGGCGATCCGGAGACGGGCGAAACATGGCTGCAGGAGATGAACCAACCTACGGGTTCTCCGCCCACTGTTAGCATCAATGAGCCACATGGCGGCGAGGTCTATGACGAGGTCGACATCGTCGTAACTGGCACCGCGTCGGACCCGCCTGGCCCCAACAGCGGCATCGATAAGGTACAGGTCCGCGTGAACGGCGGCGGATGGGAGACCGCCGAAGGAGACGAGCAGTGGAGTGAATCCGTACAACTCGATCCAGGCTCGAACCTAATCGAGGCCCGGAGCAAGGACTTGGACGGCAACTTCTCGCCGGTCGATCAGGTGACCGTAACCCTGGATATACTGCCTGACACAATCGATCCATGGATCGGTATCTATGAACCCGATGATGGTGAGGAAATCACTTCAGCCACGATTGAGGTCAGCGGTGAAATGAACGACGCTCCGTACGGCCCGGGCGGCATCGACTATGTTACTGTGCGAGTCAATGACGGTCCCGCGGTGTTGGCGTCGCTGAATGGTGACGACTGGTCAGCCGTGGTAGCGCTGGAACTTGGGCAGAACGAGATCGTGGCAGAAGCCGTTGACGATTACGGGAACGAAGACTCAGACTCTGTCACGGTCACTTACACATTGCCGCCGACGCCCGTCCCATTGCAGATTACGCCAAGCGATGGGTTCAGCTCCTCCGGCTACGAGGGCGGCCCGTTCACGCCGCAGACGAAGACGTACACGCTCACGAATCCAAACGACTCGCCGCTTTCTTACAGCTTCACCAGCGGCGCTACCTGGCTTCAGCCGTCCTCCGGCTCTGGAACGTTCTTTATCAGCGCCTCGTCAGACAAGACGTTCACAATTGGGCCATCCGCGAATTCTCTCCCGCCGGGGACGCACACCGCAACAATCACCTTCAATGATACTACGACCGGCGCCGTACTCACTCGACCCGTCACACTCACGATCAATCCCGGCTCCGCGCCGCCGACATGCTTGCCAAGTCAGATAGCTGACCTAATCGCAGCCGATCCAGCGGAGAATGAGACGTTCGGCGAGGCGGTTCACCTGACGTTGGACCGCTGCATCGTGGGTACACGGGGCGACTCAGGCGGCACGGGGGCCGCGTATGTCTTTCGCTACGAGCCGCTGGCCGACATGTGGGTGCAAGAGGCCAAGTTGACTCGCTCCGATGGAGTGCCGGGCAACTCGTCTGGGTTCGGTGGGTGGCCGCTTGCCCTGGAGGGTGAATGGGCGATGGTCGGCGCTCCGGGGCGCGCGTTAGGCGCAGCGCCGGGTGTTGGTGGCGTATACGTGTACAAGCGCATCGGAACCGTTTGGAATGAGGTGGCTATCCTCGTGCCGCAGGATCCTACCCCGTCAAAGAACTTTGGCATCGCTGTCAAGCTCGACGCCAATCGGGCTATCATCGGCGCACGCGGCGATGATGATAACGGCAACGATGCCGGTGCTGCGTACGTGTTTAATTACGGCGACTCGGAATGGGTAGAGGGACAGAAGCTGCTCGCGTCCAATGGCGCGGCCGATCACAGCTTCGGCCTTGCGGTCGATATTGAAGGTCAGCGAGCTGTTGTCGGTGCGCCTCAGATTGGTCCCGGCCGTGTCTATGCCTTCTTGTGGAACGGTGATGTCTGGGTGGAAGAGGCGATTCTGTCATCGGACGACGGAGCGCACGACGATGAATTCGGAGCCGCAGTTGCTATTGACAGCGATCGCATCGTCGTCGGCGCGCCTCGCAACGACGACAACGGCAGTGAATCGGGCTCGGCCTACGTCTTCATGCGAGACGCCTCAGGTTGGTTTCAGCAGAACAAGCTTTTGGCGAATGACGGGTCTACGAACAGTAGGTTCGGTGACTCTGTCGGACTCGACAACGACTGGGTAGTCGTGGGCTCTTGGGGCCACCTACATGTGAGTCCAGTTACCGGATTTGGTGCGGCATACCTATTTCGATGGAATGGCGCAGCCTGGGTTCAAGAAGCTGAACTTCTCGACGACACGGACTCATTCCAAAACGAACAATTGGGTAAATCCGTCAGCATCGCCGGTTCACGTACTATCGTTGGTCACCCGGGTGGTGACGGTCCGCCAAGCGACTGCGGTACGGCACCCATTTATGCACTTGGCAGTCCTCCCGTCATCGTGCAGCAACCGGCCAGCATTAGCGCGAGCGCGGGCCAAGTTGCCTTGTTCTGGACCACAGCTCAATCGAGCAATGCCCCAGCATACCAGTGGCGCAAGGGGGGCCAGGCGCTTGCCAACGGCGGATCGATCTTCGGTGCCGACACCTCGACGCTCACTATCGATGCCGTGGAGCCAGCCGATGCCGGCCAGTATGACGTGGTGATCAGCAACGCCTGCGGAACGGTCGTTAGCACGCCGGCTGAGCTCATGGTGCAATCGACGGCGGGCGTGACGATCTTCGGCGCGAACCCGCCCGCAGCCGGCCCGTTCGTGACTGGGCAAGTCTTCCGCGACGTGTTGCAAACCGGCGCGTCGAGCCTGGCGGTCACGCAGGGGATCGGCGCGGCGGGTACACCGTCCGAAGGGCCGGTCACGTATAGTCCGATCAGCGTCACGTTCAGTGGAACGCCATCGCCCGTCCCGGCGATCGGCAACGTGACGGTTACCTGCACCGGCGGCGGCTGCCCGACTGTCACAGGCGTCGCCGGCACCGGTCCGGGGCCGTATCTAATCACGCTGAGCAGCGCGATTCCTCCCGGTCATTGCACGACGCTCTCGTTCGCCGGCACCGCGCCCGGCGTGAAGCTCCAATACCAGTCGCAGCCGGGGAATCTGAACTTGGATGCGTTGGCGAATACGCAAGACCTGCTGATACTCATCCAAGCCCTCAACAATGGCCAGGCGAACATGCCGATCAATCTTGCACGCTACAACGTCAACCGAAGCACAGGCCCTAACCCCGTCAACACGCAGGACCTGCTGCGGCTGATCCAGCTCCTGAATGGCACGAATACTACGCAGGCGTTCAACGGCGCGACGGTGGCCAATTGCCCGTAAGTTGCCGACAGGATGTCGGGAGGACAGCCGGCTGGAAACCGGCGCTACGACTGCGTTCGTCGCTCAATCGGCCAGCGCAACCACGAGCAGCACGTGATCCAAGCCCTCGCCGTGCAGCTCGTCCTCGACCTCACCAAGCAGCTCGACGTACTCGTTTGTGCCGACGGATTCGTCAGCGGGTGCGACCGTGACCAAGAGCCAGTCGTTATCGCGGCGAAAAGCCCCGCGCGGCACGGTCAGGGCGACACCGGTAGCCTGCCGTTTTTCGTCGAGTCGGGCCTGGACGCGGTCCAGAACGTGTTCGATATCGGCGTCCGTCAAGGCGCTCACGAGACTGACTCCAAAACCCCGAACGCACGATTCAAAATGCTCAGCACGCTCCTGGCTTCGTGCTGACCGACGGTACGCGACGGGCGATAATCGGCCACGCACCGATAATGATATAGGGCGCGCGTGGCCTGGCAACCTTCCAACGCGGTCCGCCGGGCAGGCCCGTCAAGTGTATGCCGATCAGCGTGGAAGTGGAACGTGGTGAGGGCCCTCCCGATCAGCGGGCAGCGTAAGGCCGCCTTGGATCAACCGTGCGGAGAGTGCCGCATAGATCGCGAAATACGCCCGGCTCGTGAAGCTGCACCAGCGCTTCTGCCTGAAGAGCTCGAACGCCGCAGTCCGGCTTTCGTCGGCCAAGTCGTTCCATGTCGCCACAGGGTTCTCCGATCGCGAATGCATCTTATCGCCCGGCGCCCACACGCTCACGCCCGCGCGCCGACATCGTACCATAGGCGGTGTGCGCCAGAACCACTCGCGCGCGTCGCGGCTCGGAATGTTGATTAGGCTCGCTCAGTGACTCCGGGGCTCGATGTCCGGCTCCTGGGTACTCGCCGGCTGGGAAGCCGGCGATACGGCCGGCAGGGATGCCGGCGCTACGCTCGCCGGGCGGCTCGCTTTTGCGGTCGACTTCCTTCAGCATTCGCTTGCGCAGGCGGATGGCGGCGGGTGTGACTTCGACCATTTCGTCGTCGGCGATGTATTCGAGGGCTAGTTCGAGGCTCATCTGACGGGGGGGCTTGAGGACCACGGCAGGGCTATCGCATCTAAACCGCGGTTAGTCTTGCCGGACGGTCGCGTTCGGGTTACACTGGCAAACTGAGCGTGTGAGGCCTCACGGAGTTTCTTGAACAAACCCGTGTACGGAGGG
>Ga0187892_10002381_pt1 | contig 38033 bp, 44 predicted proteins | sample MA1701073metaG_FD_139345 | JGI IMG/M metagenome (GOLD analysis project Ga0187892, IMG submission 139345) | Bio-ooze microbial communities from a basaltic lava cave in the Kipuka Kanohina Cave System on the Island of Hawaii, USA - MA170107-3 metaG ... | reverse complement strand
TGGACAAATCCCAACGCTGGTTCGCCTTGGTGCGCTACATCGTCGAGCGAATATTGGCTTACGCACCCAAACCAAACCCCGGGCTGAGCGCCTGCGGGACTGGGTAACTGAGGAAAATAGGATTACTCGCGCTGGACTTGAGTTGCTTCGACACACGCACTTTGAAGTCGGGCATGACCGTGATCAGTCCTTGGTCATAGGCGCGGTCGTGCAAAGCGGAAAGGCACAAGCCGTTGTGCGGGTTCAGCCGGTTCTTGGTGTCTTCGCTCCACGGAACGATGTGGCTGGCAATGACCAGCTTTTCATGGCGCAAGCCGCTGATACAGCATGTCGCGTTGTAGCTCGCGAGTACCGCCTTGCGAAAGCGCGCCTGATTCACGCGCACCTGGACGGTAGCGCTGCGGGTTTTACCCTCTTCCGGCAGTGGCACTTCTTCCAGCAAGTCTGCGTCGGCCGTGACGCCATGGGTGGTGGCCAAGCGCTCGTATTCGGAGGCGGCTTCGAGCGCCACGGCATCCCAGTTCTTTTGAAGCTCATCCCAAATCTTGCGGTCAAGCGTCGAAGCATTGCCCATGCCAGCGCGCCCGCTGGCGACGATGACCGGGTCAAGGCTGGCCAGATTCACCAGCTTGAGCGCGACGGAACCGGGGGTGCGGCCAATCCACTCGGCCAATTGTTTGATTTTGTGGTTGCGGCTGTCCAGCTTGCCAAACGGCAGTTGCATGTAGATGTGCAATGCAGCCAGCGTTTGCGGACGAGTCCAGTTAACGCGTGCGGTGGCTTCTGTGGCCATCGGTCCTCCCTCGGTTGAGGGTTCGAGTATGCCCGCCGCACAGCTTGGCCTCAACTTTCAAAGCAGGAACTTGCGGTGCGCAATGAAATCGTTCACCCGCGACGTCTCACGGAAGGTGTCGACCGGCCGCTCGCAGCTCTCTGGCGGCACGTAGTAAACCGTCCAGTCGCCGTAGTACATGCCACCAAAAATGAGCAGGTCGCCGTCCACCGTCATGTCGAATTGGTTTTGTGCAACGCCGAAATATTCCACGGCATCGGCAACACTTTCGAACTCGATCTTGATGTCGAACGCGTAGGTGGTATGGCACCACTTCAGCGGGCCAATGGCGGGGCCATCAAAACCCCAGTCGCTCATCTGCTCGCGCGGTTCATGTCGGCCGTGGAACAACCCGAGGTACAAGCCCGGCTTCCTGGGCTTGCTGCCGTATTGCGGCGGGGTTGGGTTGGCGGCCTCCGTCTCGGTGGCGGTTTGCATCGTTGGCTCCTGTTGAGAAGCGGAGCGAAGCGTAGGTGGCGCGATGTGTTTTGTGACCCAGGGCATTGCCTGGCATGACACGCGCGGCGCGCCTGGACATGATGGGGCGCCGGGCGGTTCGATTCATTTGATTCGTTCAAATATGAAATTGACCCGTAGCCCTTGACGGACTGGCGCGGACGCAGCTATTTTTTGCCGATTTCTATCGATTGCCACCCAAATGGCGATTGAATCAAATAATTTTTGCTACCTTACTGATAGATTGTTGGATAAATTATTTCATTTGGGTAATCCATAATGAAGCTTTCAGTCTCCATTGAGGCGCCGTTGGTGGCATTCATGGCCAGCTACCAAGAGCGGCATGGCCACAAGAGCCGCTCGGCCGTGGTGGAGGACGCCCTGCGCCTGCTGGCCGAGCGCGAGGCCGAGGCCGAGCTGGTGCAGGCTTACGCGGCTAGCGCCGCACAAGACCTGGCCATGGCCCGCGAGGCCCAGGCCACCCATGGCGACGGTTTGGCCAATGGGTCTGGCAATGAAACGTGGTGAGATTTACTTCGCTTCGCTGGACCCGACGCAGGGCAGCGAGGTGCGCAAGACCCGGCCCGTGGTGGTAGTGAGCAACAACGCAGCCAACCGCGCGGCAGCAGTGGTGACCGTAGTACCGCTGACTTCGAACACCGAGCGCGTTTAACCATTTGAAGTGCTGCTGCCCCGCGCGGGCGCACAGGCCTCACCAAAGACAGCAAGGCCATGGCGCAGCAGGTGCGCACACTGGACAAGTCCCGCCTGAATGCCCGCCCCGCCGGCGCGCTGACACCGGAAGACGAGCAGGCCCTGGACGCGGCACTGCGGTTGCACTTGGCGCTCTGATCGCGGTAGTTTTGTGCAGCGATTCAATTCGCAACCGCTCGTGCTGCAGTTCCGTTTTCCGCGCTTGTGACCGACAGAGCGAGCGTGGCCCGCCACCCGTCCGCGCCCCATAATCGGCGCACAGTTTTCTTCTGCGCAAGGGGTTTGCGATGAGCATGCTGATACTTGGTCTGGTGATTTTTCTGGGCGTGCATTCGGTGCGCATCGTGGCCGAGGGCTGGCGCGCGCAGATGATCGGCAGGTTGGGTGAAAGGGCATGGAAGGGCATCTACTCGCTGCTGTCCATCGCGGGTTTCGTGCTGCTGGTGTGGGGCTACGGCCTGGCGCGGCAGCAACCGGTGGTGTTATGGACGCCGCCCGCGGCCATGCGACATGTGGCGGCGCTGCTGATGCTGGTTTCCTTCGTGCTGCTGGCGGCCACCTATGTGCCACGCAACGCGATCAAGGCGGGGCTGCACCACCCGATGGTGCTGTCGGTCAAGGTGTGGGCGTTCGCGCACCTGCTGTCCAACGGCAATCTGGCGCACGTGGTTTTGTTCGGCGCGTTTCTCGTGTGGGCGGTGCTGAGCTTTCGCGCAGCGCGCGGGCGTGACCGTGCCGCGCGGGCGGTGTATCCGGCGGGCACCGTAGCATGGACGGCTATCACGGCAGCGGTGGGTATTGCAGCCTGGGCCTTGTTTGCATTCTGGGCGCACGCACTGCTCATCGGTGCGCGGCCGCTGGGGATGTGATGAAAATGGAGGTGTTGCGCCTTGTGCCGGACGATGACTCACTAAACTGCGTGGATGTTGCAACGTCGGCGCCTGATTTCTGAAGTGAGTTACTGCTGTCCTTTTTCAGGGCGGTGGAGCTTCTGGGCCCGCGGCAGATTGGAAAGACAACGCTTGCACGCGAGTTTCTCCCAGTAGGGCATCCGAACTATTTCGATCCGGAACAACCGGCGGCGCGGCAGAAGCTGGCTAACCCAATGGAAACCCTGGGCAGGCTGGATGGGCTCGTGGTGATCGATGAAATCCATCACGCGCCAGAGCTGTTCCAGGTACTGCGCGTGCTGATTGACCGCCCGCGCTGAAGCAGGTGTTGCGGCTGGCCAAGCCAGACGAAGCATTCTTCTGGGCGACCCATCAGGGCGCCGAGCTTGACCTGCTTCTGCTCAAAGGCCAGCAGCGCGTGGGCGTGGAATTCAAGCGCGCCGACGCGCCCCAAATCACCCCGTCCATGCGCATTGCCATGCACGACCTGAAGCTCGATGCGCTGTATGTGGTGTACCCGGGCGAACACCGGTTCAGGCTGGGTGATGGCATCGAGGCGGCGCCGCTGTGGGCGCTGTTACCGGGCGGGTAGACTGCGGCGTTTAGCCCCCCTCAGGAGTTCTTCCTGTCGCACGACCACACGGTGTCGATCCTGCCGCTGGTGGTCAAGAATCCCGGCTTCGACCCGACGCATGACTTCGTGCCGGTGGCAGGCTTTGCGACCTTCGTCAACGCCTTCGCGGTGTCAGGTGGCACACCGGCCAAGTCGTTTGCCGACTACGTGAGCTGGGTGCGCAACCAGGGGGGCGGCAAGGGCTCGGTGGGCGTGCCGGCTCCTGCCTCGGTGCCCGAGTTCCTGGTCAAGCTGATTGGGGAGAAATACAAGCTCGATCTGGTCGCTGCCCCCTACCGCGGCAGCGCGCCGATGATGGCCGACATGCTGGGCAACCAGATCGGCGCGGGTGTGGGCTCGATTCCCGATTTCATCGAAAACCACAGGGCCGGCAAGATTCGCGTGGTGGCTGTGCTGGGTTCCGCGCGCCAGACCGCGATGCCCGACGTGCCGACCCTGGCCGAACTCGGACTGGCCGGGTTCGAGGACATGCCCTACTACGGCGTGTTTGCGCCGGCCGGCACGCCCAGGGAGGCGATCGAGCGCTTTTCGCAGGCGCTGGCCAAGACCATCGCCGTGCCCGAGGTGCGCGAGCGACTGACTGCCATGGGCCTGACGGTCGGCTTCATGCCGCAGCAGCAGCTGGCCATCCGCGAGCGCGCCTATACCCAGACCTGGGCGCGCATCATCAAGGCCAGCGGCTTCCAGCCCCAGTGATCGACACGGGCGGCCGCTGTCGGGATGGCGCTGACCAGCAGGACTGGTACCATGGTGTCAGTCCACATGGACAGGCAGTCGAGTCCTCGATATGCACTCATTGATCGATCAAAAGCGAGCCGATATTTCGCGAATCTGCCAGCGCCACCACATCAAAAAGCTGGAGGTATTTGGCTCGGCTGCGCGCGGGACGGACTTTGATCCCGCTTCCAGCGACGCTGACTTTCTGGTGGAGTTTGCGCCGGGTGCCAAGCATGGACTGGATGGCTACTTCGCGCTGAAAGCCGAGCTGGAGCAAATTCTGGGACGCGGCGTGGACCTGGTGGAGCCGCTCAGCATTCGCAACCCCTATCTGCTGGCGGGCATCAACAGCGCCCGCGAAGTCGTTTATGCAGCGTGATCCCCGAGCCTGGCTGTGGGACGTGCGCGAAGCCGCGCTGGCGATCGACAGTTTCGTCGCAGGACTGGATGCGGAGGCCTATGCCCGCACAGCTTTGGTTCATTCCGCGGTAGAGCGGAAATTTGAAATCATTGGCGAAGCGCTCAACCAGCTTTCAAAAGCGGACCCCGGTCTCGCCGCCCGCGTGCCCCACCTGCCGCAGATCGTTGCATTCAGGAACCAGTTGATCCACGGTTACGCGCTGGTCGACCATGACACAGTCTGGGGCGCGATTCAGCATTCTCTTCCCGCCTTGCGTGACGCGGTGGACGGCCTGTTGCGAGAGCTCGGGCAGCCCTGATCGAGGGCTGACCAAATCAAAAAGCCCTGCCACATTCAGCGCACAGCGTCCGGCAACTCGATCTTGACTTCCAGCACCTCGAGGTTGTCCTGGCGCTCCAGGTGGACCTTGATATCGCTGGGGTTGATGGACACGTATTTGGAGATCACGGCGACCAAGTCGCGTTGCAGCGCGGGCAGGTAGTCGGGCCCGGCGTTGCGGCCGACGCGTTCGTGGGCCAGGATGATCTGCAGGCGCTCCTTGGCGATGCTGGCGGATTTCTTCTTCTCGCCGATCAGAAAGGACAGGAAGGACATGGGCTCACTTGCCTCCAAAGAGTCGTTTGAGGAAGCCGGCCTTTTGCGCGTCGATGAAGCGCAGCGGCCTGTCTTCGCCGAGGAAGCGGGCCACCACATCCTTGTAGGCTTCCGACACGTCGGTGCCCTGCAGATGGACGGCTGGCACGCCCTGGTTGGAGGCCTGCAGCACCGATTCGGACTCGGGGATCACGCCCATCAGCGGGATGCGCAGGATGTCCTGGATGTCCTCGAGTGACAGCATCTGGCCCTGGTCCACGCGGTTGGGGTTGTAGCGGGTGATCAGCAAATGCTCCTTGATCGGCTCGCGGCCCTCGATCGCGCGCTTGGTTTTGCTCGACAGCATGCCGAGGATGCGGTCGGAGTCGCGCACCGAGGAGACCTCGGGATTCGTGACGACCAGCGCCTCGTCGGCGAAATGCATGGCCATCAGCGCGCCGGTCTCGATGCCGGCCGGCGAGTCGCAGACGATGTACTCGAAACCCATATGGGCCAGGTCGCTGAGCACGCGCTCGACACCGTGCAGCACCAGGGCTTCCTTGTCGCGGGTTTGCGAAGCGGCGAGCACAAAGAGCTTGTCGACCTGCTTGTCCTTGATCAGGGCCTGGTTCAGGTTGGCCTCGTTGTGGATCACGTTGACAAAGTCGTAGACCACGCGGCGTTCGCAGCCCATGATCAGGTCCAGGTTGCGCAGGCCCACGTCGAAGTCGATCACGACGGTCTTGTGGCCGCGCAGCGCCAGGCCCGTGGCGAAGCTGGCGCTGGTGGTGGTTTTGCCCACCCCGCCTTTGCCAGAAGTCACAACAATGATTTTGGCCATTTGTTCACAGTCCTTCCTGAGTGGAGTGTCGGGTCAATGAGAATGGTCAGGCCTTGAGGGCCTCCATCACGAGTTTGTCGCCCACCAGCCGGATCTGCGTGGGCTTGCCGCGCACGTTGGCGGGCAGCGGCGTCTCGCTGGTGCGGTAGGTGCCGGCAATCGAGATCAGCTCGGCCTCCAGGCTCAGCGCAAAAATCCGGGCCCCGGTGTTGCCGCGAGCGCCGGCGATCGCCTTGCCGCGCAGGGGCGCATAGACATGGATATGACCGTCGGCAATGACCTCGGCGCCGGGATTGACCATGGCCAGCACGACCAGATCGCCACCCTTGGCATAAACCTGCTGGCCCGAGCGCAGCGGCTTGTCGATGACCAGGGTGGTCGGCCCGGCGACCGGGACTTCGCGCACCACCTCCCGGACCACGGTTTCGACCAGCGGCGCGCTCGCCACGATATCGGGCGTGGTCGCCAAGCCAGCTGCCAGTGCCGCTTCCATCTGCGCCGGGCTGCCTCCCTTGACCGCCAGGGGCGCCAGTCGGTACTGGCGTAGTAGGCGGGTCAGCTCCCGGAAATCAACCACGGCTGCCTGATCGGGCAGCGGCGACAGGTCGATCACCAGGGGATCGTGGTCAAAGAAATCGGGACTGTCGCCAAAGCGCCGCGCCAGTTCGTCCGCCAGGCCCGCCAGATCGGTGGTTTTGAGCATCAGCGCGACCAGGGGCAGGTTGGCGCTTTTGATCTCGAACAGGGCGGGGGCTGCTGCGGCAACGGTCATGAATGGAAGGGGCTCGAAAGGAAGAAATCTTAACAGTCGAGCCTGGCAGCCCAGTCCGGGCTGTGCGGTTTTTACAACTGCGAACCAGGGAGCCCGCGGACCTGCCAAGTGCTGGAGGAAATGCACGAAAAGTCCCGATGGAAAGGGCGCTCGGCGCTATCAATTCAGGAGTCAATCCACAGCCTTCGGCCGCCGCGCAAGATTTTCCGGGCCCGCTACAGGCGGCCGCACGATCTCTTGTTTCTCTCTTAATGACTCTATTTTTAATTAGTAGTAGTAGTAAGGGCCGCCTGGAACTGTGGACAGTCTGGTTTCTTCTTTCAAAATCAATCACTTGTGAATTTCAAAACATTGTGTGAAGTGCCACTGCCGGGCCTGTGCGTGAACATGAACAACTTGGCACTTTTGACTTTTCCTGTGGATAAGCAGGAACTTGTGCCGGAACTATTCACAGACTTGTTCTGTTTTTCCTGGCCAGGGAGAAGCGTCAGCAGGTCAAAGTGCGCATCCTCGAGCGGCCTTGCCAGTCGTGGAAGCCGGGCACAATCAGGGCATCGATTTCCATTCGCCCCCATTCACAAGGAACTGCGTCATGCCTCTTGTCGTTTTCAATCAGAAAGGTGGGGTCGGCAAATCCACCATCACCTGCAACCTGGCCGCCATCAGTGCCAGCCAGGGTCACCGCACCCTGGTCATCGACCTGGACCAGCAGGCCAACTCCAGCGGCTACCTGCAGGGGGCGCAGGCCAGCGAAGACCAGCCCAACGTGGCGGGATTTTTTGAACACTGCCTGAGCTTCAGCCTGCGCAACGTGCCTCCAACCGAGTTCATCGTGGCCACGCCACATGAGCGGCTGCACCTGATGCCATCGAGCTCGGCTCTGGACGAACTGCAGGTCAAGCTGGAGTCGCGCCACAAGATCTACAAACTGCGCGAGGCGCTGCAGCAGTTGGCCAGCGACTACGACCGCATCTATATCGACACGCCGCCGGCACTGAACTTCTACACCCGCTCGGCCCTGATCGCCGCGCGCGGCTGCCTGATTCCGTTCGACTGCGACGATTTCTCGCGCAAGGCGCTCTACACCTTGCTGGAGAACGTGCAGGAAATCCGGGCCGACCACAACCCGCAGCTGCAGGTCGAGGGCATCGTGGTCAACCAGTTTCAGCCCCGCGCCAATCTGCCCCAGCGCATGGTCCAGGAATTGATTGACGAGGGACTGCCGGTACTGCAGCCCTACCTGCCTTCCTCCGTCAAGATCCGTGAATCCCACGAGCAGTCAAGGCCCATGATTTACCTGGATCCTGGCCACAAGCTGACGCAGGCGCTGGTGGCTTTGCACCATGGGTTGCATGGGGCGGAGTAACTGCAGCGCAACCAACGTTCAGACATGCTCAGCCGGGCAGGCCGCCATGGTGCCTGCCATGCCGCGCGCGGGACAGGAAGCGCAGGAATTCGGCATCGAACACTTTTTGCTGCTCGAGGCTGAGCGTGGCGTAGAACGCCTTGGTGGCCTCGGCGCGCTGGCGCAGTTCGGCGTCGCGCTGGGCGTGCAGGGCCTGCAGCCGGTCGATGCGCTCGGGCGTGGTCAGCTTTTCGAACTCGGCGCGGTCCGGGCGTGCGGGGCGCGTGGCCGGCGGCTTGAGCGCCGTCGTGAACGCGGTCCATGCGCCCTCCTGGGCCGGGGCGATTTGGAGCTTGTCCTTCAGCTCGGCCAGGCGCCTGGCCATGCGTTCCTGCATCCGGGCCGGGTCGTGCCAGCCCCGGCGCTCGTGGCGGGCCTGTGGGGCCGGCTGTCCCGGTCCACCCTCGGGCGCAGGCGGGGTTTGGGCCAGGGTGGCGAAACCCAGGCTGGCCAGCAGGCTGGCGAGCAGCAGACGGCGGTGAGATTGTTTCATGGAAGCTTCCTTTCTGAAGAAGAAGCCCGGGGCCGCGACGCTGGCCCCAGGTTGAACGCCAATGTGCGCGGGCCATGTATCCGCACCATGGCGCGCGCATGATGGTTTGTAAAGTTGTGCGAGTGGCGGGCCCGGGCGGATCCACCTGTCGGCTTGCGCCGACAATCGGCAGCCCAGTCAACAGTTGAAAAGGGTGAACGTGTTCAAGAACGTGATCGTGTATCGCATCGCTCCGGCGTGGTCCGCCACCCTGGAGCAGGTGGAAGAGAGTCTGGCCAGGGCCGCGTTTGTGGAGTGCAGTGCCACGCAGGAAAAGTCCGTGGGCTGGGTGCCACCGCGCGGCGAGGCGCATGGTGCTTTTGCCGAGTCGGTCGACGGTCAGTGGATTCTCAAGCTGATGATCGAGGCCAAGGCCGTGCCCGGTTCGGTGCTGAACCGTAGGGTCAAGGAGCGGCTGGCCCAGATCGAGGCCGCCGAGGGCCGCAAGCCCGGCAAGAAGGAAACCCGCGAGATCAAGGAAGACGCGAAGCTGGCGCTGCTGCCGATGGCCTTCAGCAAGCAGGCCTCGGTCGCGGTCTGGATCGATCCGGCAGCCCGGCTGCTGGTGATCGACGCTGCCAGCCAGGCCAAGGCCGACGAGGCCGTGACCTGTCTCGTGAAGTCGATCGAGGGCATGGCCGTAACCCAGCTGCAGACCACCAGCTCGGCCGCAGCCGCGATGTCGGCGTGGCTGACCAGCGGGGAGCCACCCGTCGGTTTCAGCGTGGACCGCGAGTGTGAGCTCAAGGCGAGCGACGAGTCCCAGGCTGCGGTGAAGTATTCGAAGCACCCGCTGGACATCGACGAAGTCCGGCAGCACATTGCAGCGGGCAAGCTGCCGACCAGGCTCGCGATGACCTGGGACGACCGCGTGTCCTTCCTGCTGACCGAAAGCCTGCAGCTCAAGAAGCTCGCGTTTCTGGACGGCGTGTTCGACGGCGCTGCGGCGCGGGACGACGATGGATTCGATGCCGATGTCGCGATGGCGACCGGGGAGATGAGCCCGCTAATTGCGCAGTTGCTCGAGGCCTTGGGTGGTGAGGTGGTGCTGGGCTGAGGCTCGGATCGGGTAGCGTTCCAGAACGCCGTGCTCAATGGCTGTGCGCGAGCAGCGCCTGGGGAATCCGCTGGCGCGTGAGGCCACCGCGGTCGAGCCAGCGCCGCGTCTGCTCGGCCGCGCGCTCGATCAGCTCGCCGGCCCGGGAGAAGTCGTAGGGCGAGGCCGCCAGCGGGCACAGCGGCGGCACGATGATGATCTCGGCCTGCTCGTGGTAGCGCTCGAACTCCATCGCGAGCTGATGCGCGATCAGAAGCGTGATGGCGTGCAGCGCGCTGGCGATGGCGCCGCGCGGCGGCGACTCCAGTGCGCAGGCAAAACCCGTGGGCAGCACGATCACACGCTTCGCACCGAGTTCAACCGCGATGCTGACCGGCGTGTTGCTGGCGACTGCCCCGTCGATCAGGTGGCGCTCGCCCAGGCGTACCGGAGAGAAGACCGCGGGAATGGCGCAGCTCGCGAGCACCGCGTCGACGACTGGGCCGCTGGACAGCCGCACCGTGCCGCCGGCCATCAGATCGGTCGCCACCACATGCAGGGGCACGGCGGCGCGCTCGAAAGTCTGGTAGGGCAGGCATTGTTCGAGCAGGCGGCGCAGCCCCGAGGAGTCGACCGCGGCGCCGCCATTGACCAGCAGTCGCAAGACGCTGCGCCAGGCGATCGGGAACACCTCGCTGCGGCGCAGGCTGCGCCAGATCGCTTCGAGCTGCGCGACGCCGTCCGCGTTCGGCGCGCCGGCGAAGTAGGCGCCGTTGATCGCGCCCACCGAGGACCCGACCATCAGATCGGGAGTGACCCCGTGAGCGACCAGCGCGCGCAGCATGCCGACCTGCACCGCGCCGAAGCTGCCGCCGCCGGCCAGCACGAGGGCCGTGGCCTGGTTCGCGCTCATCGCTGCTCCGCGTTTGCCGATGCGGCCCGGTCAGTGGTGCGATTTGCCGGCATGCTCCAGCAAAAAGATCACCTCCTTGACGATGCCGTACATGAGGGCCCGCTCCTTCGTCGGGTGGTCGGCGAAGTGGATCACGGTCGAACCGGCGGCCGAGCCTATGGTCGCGAAGCTGTTGGCCACCTGCTGGGGCTCCTTGCCGAAGCTGATCGCAATGTCGTACTGGGCCATCAAGGGCCCGCAGGCCTTCCAGTCGCGTGTCCATTGGGGCAGGGGCTGGGTGTGGTCCCACAGCGTGCCGGCGCTCTCATAGCACTCCTCGATGTTGCGATGACCGAGCAGCTGTGCCAGGTGCCGCTCCTTGGCAACGCAGCTGCGGAAATATTCTTGGTCGCTGATGCGCATGGTTGACCCCTTCCTGTGCGATGGACTGACGCCGCCATGGTAAAGCTGAACACGGGGCCTGCACATCCTCAGCGGCGGTGAATTCGGGAATCCCCCTGCTACTGGCGGACCGGGGGGGTTCAGGGGGCGGGGTTGAGGCGTGGGTGCGTTTCCTCGCCCCAATGCGAGAGTGCCAGGCCCGACAGCCCCATGGCGACGGCGACAAACCAGAAGGTGGTCTCGATGCGGCCACCCAGGAGCGCCGCGGCGCCCAGTCCCAGGGCACCGATGCCGTAACCCAGGTCGCGCCAGAAGCGATAAATGCCGATGGCCGACGCGCGCCAGCTTGGATGGGCGATGTCGGCGACCGCGGCGCTCAGGTTCGGGTAGAGCATGGCCATGCCTGCGCCTGCGACGGTCGCTGAGGCGCTCCACCAGAACGGGCCGGCGCCCAGAGGCATCATGGCCACGCCCAGGCCGCACACCCCCATGCCCCAGGCGTTGAGTCGATGGCGCCCGATCCGGTCGGACAGCCGGCCGGTGAAGAACTGGGCACCGCCCCAGGTGAAGCCGTAGATGCCGACGATCCAGCCGATGGCGGGCAGGCTCACGCCCTGCTGGTACAGGTAGACCGGCCAGAATGCCCAGACCAGCGCGTCGACGAACTTCTCCACCAAACCGGCTTGGCACAAGGCGGCCATGCGGCGGTCGCGCCAGCTCATCAGCGCAAACAGCTCGCCGGTCGTTGCCTGCTCGCTGACCCCTGACGGGTAGCGCGGGCGCAGCGCCTGGCACGAGGGGCTGGCGGCATCGCTCTGGCCCTCGGCCTGGGCCCAGGGCAGGGTCTCGACCACGGCCAGCCAGGCCAGCAGGGTCGCGGCTGCGATCACAGCGGCGCCGAACCACAGCAGGCCAGCGCGCGGACCGAGCAGCTGTGCGGCATAGCCCGTGACGACCCCGGCCAGCGCCACGCCGAGGTAGCCGCAGAATTCGTTGAGACCGATGACCAGGCCGCGCTGGTCGGCCCGCGTGAGGTCGAGCTTGGCGGTCTGGGTCATCGACCAGGTCAGGCCCTGGTTCACGCCCAGCAGGACCGTGGCCAGCACAATCCAGTTCCACGAGGGGGCGAAGTAGATCAACGCCGGGATCGGCAGGGCCACGAGCCAGCCGATCAGAAGCACCTGCCGGCGGCCGATGCGCTCGGCCAGGCGGCCGGCGACGAAGTTCATCGCGCCCTTGACGAGGCCGAAGGCCACGACGAAGGCCGCCAGCAGCAGGAAGGAGCCGCGCGGCACGCCGAACTCGGTTTCGGCCAGGGCCGGCACGACGTTGCGCGTCATGCCGATGGTCATGCCCACCAGCAGCACCTGCAGCAGCTGCTGCAGAACCTGGCCGAGGTTGGCGCGAATGCCGTAGTTCATGGCTCCACATCGGCTGCTGCAGGTGCAGGCGCAACAGCAGCGCCGTTCAGCGCGGTGCCGAGGAGCCCGCTTCCTGCGGCTGGCCGTTGTTGGCCCCGCGGGTCTGGGCGCAGCCGGCATCGCCGGTAGGATCGACCACGGGTTTGAGCAGGGGGGCCATGGTCTTGAGAATCTGCACCGGCAGCGCGCTGGTGAAACGGTAGGCCTGGGCCGCCGGACCGGGCACGTAGGCGGTCACGATGCCGTAGTGGCGATCTCCGATGAAGAACACGAAGGAGGCCGTGCGGTTGGTGACGCGCGATTCGATCAGCGCGCCTTTGGGCCCGTAGGTATCGAGGCGGTTGTCCCCGGTGCCGGTCTTGCCTCCGACCGCCAGCGGAATCCGGTCGGGTCCGGTGAACACGCCGCGCATGCGACGCGCCGTGCCCAGCTCCACCACCTGGGTGACTGCCTGCCTGAGGGTGGCCGCCACCTCGGCTGTCATGACGCGTTCGCCCGGCGGGGCCTGCCAGCGGACCAGCGTTTCATAGGGCGTGCCGGTGGCAAAGTGCAGGGCTTCGAGCTGCACCGAGGGTAGGCGCATGCCGTCGTTGACGATGATGCCCATCAGCTCGGCCAGCGCCGCGGGCCGGTCGCCGGAACTGCCGATGGCCGTGGCATAGGAGGGCACGAGGCTGTCGAACGGGTAGCCCAGGCGCTGCCAGCTGCGGTGGATCTCGACGAATGCGTCGCTCTCCAGCAGGGACCGGATGCGCGTGTCCTGCGCAGCCCGGGCCCGCGTGCGAAACAGCCAGCCATAGACATCCTGGCGCTCGCTGCGGCTGGCCTCGATCACCTGCGACAGCGAGGCCTCGGGGTGCTCGCGCAAATAGGCGGCCAGCCAGAGTTCCAGCGGGTGCACACGGGCGAGGTAGCCGCGATCGGCCAGCGAGAAGCGCTGCGGCGCGTAGCGCTCGTACAGCGCACGCCGGGCCGGAATCGGCAGTTTCGAGGCCGCGGGCTGCCGCGAGAGGAATTCGCTGAACTGCTCGAACGAGGCCTCGGGCAACCACGAGCGATAAATCACCGCCAGCCGCACAGGCGTCATGGGCGCGCCCGTCACCAGCTGCCGCAGCGCCTGCTCGGGCGCCTGTCCGCGGTATTTGCGGTAGAAGCCGCGCAGGAAGCGGCTGCCCTCGCGGTCCGCGAACCGTGCCAGCAAGGCCGCGCGCTCCGGGTGGTCCGCGTCCGCGAGGATTCGCTCGGCCGGGCGTGGCCCGCCGTACATGTGGTGGTAGACCACGTCGCGCATCAGCCGGATGAACACCAGGTTCACCGAATCGCGAAAGGCTTCGGCCACGGTTGGTGTTTTGGCGTTGTCGCGCCGGTCGAAATTCTCAAAGCGGTGGGCGCCGCCGCCTGTGAAAAAGGTCTCGGCGGGGCTGGCGGAGTAGCGTCGTTCCATGGCCGCCTCCAGCATCGCAGGCAGGCTTTTGTCCTGCGCCGTCAGCAGATGGTCGACCGCCCAGCGTGTGAGCCGGTCCTGCCGTGCGATGTCGGGGAAAGTCAGGACCTCGGGCTTCAGGGGGCTGAGCCGCGCATGCAGCGAGGCGATGATTTCCAGGTAGCTGGCCAGCGTGCGCAGCTTGGCCGTGGAGCCCAGCTCGAGCTTGGCGCCGGTGTTGATGTCGAACGGTTGATCGAGGTTGTCGGTCTGCACGCGCACCCGGTTCACGCCCGGGCTGCGCTCGTAGAGCGTGAAGCTGTAGAACAGCTGCGACGGGTCGCCGCGCTCCAGCAGCTGCGGCCCCATCAGGCCCGCGGCCCGGGTGGCGGCCGGATCGCGCAGCCGGTGCAGCCAATCGGTCACGGCTGTTTGCAGCTCGCCGTCGAGCGTGCTGGTGACGCTCAGGTCCAGGCGGTCGAGGTCGTACAGGCGCGAGGTGTCGAGCAGCGCGGCGAGCTGGATGCGCGTCAGGTTGGCGGCCTTGCGGTCGCTGATTTCCATGCCCGCAGCGTTGGCCGGGTATTCATCGCGCACCATGAGCCGGGTTTGCAGCGCCGCGTCGCGCAGCGGCACAGCGATCACGCCGGCCTGCGCCAGCAGCCGCAGGTAGCTGTCGGTGAGCGCGGCCAGCTGACCCTGTCCCGCGCCAAGGTAGAACGAGGGCCGGCGCTGGGCGATCAGCAGGCTCAGCATCTGCCGGTAGGCCCGCGCCTGGGCCGCCAGATCCGCGCCCTGAGCCGGCGATGCGCGCAAGGCCTCGTTGGCCGCCGCTACATCGACACCGTACCACGCGCGCAGTCCGTCAAGGATGCCGATGACCTCGCCCCAGCCGCGCTGGGCGCCCAGCGGCAGGCTGTTGAGGTAGTCGAGCAGGATGCGCTGGCGCGCTGCCCGCGTGTCTTCGCCGTCCCGGTAGGCGCGCACCGAGGCCGAGACGATTTGCCGGTACTTCTCGGCCACCGAAGCCGTGCGCCCCTCGGGCGAGTGGCGGAACTTCTCCAGCTGTGTGGCCAGCGTGCTGCCGCCGGCGGCGGGATGGTCGGGGTTCAGTGCCGCGATGGCCTGGTCCAGCGCCGCCCGACCCAGGCGGTCCCATTCCAGCGCCGGATTGTGTTTGGGCCCGGGGGCGGCCAGCAGCTCGCGGTTTTCGATAAAGGCCAGTGTGTTGGCCAGCAACGGCGGTATGGCCTCGTAGCCGGGGTAGGCCTGCAGCGGAAACTGGGTTTTGAACAGCGCGGCGCGGCGGCAGTCGAGCACGCTCAGGCCGGTCTGCGCCTTTTCATGGAAAGGGGGGAAAAAGCCGCGCTCGATGAAGTTCAGCAGGGGCTCGGCCTGGCGTGCCTGGGCTGTGAGCTGGTAATCGTGGCCAGCCAGGCGCTCGACCAGGGCCGGGATGCGGGTGTAGCCCATGCGCTCGTCGTAGGGGCCCGCCTGCGGGTAGCGGTTACCGGGGCTGCTCCCCGCCTGCAGTTCGAAGCTGAGCTCGCGCGCCCACTGCGCCAGGACATGGGCCTGCAGCGTGGAGCTGCGCAGCTCCCAGGCGACGAGCTGGGCCAGCCCGATCAGGATCAGCGCCAGCAGCGCCGCCTTCAGGGCGCGCGGGCGCCAGGCCCCGACGATCCCTTGTCTGGCGTGCGACCAAAGAGCGGCCAGTGCCATGGCTGACGAACCCACCCACCCGGCATCTCAACGCGTGATGACAACGAGCACGCTGCAGGGCGAATGCTCGATCAAGGTCTTGGAAATCGATCCCCGCCACCAGCGCGCAGCCCAGCTGTCCAGATGCTTGTGGCCGACGACGATCAGGTTGGCTTCGATGCTGCGGGCATAGCGCACGATTTCATCGGTTGCATCGCCGACGAGCACTTCGCCGCGCGCCGTCAGTCCGGAATCGGCCAGCCGGCTCAGGCCCGCATTGAGGATGGCCTGGTACTTGTTTCTCTCGCGCTCGTCCATCTCCGGGTCATAGGCATGGCCTTCCAGCCCGACAGCGCTCATGGGCAGCGGCATCACCGCAATGAGAAACAGCTCCGAACGGCTCCACTGCGCGATCTCATGACAGTCCAGCAGGGCCTGCTGCCCGGGTTCGGAGCCGTCGTAGGCCAACACAATGCGCTTGTACATGGAGCACCTCCTGCCTGGAAAACCAAGACCCTCGCCGGAATATGGATCAAGCATAGACCTTGGCCGGGCGCGACGCAATTGAAACCGGGTGGTCCGACGCCATCGGCGGCCGCTTGGCTCAGGCCAGGCGGCCGGCCTGGAAGTCGCGCACGGCCTCGAAGATCTGCTCCTGGGTGTTCATGACGAACGGGCCATATTGCGCGATCGGCTCCTTGAGCGGCCGGCCGGCAATCAGCAGGGCGCGCGCCGGTGCGGCATTGCCGGCCGGCGCTGTGATCGTCACGCCGTCGCTGGCCTCGTCGTTGCGCAGGATCGCCATGTTCCTGACCGAAATCTCGGTGCCGGCGATACTCACGGCCTCGCGGTAGACATAGACGAAGGCGTTGTGCCCCGTCGGCAGCGGTTGGCTGAACGAGGCGCCGGGCGGCAGGTTCAGGTCCAGGTACAGCGGCTGCGTGCCCTCGCGCTGCATCGCGCCATGCACGCCATGGCTCTCGCCCGCGATCACGCGCACCTGCACGCCGCTGTCGGTCGTGAACTCGGGAATCTCCGCGCTCTGGATGTCGCGGTACCAGGGCTCGCACAGCTTGTCTTTGGCCGGCAGGTTGAGCCAGAGCTGGAAGCCCTCCATCACGCCCTGCTCCTGCTCGGGCATTTCGCTGTGGATCACGCCGCGCCCGGCCGTCATCCACTGCACGCCGCCGTTTGAAAGCAGGCCTTCGTGGCCGGCGCTGTCCTTGTGGCGCAGGCGCCCGGCGATCATGTAGGTCACGGTCTCGAAGCCGCGGTGCGGGTGGTCGGGAAAGCCCGCGCCGTAGTCCCGGGGGTCGTCGCTGGCGAAGGCGTCGAGCATCAGGAACGGGTCGAGCCGGCGCTGCAGGTCCTGCGTGAGCACACGCGTGAGCTTGACGCCCGCGCCGTCGCGGGTGGGCTGGCCTGTGACGAGGCGCTCGACTTGCCGGGGCTGGGCGGGGATGTCCATGGGGCGTGCTTTCAAGGGTGGTCCTGGCTTTGAACATGGTGGCGCACCCGCGCTTTGTCAAGCCTCAGCCTTGGCTGACGACGCGGTACGCAGGCCCTCGCCGCTAGACGAGCGGCCGCAACTCCTGCAGCAGCGTAGGCACCAGCTCCGACACCGTGGGATGGATGTGCATCGCGCGGCTCACCACCGTGTACGGTGCCTTCGCGTACATCACATCGAGCAGCGAGTGAATCACCTCGTCGCCGGTCACGCCCAGGATCGCGGCGCCGAGGATCGCCTTGGTGTCCGCATCGACGATCACCTTCATGAAGCCCTGGCTCTCGCCCTTTTCAACCGCGCGTCCGACGCGCGTCATGGCTCGGGTGCCGATCAGCACCTGACGCCCGGATTGCCTCGCTTCGGCTTCGGTCATGCCGACGCGGGCGAGCGGCGGGTCGATGAACAGGGCGTAGGTCGCGATGCGGTCTGACAGCTGGCGCGGCTCGTTGTCGAGCAGGTTGGAGGCGACGATCTCGTAATCGTTGTACGAGGTATGGGTGAATGCGCCGCGGCCGTTGCAGTCGCCCAGCGCCCAGATGCCCTGCACGCTGGTGCGCAGCTGCTCGTCCACCGTGATGTAGCCGCGGGCGTCAGTCTCGATCCCCGCCTTGTCCAGCCCCAGGTCGTCGGTGTTGGGCACGCGCCCGACCGCGAGCAGCAGATGCGAGCCCGCCACGTCGCGCTCCCCGGAAGCGCAGTCCAGCCCGACGACGATGCGCTCGCCCTTCCTGCGCGCGGTCATGCATTCGGCATCGAGCCGGATCTCGATTCCCTCACCTGCCAGGATGTCCTGCACCGCCTGCGACACGTCCCTGTCCTCGCGCTGGATCAGGCGCGGGCCTTGTTCGACGATGGTCACCCGGGAGCCGAAGCGCCGGTACATCTGGCCGAACTCGAGGCCGATATAGCTGCCGCCGATCACGATCAGGTGCTCCGGCAGGAAATCCACGTCCATCATGCTGGAGTTGGTGAGATACGGGACCTGGTCCAGCCCGGGCATGGGTGGGACCAGGGCCCGGCCGCCGACGTTCACAAAGATCCGGTCCGCCTCCAGCAGCTCTCCGTTGACCCGCACCGTGTGCGCGCTCTCGAAGCGGGCATGGCCCTGGTAGACCGTGCCGTTGCCCAAACCGCGCATCCACTGTTCCACGCCGCGGCTGGAGCGCCCGGAGATCTCATCCTTGCGGGCCTTCACCCGCTTCATGTCGACCCCCACCGACCCGCTGATCGTCACGCCGTACTCGGCGGCGCGGCGCGCCAGCTGGGCGGCGTACGCGCTCGCGACCATGGCCTTGGTGGGGATGCAGCCGGTGTTGACGCAGGTGCCGCCGAACAGCTTGCGCTCGATGACCGCCAGCTTCATGCCCGCGCCCGACAGCCGCGCCGCAAGCGCGGGGCCGGATTGGCCGGTGCCGATGATGATTGCGTCGAAGCGTTGAGTCATGGCTCGCTCCTTTGCGTGTCCTGCGGCGATCAGTGTTGCCCGGCCAGGTCGTCGAGGATGGGGCAGTCGGGGCGCTCGTCGCCATGGCAGCATTTGATCAGATGGGCCAGCGTGCGCTGCATGGACTCCAGGGCCCCGATGCGCTGGGCCAATTCATCGGCGTGCCTTTGGGCGATGCGCTTGACGCTGGCGCTGGTGCGGCGGCGGTTGTTCCAAAGGCTCACGAGTTCGGCGATCTCCGTCATGGAAAAGCCCAGGTCGCGCGCGCGCTTGATGAAGCTCAGCGTGTGGACATCGGCCTGGCTGTAGGTGCGGTAGCCGTTGCCGGTGCGGGACACGGCGCCCAGCAGGCCGAGCGACTCGTAGTGCCGCACCATCTTGGCCGACACGCCCGAGTGCTGTGCGGCGGCGCCGATGTTGACCGACTGGAATAAGTGTGCCCCCACGCTTGCCACTGCGTGTGCTGCGCTGCCCCCCGAAGGGACCTTCGCGCCTCGGGGCGGCCCGGCGGCGCTCAAGGTTCTGCGTCGTTTCATCATGATACGGTGTAGCCTTCCTCGGCGATGGCCCGGGCCAGGGCTTCGCGCGGTTGCTGCGACTGCACCACGACCAGGCCGCTGGCGAGGTCGATTTTCACTTCGGCCTGCGGGTCGACCTGCTTGACGGCCTGGGTGACGGCGCGCTCGCAGTGGCTGCAGCTCATGCCCTGCACGTTGAAAGTCTGGTTCATGGTGTCTTCCTTGAAATGCCGATGGACGGGCGAATGTTGAACCTTTCCATGATGGTAAGGTCAACCGACCCCGCCGGCAACATTGCTGATGACAGGGTTGATCGCCGTCGGGGCTTGACCTTGCCATCATGGGAAGGTTTAGGCTAGTCTCCATCATGAATAAAACCACCACGCTTTCCCCCCTCGAGCTCTCGACCCTGAATCTTTCCGTGGGCGGCATGACCTGCGCCTCCTGCGTGGGCCGCGTCGAGCGGGCCCTGAAGAAGGTGCCCGGAGTGCGGGAGGCCACGGTCAACCTGGCGACCGAGTCGGCCCATATCGCCTATGCGCCTGCCGAGCAGATGGATGCAAGGCTGCGCCGCGCCGTGCGCGATGCGGGCTACGAGCCCCGCACCGAGGCCCAGGCCGACGCGCTGGAGAAGGCCTCGCCCTGGACCGGCTTTGGGCCGGTGGGAATCAGCCTGCTGCTGTCGCTGCCGCTGGTGCTGCCCATGATAGGCGCGCTGTTCGGCCGGCACTGGATGCTGGCGCCCTGGCTGCAGTTCGCGCTGGCGACACCGGTGCAGTTCATCCTGGGTGCGCGCTTCTACAAGGCGGCCTGGCACGCGCTGAAGGCGGGCACCGGCAATATGGACCTGCTGGTGGCCCTGGGCACCAGTGCGGGCTGGGGCCTGTCGGTCTGGTTGTGGTGGACGGCGGCGGCCGACACCCCGCCGCATCTGTATTTCGAGGCCTCGGCCGTGGTGCTGACCCTGGTGCTGCTGGGCAAATGGCTGGAGGCGCGCGCCAAGCAGCAGACCACGGCGGCGATCCGCGCCCTCCATGCGCTGCGGCCCGATGTTGCCCACCTGATTCGTGCAGACGGTGAGGTGGACCTGCCGGTGGCCGAGGTCATGGTCGGCGACCGCCTGGTGGTGCGCCCCGGCGAGCGCATTCCGGTGGATGGCCGCCTGCTCGAGGGCCGGACCCAGGTTGATGAATCCATGCTCACCGGTGAACCGCTGCCGGTGGTCAAGGAGGCCGGTGCATCGCTCACCGGTGGCGCCATCAACGGCGAGGGCCGCATCGTGATGCAGGTCAGCGCCGTGGGGGCCGAGACGGTGCTGGCGCACATCATCCGCCTGGTGGAGGACGCACAGGCTGCCAAGGCGCCGATCCAGCGCCTGGTGGATCAGGTGTCCGCAGTGTTCGTGCCGGTGGTGCTGGTGGTTGCGCTCATCACGCTGCTGGGCTGGCTGGGGACGGGGGCCGCGATGGAAATGGCGCTGATCCACGCCGTGACGGTATTGGTGATCGCCTGCCCCTGTGCGCTGGGCCTGGCGACGCCGGCCGCCATCATGGCGGGCACGGGCGTGGCAGCCCAGCACGGCATTCTGATCAAGGACGCGCAGGCGCTGGAGCTCGCGCACCGGGTCGACACGGTCGCGTTTGACAAGACCGGCACGCTGACCCTGGGCCAGCCGCGGCTCACGGCACTGGTGGCGGCCGACGGCGCAGACGAGGCCGCGCTGTTGCAGGCAGCGGCCAGCCTGCAAAGCGGCAGTGAACACCCGCTGGCGCGTGCCGTGGTGGGCGCTGCGCAGGCGCGCGGCTTGTCCATCGCCGCGCCCGAGAATGTGCGTGCCGTGCCGGGACGCGGCAGCGAGGGTGAAGTGGGCGTGACGAGCTACCTGATGGGCAGCCTGCGCTGGATGGGCGAACTCAAGGTCGATCTCGGGCCGCTGGCGCTGCGCGCGGCCGAGCTGCAGCAACAGGGCGCCACGGTGTCGGCCCTGGCCGAGCGCACGGCGGTAGGTCTCACCTTGCGCGCCCTGATGGCCTTTGGCGACGAGCCCAAGCCCGGCGCGAAACAGGCGCTGGCCGAACTGCGCGCGCGCGGCATCCGCACCGTGATGATCTCGGGCGACAACCGAGGTGCGGCCGAGGCCATGGCGCGCCGCCTGGGCCTGAAGCCCGAGGCCGGCGAGGTGCTGGCCGAGGTGCTGCCCGGCGACAAGGCGGCGAAGGTCGCTGCGCTGCGGACCCAGGGCCATATCGTGGCCATGGTGGGCGACGGCGTCAACGACGCACCGGCCCTCGCCGCAGCCGACGTGGGCATCGCCATGGGCAGTGGCACGGACGTGGCCATGCACGCAGCCGGCATCACCCTGATGCGCGGCGAGCCGGCGCTGGTGGCCGGCTCACTGGCCATCTCACACCGCACGGTGGCCAAGATCCGGCAGAACCTGTTCTGGGCCTTTGCCTACAACGTGGCCGGCATCCCGCTGGCCGCGCTGGGCTACCTGAGCCCGGTGCTGGCCGGCGCCGCGATGGCCCTGAGCAGCGTGAGCGTGGTGAGCAACGCGCTGCTGCTCAAGCGCTGGCATGGCGGCCCTCGTTGATCTGGATCAAGGCTCCGTGCCCGCCGGCGTGGGAAGCTCGGACTCACACGAGGGGAATCGCCATGACTCATGAGTGCCTGCGCATCATTCGCGACGAGCATACCGCGCTGGCAGCCATGTTGCGCTCGCTGGCGATGATGGTGGCGCGCGGCCCGGGTGACGAACCGGAGCGCTTCTTCGATGTGCTGCGCGCCATGCTGTTTTACATCGACGAATTTCCCGAGCGGCTGCACCATCCCAAGGAGTCGAACCTGCTGTTTCCGAAGATCGCCCGGGTCGCCCCGGCGGTCATGCCCACCATCGAGCGGCTGGAGCAGGATCATCTGCGCGGTGAATCGGCCGTGCGTGAGCTGCAGCACTTGCTGCTGGCCTGGGAGCTGCTGGGCGAAGCACGCAAGCCGGCGTTTGTGGAGGCGGCACGCAGCTATACGGAGTTCTACCTGGAGCACATGCGGCTGGAAGAGGCCGTGCTCCTGCCGCAGGCGGAACAGGGGCTGAATGATGCCGATTGGCAGGAGCTGGACGCCGCCTTTTCAACCAACTGCGATCCCTTGACGGGCCAGTACCCGCGTGACCCGGCCTATGACAGGCTGTTCACGCGCATTGTGATGAAGGCGCCGGCCCCCATCGGGCTCGGGGCGTCGACGGCTCAGGCCAACGTGAGGTAGTCGGTGTAGCCCTGGTGGCCGCCGCCATAGAAGGTGCTGCGGTCCGGTTCGTTGAATGGACCGCCCAGGCGCAGGCGATGTGGCAGGTCGGGGTTGGCGATGAACAGCTTGCCGAAGGCCACCAGGTCGGCGCCTTCGGCCAGCGAGGCCTCGGCCAGCGGCCGGTCGTAGCCGTTGTTGACCATCCACGCGGCCTGTCCGCCGGCGGCGCGGTAGGCGCTGCGCAGCGCGGCGTAGTCGAACGGAGCATCACCCTGCACATGGTCGCGCGCTCCGCCCGTTGCGCCCTCGATCAGGTGCAGATAGGCCAGACTCAGCGGTGCGAGCTGCTTGACCACATGGTCGAACAGCGGCTGCGGGTACGGGTCGCTGGCGTCGTTGGCCGGCGTCACCGGCGACAGGCGCAGGCCGGTGCGATCGCCGCCGATTTCCTGCGTGACGGCCTGCATCACTTCAATCAGCAGGCGGGCGCGGTTCTCGATCGAGCCGCCGTAGGCGTCGCTGCGGTGGTTGGAGCCCGAGCGCAGGAACTGGTCGAGCAGGTAGCCGTTGGCGCCATGCACCTCGACGCCGTCAAAGCCGGCCTCGATCGCGTTGCGCGCGGCGCGGCGGTAGTCTTCGACGATGCCGGGGAGTTCGGGCAGTTCGAGGGCGCGCGGCGCCGAGGTTTCCACAAAAGTGGGCACCCCCTCACGGATCAGAACGGTCCTGGTTTTGGCCGTGATGGCTGAAGGCGCGACCGGCGGCTGGCCGCCGGGCTGCAGGTCCACATGCGAGACCCGGCCCACATGCCAGAGCTGGACCACGATCCGGCCGCCGGCCGCGTGGACGGCGTCGGTCACCTGTCTCCACCTCGCGACCTGCTCGGCGCTCCAGAGGCCGGGCTCGTCGGCGTAGCCCTGGCCCTGGTGGCTGATCGCCGTGGCCTCGGTCACGATCAGGCCGGCGCTGGCGCGCTGGGCGTAGTAGGTCGCCATCAGCGGCGTGGGCTGGGCGCCGGGCGCGCGGTTGCGCGTGAGCGGGGCCATCACGATGCGGTTGGCCAGTTGCAGGCGGCCGGCCTTCAGCGGTGAGAACAAAGAGGTCATGAGGGTTCCTGTGTCGGTGTCGTTGCGGGACCAGGGCATGAAGACTAGTCCCAAAGCAGAGTCCTTGCCGCGTGCACGATGTTGAGAGTTGAGGTAGAGGCGACAGCCGTGGTCATCGGCCGATTGCGATCTGCTATCAACAGCAGAGCGGCAGAAACAGTTCCGGCGCGGGCTGAGCGTCACTGCGGTTGTACTTGCTTACCGATTTTGCATTCGCGCCGGCGCTTTTAAGCGGGGTCGCCCCTACGATGGGTTTTTCAACAAGGAGAACCCATGGCGCTGCAAGCACGATTCTTTGGCAAGCAAGAGACGGAGGCATTCAATGCACGTCCGAACGGCCTGAACAGCCCCAACCATCCCAACGGCCTCACAGCGAGCAGCGCGGCGAACGTGACGCCAGCGGCTGCCGCGCCCGCCGCCCCTGCGAAGGACGGCGGCAGCAAGCTGACGGTGGGGCCGAACATCAAGCTCAAGGGGGTGGAGATCACCGATTGCGACACGCTGGTGGTCGAAGGCCTGGTGGAAGCGACCATGGATTCACGCGTGATGCAGATTGCCCAGCAGGGTGCCTTCAAGGGCTCGGCAGAAATCGACATTGCCGAGATTCACGGCGAGTTCGATGGCAACCTGACGGTGCGCCAGAAGCTGGTGATTTACGCCACCGGCAAAGTGACCGGCAAGATTCGCTACGGCAAGGTCGTGATCGAAGAGGGCGGCCAGCTGTCGGGCGAGATCGATTTCGGCGCGGCAAGCCCGGCCAAGGCCGCGGCGGCCAAGCCCGGTCTGCAAGTGGCAGCCTGAGCCATAGGCTCATAGGGCCAGCTGCGCCGGCCTGCCGTATGCGTAGGGTGGCCAGCTTGCTGCCCACGCGGTGGCGGTCGATCTCGAGCTGCGTAGGCAACAGGTTGCCCGCTCTAGCAGGGGGTCGTTTGCCGTTCGAGGCGGGTCAGGAAGGCCAGGGCGTAGCCGTTCGAATCGCCGCACATTTCGGCCGAGGGCTTGAGCTGCGAGCAGACGGCGGGCCGCTCGGGCTGCCCGAAAATCAGGCAGTGATTGGCCTCGTCCAGCTGCACGCAGCGCAGGCCCGCCGGCTTGCCCCGGGGCATGCCAGGGATGGGGGAGCTGATCGAGGGCGCGATGCAGCAGGCACCGCAGCCGGGACGGCAGTTCATGAGGGCAGGCGATGTGCTATTAAATTGATAGCGTTTGGCGCATGCTTGACAAGGGCCGAACGCTGTCTTGATTCGTGAAATGGCCAGATGGCTGCTGCCGGCGCGCGCTCGGCGCCATGCCGGCAGCCGCAGCGGCAAGTGGGGGTTTGAACGGTGGCTGGCGGCTGCTGCCCACGACGACGATAAGCTTCATGGCCCAGATTGTGGCCCTTTGCTGTCGGATTTTGTCCCGCCAGATAAAATTTGATGTTGTTCTGCGTGCGCGCACTCACTTCCATGCTCTACCCTCAAGAATTCGACGTCATCGTGGTCGGCGGCGGCCATGCCGGGACCGAGGCCGCGCTGGCCGCAGCCCGCATGGGCTGCCAGACCCTGCTGCTCACACACAACATCGAGACCCTGGGCCAGATGAGCTGCAACCCCTCGATCGGCGGCATCGGCAAGGGCCACCTGGTCAAGGAGGTCGATGCCTTGGGCGGCGCGATGGCGCTGGCCACCGACGAGGGCGGCATCCAGTTCCGCATTCTCAATTCGAGCAAGGGCCCGGCCGTGCGCGCGACCCGCGCCCAGGCCGACCGCATTCTTTACAAGGCCGCGATCCGCCGCCGGCTGGAGAACCAGCCCAATCTTTGGCTGTTCCAGCAGGCGGTCGATGACCTGATGGTCGAGGGCGACCGGGTCGTGGGCGCGGTGACCCAGGTCGGGATCGGCTTTCGTTCGCGCACCGTGGTGCTGACGGCCGGTACCTTCCTCGATGGACGCATCCATGTCGGCCTGAGCAACTACCAGGCCGGCCGCGCCGGCGACCCGCCGGCGGTCAGCCTGTCGGCCCGGCTCAAGGAGCTCAAGTTGCCGCAGGGGCGGCTCAAGACCGGCACGCCGCCACGCATCGACGGGCGCAGCATCGACTATTCGAAGTGCGTAGAGCAGCCGGGTGACGGCATGCCCGGCGGCATGAACGAAGGGCAGGGCATTCCCGTCTTCAGCTTCGTGGGCCGCGCCGACATGCATCCGCAGCAGCTGCCCTGCTGGATCACCCACACGAACGAGCGCACCCACGAGATCATCCGCTCGGGGTTCGACCGCAGCCCGATGTTCACCGGCAGGATCGAGGGTGTCGGCCCGCGCTACTGCCCGAGCGTGGAAGACAAGATCAACCGCTTCGCCGACAAGGAGAGTCACCAGATTTTCCTGGAGCCCGAGGGCCTGAGCACGCACGAGGTCTACCCCAATGGCATTTCGACCAGCCTGCCGTTCGACATCCAGTACGCGCTGGTGCGATCGATGGCCGGGCTGGAGAACGCCCATATCCTGCGTCCCGGCTACGCGATCGAATACGACTACTTCGACCCGCGCGAGCTCAGGAGCAGCTTCGAGACCCGCGCGATCAGTGGCCTGTTCTTTGCCGGTCAGATCAACGGCACGACCGGCTACGAGGAGGCGGCGGCGCAAGGCCTGTTCGCCGGCATCAACGCTGCGCTGCAATGTCGGGAGCAAGAGCCCTGGCTGCCGCGACGCGACGAGGCCTATCTGGGCGTGCTGGTCGACGACCTGATCACCAAGGGCGTGACCGAGCCCTACCGCATGTTCACCAGTCGCGCCGAGTTCCGGCTGCAGCTGCGCGAGGACAATGCGGACATGCGTCTGACCGAAGTGGGGCGCCGCATGGGCCTGGTCGACGATGCGCGCTGGGATGCGTTCAGCCGCAAGCGCGACGCTGTTTCACGTGAAACCGAGCGGCTCAAATCCATCTGGGTCAACCCGCGCAATTTGCCGGCGGCCGAGTCCGAGCGCGTGCTGGGCAAGGCGATTGATCATGAATATAGCCTGGCCGACCTGCTGCGCCGGCCCGATGTGAGCTATGCCAGCCTGATGTCGCTCGATGGCGGCAGGTATGGCAGCGCCGAACTGACCGCCGGTGTTTCACGTGAAACCGGGGCTGATACCGAGTTTCAGAATGCCGTGATCGAGCAGGTCGAGATTGGTGCCAAATACGCCGGCTATATCGAGCGCCAGCGCGATGAGGTCGAGCGCGCCGCCTACTACGAGGGCCTCAAGCTGCCGGCCGACCTGGACTACATGCAGGTCGCGGCGCTCAGCATCGAGGCGCGGCAAAAGCTCAACAAGCACCGGCCCGAGACCCTGGGCCAGGCCTCGCGGATTTCGGGCATCACGCCGGCGGCGATCTCGCTGCTGTTGATCCACCTGAAGAAGGGCAAGTTCAAGGGCTTTGCCACCGATCCCGCCCGCGACCCGGGCCAAGCCGTCGCATGAGTCACCGCTTGGAGGCCGGGCTGCGCGAGGGGTTGGGCGCCCTGGACCTGAGCTTGAGCGACGCCCAGATCGGCCAGTTACTGGCCTACCTGGACCTGATCCAGAAATGGACAAGGGTCTACAACCTGACGGCGGTGCGTGATCCGGCCGAGATGCTGACGCACCACCTGCTCGACAGCCTGGCCATGATCGCTGCGTTGCGCCGCCAACTCCAGATCATGGAAAAAGGGCAGGGCGCTCGCCTGCTCGATGTGGGCTCGGGCGCCGGCCTGCCCGGCGTGGTCATCGCCGTCTGCTGTCCCGAGCTCTCTGTCAGCTGTGTGGACACGGTGGCCAAGAAGGCGGCCTTCATCCAGCAGGCCGCGGCCGCGCTGAAGCTGCCGAATTTGCGGGGGCTGCACGCTCGCGTAGAGGCGCTGAGCGGGGGCTACGACATCGTCTGCTCGCGTGCCTTTGCCTCGCTGCCGGATTTCACAGCCTGGTCAGCGGCCGCGCTGGCGCCGCAGGGCGTCTGGCTGGCGATGAAGGGCAAGCAACCCGCCGACGAGATCGCCGCCCTGCCGCCCACGGTTCAGGTGTTTCACGTGGAACAACTGGCAGTGCCGGGTCTGGAGGCCGAGCGCTGCATCGTCTGGATGCGGCCGGCCTGAGAGCGTGAGAGTTTTTCGATTTCACTCCCTCTCCCCAAAGGGGCGAGGGAGGAAATGCCGCCGCCTCGAAAACTCTCAGCCTTTGAGTCTGCGATGGGTTGAGTAACGTAAACTCAGTCTCTCAAGTCAGGGGAAATTTCCATGTTTGGTGTTGCAGATTACGGCGCATTTGTCGCCGCGATCATCATTTTTTTGGCGATTCCCGGCCCGGGAAATCTGGCACTCATCACCTCGACCGGCAAGGGCGGCCTGCGCGGTGGACTGGCGGCCAGCCTCGGGCTGATCGCCGGGGACCAGGTGCTGCTGTGGCTGGCCGTCGCCGGCGTCGCGGCCCTGCTGAGCGCCTACCCGGCGGCTTTTCAGGCTGTACAGTGGCTGGGCGCGGCCTACCTCGCCTGGCTGGGCGGCAAGATGCTGCTGGCCAAGCCGGGCAGCGCCCCGGTGCTGCGCATCCTGCCCCACCATTTCTTCCGCCAGGCCTTCACCATCACGCTGCTCAACCCGAAGGCCATCGTGTTCTACATGGCCTTCTTCCCCCTGTTCGTCGACCCGGTCCGCCACCAGGGCCTGCTGACCTTCGGCGTGATGGCGGCAACCATTGCGGCGCTGACCTTTGTCTATACGCTGGCGGTGCTGCTGCTGACCCATTTTCTGGCCGAGCGCCTGCGCGCCAACCCGCGGATTTCCCGGGGCCTGGAGAAGCTGGCCGGCGTCTTCCTGGTCGGCTTCGGCATCAAGCTCGCCATCTCCAAATAAACGACCGCAGGACCCATTCCTCATGGCCAAAATTTTCTGTGTCGCCAACCAGAAGGGCGGGGTGGGCAAGACCACCACCACCGTCAACCTCGCGGCCGGCCTGGCCCAGGTCGGCCAGCGCGTGCTGATGATCGACCTGGACCCGCAGGGCAACGCCACGATGGGTTCGGGCGTGGACAAGCGCAAGCTCGAGCTCACCATCTACGACGTGCTGCTCGAATCGGCCTCGGTCGCCGAATCCCGCGTGCGGGCCGACAAATGCGGCTACGACGTGTTGGGCGCCAACCGCGAGCTGGCCGGCGCCGAGGTCGAGCTGGTCGAGCTCGAGCGGCGCGAGCGGCGCCTGAAGACCGCGCTGCGCGAGGTCGACACCGACTACGACTTCGTGCTGATCGACTGCCCGCCCTCGCTGTCCATGCTCACGCTCAACGGTCTGTGCTCGGCCCATGGCGTGGTCGTTCCCATGCAGTGCGAGTACTTCGCGCTCGAAGGCCTGACCGACCTGGTCAACACCATCAAGCAGGTGCACGCCAACCTCAACAAGGACCTGCAGATCATCGGCCTGCTGCGCGTGATGTTCGACACCCGCATCACGCTGCAGCAGCAGGTCAGCGACCAGCTCAAGGACCATTTCGGCGACAAGGTGTTCAACACCGTGATCCCGCGCAATGTGCGGCTGGCCGAGGCGCCGAGCTACGGCCTGCCCGGCGTGGTGTTCGACCCGGCGGCCAAGGGCAGCCAGGCCTTTGTCGAGTTCGCTCAGGAGATGGTGGGCCGCGTCCAGGCCATGTGACGCGGGTCCCATCGGCCTCAGGCTCGGGCATTCGCTGTGTGAGCCGCTATTGAATCCATAGCACATGAAATCCTCCAACGTCCTCATCCTTCCCGGCTGGGAAAACAGCGGCCCCAACCATTGGCAAAGCCTGTGGGAGCGCCGCCACGGCTATCAGCGTGTCGATCAGCACGACTGGCAGCGACCGTTGCGCGGCGACTGGATCGCGCGGCTCGAAGACCGGGTGCTGGCCTGCGACGAGCCCGCCGTGCTGGTGGCGCATAGCCTGGGCTGCATGCAGGTCGCGGCCTGGGCCGAGCATTCCAGGAACACCCACCGCGTGAAAGCGGCGCTGCTGGTCGCGCCCGGCGATGTGGAGCGCGAGGACATCCGTCCCCTGCTGCCGAGCTGGTCGCCTATCCCCTTGCAGGAGCTGCCATTCACCACCGTGCTGCTGGCCAGCCGCAACGACCCCTACTGCGCGTTTGAACGCGCCCGGCTGTTTGCCCATGCCTGGGGCGCGCAGTTCATGGACTATGGCGACTGCGGCCATATCAATGCCGACTCCGGCCTCGCGAGCTGGCCCGAGGGCCATGTGCTGCTACAGGATTTGATGAAAGATTAAGAAATGTTGACCCCCACGCTTGTCACTTTGTGTACTGCGCTGCCCCCCGAGGGGGCCTCAGCCTCCTTGAGGCGGCTCGGCGGAGGCTGACATGGTCACCAAGAAACCCAAGGGCCTGGGCCGCGGACTCGAAGCCCTGCTGGGCCCCAAGGTCGACGAAGCGGCGGCCGAGGCCGCTGTTCCGAGCCCGGGCCTGCCGGCCTCGCTGCTGCTGAGCGACATGGTGCCCGGCATCTACCAGCCGCGCACGCGCATGGACGAGGGCGCGCTGTACGAGCTGGCTGAGAGCATCAGGGCCCAGGGCATCATGCAGCCGATACTCGTGCGCAAGCTCGCCAACGGCGATGCGTCGGGCGCGAATGCCGGCAAATACGAAATCATCGCCGGCGAGCGGCGTTTCCGCGCGGCCAAGCTCGCGGGCCTGGACAGTGTGCCGGTGCTGGTGCGCGACGTGCCCGACGAGTCGGCCGCCGCCATGGCGCTGATCGAGAACATCCAGCGCGAAGACCTCAATCCGCTCGAAGAAGCCCACGGACTGCAAAGGCTGGTCAAGGAGTTTGGGCTCACTCACGAACAAGCGGCGCAGGCCGTGGGCCGCTCGCGCAGCGCGGCGTCCAACTTGCTGCGCCTGCTGCAGCTGGCCGATCCGGTGCAGACCATGCTGATGGCCGGCGACCTCGACATGGGCCATGCGCGCGCCCTGTTGCCGCTGGAAAAAGCCGCCCAGATCACGGCCGCCAACCAGATCGCGGCGAAGAAGCTGTCGGTGCGCGAGGCCGAGCACTTGGCCAAAAAGCTCGGCGCCGAATTCAACCTGGTCGCGCCCAAGCCCAAGCAGGAAAAGTCGCGCGACCTCAAGCGGGTGGAAGAGGATCTGTCGGACCTGCTGACCGCCGAGGTCGAGGTGCGCGTGAAAAAGCGCGTCAAGCGCCATGGCCGGGTGGAAGAGATGGGCGAGCTCGCGATCCAGTTCGGCTCGCTCGAGGAGCTCAACGGCCTGATCGATCGCCTGCGCGGCACGGCAAGCTGAGCCGGCGTAGGGCGGGCAGAGCGCAGCGTGCTCACGACAGGTGCCGCTGTCGCGTGGGCAGCAAGCTGCCCACCCTACCCGCTGCGAAGAGTCTTGCCAGCATACCGAGATCCTGCGCAATGCTCAGGATGACAACCTCAAAGTGAAAAAATCTTACCCGGATTCATGATGTTCTTCGGGTCGAGCGCGCGCTTGAGGGTGCGCATCATCTCGACCGCGCCGGCGCCGGTCTCGCTCACCAGAAACTCCATCTTGTGCAGGCCCACGCCATGCTCGCCGGTGCAGGTGCCTTGCAGGCTCAGCGCACGGCTCACCAGCTTGTGGTTCAGCTCTTCGGCCGTCTCGCGCTCCTTCGCGCTGTCGGGGTCGATCAGGTAGCCGAAATGGAAGTTGCCGTCGCCCACATGGCCGACCAGGAAGTAGGGCAGGCCCGAGGCGTCGGCCTCGGCCACCGAGTCGAGCAGGCAGTCGGCCAGGCGCGAGATCGGCACGCAGGTGTCGGTCGAGATCGCGCGGCAGCCGGGTCTGCTCTGGATTGCGGCGAAGTAGGCGTTGTGCCGAGCGGTCCACAGGCGCGTGCGCTCCTCGGGCGTGGTCGCCCATTCGAAGGCCTGGCCGCCGAACTCGCCGGCGATCTCCTGTACGGTTTCGGCCTGCTCCTTGACGCCGGCCGGCGAGCCGTGGAACTCCATCAGCAGCATCGGCTCCTCGCGCAGCCCGAGCTTGGCATAGGCATTGACCATGCGCACCGTGTGGTGGTCGATCAGCTCCACGCGCGCAATCGGCACGCCGAGCTGAATGGTCTGGATCGTCGTGCGCACCGCCGCTTCGATGCTGGGAAACGAGCAGATCGCGGCCGATACGGCCTCGGGCAGCGGGTAGAGCTTGAGTGTGATCTCGGTGATCACGCCCAGCGTGCCCTCGCTGCCGACGAACAGCCGCGTGAGGTCGTAGCCGGCCGCAGACTTCTTGGCGCGCGTGCCGGTGCGGATCACCTCGCCGCCGGCCGTCACGACTTCCAGCGTCAGCACGTTCTCGCGCATCGTGCCGTAGCGCACGGCGTTCGTGCCGCTGGCGCGCGTGGCGCACATGCCGCCGATCGAGGCGTCGGCGCCGGGGTCGATCGGGAAAAACAGGCCGGTGCTCTTGATGGCGTCGTTGAGCTGCTTGCGCGTGATGCCGGGCTGAACGGTGACCGTGAGGTCGTCCGCGTCGATCGACAGCACCTGGTTCATGCGGTTCACATCGATGCTGATGCCGCCCTGCACGGCCAGCAAATGGCCTTCGAGCGAGGAGCCCGCGCCAAACGGGATCACCGGCACCTCGTACTGGCTGGCCAGCTTCACCGCGTCGGCGACGTCGGCCGTGCTCTCGGCGAACACCACGGCGGCCGGCGGCGGCGCCTGAAACGAAGACTCGTCGCGGCCATGCTGCTCGCACACGGCCAGGGCGGTGGAGCAGCGCTCGGCAAAGCGGGCCTTGAGCGCGTCGATCAGGGCCTGCGGCACCTCGCGCGGGTGGATCTCGGGAACCAGGTGGGTGAGTGGGGCGGGGGCGTTCATGCGTGTGTCTCCGTCAGGCGTCCCAGTTTAATCCTTCAACTGCTTGTGGCCCTCGCTCAACACAGTGCAGATGGCAAAGCGCCCGCCGGGCACTGCACGGCGGGCGCTGGGTCGGATCGGTCCGACGGGAGCTTAAGGCTTCATGGCCTTGTCAAACTCGGCGCGCGAGATGAACTTGTCCCCATCGGTGTCGATCTGCTCGAAGCGTTGCGCCAAGGCCGGCAGCTGCTCGGCCTCTTCGCGGCTGAGCTTGCCGTCCTTGTTGGTGTCGGCACGCACGAAGGAGGCCTCCATGTCCTTGCTCGAGGTCGCAGCGGCCTTGGGGGCGGCTGGCGCTGCTGGCGCGGCCGATGGCGAGGTCATCTGGGTGATGGGCCGTGATGTCGCAGTGTCTGGCGGCGTCTGCGCCCCTGCGGCGGTACCCAAGGCCCAGAAGGTCATCAGCATCACACTGCGGCCTTCAAAGTTGGGGATGAGGCGTCGCTTGGCTGTCATGGAGCATCTCCTAGCAGTGGAACAGGCCTTCATTGCACCGCAGCAACTGCGTGCAGGCCAGCACTTTTGCCCGATGTTGCCGCGCTGACATTCAGCTTGCCTGAGACACATTTCCGAGCATGATGTAACGCACAATCCGCAGAACACTGTAAGGAGGCCAAGCATGGGCAAGCGCCTGACTCAAATCGCGACCCGCACCGGCGACAACGGCACGACCGGCCTGGGCGACAACACCCGCGTCTCCAAAGACAGCCTGCGCGTGCACGCGATGGGCGACGTGGACGAACTCAACTCGCAAATCGGCCTGCTGCTGTGCGAGGAGCTGCCGGCCGAGGTGCGCGAGCTGCTGGTCGAGATCCAGCACCAGTTGTTCAACCTCGGCGGCGAGCTCTCGATCCCCGGGTTCGAGCTGCTCAAGCCCGAGGCCGTGGCTGCACTCGATGCCGCGCTGGCCCGGCACAACGCGCAGCTGCCGCGCCTGCAGGAGTTCATCCTGCCGGCCGGCACCCGAGCCGCCGCGCTGGCCCATGTGGGCCGCACCGTGGCGCGCCGCGCCGAGCGCGCCGTCGTGGCGCTGGGCAAGGCCGAGGCGCTCAAAGACACGCCGCGCCAGTACCTCAACCGCCTCAGCGACCTGCTGTTCGTGCTCGCGCGCGTGCTCAACCGCATGAACGGCGGGGACGATGTGTACTGGAAGAGCGAGCGTCTTGCGCGAGCGGAATCGGAATAGGCGAGCAGCTGGCGCGAGCGGATTCGCAGCGATCGATCGGCTTGCCGCGACCTGCCGCACTAGGCCCCGTCGTACGCCCGCTGCAAGGCCGCGATATCGAGCTTCGTCATCTGCAACATGGCCGCGAATGCGCGTTGCGACGCCGCTGTGTCGGCCGTGTTCAACAGCTTCAACAAGGTTCTCGGCACCACCTGCCACGACACCCCGTACCTGTCCGTCAGCCAGCCGCACTGCCCCGCCTGCCCGCCAGCCGACAGACCGCGCCACAGGGCATCCACTTCCTCCTGCGTATCGCACTGGGCCACGATGGACATGGCCGGCGAAAACTGGAACTGCGGGTCGCCGTTCAATGCCACGTACTCGGCGCCATTGAGCACGAACTGAACCGTGAGCACCGACCCAGCCGGTCGCGGCGCGCCTTCAAGGTAATACTTGGTGTCGACGATGCCGGCGTTCGGGAACAGGCTGACATAAAACGCCGCCGCTTCCTCGGCCTGGTGGTCGAACCAAAGGCATGTGCTGAGTTTCTGCATGTGCGACTCCTGGCGTAGGTGGGCAATGGGGTCAAGCGTCGGCGCCTGGCCGGCGCCACCCCGCCTCTAAACGGATGAGTTTTGACTTTTCTTGCAAAGACTTCAATGCACAGCAGCCATAGCAGGAACGATGTTGAATCGGGTGAGGGAGCAAGCTGCGGCGATGGCGGCACGGCCCATTCGAGTGCTCGAAGCGCTGGGCGAGACCAGCAAGGCGGCAGAGAACCCCGTGCTCAAGGCCTCGTTCTTGGCCCGCGCGCCCGAGCTGGCCGAGGACATGGCGCGGCACATGACGGCCCTGTGGGAGAGCAAGTCGGCGCAGTGCGTCGCGTTGCCAGCCGGGACTATCAGCAGACCACGCAAGGATGTTGGCGAGCGCCTCTGCTTCCGTCGTCATACACCTTTGCCTCTCGGTTCGCACCCGCTAGCTGTACCAGATCTCTCTAGGGCTTCGGACAGCGTCTCGCCGGGCCGCCAGCCGAACAGTTCGCGGATGCTCGCCGTCCTCGCGTGGCCCGGCGGCTCGAACTCGTAGCCGGCAGCGGTCAGCTCGGCCGCCAGGTCCTCGGTGATGAAAAACGGCTCGGCCTGGTCTTCCTGGTGCGGCTTCGTCGTGTTCCTTCCTCCTGGCGTTTATCCTGGCCGGCGGCCTTCACACTCTTTTTTAGTATGGAATTACCATATGCATGAGACCTGTCTCATTTGCAGTGATGGACGTTGGAAACTTTATTTTGTGTCGAGGCAGGCCACCGACGAAATCATGCGTTTCTGTCTGGTAGAAATTTCGCAAGACAAATTCGACGAACCACCGAGGTGTCAACGGTGCCGAGACAGGAATGCGGCACCCCTTTACATCGCCCAATGTAAGATGGCTCTTGGGATGAGCAACATCGATGTAAACACCTTCCCGCGCATCAAAATCAAAACGCAAAGGGAATGGAACGATCCTGCGCTGAACGATCTCGATAAACAGCTCGTCTCGCATATAGGCGTCCGGATCATCTTGAAATGGCAACAGGCTTGGCGAAGGGTAGAAGGCAAGCCTGTGCTGTAGCAGCTCATCGCCTTCGACGCGGTACATCATCTGGAGCAATGCGCCATCGACAAGCCTCATGTTATATGAGCGCTTGTCAGCCAGTTCGCGATAAATCCCAGCGTATTCGATGTCGCCCAGTGCAATGGAAACATGTTCCGAGCCACTGAAGGTAACGTCCGCCTTGCTCCCAAATGTTCGAATCGCAGAGAAATTTGAGTCGTCACAAACTCCTTTGCCTATCAATTCAGAAATCAGTCCATCGATATCTTCTTTGATGCTTTTTGGAGTCACCGCCATCATTCATTTCCCCCAAGGAACTTTTTGAGTTTCTCGCGGGTCGCCTCATCGAGGTCTTCCGGGTGTAGTTCACCGCTCTCCAGATCACCCAAAAGATCGGCAAGCTGGCTCTTCCTTCGCTCAAGACGCTGCCGCTCTTGTGGAGACAAATCACGATGAACAATGCGCAGCTTGCCAAGCAAGGCATCGTCGGGATAACAGAAATCCAAGACGAAGCCACGTTGCTTTAAGGCGGAAAATTCGTCGATCAACCCCTGCATCCGAGGGCCATAACCTATGATGCGAACCCAAGCCTTGCTTCGAGTGATCGCGGTGAAAAGGCGGTTACGCAAACTGGCAAGGCCTGTACCATAACCATTACAGTCCTGAGCGTTGATGACGTAGACCATACCCGCTTCATTGCCCTTGGCACGATAGATTCCCGTGAATGTCACGGAGGGGGTATCGGTGCGGAAAAACACATCCGCATCCGTATCAACACCGGCCAAATGGGTCTGAACTCCCGCCTCGAAAAGCTGCCTTCTAATAGGGCCAGTAACGCCACGGGCAGTCCGTGGGTCGGAGTGGATCACGATGATGTCATCGTGGCGAAGCTCATCTTCGTTCAAGTTCGACTGAATTTGTTGAACGAGCCATGCGTTCTGCTGCGCTTCATTATCGAATTTGATGAACTGAACAAGATCATCAATACTCGAATGTTCTTCCAGAAACCTTGGGCTGGTTTCTGTGGTGCGCTCCAGCACGACCTGCTGGCCCTTCATCAATTGCCCGCTCTGAACCTTGTAGCCAATTTCTTCCCACAGCGCGGGGTAATCGAACATCTGAACTAAGCCAGTCTCTGCGCCCTGTGGAGTATCTCGATAAATACCGAATCCCAATCCGTGGGCGGACACCAGAACTGGGCGCGAGTTTCGATAGCATTTCTGCAAAATCACGTCTCGTCTACGGTCGCTACCGAAAGTTACCAATGGACTCCCATGCTCATCATTGCCGAATATTTCCTCCGGTGGCGGAAGTGAAGTTCCTGAGAGATTCTGAAGTTCGTCATAGGCATAAACCAGCCGCTTGGGCGGTTTCAGCATGGAATAGCAGAGCTTCAGGAAACTTGGCGCAAAGTCCTGTGCTTCATCTGCAAGAATGACGTCGTAGATGTGAGCTGCATCCGAAGAATTCACCAATGCAGCTTGGCAAGCTCCATCAAAAGCCTTCTCACTTCCTCCGAATTTGTACGATGCGCTCTTGAAATCAAAAAACTCAGTTCCAGTCGCCCGGCAATACTCGTAATAAATTCCATCTCTAGCATCGCCTCCCGGTGCCCCCCAAGCATTGATAACTCGAATTTTTGTCCAATCCGGCTCTTCACCGCTCTGCTCAATACAAAAATTGTTGATCAAGCGGCGGAACTGGCCTTTGAGTGAACGAGTATGGAAAGTTACGGCAATACGCCAGTCTGGGTGCTGCGTATGCAAATAGGCGGCCTTGAGTGCCAACACGATGGTCTTGCCTGAGCCAGCGAGCCCCCGGATGCGTTGAACACCGTCCACCGTCTCTATAACAGCCTTGTTTTGACGGTGATCAAGCGTCGCAATTGAGTCTTCGAGGCGCTTGAGCTTGGCACCACGGGAGTCTTCGCGATGAACTTCTCGTTTGGAGCGGCTTTTCCGAATGCTACTTAGGCTCTCGATCGCCGATAGCGTCATTCGGTAAAGCTCATCACTACCATCTTTCCAATATATCTCATCCAGCGCAGCAGCAAGACCCTGCTCATTGACGATGGGATAACCATCTACCGCCACAGCCTCAACATTGGCAACTCCTGGGGCAAATGACAGGACCGAGAGCGGTACCAGCAACACACGCCCTTTGACCAATTCGCGGTGCAATTTCAGTCGTGCTTCGATCTTGTTTGCCAAATCGTCCTGACGTTCCGCGTATCCGCCAACGTCCGCCCCTTCGACCAAGTCAAATAACACGATTCCCTTGGAAGGGCTCACCAAGGTGGCATCTATCGAGTACTTGCCATCAGGTGTGGCGATCAATGGGTAGCCTGTAAAAACCTCACCCTGCATCTCATGCAAGGTGTCGAAACTTTGCTCTAAAGCGTCTGTCGCGACAGGCTTTTTGTTTACACCGCGCGTAATATTCAATCGATCTGCCATTATTCAAATCCTCATTGACTCAGCGTCACAATACTGATCAATACGCCTATTTTCCTGAACTACCTCACCGTCACAAGCTTTGCAGCTTTGGGATCGTAGACATACCCGGTGATGCTGCCATCCTTGATGCGCGCGACGGCCTCATCGATGACGAACAACGGAACGAGAAACCATTCCTCAGGCTGCACAGGATGGCCGAAGCGGTCATTAATAGTGATGTTCAACCGTGCGGGCGCGAACAGCCTGTGGAACAGGTTCTCCATCCGGGTGCGGTTGATGCCCGCCAGCTTGTAGGTCGCAACGACCTCGACCTTCGCCAGCAGGTAGGTGGAGTCGTGTTCGGCGTTGGCAATGCGCGTCTCCACCCTGCCCCCGGTCACGCCCATCTTGTGGATGATGTCGCGGTGTTGCGCAACATAGGGATGATCGGACAGGGAACGCAGGACGTAGATCGTGCCGCTT
>Ga0187892_10002380_pt1 | contig 38034 bp, 27 predicted proteins | sample MA1701073metaG_FD_139345 | JGI IMG/M metagenome (GOLD analysis project Ga0187892, IMG submission 139345) | Bio-ooze microbial communities from a basaltic lava cave in the Kipuka Kanohina Cave System on the Island of Hawaii, USA - MA170107-3 metaG ... | reverse complement strand
TTCATCGCTGGGTGGCACGCGGTATCACCCCCCTCTAGTCCCGGAGGGACGGCTGAACCCTTGACTGGCCGCGAACGCTTCGCGTTCCCGCTGCGGCGCAGCGGCGGCGGAGCCGTGCGGCGTGTCAAGGGCTCGGCCGTGCCTACGGCACTTGAATTCCTTTGCGATCCACGGTCCCAGCTTTGAAAGGCTGCGCTGTTGTCGAGCGTCCCTCCGGGACTTTCGGTCGCCTCTCCGGTGGTCAGGCAAATGAACATGGGCTAATCCTCCAAATGCCGCGCGGCGCGGAAAGACCGCACGGCTGCTCTTCCGGCTATCCAGGGCAGCTTAAAAATCGTTTCGTGCCGGCGCTCGCTCAGCGATTCAGGCGCCGTCCATCATCTACTACGAGCGGTCCTCGGAGGACCTTACACTTTTTTCTTGTTTTCGTGAAGCCACTGGGCGACCGCCTGATCGCGTGTGCACCTTTATACCCGATTTGCGCCGGCCGTTTCAAATGGGGCGGCCATGCTTCGCATTTGTGCGATTGCATAAGGAGGGAACTATGGCCGTAGCGAGCCGCACCTTCGACACGCCGCCGCCGGCGAAGCTCGCCGATCGCCGCGCGATCGTGCCGGGTTGACGGACTTATTAGTCGGGCTGCGCGGCACGTTGGCCGAATAGGGCGAAGGCCAGTGCCATCAGCGCGACCGAAAGAACCAGGATGGGGAAACGGGTTCGGTTGTCGCAGAATAGCCCGATGTAGTCGTATTGCGGAAGCAGTGAAGTCGCTTTCGCCACCAGGGCCGGAGGCTCGGGCGGAGTAGGCACGAATTCATCGGCCGGGGCCGTAGAAGCCGAGGGCACGGACACCAAAATGGCCCGCTCGTTGCGCCGACTGAGGCCGAGGTCGCGCTGGGCCAGCCGAGTAACGACGGCCGGATCGGTGCGGATGGCCTCCAAGAGCCGTTTCTCCCGATCGACGGCGCGCTGAAGCTCCGTAACGCGATGCCGTTCGAGTTGCTCTTGGATACTTAGAGCTTCGTACCGTTTCCATTCTGGGAGAATCACGCAGGGCGCAAAGGTGGAAAAGGCTAGTGCGGTCAACAGCCAGAACACCGCGCCTTCCCCGCGGCGGGACGAGGGAGTGCCGAGTCGATGCCCCTCACCCTGACCTTTGGCCTGCTGAGCGAGAGGCGTCTTAACCATGCCGTCCTAGCGAGTCAGAGGAAAGTTCCATTTTTTTCCATTTTCTTTGTCGCAATTGGCAACTGGAGCTCGGCAATGGTCAGTTTCCCTAAGTCACCTTTGCCTCTACGTGGATCTTATTTCCCGTCCGTTTTCAAGGTTAAGCCATCAAAGTTGGTTTGGGCATCGGCTTTGGTCCACAAACCAATCTGACCGGCCTCCGCAAACGTCGCGTCGTGAACGTCAAGCAGCTTCTTGCCATCCAAATAGCAGATGATGTGGTCGTTGTTCATCGTCACGCGCAGCGTATGCCAACCTTCACTCTTGGGGATATCGGCGCTTCCCAGTTGGGTTCTGGTGCCATTTTCGACGTTGTAAACTCGGAAGTTGTCTTCCAGCGGGTTGTACCTGCGGATGCGTGGATTTTTCGATTGTCTAGCGCGCTGCTCGTTCCTTCCTTTTCCTATACGCACAGTCGCTACGGGAGTTGCATCCTTGACCCTATTGTGCCGCCGTATAGGCCTTACGCACGACTCAAGGTATGATGCGACCTGGAAGCCGTGACGCCCTGGCGAAATCGAGGGCGGCGCAATGAGGGGTAAGGACGGAACCTGATAACCCCGAAAGCACACGCATGATCTCGGTAATCTGCGGAATTGACCCCGGACTTGCGGCGACAGGATACGCCGCGCTGCGTGTGGATGGCGCGGCTCCATCGGTTTTGGACGCCGGGGTGTGCCGAGTGCGGGAAGCGCTGCCGCTGGCCCAACGGCTGGAACGGTTGGAACGTGACCTGGCCCTTGTGCTCCGCGAGCATCGCCCCGCGATCGTGGCCGTCGAAGAGTTGTATGCTCATTACGCCCACCCCCGGACGGCCATCCTGATGGGCCACGCCCGAGGGGTGATTCTCTCAACGGCGGCCCGCAACGGCCTGGAGGTTCGCAGCTACGCGGCTACTCGAATCAAACGTTACCTGACCGGCAACGGGCGGGCGGCCAAGGGGCAGATTCAACGGGCCGTGCAACGCGAGCTGGGACTTGCCGTTTTGCCGGAACCGCCCGACCTGGCCGACGCCTTGGCCATCGCCCTATGCTGCGCCGCGGATGTGGCCCGGCGAAGCCCCGCGCAAATGCGTCCCCTGCGAAGGTAGAATATCAATGAACTTACAAATGTGGATCGCCCTTGACACGTCGTGCCCCCGTCCCTTCGTCCCTTCGTCCCTCCGTCCCTCCGTCCCTCCGTCCCTTCGTCCCTTCCCTTCGTGCCTCCGTGCCGATTGCCGATTGCCTATTGCCTTCCCCATGGAGACATCACCTTGATCGTCCGCTTGGTCGGCACCTTGGTCGAAGTGGCCGACGGCGCCGTCGTCCTTGAGCGAAACGGCGTTTCCCGCGAAGTGCTGGTGCCGCACTTTGCCATCGGCGAATTGGCCGCCTGCCGGGGGCGGGAGGTGACGCTTCACACGATGGAGTTCCTGGAAGGCAACCCCGCTTCAGGCAATCTGGTGCCGCGCATGTTGGGGTTTCTGCATCCCGAGGACCGGATGTTCTTCAATCGATTCATCAGCGTGAAGGGCATCGGCCCGCGAAAGGCCCTCAAGGCCCTGACGGAACCGGTGCGACGGGTGGCCTCGTGGATCGAGGGCGCCGACACCAAAGCCCTGACCCAACTGCCCGGAATCGGCAGACGCGCCGCGGAACTGATCGTCGCGGAGCTCAAAGGCAAGATGGACGATCTGGCTCTGCCGACGGAGCCGGCGGCCAAGCGTCCGGCCGTGCACCTCTCGCAGCCGCAACGGGACGCGCTGGAGGTCTTGTTGGCCTGGGGCGACACGCGAACCGACGTAGAGCGCTGGCTCGAACGGGCCGGCCAACTGCACCCCGACCTCGATTCCGCCGGCGACTGGGTCCGCGCCGCCTACCGCATCAAAACCGGCGTGGAAGGTTAACACGGCTCCCTGCAGACGTACGCTACACCCTAGGACTTCGACACACCCAACTCTGCGCATAGCAATCGCTTTTCCGAGCCGCGACCGTCAGGGAGCGGACAACAAGGTGCGCGCAAAGTACGGCGTGTCGTCACATTAGGGACACGGGCCGCGCCGTTCCACCGTATAGACGTTCCTGCACGGGATAGCAGATCGATTTCACGAAGCAGGTCTTGAGGTGTGCAGCTTTCAGACCGGTCGATATCACACCGCGACATAGGACAGGAATCATTGTGGTCAAGGCAGCTCCTTAGGAATCGCGCATGAATTACTTACACGATTGTTCCTACGGATCGCCCTATTTGCTGGGCTTTCGCGAATCGATTCGTTTATGTTATTTCTGCGCTACTCCTTAGCTCCACGATGTCCACCGTATTGCTCACGCCGTCGGCATTGACGTCGGCCGGGAGCGAGGCGATGCAGGCCTTCGTGCCACTGGGCCGATGGTGGATACAGGTCCATGCTCCCGGTTCGATCGCGGAATCGAGATCAACTCGACATTCGTCGGACGCAAGAAAGGTAACACAAGGACGTTCGGCGGCACGCCGTCGCCGCCGCACTCCGAGAGCGTATAATCCGATGCCGCATCGCACATCGTCGGGCCACTGAAAATCAGCTAATTGCTTTCACGGCGGCATGTCAAATCGATCAAGCACCCACGCGCGACCGACCGACTAGCGGGACAATCCGCTGAGCATCTCCCAGATACTCATATGAGCCCAACCGACGACATTGCATAAAGAAAAACGCAAATGTGGATTATGTTTTTTCCCCGACCGACGCATTTTGCCTAATTTACCGTTTGCGTTGGCTATTCGTTCTTCGCAGTCCCCCATCACCGTGCCGCCGCTGATACCAAGTCGACGCGCCGCACATTCAACGAGGTGCGTCGGTTCGGGCTTCTTTGTGCGGCACGATATCGAAGATGCAGTGTCAATTCCGTCGCCTCCTCGCTTTTACCGCTGCCGCCCACGGCGCGAGCTTCTGGCCTTGCTTTGACCAGAACGGATCATCGGAAAAGCCCAATCGCGCGTTCATCGCATCCTCCTCCCCCCAAGCTTTTCTTCTCGCAATCCAGACAAACCCATCTTAAAGTTTGCCCTCAAAGGGACCCGCATATGGGAACCGGTTACCACAACGTTGATGTCGTCATGATGCGGCGGGCGCTGGCTCTGGCGCGGCGAGGCGAGGGTTGGGTTGAGCCTGACCCGATGGTGGGCTGCGTGATCGTCCGCGACCGACGCGTGATCGGCGAGGGTTTCCATCGGCGGTTCGGCGGGCCGCACGCGGAAATCGAAGCCCTGAAAGCGTGCGGAAACCGCGCCGGCGGCGCAACCATCTATATTTCGCTGGAGCCGTGCTGCCATCACGGCAAGACCCCCCCGTGTACGGATGCCCTGATCGCCGCGAGGCCGGCCCGCGTCGTATTCCCGTTGCTGGATCCCAACCCGCTGGTGTCCGGCAAAGGGCTGCGGCAACTCCGTCGCGCGGGAATCGAAGTAGACAACGGCGTGCTCGCTGAAAAGGCCGCGGACGTACTGGCCCCTTTTTTCACGCGGCATAAGCTCGGGCGGCCGTTTGTGATCGCCAAGTGGGCGCAGAGCCTGGATGCAAAATTGGCCACGGCGTCGGGCGACTCCCGGTGGATCTCCAGTGAGCGTTCGCGTGCATGGGTGCACCGGCTGCGGGCGCGGGTGGATGCGATTCTGGTCGGCTCTGGTACCGTGTTGGCCGACGATCCGATGCTCACGGCGCGCGACGTGCCTGTTCGCCGAGTGGCACGGCGAGTGGTCCTGGACCGGCAGCTGCGCATACCGGAATCGTGCCGGCTCGTTGGCACCGCCGGCAAGGTGCCCACGTTGGTGTTCACGGATGCCGCGCGGGGCGATTACCGCAAGGCCCATCGACTCCGCCGCAAGGGCGTGGATGTGGTTGCTTGCAGGACCGTCGGCGGACGTCTTTCGCTAAATGACTGCCTGAAAATCCTGGCCGCCGGAGATGTCACCAATCTGCTCATCGAGGGCGGACCTACGGTGCTTTCGGCCTTCTTCGCCGCCGCGCTGGTCGACGAAGCCTTTGTTTTCACGGCCCCGATGTTCATCGGAGGCCCGAAATCCTCGGCCGTGATGCCGCCGGCCTCATCCCGCTCTTTGTCCGATTGCCCTCGGCCAGCGGTGGTCGCTGTGCAACGTCGCGGCGACGACGTGCTTCACCGCCTCCGTTATGAGTCGCCTTTTTGCCCATGACCTTGTCACCGAGGCCCCAACGAGCCGGCCGTCATGGAACGGCAATACGCTTCGACTTCCGCCACGAAGCGCGTGCCGAATTGTGACAGCTTTGCATCACCCACGCCGAAGACCTGGCGGAATGCACCCAGGCTTTTCGGCTTTTTTCGGGCCATGTCGCGGAGTGTCGCGTCGCTGAAGACGACAAAGGCCGGCACGCCGCGCTCGAGGGCGATTTTCTGGCGGAGCTCCCGCAAACGATCGAACAGCCCGCGGTCCACACCGTCCCACGATTCAGCGGCGGCGCGGGTCTTGCCGACCGGCTCGGCCTTGGCTTGCATCAGCCGCACACTTCGCCGACCGCCCATGACTTCCCACGACGCGGCGTTGAGGGTCAGCACGGGCCGGTCGCCGGAGCTGCGGTCGAGCAGGCCCTGGTCAACCAACTGGTACATCCAGTTGAGCAGAGTCTTGCGCGGCACTTCCTTCAACAGGCCGAAGGTGCTCAAGTGCTCGTGGCCGCGTTGCCTCGCGAGTGCCGCGTTGCCGCCGGTGAGCAGATCTGCCACGTAGCCGGCGCCGTAGCCGCCCTGAACCCGTGCCACGCACGAGAGAATCTTCTGGGCCGTAACGGTGGCGTCCTCCACGCCCTCGACTTCGTCCAAGCACACGTCGCATGCCTGGCAGTTGGTCTTGGGGTACTGCTGGCCGAAGTGCTCGGACAAGGCTCGATGGCGGCAGGACGGAATCGAGCACAACCGTTTCATCTGTTCGAGCAGTTCCATTTGGGCCGCGATCACCGTTTCCGGATCCTCAGCCGCCGCGGCGCTCTCCTGAATCAGCGACTCCCAGCGCATGCGATCCGCGGCGGAGTAAAGCAAGACGCACTCGGCCTCCAAGCCGTCGCGGCCGGCACGGCCAGTTTCCTGCTGATAATGCTCGACGGTCTTGGGCATGGTGGCGTGAATGATGCAGCGCACGTTGCTGCGGTCGATGCCCATGCCGAAGGCCACCGTAGCGGTCACAACATTCAGCGATTCATCGGCGAAGGCCTCCTGCGTGCGACGGCGCAGGTCGGTGCTCATGCCCGCGTGATAGGGTTGGGCCTCGATCTTTTTGGAGCGCAGTTCCTCGGCCATGTGCTCTGTGTCCTTGCGGCTGGGGCAATAGACGATCACGGCTTCGTTGGGATGGCGGCGGATGACCTGTACGACTTGCTTGTAGACGTCTACGCGAGGTATGACGCGATAGCTCAGATTCGGCCGGTCAAAGACGCCAACGAGCACGGTCGGATTGATGAGCCGCAGTTGTTGCACGATGTCGGCGCGAACCCGCTGCGTGGCCGTGGCGGTATAAGCGTGGACGCTGGCTTCGGGGAATCGTTCTTTCAGTTTGGCGAGCTGGCGGTAATCGGGACGGAAATCGTGGCCCCAGTGGCTGATGCAATGGGCCTCGTCCACGGCGAACGCGCGGACGTTGAGGCGCTCCACCACGCGCATGAACTCAGGCGTTTGCACGCGTTCCGGCGAAACGAATACCAGCCGGCAACGCCCGTCGGCGATGTCGCCCGTGGCTTGGTCACGCTCCTGGGCCGTCAAGCCGCTGTGGATTGCCGCCGCGGGGTAACCGCACTCTCGCAAGCCGTCCACTTGGTCTTTCATCAGCGAAATCAGCGGCGAGATGACGATGTCGGTACGTTCGGCCACAATGGGCGGCACTTGATAGCAGAGCGATTTGCCGCCGCCGGTGGACAGCACCACCAGCGAATCGCGTTGGGCCAACCCGGCGCGAATGGCCTCTTCTTGCAAGGGTCGAAGCCGATCGAACCCCCAATAGCGGCGGATCGGTTCCTGAATTCGACTCAGCGGCACTGCCGAAGCCCGTTGCAGCGACTGCATGTTGTGAGTGTAATAGACACTCTGCATTAATAAAGACGACCGGCGGCACATAACCGTTATTTGTTGCGTTGGCGCTTGTCCCGACTGAAGCGCCGCCCACAAGGGGCGACGCTACATTTGATCATTAGGCGCTCTAGCGAATGTCGAACTGGCTGGTGGACTTGATCAGGACGCCGAAGCGGCGGCGGTGGTCCGTGGGTTGGTCGAAGGTGAAATCGCCGCGGCCGAAGAGCCTCTTGCAAAATGCTTCCAACTCCGGTTTGCAGGCTGCGTAGGTTTCCGGGGTGTTGGGAGCCAGGGCGCGGTCGTTGATGAATAGCTCGAACTCGCTACGGCTGAATCGCAGCGGGCCGTCGGCGGCGAATTGGTTCTCCAGCAGAACGCAGGCGTTGACAGCCGACCGAAATGCTTGACGAAACCGGTCTTCGTTGCTGCCGGCCACCGCGGCTTTGCGGTTATACCGCAGACCCCAGCGGCCGTCGGTATGGTCCATGCTGTAGTCGGCCTCGTGAGCGATGAGGACGACGCCCGGACCGTCCGGAACGTGGCAGTAATCGGCCACGTCAATCAACAACTCATCCAGAACTTGATCCTGAATCCATTGATGGAAAACGCTAATGAACCTGCTGGGGTCCAGGCTCAGGTCGCCCTCCACGAAAATCTTCACGTTGACATGTTGAAGATCCATCAATGACCGATCGGGTCAATCCTTCGCGGCCGCCGCGGCCGACGCGAAGCGCCAGCGGTTGTAGCAACTGTGAGTGGCCTCGATAAACAGTTGGGCCTCCTCGATGGTCCGGTGCGCCGACTCAAGCGTGTGCTTCACCCCAACTTGTTCATGGGCGCCAAACAGATATTGGGCGAACTTGCCACCGGCATATGGATCGAAGAACTTCTGCGTGTCGTAGTAGCGCTCGCGGAATTCCTGAACGATTTCATTGGCGTCGTTGGAGATGTCGTCATATTGAGTCTGCACCAGTGCCTTGGCCGCCCGAAGCATGGCCTTGTAGGCGTCGTTGCCGGCTTTTTGCACGTTGCCCTTCTCCAAAAGCAGTTGGGACTCGAACACCAACCCCTCCGCCTCGGTCATGGCGAACTGGTATGCCGTCACCACCTCGCCGGCACATTCGCCGACGCCCACGTCACCGGTGCTGTACTCGCGCGGGTCCCGCCAATCGGAATAGAAAGAACGATCTTGATCATGTTCCGGGGCGGTCTTGGCGAGGTCTTCGAGTACCTGGCGAATTTGGGCCTTCCCCACGCGCTGGACGAACTGCGTAAAGCGCTCGTTCTTCTCCCGCGTGCGTAGATAAAAGTCCGTGATCCGCTCGAGGGCATCCGGAATTCGCTTGGACGGGACGGCCACGACCGGCAACCCAAAGGACCCGGCGTTTTCCTCCCATTGCCCACCAAGCACAACCTGGAAATGCGGCACTTGGAAACCCTTCACCATGCGGTTGACGCCGTAGAAGCCGATGTCGGCCACATGATGCTGTCCACAACTGTTGAAGCAACCGCTGACTTTGATGTGCAAATCCTGGAGCGCCTGATCCATTTGGAAGCTTTTCTCGCCGAGGCGCCGGCGAAGTTCCGACGCGAGCCCGCGCGAAGAAGAAATGCCCAGCTTACAGGTATCCGTGCCCGGGCAGGCGACGATGTCGAGGATATTCCCCGCGCCTGCTTCCGCTAGATCCACGGCAGCCAGCGCCTTAAATACGTCGGGTACGTCCGCTTTACTAACCCAGCGGATGACGAAGTTCTGCTCGACCGTGGTGCGTATCGTTCCGTTGGTGAATCGACGCACGATGTCGGCCAGCAAGCGTAGCTGATTGGCCGTAATGTCGCCCAATGGCAGCGAGATCGTCACGGTGACGTAGCCGGGTTGCTTCTGCTCGCGGATGTTGGTCTTCAACCAGCGACGATAGCGCTCGTCGTGGTTGATCGGCGGCAGCTCACCCGGCGGCTTCAGCGGGGTTTCTTCCTCCTGCTCGGCTCCCTTGAGGTATTCCCTCCAGCGCGGGTCGACCGGGAGCTTGGCCCGCTCCTCGAGGACCATTGCCTTAAATTTCTCGATGCCCCAGTTCTGAACCAGGAACTTCATTCGCGCCCGGGCGCGGTTTTGCTTTTCACCGTATTTCCCGAAGATACGGGCGATCGCCTGGGCTACGGGCAGCATTTCTTCGGGCGGTAGGAACTCATCGAAGAGCTTGGCTTGATAAGGAACGGCGCCCAGTCCCCCGCCGACGGTGAACCGGAAACCGCGCTCTATCTTTCCGTTCACCTCGCGGGTGACGGCCGTGTAACCCAAATCGTGCATCGCGGCCAGCCCGCAGGCGTGCTGGGCACAACCGCTGAACGTCGGCTTGAACTTCCGCCCGAAGTTCTGCGCATCCGGATGACCCAGTAAGAACCGCGAAAGGGCCCGGGCATAGGGTGTCACGTCAAACGGTTCATCCGGGCACACGCCCATGAATGGGCAGCCGGTAACATTGCGTATCGAATTGCCGCAGGCCTCGCGGGTCGTGATTCCGGCGACCGCCAATCGTCGCATCAGCGTGGGCGTGTCGTCGATGTGCACAAAGTGCAACTGGAAGTCCTGCCTTGTGGTAATGTGGGCGATGCCGTCGGAGTACTCTTCCGCCAGTTCGGCCATGACTTCCAACTGGGCCGGCATCATGCCGCCATAGGGGATTTTGATGCGCTGCATTCCGGGCGCGTCCCAAAGCGTATGAGGGCCCTTGGGTTGCCGGCCGTCGGGATAGGCCAATTGGCGGTTTTGTTTGCCATCGTAACGCTGGCCGTTGTCGTATCGTTGGCCGTAAACGCCGCGGCGCAGGCGAGTTTCCGCGAAAACCTTTTCGTCGATTTTCCCCTGCTGCCGCAGCTCGATTTGCGTCTGAAAGGTATCAACCTCCTCCGCGAGCTGCGGAGGGAGTTTCCCTTCCAATCGCTGCTTCCAAAGCGCGTTGCTGGCTTTCATGGTTGCTTCTCCAAATATCCCCGCGGGGCACGCTTGCGCGGCCCAAAAGCGAGTATAGCACAGTGCCGGCACTGCGACAATCGAGCCGTCGCCGTGCCCGCCCCGAAAACCGTGGAAGTCCAAGGTGTTTAAGCTAGAATGCCCGTTGTTATGGCAAACGATCACGGCCGAAGAGTTTACGATTCGATCCTTGGGCTTCTCTCCAGCGAGGAGAATCCGACGCCGTTGGTGCGGCTCAATAAAGTCGTGCCGCTCAAACATGCCCGGGTCTACGCGAAGCTGGAATGGTACAACCCCTTCGGGGCCGTCAAGGACCGGATCGCGGCCAATATGGTCCGCGACGCCGAAGAGCGCGGCCTTCTTCGTCCCGGCAAGAAGCTGGTGGAACCCACCTCGGGCAACACCGGCCTTGGGCTGGCAATGATCGGCAACGCCAAAGGCTATGCCCTGCAAACGCCGCTCTCCGTGGCCATCCCGCTCGAGAAACGGACCGTTTTGAGGTTCTTTGGCAGCAATGTCATTGAACTCGATGACACGCTCTGCCCGGCGCCCGGCGCGCCCGAGGGGGCCATCGCCGCGGCCATGCGTACGGCGGAGACCCAGCCCGACTTCGTGATGCTCAATCAGTATCAAAACGAAGCCAACCTCATGAGCCACTATCGCACCACGGGACCGGAGATTTGGCGGCAGACGCAGGGCCAGCTCACCCACTTCATCGCCGGAATGGGAACGTGCGGCACGATCAGCGGAACGGGAAGGTTCTTGAAAGAGAAAAGCGCGGGGATCCAAGTGATCGGCGTCTACGCCGAAGACGGGCACGACATTCCCGGCGTGCGAAGTCTGCGGCAGCTCGCCCAGACCAAGCTCTATCGACCCGACGAATACGATCAGACCACCGAAGTCACCAGCCGCGAGTCGTACGACATGTGCCTTCGCTTGAACCGCGAAGAGTCCATCATCGCCGGGCCGAGTTCCGGGATGGCGCTGGTGGGCGGACTCCGTTTCGTGCCCGACGAGCCGGGCACGGTAGCGGTGGTTATCTTCCCGGACAATGTGTTCAAATACGCCTCGTCGATCTGCCGCCATTTTCCCGCGCTGTGCCCCGAGCCGGCGGCCAAGGGGGAGGGCAATGGCCGCACGGATCAATTCCTTGCGTCGATGATCGAGAATCTCAAGAACCCCTACGACACGGTTCCCGTCGACGACCTGCGGCGCTTACTGGACGAAAAGGAGAGGCCCCTGGTGGTTGACCTTCGCCCGCCGGAGCTGTTCGGCCAGGCGCACATTCCCGGCTCGGTGAATATTCCGATGGAGGAACTGCCCGAACGGGCCGGCGAATTCCCCAGCGACCGGCAAGCACCGGTAGTGATGGTCTGTGGGATCGGGAAGTTCTCCAAGCATTGGACGCTCTACCTGAAGTCGATGGGCTACCGCAACGTCCGCAGCCTCAAGGGCGGAATCAACGAATGGGTGCGTAAAAACTGTCCAACCAAGTCCGGTTGCCAATGAGCTAGTCGATTCGAGCCGGGCGCACGATAAAGCGCATTCCGCCGGTCTTTTCCTTGGCGTTGGTCAATACTACGATTGCCTCAAGGGACTCCTTGTGACCTCGGAACTAACCATCATCTTCGAACAGGGCCTCTCCGGTGAGTGGGTGGCCACCATCCCGGAAATGCCGGGCGCCTTCTCTCAGGGAAAACCCGGGAGGAGGCACGCAAGAACGTGCTGGATGCGCTAAGCGAACTCATGATGGCCCGGCGCGAGCTCGCACTCCGCGAGCGATCGCCCGAGGCCGACTTCGAGAAATTGCCCCTTGGCGCTACCGTTCAGTAGGCAACGCAATCCCCAGTTCCTTGCACATCTTCAGGACCAGAACGCCATCGATCTCGCGGTGCCGCGGCACGGGCGCAGTCTGCGGTTCAAATAGATCGAATGTCGGCCGCCCCTCGCGAAGAAGTTCGCACCCTTCCGCATGCAGGTGGCGGATCAACTTATCGCGTTTCACGGGTTACCCTTGGCTTAACCTCTCCTTTGGAGTGGGAAGAGGATCACGTCGCGGATGCTGTGGCTGTCGGTCAACAGCATGACCAGGCGGTCAATACCGACGCCCAGGCCGCCGGCGGGGGGCATGCCGTATTCGAGGGCGGTCAGAAAATCTTCGTCCATGACGGCCATGGTTTCGTCGCCTTCACCGGCCACTTTGCGGTTAAGATTGGCCCGCTGGACATCCGGGTCGTTCAGTTCCGTGTAGGCGTTGCCCAGTTCCATCCCGGCCACGAAGGCCTCAAAGCGCAGGGCGACCGTTGGATCCTCCGCGTGCCGCCGAGTCAGCGGACAAATGGCCGCGGGGTAGCCGTAGACGAACGTCGGCTGTATCAGGTGGTACTCCACCGTTTGTTCGAAGACCTCGTTGATCACCACGGCGTCGTCTTTGCCGGCATGTTCGATTCCCATGGAGGCGGCCTTGTGCCGGACGGCCGCAATGTCGCTCATTCGCACACCCGCGTACTCCTCCAGGAGTTCCGCGTATCGCACACGTCGCCAAGGCGGAGTGAAGTCCAGGACGTGGTTGTGAAAAACACCCGTCGAGCGTCCGGCGGCAATTCCCGCAGCCGCACGACGATAGGCATCCACATGCTGGGCGGCAGCGTACGCTTCCGCGGCGCCTGAGTCCTTTTCCTTCATGCGATGTAGCTCCGCCTCCATCGCCGCCAATCTGCGGGGTAGGGCTTGCTGTGTGGAGGCGTGAAACGCGGCTGACACCATCTGCTCCGTTCGCTCCATCATGACGTCGTAGTCAGCGTAGGCCTCGTACAGCTCGATCATGCTGAACTCGGGATTGTGCTTGGTGCTGATGCCCTCGTTGCGAAAGTTGCGGCTGAACTCAAAAACGCGCTCCAAACCGCCCACGAGCAGCCTCTTTAGGTACAGTTCCGGGCTGATTCGTAGAAAGAGCGTCATATCCAAAGTATTGTGATGGGTGGTAAAGGGCCGCGCGGCCGCCCCGCCGTAGATGGGCTGCAGGGCGGGCGTTTCCACTTCCAGATAGTTGTGGCCGATCAGGCATTCTCGGATGGCCTGAATCATCGCACTGCGCTGCCGGAAAACCTCGCGCACCTCGGGGTTGGCGAACAAATCCACGTAGCGCCGGCGGTAGCGAAGGTCCACGTCGGTGAGGCCGTGCCACTTTTCCGGCGGTGGGTGCAGGGCTTTGGCCAGGACGGTGAGCTTGTCGGTCCAAAGAGTCAGCTCGCCGGTCTTGGTTTTGCCGAGGATGCCTTCGGCGCCGATGATGTCGCCCAAGTCGAGCAGCTTGAAGACGTTCCACTGGTCGCCCAATTCCGCCTTGCTGAGGCCTAATTGAAGCGTGCCGGTTTCGTCGCGGATGGTCAGAAACGCCAGCTTGCCCATGTCGCGGTGCAGGACGATCCGCCCGGCCACTCGGGCGCGGATATCGGCCCGCTGGCCGGGTTGAATCTGAAGCGGTTCCGCCCGCTCGCGGACGCAGTGCGTGGAGGCTGCTCCAGCGTACCGCCCGCCGTAGGGATCGATGCCCATTTCGCGCAAGGCTTCGCGCTTACGCTCCCGCTGTGCTCTTAGGTGATCATCCGCCGACCTACTGTTCAATCACTATTCCTTGTTTCCGTATGAACAAAGCGCCGCGATGGTATCAGGCTGTTGGGGCGACGGCAAAAACGACTCGAATCGTTCAGACCGCACGGTCCGATGCGCCGGTGCAGTGATCGTTTCGACACGCGTTTGCGGGGAAGTTATGCTTTCCTGCGATGAACGGCGGAGAGTTTCGGCGAAGCGCCTGGCGGTGGCTGGGAGCAGCGTTGTGGCTTTGGGCCTTTTTCATGGCCGGGTCGGCGGTTTACACGGTTCAGGCCCGGGCTTCGCGCACGGCCTGGGAGTTCGAGCTTGTACTACCCCAAGGCGGACATCTTAAAAAAGGGGACCCGGTATACCTGGCCACGCCGCATGGATATCGCCACGCAGGCGAAGTAGTCACGGCCTCGAAGTCCGCGGACGGCGGGCGAATCGCCATTCAACCCGCCATCGCGGAGAAACTGAACGCATCGGTTCGAGCATTGTACTGGGTCACGCCGTTGTCGGCCGAAGGAGCCGTGAAGGCGCTGCTGCCCCGCGCAGTACGCAGCAAAATCGCGTGCCAGATCGACTCTGATTGGGAAACCAAGGAAGACGCCTTGGCCGAAGTCTGGCGGCCGCTGGTCACCACCGTGGCGCTCGATTATCTGGATATCTTGGGGGACGAGATCATCGTCGCCTGGCAACGGCATGAGTCCGAGCTTCAGGCCATCGGCGATCGGCACGCGCGGGTCTTCATGACCAAGTGGCCCGCGATTCAAGAACGACTCAACCCCATCTTGCAGCAGCATTTGATCCCTTTGCTCGGCGAGCTCATCGCCAATGCCGTCGCCGAGGCACCAAAAGTGGAGATGGCCTTGCTGGTTGCGCGGGGCAAGCACTCCGAGGCTTACGAGGTCATGCTCAACTGGCTGGCCGGCTATCTTGCGACCCTGCCGGACGCTGATCGTGACCGGCTGGGCAACGCGGTTCGCGAAACGTGGCAAGCGGCAAAGTACGACCAGGCGCTCTCGGCATTGATTCGCTCGATCGGCCAGGATTTGGCCGAGGATGACGAGTTGCGGGCGACGTTGGCGCAAGTCTATCGCGAGGCCGTGGCGGAGAATCCGAGAACGGCTGAATTCGTTCGTAGGCGGATTCTTGAATCCGAGCCGATCCGCGAGCAAATGTATGTGTTTCTCGAGTTGTTCGCTCCTGCGGCTCAAACCGTGCTTGAGGTCTCCTTCTTCGACGACCGGGGCCGGACGCGGCCGGAGGTGGTCCAATTGGTGCGTTCCGTCTCGCTGGGCCGTCGGATTGCTTGGATCACATTGGAGAACCGCGGGCCCGATGCTCCAGCCATCAACCCGGGCGCGAAACTCCATGCCGAGTTAGGAGATGTTCACCGATGACCGAGTCGGTCATGGAGGGCCACGCCCTGGCCATCGAGGATCTGACGGTCACGCTCCCTGACGGCCGGCAACTGTTTCGCAAAGCGAACTTGGCCGTCGAGCCGGGTGAGTTCGTTCTGCTGGTTGGGGTGAGTGGCTCCGGCAAATCGACTTTGCTTAAGCTCACTGCCGGCTTGGACGATCCCGACGTCGCAGGCCCGCGTGCCGACGGGCAGATTCGCGTTCTTGGAATAGAACCGCGTCAGCTTGCGCCGGGCCAGGTGGGACTGGTGTTTCAATCCCTGGCCCTGTTCGACGAGCTTTCACCGGTTCAAAACGTACAGTTCGCCGTTGACCACCGACAAAGCGGCGGACGGCGTGACGCCCATGCGACGATGACGCTGCTTCAACGCCTTCGAGTGCCGATCCGTGCTCGGCTATCGCAATTAAGCGGGGGCGAACGCCAACGCGTGGCCGTGGCGCGAACGCTGGCCCTTGACCCGCCGATCTTGCTGTTTGATGAGCCGACAACCGGGCTGGATCCGGAGCGGGCACGAGCCGTGGCGGAGTTGATTGCCGAAACCCATGGCCAGTTCGGAAAAACCGTCGTGGTTGTCACGCACCATTACGAGCCATTCCTGCGCTACCGGCCTCGGCTCGTTCTAGTCAACACGCAGAACGGGCTGTTGCAGGATATCGACGAGCAACAACTTCGCGGTCATTTTGACCACCCGCCTCGAGAGATCGCCGCCCAAGGAGCTTACGAACGTCGCGGCCCGGCCTGGACAGGTCATTTGCTTCACTGGCTCGAAGGGCCTGGACGGGCGATGTGGACATTGGCCGGCGCAGTGGGATCGGCGCTGGGCGGCTGGCAGCGGCCTCAATGGAAGCTCCGGTATTTGTGGCACTATCTGCGGATGGTGGCGCTGGGAACCACGGCCCTTTACGTGGCCATTGCCGGAATCATGCTGGGCTTTGTGTTCATCACGTTTAGCTTTGCAAATCTGCCCTATGAGCACATCACGGTTCCGTTGCTGACGGAGGAGTTTCTAGCGGGCACGGGCTACAGCATGTACCGCGTGGTGGTCCCGCTGCTGATCGCCGTGCTGATTGCCGGCAAATGTGGGGCTTCGGCCGCGGCGGATTTGGGCGCTCGCCGCCTGACCCAACAGTTTGAGGCCATGCGCAACCTCGGGGCGCAGCCGACCCGATACCTGTACGGCACGTTGGTTATCGCTCTGGCCGTGGCGGCGCCGCTGCTGACGTTTATCGGCTTCGCGGCCAGTTGCTACGCGGCCCTGGTGGCGTTCTTGATGGCCTCGCCGGAGGCGACCGTAGCCGTGTTCCGGCGGAATTTTTTCGCCACGCTGCTGCCGGCCGGTCAGCGTTTTTTTTCGGGCACCGACTGGGTGCTGTTGAAATCGGCCACGACGGGCATTTTGATCGCGGCCCTGGCTTACGAGATCGGCTCACGTCCGAAGCTTTCGTCCGTGGAGGTCAGCCGGGACGTGGGGCTGACGATTTTTTGGGCCTCACTGGCTGTCTTGATGCTTCACGCTCTGTACTCCTTCGTTGAGTTTTAGGAACCGGAGAGGCGAGGTTGAGTGTCACTGTATGGCACTATTGAAGAGCCAAGCGGGAAATTTCAAAGGTTCGAGAACGCAGCCCCGTCCGATCTTTTCCTCCGCGTGCCGCGCCTCTGTGCGGTTCCGTTTTTGATGGGACTTAAGCCGCCGCGGCTTTCCGGTCCCGCCGATAAGTGCCGCGCCGTCGGTCGGTCAACTTCCGCCCTGGACTATGACGATAGGCCTTTCGTGCCCCCTTGGACAAAGGACTTATACAGATACAACGGGCGCGCTGCGCTGGACCCAGGCCCAATGCTTCGCGTCGCGATGCGAGGCCCGGGCGGGCATGGGTTGCGTCACCAGTCAACAGAAGGGGCGAGGGCGGCCGTTCCTGCGTTGCGGGAAGAGCCGGGCAGCGCCGCCTCGCTGGAATTCACAAAGAACGAGCTTTCCGCTGCCCGCGACGAATTACTCCTGGAGTCCGCCTATGCCCTGGTCGCGGCCGTGGAGGCCAAAGACCCTTACACCCGCAATCACTCGTTCAACGTGGCGGGTCTGGCGATAGCCCTCGCCCGGCGGATGAACCTGCCGCCGCGCCTGCTGGCTACGATTCGTATCGCGGCCATGCTGCACGACATCGGTAAAATCGGAGTGCCGGACGTCATTCTGCACAAGCCCGGCCCGCTGACGGATGACGAGTTCGACGTGGTCAAGACGCACCCCTGCGTCGCGGCCCGCATCTTGCGTCCCGTCCGGCTATTGGCCGATGTAAGGCGAGTCATTCTCCATCACCACGAGCGAATCGACGGGACCGGATACCCCGCGGGACTTCGCGGCGAGCAGATTCCGATCGGGGCCCGGATTCTCAGCGTGGCCGACGCCGTGGACGCGATGCTGTCGCCGCGCAGTTATAAGTCTCCCTATCCGCTCCATCGCGTGCGCGAAGAACTCACCGCCGGCGCCGGCCACCAATTCGACCGCACGGTTATCAAAGTGGCGCTAGAATGGCTGGACGAGCAAGGCGCATTCCTGAATAAGAGACACGGAGCGAACCGTCGAAGTGAATTGCTCAATGCCAGGCGGCGTTGAGTAGGACGAGCGTAGCGTTGTGCGCGGCGTGGCAGCCGGCGGCGGGTCCGTAGCCGCGGAACCAGAAGATGGTCGCCAGATACACGCCGGCGAAAACCCGAAAGAGAAAAGACGTTAACCGAAAGCGTTCCGTTCCGAAGGGGACGTAGTGATGCGCCGAAAACGCCGCCGCGGATAACCCGATTGCGACAATGGCCACCAAGGTGGGGTCGAACTTGAAGACGTCGACCCCGATGATGACCACGACCGAAATGAGCACGAGGCGAAACACCAGCTCCTCGTAAATCCCGGCGCCGATGGTAAGGGCGAGTCTCTCCAACAAGTGGCCGCTCCCAAGGTTGGCCCCGGCCAGCGGAATCATCCAATTCATCACCAGCAGGGGAAGTGCCAAGGCCGCGGCCTCCACGTACATGACGCCCACCTCCCGCCAGTGCACCTTCCATTGCTCGCCCGAAACGACGTGCGTGGCGAGCAGAATCATGACCACGGCCAGGCCGGGCGCCCAAATGCTGACCCGCCCGAACAGCTCAAGAAACCGGCGCATGAGGTCGTAGGCGATCAAGGCTTCCGGCCGCCCGACGGAAAACAATTCGTAAAACGCCAGCAATGGCAGAAGAAACACCAACGCATCCAGGGGGCGTGCCAGCACGCCGCGGCCGGCAAGCCGACCCTTCTTGGTTTGCGTCGTGGTCATGTGCTTGAGTATCGTGGCGAGTTATGGTCACTCCGCAAGTGCGCCTGGGCGAGCCGCGATCTCCAGATCGCGCGGAAGTTAATGGGCGAAAAACTCCGCGCGGGCGAAGGGCAAAGCGCGGTCAGTCAAAGACGAAACGCGATCAGGGCCGTTTACTGCAGAATATCTACGAGCAGCTCTTCGCCGCCTACGGCCCGCAGCATTGGTGGCCGGCCGAGACGCCTACGGAGGTCGTCGTCGGCGCTATTCTGACCCAAAACACCGCCTGGACCAACGTCGAGCGGGCCATGGATCGTCTTCGGGAAGCGGGCTGCTTGGATTGGGCGGCGTTGCGGGAGCTGCCCGAAGCCGATCTGGCGGAGCTGATCCGCCCGTCGGGGACGTTTCGAGTCAAGGCCGCCCGGCTGAAAGCGCTGGTGGAAGTGCTTTGGTCGCACCACGGCGGTTCATTGGCGTCGCTTTTGTCGGGGAGCCTGGAAGAGGCCCGCGCCCGGCTCCTTGGCATACACGGCATCGGTCCGGAGACCGCGGATTCCATCCTGCTGTACGCCGGTGGACGTCCCTCGTTCGTCGTGGATACCTATACGCGGCGCCTTCTCCGGCGGCACCTTCTCATGGAAAGTCACCGGGACTCTGAAGCAGTCCGGCAGTTTTTTCATCGGGCATTGCCCCCGGATGCCCAGATGTTTAACGAGTATCATGCGTTAATCGTGGCCGTGGCCAAGCGGCATTGCCGGGCGCGAGCCCGGTGCGAGGGATGTCCGCTCGTCGGACTGGAGCACGACGCCGACCGCTGAAAGACTCGTCTGCACGATGGGATTGTTCGTCGATATCTTGAGAAGGAGCCGGCATGGGCGGCGGTTCATCTACAAGGTCGGCGTAGGAAGAGCGACGGACCTCGTTGGCCGCATTGAACCCTACCTGAAACCCGGCGACCAAGTTCTGGATATCGGGTGCGGGAACTGCAATATCTCCGAAGTTCTGCAATCGCGCGGCACGGCCGTGGTTCCCGTCGACGTCCAGAACGGGAGCTTCGTCGAGACCATCACGCCGATGATCTATGACGGCCGGACGCTTCCCTTTCGCGATGACCAATTCGACGTTGGGCTTCTTATTACGGTCCTGCACCACACGCCCGACCCGGAAAAAATCGTCCGGGAAGCGATGCGCGTTTGCCGCCGGCTCATTGTCGTCGAAGACGTGTACAAGAACACGCCGCACAAATACTTCACCTATGCAATGGACAGCCTGGTGAACCTTGAGTTCCTCGGACATCCCCACGCCAATAAGGACGACGCGGGATGGCGAAGTCTGTTTTCGCGGCTAGGTCTTCGAGTACTGGATGCGGCCTATCAACGGTCCTTCCTCGTGTTCAGCCACGCGACGTATCATCTAGACCGGGTGAACGATCGGACGTAAGTGCCGGTGGGCACGCCACCCATGGCACCGGTGTTTGACATGGATAGGAGTGCCCGGTCTACTCTCTCGACGCATGAACGTAGTCTATCTTCTGGTTCCCGCCGTTCTCCTGTATGCCTTGGCGCATCGGTTTTATGCTCCGTTCTTGGGGCGGGTGTTCGGCGAAGATGAGGCCCGCCTGACACCGGCCGTCGCCAGGCAGGACGGCGTGGACTATGTTCCCACGCGGCCGCACGTGCTGTTTGCCCACCACTTTTCGGCCATTGCCGCCGCCGGCCCGATCGTCGGGCCGACCATGGCGGTGCTTTACGGTTACGTGCCCGCCATTCTGTGGATCGTGATCGGCGCCGTCTTCATCGGCGCGGTACACGATTTCGCTTGCCTGTTTGTTTCCATCCGCGAGGGAGGCCGATCCATCGCCGAGATCGCTCGCAAAACGATGGGCAACACGGCCTTTGTGCTTTTCGCATTGTTTATCGTGTTCAATTTGGTCGTGGTCAATGCGGTATTCATCAACCTGACGGCCGTCTCGTTGACCTCGCTGCGGACTCCGGCGGACCTCGGCCTTCCGGACGATCAGACCATTTTCCGCACCATTGTCGATCCAGCCGATGGGCAGAAGAAAGCGGTGGTGGGTGGGATCGCTTCGGCTTCAGCGATCGCGCTGACGGTCGTAGCGCCGATTCTGGGATTTCTGGTGGTGAAGCGCGGCATGCGCGAGCTGTTTGCCTACCCGATCGCAACGACTCTGTGCATTGGCTCGGTGCTGTTTGGCTTCGCCTATCCCGTGGCCGTGCCGGGCTTGGACTTAGGTCTTGTGACGCTCGATTCGACCCAGGCGTGGATCGTGCTGATCGCCCTGTATGTATGGTTGGCCGCGGCCGTGCCCGTCTGGCTGATTCTGCAGCCCCGCGAGTTTGTGTCGGTGCAGTTCTTGTATTTGGGGATTCTCCTGCTGTTGGTGGCGTTGGTCAGCGCCGGCTTGAAGGGGCACCTGTTGCAAGCTCCGCCGGCGGAAATCGAGGTCGGCGAACACAACCTGGGAAGCCTTTGGCCGACGCTCTTTGTCACCATCGCCTGCGGAGCCGTTTCGGGGTTCCATGGCCTGGTCGGGTCGGGAACGACCGCCAAGCAGATCGTTCGTGAGTCTCATGCCAAGCACATCGGGTACCTGGCGATGCTCGGGGAATCGGCCCTGGCCCTCTGCGTTACGCTTGCGATCGCCGGCGGTGTCTCCTACGGCCAGTACACGTCATTGATGGTGAAGCCGGAAGGGGCGGTGAACTGGAAGGCCAATCCGGTGTTGGCGTTTTCGGTGGGCGTGGCCGGAATCTGTGAGCGTGGGCTGGGAATCCCTCCATGGCTGGGCGTCGTGTTCGGCCTGCTGATGGTCGAGGGTTTCGTGTTGGACACGCTCGATGTTTCCATTCGGCTCAACCGTTATTTGCTGGAGGAGATTCGAGCGACGGTCTTCAAGGCCCGGATCACTTTCCGGGGCAGCTATTGGATCGATTCGGGCATTTCGGTGTTTCTGATGCTCGCCTTGGCCTACCGCAACACGGCCCACGAATTATGGCCGATCTTCGGAACGGGAAATCAACTGTTGGCCGCTCTTTCGCTGCTGACCGTGTCGATCTGGCTGTTCAAGCGCCGCCGGCCCGTCGTTTTTGTGCTGCTCCCCGCGATGGTGGTCGGCGCCACTACGTTTGGGTCGTTGATTTATCTCTTGCTTTGGAAGTACTGGCCCGCGAATCCAGTCACCGGCGAACGCAACTACCTTCTGGCCGCCACAGACGTCGTGTTCATCACTTTGGCCGTGGGGGTCTGCATCCTGGCCTTCCGAAGCCTGAAACGTCGGCGCGGGCTTTCTGCCTGCTAGCCCGGTAAGGGAAGCGTCACTCTTTTAGCGAGAGCAGGCGCGGCATTGCTGCCTCAAGGGCTGCGATCCGGGCTTCGAGTTTCTCATTGGCCGCTTCGACTTCGGCCAGCCCGCATTCTTCGTTGAGGATGGCGTCTCGAAGCCCTTGGATGGCGGCCAAGTCGACTCCGTCTGCGTCGATCGTGCCGATGGCCTTGTCCGAATCCCCCAACCCGAAGGCCGCGAAGAAATCTTGGGCCATGGGGCCGAGGCGCGCCGAACGTCCGGCTCTTCGGCCTTGAAGTTCCAGCGCGCGATCGGCAAGCCCCTGACACGCTGCAGCAGGTCATCATGATTCACGGACTCGAAGTTTTCCTTTCATACATTTTCCTGCTCCTCGTACTTGATCCGTCGAGCTCTTACATGAGGCGATCAATCCCAACCAACCGGAACCATTGGAGCCTGAAAGGCGTCCGCGTATCTTGTCATAAAACAACCGCTTCCTTGCGGGCGCGGCTCGGAAACCGGCGGTTCGCTAGGGGCACGGGGCCGGGCAGCCGAAGATGCCCGCGTAGCCGTCCACGATCGCCAGACGTCACCGACGTCGATATTGCCATCGCCGCCGCACGGGGCAATGTCGGGCCTGCGGGCAGTCGGCCGCGTTGCGGAAACCGTCCAAGTACCGCGTTGCACCGGCAGCAAGCTCGATGAACGGCTGCGGGGGCAAGTAGTCGGCAACGACGATGGTGCGACAGTGCGCTGGAAAAATGGATTGGCTGCCGATCCTTCTCCGAGGATCGGAACGCCTGCGGAGCTTGGCCCTGGAGTGCCGTCGCCATCGGGGTCATTGGTCACCTGCACGGCGGTTAAGTTTCCGCTTCCTCGAGCGGTCAAGCTTTTTTACAGTTTTTTTGAGGATTCCATCTTTCGGACGATTACGGTGCAGTGACGCTTTAGGCCTCTGACGAAACCCATTTTGATGAACTCGAATGAAATGCGAAACGGTCGCGACCGACTGCCCTTTACGCGCAGCCGTCAAGGCTGAGGGAGCGGACAAACTGGTACCCGGCCGTGCCGGGCGCCACGCTCATGCAACGCGTGAGCATAGGTCAGGAGGCGTTGAAACCCCTCCAAGCTCGGCGGTGTTACCTGCCTTTGCGCTGGACATAGGAGACGAGCTTATAGGCCAGCCGGGCGGCGAGGAACTCCGTCACCGCCTGGCCGGGGATGGGTATGACTTCGACGATGTCAGCTCCGACGATCGTCTTTTCGGCGGCCACGAGGCGAAGCAACGCGGTGACATCATACCAATGCAGCCCGCCTGGTTCGGGGGTTCCCGTGCCGGGGGCATGGCCGGGATCGAAGCCGTCGATGTCGATGGTCACGTACACCGTGTCGCCCAGTGCCGCCAGCGTGCGGTCCATCCAGTTATTATCCATGTGGCACTCGCGGGCGGTCAGCAGACGAATCTTCGATCGCTTGAGGAAACGGTGTTCCTCCAGGGAGATGTTGCGAATGCCGACCGGAACAATGGAAGCGCCCAGGTCGAGAATGCGCCGCATCACGCAAGCGTGAGAGTAGGGTGTACCTTCGTAGGAATCGCGGAGGTCGCAATGGGCGTCGATTTGCAAGACGGAGAGTTTCTTGTGCCGGTTCAGGACCGCGCGGACTAGAGCCGAGCTGATGCTGTGCTCCCCACCCAAGGCCAAAAGAAACTTGCCGTCGCGAATGATCCCGCGTGCGATCTTGAAAAGGTCTTCGTGCATGGCCGCCGGGCCGGCCATGTTGGGCATTACGGGATCGAGCGTGGCAATCCCCGCCTGGTAATACTCCGCCTCCAACTCTTCATCGAAAAGCTCTACCTGTTTGGAGGCCTCGATGATGGCAGCGGGCCCGTCGCGGGTTCCCGTCCGAAAGCTAGTCGTCGAATCATACGGCACGGGCAGGACAACGAACCGAGCTGCATCGTAATCGGAGTACGGTGCGGGCAATCCTAGGAAATTGAGAGGTATCGTGTTCATGGTTCCTCACCGCTTCGAAGGTCCGAGCCTGAGTTCTTACCGCGCACCCAAGTGGCGATGATTGACTTGAAATGGAGCCTCATGCCAACATAGCATTTCGTGCGTTCCTTTGTTACCGATGCAGGCCTGAGCAACGGAGCGTCAGGCTCTTAGAGCGAGGAATAGTCTCCCGCTTTCGATCAGGAAATGCAAAAACTTAGCAACTTCATCGACGGCCAGTCGGTTCCACCGGTTTCCGGAGAGTACCTACCAAACTTCGACCCGGCTACGGGTAGGGAATACTCCCTCCTCCCCGACAGCGATGAGCGCGACGTCCAGCAAGCCGTGGCCGCGGCGGAGAGAGCATTTCCGCAATGGTCACGGACGCCGGCGTCGGAGCGGTCGCGCATCTTGCTGAAGCTGGCCGATGCGATCGAGGCGAACCTCGACCGGCTCGCCCTGGCCGAGTGCGTCGATACCGGCAAGCCGCTGACATTGGCGCGAACCGTTGACATTCCCCGGGCGGCGGCGAACTTTCGTTTCTTCGGCACTGCCATCTTGCACGCCCGCTCGGAGTTTCACGCCACCGACTCCGTGGCCATCAACTACACGCTCCGCCAGCCGCGCGGGGTGGCCGGACTGATCTCGCCTTGGAATCTGCCGCTGTATCTTTTCACGTGGAAGGTGGCCCCGGCCGTCGCCGTGGGCAATACCGCCGTCGGCAAGCCCTCGGAGCTGACACCGATGACGGCCTACCTGCTGGGTGAGCTTTGCCGGCAGGCCGGCTTGCCGCCCGGCGTGCTGAACATCGTTCACGGGCGCGGCCCCAAGGCCGGAGCGGCCATCGTGAAGCACCCGGCGGTGACGACGATTTCATTCACCGGCGGGACCGCCACGGGCGCCGCCATCGCTCAAATGGCTGCCCCGATGTTCAAGAAGGCCTCGCTGGAACTTGGTGGCAAGAACCCCACGGTGGTCTTTGCCGACGTGGACTTGGAAAAGACCGTTGGCGAAACGCTGCGCGCGGCCTTTTCCAATCAGGGTCAGATTTGCCTTTGCGGCTCGCGCGTTTTCGTGGAGGAGCGATTGGTAAAGCGCTTCACGGAATCGTTCATCGAGGCGGCCGGAAAACTCAAGGTCGGCGATCCCTTGGAGACAGGCACGGATCAAGGCGCGTTGGTTTCGTCGGCCCATCGCGACAAGGTGCTGTACTACATCGAGCTTGCGAGTCAAGAGGGGGGCACGATCCGCTGCGGCGGCGGGCCGGCGGCGCCCGTCAACGATCGCTGCAAGGAGGGTTACTTCGTGCAGCCGACGGTGATTACCGATCTGCCGGCGGACTGCCGAGTGAATCAGGAAGAGATCTTCGGACCCGTGGTAACCATCTTGCCGTTCCGTGACGAGGACGAACTGGTTGGTTATGCCAATAGCACGCCCTATGGCCTGTCGGCCTCCGTTTGGACCAAGGATGTGTCCAGGGCACATCGCCTCGCGGAGCGCATCCAATGCGGTACGGTGTGGGTGAACTGCTGGCTGTTGCGCGATCTCCGCGTGCCCTTCGGTGGCATGAAGCAAAGCGGCGTCGGCCGCGAAGGCGGCGAAGAGGCCCTGCGCTTTTTCACCGAGCCCAAAAACGTCTGCCTCCGCGTGCCGAGCCAGGCGGTCTAAGAAGGAACCTGCGGACGACTGTTTAGAAAAGAAGGGAATGTCCTATCATAGAAGCTCATTACGGACCAATCGCTGAGTCGCCAGTGGATTGGGGGTCCCAGGCGCGGCGATAGCACTTTTCAGCTTCGTCCGTCTTTCCTTGACGTTTCAAAACGCCGGCCAACTTTAGCCATGTGCCCGCGTCGTCGGGTTTGATTTCCAAGGCCGTGACAAGGTGCCGTTCGGCCGTGGCCAAGTCAGCTAATTCGATGGACGTCGTGGCCAAGGCGAGATGGGCCGTACGATTGCCGGGGAGGATTTCAACGGCTCTGATCGCGTGCTGCCGAGCCGATTGGAACTCACCGTGGTTATTCAAGAATACGGCCAAGTTGGCGTGGGCCAGCCCGGTTTTTGGAGCCAAGCTCAGCACGTGGGTCCAGAGTGTTCGCGTGTTTTTCCAGACGGCGACTTGGGCGCGAGTCCGCGCCCCTAAAACTATCAAGACAGCACCGACCACCGCCACCAACGCCAAGCGCGGTGACCACCCTCTCTCTCTTCGAGGCAGAGGATCAGAGATGAGGCTCAAGAGCCGCGCGATCTCGGCACCGAGCAAGATGGTCCAGGCCAGACTGGGCAGGTACGTGTACCGATCAGCGACGAGTTGGGGACCGCTTTGGGCTAATCCCAGCGTCGGTGAAAGAAGCACTACGTAGGCCAACCATGCAATCCAAACAGCGGGGACGCGCCGCCGGATGGCAAAGAGAGCTCCCGTTACGGCTACTACCGTCAGGGCCGCGAGAATGTACTGGACGTCCAGCGCCGTGGCATCGGTCGGTTGCTCGTAGAGAGGCAGCAACCGTACGGGCCAGACCGATTTCACCAGATAAAACACGATGCCAAAAAATGCCTGGGCTACGCGAAGCGAGAGAGGGTGTGCTTCCCAAGTCCATAATGCCCCGGCGCTTCGCTGCGCCCAAAGGGCCGTCAATGAACTGAGAGCCGCCGCGACCAGAAAGCCCGCCTTCTCCCAGATACATTGTGGCCACGTGATTTTCCGTTCCGGAAGAGCGAGGGCTCCGACCCGCCGCAAAGGGAAAACATCGAGCAAAATGAGCACGATCGGCCAGGTCATACCCACGGCTTTGGAAAGCAGCGCGGCAACGTAGAACATGGTTGCGGCGCAGAGCAGAGCCCTACGCCGTGAAGCTTGATGGAGCGCGAGCGCCCTGCCCTTACCCCCACCCTCTCGCGGGAACGCCGAGGCGGTGACAGCGGCCCGGTGTAGTGCATGGTCAACTCTGATTATGCGGGCGTCGGGAACTCCCTTTTCCGAGCCGCGACCGTGAGGGAGCGGTTGCCCTCGGCCGGCGTATTGGGCCTGCCGGTGCTCCAGACATAGGGCCTTCAGATAAAGGAGCGTCGCGGCCATCAACCAGGCGGCGCTGAGAACGTCGCGCCGGGCCGTCACCCAGGCCACCGATTCCACGCGCAGCGGATGCAGGCCGAATAACAGCGCGGCCGCAAACGCTCCGACGGTGACGGCCGATTCCGGCAGAGAAGAGGCGGTCCGGATCAGGTGACGAGCCACGGCGAACACCCCCACGCAAGTGAGCACATGAAGTACGAGATTGACCAGGTGGGCGCTGAAGGTGGTCAGGCCGCAGACGCGGTATTCCAGAGCAAACGAAAGCCACGTCAGCGGCTGATAGTGCCCTCCGAGGGCGGTCGTGAACATCCACCCGAGGTGTGAGGCAGAAAGTCCGCGGTAGGCCTCATTGTCCACCAGCAGAGGGCAATCATCCCAATCAACGAAATCGTTCTGCAAGGCCCCGACAAAAGCGGCGCAGGCGGCCAAACCGATGCACAGCACGGCCGACAGCGTCCATCGGTTCATGGATGCTCTGGGGACCGCCCACCGAGTGGGGTTGATTGATCCTGAAACGGGGATGCTAACGGACGCGTTGGTTCCGTCCCGATGCGTTCAAGAATAAGCTGACAAATCCTCGTTTCCAGAGGCCGAACGATGAGCGGAATCGGACCGTGGTTCATCAATTCCAGAGTAATCTGACCGCGAAACGTACTGTGGATTGTTGGAGCAGTCATGTGAACCACGAGCCCGAGTCGCGCAAAACGACTGCGGCCCTCGACACGCGCGGCGAGCTTGCCGTGAAGGGGTGGTTCGACCCGTTCGAGTGTGTGAATGACAAGAAGTCCTTCACGCAGGGCTGCGCGGATTTCGTTGTCGGTAAGAATCAATGGTCGAGGCTCAGGTTCAGCCGGCCATGACTTCCTCGGGAACCGTGACATATGCGCTGTCACTGCCCCCTGAGGCAGGAACGATCACCTTCACGCCGCCATCATGGCGCTCGACGTACCAAACCTCAAACTCGCCACGGGCACCAGCGTTTTCAGTCATGGGTTCGCTTAGGATCACACCATGCGTGTCGGCCACAAATTCCACATTCTGCGTCCCCTCGGGCAGTATTGCCGGAAAAGAGACTATGTACTCGCTACTGAACAGTCCGGGACGTCCTTTGCATCGAACCCGTCGTAATTCCATCGCTCGCTCCTAAACCTAACTATTTCCAAACAGATTATAGCAACCCCCCGTCGGCTGCGGCAAGTCTTGTTTCGGGCCAAGGGCGAGGCGCGGGGCCTGAAGCCGTGACTACGGCGAGATATTCTGTTTCACGAAGTACTTCGGCGTCAGGGGTTCGCCGGTGGCGAACTTGGTTAGATCGTTCCACGGGTACAGATTGCCCGGGCCGAAGATTCTCTCGCGCATGTAATTGCCGACTTCTTTACTGCCGTAAAACGAAGTTTTGCGCGGGTCGTCGACTTTCAGCAAGGTTGCGGCGATGTACGCGTGCACCTGACAGGCAAACAACTCGCCCATCAAGTAACTGTGGTAATAGACCGGGGCGGTCACGATGTGAATCTTGGCGGCATAGTCGGGCCGGCTGACGGATTCCGGCGGATTGAGCAGTTGATACTTCCTTTTCAAATCCCACCAGAGCTTGCCCAGGTCTTGGTCGGCGTTGCTGTACATCCCCTGCTCGAAGCGGGTCATCACCTGCGACCAGCGGGCGAAAATCAACTTCTCCGCCCGCAAGCTGCGGCGGGCGGCCTGGGTGAGCGGGGCGGACTTATCCTTGGGCACCTCCAGGCCGCGCTGCAGCCAATCCTCGTTTTTCACGATGGCCCCGACCATCATAGCGTACCCTTCCGTGGTCAGGCTGTGCGAAGGCTCGTGCAGCAGGAAGGGAACGTCTTTGCCAATGTACTTGTCGTACACCGCGTGGCCGAGCTCGTGAAACAACGTGTCCGCCCAGTACACGTTTTTCTCGAGATTGCACAGAACGCGCACGTCGTCGGCGCGGTTGAGGTTGGCGGAGAAGGCGTGCGGGCTCTTGCCCTCCTTTTCGTACAGGTCGCTGCGGGCGAGGATGTCATCCACGTTCATCCCCAGGCCCTCATAGTATTTCTTGGCCAGGGCGACCAAGTCCTTGTCCTTGTACAGGTCATCGAGATTGACCGCTTCCAGCTCGGGGGCTTCCTGGAAAAACAGATCGCCGAAGTGCCAGGGGCGAAGGTCCTCGATCTTGATGCCGAACTTGGCCGCCCGGGCCGAGTCGATCTCTTTCTTGAGCACCGTAAACGGCTCGCGGGTCAGGTTGTCCAGTTCGTCGAAAAGATGGAGAAGCTCTTTTTCGTCGATTTCCTGCAACGTCAGGCGCATTTGAAAAAAGTTGGTGAACCCTAGTTTGCGGGCGTTCTGGTTGCGCAAGGCGACCAGCTCCTTGAGCTTAGGGGCCACGTTGGTGCCGACTTCCATGTAGGCCTTCCAAGCCTGCTCCGCCTCCTTAGAGTCCTTGGTCTCGCTGAGAATCTTGCGGATGTCGTTTTCACTCAGCGTTTTGTCACCGACCTGGCCGCGATGCTTATTGAAAGTCTCCTCGACCTCACTTTCCAGGGCCACGATCTTCTTGAGCAGGTCCGGATCGGCTTGGCCGGGCAGGAACGAGCGGTACATCACGTCGAGCTCGCGGGCGAGCTTTGGGTCTCTGATCTGCCCCCCGTCCTTGAGAGTCTTGATCTTGGCAAACATAGCCTTGTCGGCGTGCAGGTCCACGATGGCCTTTTCGGCTTCGGTGCGCCGCTCGAAGGCCTTCTTGTCGCCGGTGGTATTCGCCTCCCACCAGGCCAGCGAGGACTTCTCGAACAACGGTCGAAACTTGCTGACGTATTCATCGCGAAGAGCGGAGAATTGCGCTCCGGGCGTCAAGGCCGCCGGCGAAGTCGGTTTCTCAGATTGGGCTCGGACCGGAAAGACAGAAGCGAACGTCAGCATCACGGCAATTCCCCTAATGAAACCAGAAATCTTCATTCCTCTTTTTCCTTTTGTATTGTATTCCTCACTCACTTCAATGTGGCCGAGTTCTCTTCCGGCGATCTCCGTGCTCCGACGACCAGCAGAATGACCATCAGGAGGCCGAAAGGTACAATGGTGGCCCAGCCGCTTTGGATCCACCGTGCGAGTTTTTCGGAGAGCCGGTCCGGGCTGACCGCCCAGTTCACGTTCAACCAAACCAGCACGGCGACGACAATTCCGCCAATGCTCCCGCCGGCAATATAGCCGGCCGAAAGCAGGACGCCAGGACTCATATCCGATTCCGCTTCACTGCGGCGGCTGATCTTATCGCAAATCCAGCGGAGAAATCCTCCGCAAAAGATGGGCGTTGAGGCCGAGAGCGGCAGATAGACACCGACGGCGAAGGGTAAGGAGGGAATGCCGCTCAATTCCAGTACAATCGAAATGGCCACTCCAAGCAGAACCAGGGACCACGGCAGTTTCTGCGTCAGAATGCCGTCGACGATGAATGCCATCAACGTCGCCTTAGGAGCTTTGTATTTTTCGACGCTTCTGCCATTGTCGTCGGTCTTCAGCTCGCCATTGATGCCTGGGTCCACCAAGTACCGAATCCGGCCGGAATCATCAACGAGATACTTCCCCGCGCGAACGCCGGGGATTTCGCCGACTCGGGCGTGAAGAGCGAAATACTCCCGGGTATCGACGCCGGCGTACGTGCCGCCCGCGCTCTCTCTGGGCTTGTCTTGCAGCATCGTTGGGTCAATCGAAGCTTCCGGCAGATTGTGCCGCGTGTAGATGGTCGGTGCGTTGTTCAGGAGCAACAGAGTGGCGCCGATCACCAGTGCCGAGGTCAATGCCCCCACGAGGATTCCGATCTGCTGATGCCGCGGTGTGGCACCGACGATGTATCCTGTCTTGAGGCATTGAGCCACCGTGCCCCCGTTGGACGAGGCGATGCAGACGATCGCGGCGATGGACAGGGCTGTAAGGCGGTAGAACTCACCCGTCCACCCGATCAGCACGAAGATCAGGCACGTCAACAGAAGAGTCGCCACGGTCATCCCGGAGATGGGGTTGGACGACGAACCAATCTCCCCCGTTAAGCGCGCCGAGACCGTGACGAACAGGAATCCGAAGACGATAATGAGCAACGCCCCGAGCGGGTTCATATTGAGCATGGGCGCCACGGCGATCGCCAGTATGAGCGCCAAGCATCCGACGATGACCACTTTCATCGAGAGATCGCGGTCAAAACGTGCCGTGACGAAGGGCTCAACCGCGCCAATGGCCGCACGCGGGGCCCGTCCCGCCAAGTCGCGAAAGCCCGCCCGGACCGAGCCGACGATCATCGGCAGCGATCGAGCCATGCTGATAATCCCCCCCGCCGCGACGGCGCCGGCGCCGATGTACAGTACGTAGTTCTTCCAAAGCTCTTCGACCGTCAACTGGCTTATGGGTTTTTCGGCGGGAAACAGGGCCTCGGGCATCCCCTGGCCGAACAATACGATTGCCGGCACCAGAACCCAAGAGGCGAGAATACCCCCGGCCACCATGATGCATGAAATCCGCGGGCCAATCACGTAACCCACGCCCAACAGAGCCGGGGATGCCTCCAGGGCCACCGTTGCCCCCTTGAATTCGAAGCTTCTGTATTTCAACGGTGCGGTGGGTTCATCAGGCCAGAGCTTGAATACTTTCATCAGAAAGAAGTAAATGAAGGAAATACCGAATCCCGCGAAAACCTTCGCCGCCGAAGAGCCACCTTTCTCGCCCACAATCAGAACGTCGGCGCACGCGACGCCCTCGGGATAAGCCAGTTTACCGTGCTGTTTAACGATGAAAACCCGCCGCAGCGGGATCATCATCAAAACCCCTAGCAGGCCGCCGAGAACGGCCACCAGCATCACCCGCGTCAGTTCGAGGTTGTAACCCAGGATCAATAGCGCCGGCATGGTCACGCCCACTCCGAAGGCGATCGACTCTCCGGCCGAACCCGTCGTCTGGACCATGTTGTTTTCGAGGATCGTGGCGTTGCGCCCGAAAAGCGGTGTGAATGCCCGGAAAAGCGTGATCGATAACACGGCGATGGGGATTGAGGCCGACACGGTCATACCGACTTTCAGCACCAGGTAAAGCGACGATGCCCCGAAGAGAATCCCCAGTGCCGCCCCCACCACCACGGCCGGAAGGGTCAACTCGGGCATGACCGTCTCCGCCGGGACGTACGGTTTGTGGGCCGGGGTTTCATTGCCTACGGTCGAAGGGGTGTGATCGGCTCTCATTGACTACTCCGCATTTCGGCCTCACGGGCGACGTCGGGCGATGTCCGTTCGGCGGACAGTCTTCGGCCGGCCATCCGGGCTTAGTTGGCGAGGAGTTTCCGAGGAAATCCGTTGAAATGCAAGAGGACTTGTGAGAATCCGACACGCCCGCCGCCTTTGGCGGGCTCGGAGAAAAGACCCGCGGCTCTGACCGATGTGTCGAAGCGAATTCCTATTGAAAAAGAAGGACCGCAACGTTAACCTGGCTCGACAAAGACGGGCGCATGGAGCAAAACCCATCCATGGAGGTGATCTGATGTTGACTCGAGCAATATCGTCCTGGTTTGATTCCGGGGTCCGCAGCCGCGGACGTTCCTATCAGCGCAACGGGCAGGTGAAGATCGTGTCTTTTGATCCCGACGGGGCCTTCGAGGCCCAAGTCTACGGAAGCGATCTGTATCGCGTCTCAGTCAAAACGAAGCAATCCAACTCCACCTTGGAAGTAAGCGCCTCATGTTCTTGCCCGTACTCGGATTCCACCGATGGGCCGTGCAAGCACATCTGGGCCACGCTGGTGACCATCGAGAACGAGTACCATCTTCCGAAGATGCTCAAGCGAATTCGGTTTCACCTCCTCGACAAGGAAAGCGACGAGGGGAATCTCAGGCGTGGCCCGGCGGAATCGCTGCCATCGCACCACCGCGACAGCCCTTACCTGTCCAAGCTCGGCCTTCGGCTTGTCGGAGGCCCAAGAGCAAAAAGCAAGCCGGCCAAGAAAGTCGAAGAGGTGCCGGCCTGGGCAAAGCTGCTGAAGTCCCTTGCGGCCAACTCCATTCCTTACGAGCAAAAGAACCTCTTTGGCGACCCGCCGCTGCAACCTTTGTACGTGCTGGAAACAGGGCGTCTGGAAGAACGCGGCGGCTTCTTGATCAGCCTGGCACAGCAGAACGTCACTGCCACGGGCAAGCTCGGGAAGCAGAAAAAACTGGCCATCACCTCGGCGGACATTCCCCGAATGCCCGACGCTCTGGACCGGCAGATATGTCTCATGCTGGTCGGCGCCGGCGTGCCCGATTATTCCTACAACTACTATCGCAGTTTCCGTGGCGACCATCGCGGCGCCCAATCCGTCTGGTGCATTCCCGATGACGTCCGCGCAGAGCTTCTTCCCCTGCTGTTTTCAACGACGCGCTTCTTCTTGCGTGCTCCTGACGATTCGCTCGCACCCCTCGCATGGGACGAGGGCCAGCCATGGGAGTTGTTCCTTGCCGTGGACCGGTCCTCCACCGCCAGGCAGTACGAGCTGGCCTTGAAGCTGCGGCGGGGGGACGAATGTAGCGGGATCATGGAAGTCCAGTACCTCCTCGATGGGGACCCCGGTCTGTTGATCCATCACAGCGTCATGAGCCGTTTGCACACTCACGGATGCTACGGATGGGTCCGCAGTCTGCGTCGTCGCGGCGCCGTTCCGGTGCAAGAATCCCATCGTGACAAGCTGCTGGCCGAACTCGCCAAGGTCAAGCGACTCCCGCCCGTGGCCTGGCCCAGCGAGTGGGGCATGACCGAAGTGTGCGACTTGGCTCCCAAACCTGAACTAAACCTGACGATGTCGGAACAGGGGGGGGCCAAGGCCCGAAGTTATGTCGGAGCCTCGGTGGCGTTCAGGTATGGTGACGCGCTTGTGTCACCAGATGACACCCGGACGATTCTTGTCGATGCCGCGGCCAGGCGGCAACTCTGCCGCGACGCGAGCGCCGAACGCCGATCCTTGAATCGTCTGCGCGAATTGGGAATGGAGACCGACCCCTACACCGGCCGTCTGTGTATTCTGGAGCGCCGACTTCCCCACCTCTTGGCCGCCCTGTTGGACGAGGGCTGGACGGTGATGGGCAACCGCACCTTGTTCCGAACCGCCGGAGACTTTTCCGTGCATATGGGCACGGGCATCGACTGGTTCGAGTTAAATGGGGCCATGGATTTCGGGGAAGGTCAATCGGTGCCTTTACCGGAGTTGCTGGCCGCGGCCCGCAAAGGTGAGCGCTTCGTGCGACTGCCCGACGGTTCGATGGGCTTGTTGCCCCAGGAATGGATGGCCCAGCATCGCTCCCTTTTGGAGTTGGGTCGCATCGAGGACGGGCAAGTACGATTCGCCAAGACCCAGATCGGGCTGATCGACGCTCTGTTGGCAGCCATGCCCCAGGCCACCTTTGATCAGAACATGGCCGCAGCCCGCGAGAAGATGCACAGCTTCAATGGCATTCAGCCACGGAAACCCCGTGCGGAATTCATTGGAACGTTGCGACCCTACCAGCAATACGGCCTGGCCTGGCTGAACTTTCTGGATGACTTTTCCTGGGGCGGCTGCCTGGCCGACGACATGGGGCTGGGCAAGACCATTCAGCTCCTCGCCCTGATCGTAGACCGTAAACAACTGGGTGACACCGGGCCGTCACTCGTAATCATGCCCAAGTCGCTGGTTTTCAACTGGATCCGCGAGTCCCAGCGATTCGCCCCCGGTCTGCGCGTCCTGGATTACACTGGCGGCGAACGCGAAGCCGTCCGGGAGAATCTGGCCGAATACGACTTGGTCTTCACCACCTACGGCACGCTCAAGCGAGACATCGAATTCCTCAGCCAGCGCGAATTCAATTACGTCGTCCTGGACGAGGCCCAGGCCATCAAAAACCCTCAATCGCAAAACGCCAAGGCCGCCCGGTTGCTCAAGGCCCGCCGCCGGCTGGTCATGACCGGCACGCCGGTGGAGAACCACTTGGGCGATTTATGGTCGCTGTTTGAGTTCTTAAATCCCGGAATGCTGGGCAGCGCCAACGCCTTCAAGGGGGCCTTCGGCAACGGCCGCGCCACGGTTGAGGAGAACGGCCGGCTCCCGATTCTGCATCGGACGCTGCGGCCTTTCATCTTGCGACGCACCAAGGATCAGGTCGCCCCCGAACTGCCCAAACGAAGCGAGCAAACCATCGAATGCACCATGCCGGCCAAGCAGGCCGCGTACTACAAGGAACTTCGCGACTATTACCGCGAGTCCCTTCTGGGCCGGATTGAAAAACACGGAATGGCCAAGAGCAAGGTTCATGTCTTGGAAGCGCTGCTTCGCCTGCGCCAAGCCGCCTGCCATCCCGGTCTGATCGACAAGTCCAAGGCCGAGCTCGAGACCGCCAAGATGGAGGCCTTCTTGCCGATGATCAGCGAGCTGGTCGAGGAAGGGCACAAGGCCCTGATTTTCTCGCAGTTCGTCAAGATGCTGGCCATCGTGCGGAAAGAGATCGAAGGGCTGGGCATCGCCTATGAGTATCTCGACGGGCAGACCGATCATCGCCAAGAATGCGTCGACCGCTTTCAGACCGACCCGAAGTGCCCGCTGTTCTTGATCAGCCTCAAAGCCGGCGGGACGGGCCTGAATCTCACCGCCGCCGATTACGTGATCATTCTCGACCCCTGGTGGAACCCGGCCGTCGAGGCCCAGGCCATCGACCGCACGCACCGCATCGGCCAGGACAAGAGCATCATCGCCTACCGGATCATCACCCGGGACACGGTGGAGGCCAAGATTCTCGAACTCCAAAAATCCAAGCGCGACCTGGCCGACGCCATCATCACCGAGGCCAACAGCCTGATCCAAAACCTCACCCGCGACGACTTGGCCCTTTTGCTATCGTGAAATAGCTGGACGGATGCTGTGATAGGAATGACCCATCGAGGCGCAAGCCAAAAACGCCTTGCCCATAAATCTCTCGCGATCGTCACATCTATTATGCCTCCATTCCTTACGAAATGCGCGGCCGGCATGGTTTTTTTGACCCACCACCGGATTCATTCGCGTTGCACCGATCGTGACGTTTCCCGAGCGGCGAAAGTTCAAGTTTCAAACGCGGCTGATGAGGCTAGGGCGAGCGCGGGTTTGGGCTTCGACGTTTTTCGCATAGGTATGAATGGCTTGACGGACCGCTGCGGCTTCCTCCTCCACGGCATCCGGGTCGATGAGTATGCCCACGACGTCGAACCGGTACCGAAAGCCCGGCTCCGGCAGAACGAAGGCTTGGAGCACCGGCGACCGGCAGTGCAGGGCGATCCGTATCGGCCCGGTGGGAAAAAACCGCCGCTGCCCGAAGATTTCCACCTCCTCGTGCTTTTGGTTCGCGTCGCGCACCCGGCTGATGTCCAGGGCGCTGCCCAGGGCGTAGCCCTCCTGCAGACAGCGATAAGTCTCCCGCGGAAAGGCATCCGCGAAGAGCACCCGCGCCCGGCCGAGCCCCGGGTACAGCCGATCCAGCCGGCTCTGCACAAAGCGCCGCAAGGCCCCCTCCCGCCGATCGCGAACCCCGGCCACCTTGTATCCATGCAGCGGCATCAGCAAACCCAGAATGTGCTGCGCTCCGTGATGGGCAAGGGTGGTGTAAACGCCCCGGCCCCGTGCCACGGCTTCATCGAACAATTCGCGGTTGTGGAAGGTCAGCAGGCCGGCGGCCTGATCGCGTGGGATTCGATCGAAGATCAAGTAGAACAGCCGATCGCATCGGTTCTGGCAAAAATACTCGCGGGTGTGCCTTCGGCGCTCGTAGCCCGTGGGTCGGCGGCCCAAAACGGCTTCCAAGGCCGCGGCAAAACGGCGGCGGCGCTTGTAGTTGACCAGCCATTCGATCGTCCCGAACCCTCGGGCAACGTGATAGAGCCCCCGTAGTCGAAGGATCGTCAGCAGCCCAGCGGCGAACGCATGGACAATCGAAAACGAAACGTGCTCCCAAGCACCGACCCCAGAGTCCGCATCCTCGGCCGGAGTGCGGGCGATCGTTTGGTTTACTATTGCCTCCGACATTGGTGCCGTTTTCACGCGCTTAGCCGTATGTTTCGCGAGTCCGGCAACCATGCTAACCTGAACCGGGGTCCGCGCCGAGAAACATCGCCATGAAAGTAGGCGGCTTTGAACTTTACTCGATTGTCACTGGCGGGTTCCGCCTCGACGGCGGGGCCATGTTCGGCGTTGTTCCCAAGGTGTTGTGGGACAACAGCACCGAAGCGGACGAACTCAACCGAATACCATTGACTACGCGGACGCTGCTGGCCATCGAACGAACGTCACGCCGAATCGTACTAGTGGACACCGGGTGCGGCCCCAAGTGGCAGCCGAAAGACGCCGAACGCTTCGCCATCCGTCACGACGCAGACGCAATCCCACAAGCTCTCCAGGCTCTGGGATATGGAATAGAGGATGTGACCGATATCGTGGTCACGCACCTGCACTTCGATCATAACGGCGGGCTTACTGCATGGACGGAAGAACCGGGGGGAGCCACGCGCCTCTTGTTCCCCCGGGCACGGCATTGGCTCCACGAGCGGCATTGGGCGCATGCCAATCAGCCTCATCTGAAGGACCGGGCTTCGTTCTTGCCGCAGGATTTCGACTCCCTGGCGGCCTCCTCGGTCATTCAGTTCGTTCGCGGCGAGAATCCCCCGCCGCCGTTTGAGGGGCTGCGCTGGTTCGTGTCGCATGGCCACACGCCGTATCAGCTTCTTCCGGTTTTTGGAGACACTCATGGAGTTTTGTTCGCCGGAGATCTTTTCCCCACCGTAGCTCATCTCCGGCCCACCTGGGTGATGGCCTATGACTTGACCCCGACAACGACCATTGACGAGAAAATGACCATCCTACGGCACTGCGTGGAAGATGGGTGGGCGCTGTGTTTTCCTCATGAGCCAGCCATCGGTGGCGTGATGCTCTCGGGTCCTGTTGAGCGACCGATCGTAATCAGCCGCTTAGTACAGCACCCCGTAAGAGGAGTACGGATTTCTTGATGTTTTGACTGCCTACTTGTCGATGGAATCTGCCAGGTGAACATGGAGGTTCTTCATGCGCGGACGCAAATCGACGCTGATC
>Ga0187892_10002379_pt1 | contig 38038 bp, 32 predicted proteins | sample MA1701073metaG_FD_139345 | JGI IMG/M metagenome (GOLD analysis project Ga0187892, IMG submission 139345) | Bio-ooze microbial communities from a basaltic lava cave in the Kipuka Kanohina Cave System on the Island of Hawaii, USA - MA170107-3 metaG ... | reverse complement strand
GCTGACGATCCGATCCGGCGATACCATCCTGGCGGCGGGCGATGCGGCGCTGCATGCTGCCGCACTGGCGTTGCTCAACAGGGCGAATTTCAGCCGCCAAGGGCCCGGCTAGAACCGCAGCCGCGGGCCGCCCGGTTGCGTTCTTGACGGCCCGACAGCGGAGCGCCCTATACTCGGCGAAACGCCTGTGTCGACGGCACGGCGCAGGCGGAAAATCCCGCCACCGGGAACGGCTATCAGGGGAACCAAGACCGGAAATCATCGACCCGTTTCGGGCGGGACAACACGCGCACGCCGGTTCAACCGACCGGGCCGGGCGTAGGGAGGATCACATCATGGCCAACACTCATCCGCAGTTGTTCGCAAGAAAATCGTCCGGGTTGATTCGCGAGTTCGGGATCTTCGACACTATCTCGTTCAATGTTATCGGTTACGCGCTCGGCTTGGTTCTGGCGATCACGCCCTTCTTTGCCGGCGCCCTGTTTCCGAATGCTAACATCTTTCTCATCGTCATCGTCGGGACCGCGTTTGCGCTGTTCAATGGGCTGGTCTACAGCCTGCTCGCCGGCGCCATGCCGCGGTCGGGCGGCGAATATGTCTACAACGGCCGCGTCTTGCACCCTTCCATCGGATTCATGGCGAACTGGGGGTTCACCTGGTCGCAGTTTCTCGGAATCGGAATCTATACCCAGTGGACGGTTAACTACGGGCTTTCGGTGACGTTCGCGACCATCGGCCACGCACTCGGCAGCCAATCGCTGCTCGATGCCGGCGTCTATATCTCGGATCGGTGGCCGAGCTTCATTTTCGGAACGCTCCTTCTGGCCTCCGTGATCCTCGTCCAGCTGCTCGGCACGCGCTTCCTGCGGCGCTTCCTGAACCTTTTCTTCATAGTGGCCATGGTGGGCACCGCTATCACGCTGTTCGTGTTCCTCGGCAGCAGCCACGAGGAGTTCGTCGCGGCCTTCAACGGCTTCATGGCATCTGCGGTCGGTCTCGAGAATGCTTACGATTCGATGATTCAGCTCGCCACCGACAACGGCTGGTCGCCCGCCGAGCAGACGATCGGCGGCGTGCTGCTGGCGCTGCCCCTCGGCTACTGGATCTATATCGGCTTCACCTACTCCGCCTATGTCGGCGGCGAGATCAAGGAGCCGCAAAGGACCCAGACCTGGGGTATCCTCGGTTCGCTCGCCATCGGTTTTATTTTCTATCTCGCGGTCATGGGTGCCTACTACGCCGTCGTCGGAACCGACTTTAACAACGCCGCGGCATACCTGGAGCGGAACACCGACGTGAATCCGTTGCCGGTCGCCGGTGTGCTCAATTTCTTCGCGGGTCTTCTGACGACCAATCCGGTGCTGCTGATCCTGATCGGCATCAGCTTCTTCCTGTGGAATTACCTGTTGCTGTTCGTGATGGTCACGATCTGTGTACGCAATATGTTCGCATGGTCGTTCGACCAGATTATGCCGGTTGCACTTACGAAGGTCACCGACAAAAGCCGATCCCCGTGGGTGGCGACCGTTACGGTCGGGGTGATCTCCTGGGTGTTGCTGTGGGCGTCGATTTTCACGTCGCTGTTCGACTATATCTTCAACTACATCGCCATTTTCGCGATCGCGTTCTGGATCACCAGTTTTGCCGCCATTCTTCTGCCCTACCGCAAACGCGAGCTTTTCAATGCCGCGCCCGACATGGTGAAGCGCCGGGTGCTCGGCATACCGCTCATCACGATCGCCGGCGTGGTCAACCTGGTGCTGTTCACGATCATCCTGTGGTCGTCGTACACGCTGCCGGCCTTTTCCGGCCCGGTCGGCTGGGTCGCGATCGCCTTCGTGCTAGGTATCTATGTAGTGGGTGTGGTGATCTACTTCATCGTCGCCGCGATTCGCCGGGGCCAAGGCGTCGATCTCAACCTGCTCTACAGCGAAATCCCGCCGGAATAGCGTCATGCCGGCATCGCGCGAGCGCCCCGTTCGGCATATTCCCGCCTGACGGGGCGCCGCGGTTCGGCCGGGAGGACAATGCTGCATGCCCACGCGCCGCGATGTCACGATTGCCTCGGTCCAGATGGATATCCACCTTGAAGACAAGGCGGCGACTCTCGCCAAAATGGTGGACTGGATCGATCGTGCCGCCGGCCGGGGCGCGGACGTTGTCATCTTTCCGGAACTTGCGGCTTCGGCCGGCTATTCGCTGGGCGACAAGTTCTACGAAATTGCCGAGCCGGTCCCCGGCCCGACCAGCGAAGCCCTCGGCCGCAAAGCGCGCGAATGCAGGATTTATGTCATCGCCGGGATCGCCGAGCGCGATGCCACCGGCACCGTCTATAACTCGGCCTTCATCGTGGGGCGAGATGGCAGGCTGGACGGGACCTATCGCAAGACGCACATCTTTCCCCCGACCGAGGGGTTCTTTGCGGTCGGCACCGACCTTTCGGTCTTCGATCTCGATTTCGGGCGGGTGGCGATCCCGATCTGCTATGACCTGGAGTACCCCGAACCGGCCCGCATCTTCTGTCTCAAGGGTGCCGAACTTCTGCTTTCCATGGCCGCGCATTGGATCGGCACCGGTACCGTCGGCACGCCCAGCAACTTCGTCACCACCATCTACGCCGCACGGGCGTTGGAAAACCGTGTGCCGGTCGTGCTCTCGAACCGTTGCGGCTACGATCCCGGCCTCAACGACAAGTTCGTCGGCCTGAGCCGCATTGTCGATGCCGATGGCATGACCGTCGCCGCCATGACCGACGACAGCGAAGGCATGATCGTCGCCACGCTCGATCTCAACGAAGAACGCCGCAAGCGGCAGTCCTACAACTACTACCGAGACCGCAAACCAGCCCTTTACGGTCCGTTGGCCGAACCGGCCTGACCGCGCCGGACGCGCAACGACATTTCATGGCAGGACAATTTCCCGATCCGGCACCTTTTATCGACCAGGCACACCGCATCCTTGGCGAAGCCGGCAAGCGCGGCCTGACGCTGCGGTTGCTCGGCGCCATCGCCTTCCACATCGCCTGCCCCAACTACAACTACATCCAGCTGCGCGCCGGCCGGGCCTTTACCGACATCGATTTCATGGCATATTTCCTGGAGATGCGCGACATCGAGCGGATGTTCAAGGAACTCGGCTATGTGGAGGACCGGCGCATCAAATCGGTTCCGGGTCTGCGCCGCTCGATCTTTCACCATCGCGATCAGCCGTGGCACTCGGATGTTTTCTACGATGTGCTCGAGTTCTCGCACGAGATCGATCTCCGCGGCCGCCTCGAACTGACGCATCCGACAATATCGCTGGTCGATCTGCTGCTGGAAAAAATGCAAATCGCCCGAATTAACGAGAAGGACGTAATCGACACACTGATGCTATTGCGCGAGCATGAATTGAGCGAGAGTAGTGACCTTGCCATCCGCATCGATCACCTGGCACGCTGCTGCAAGGCCGATTGGGGGCTGTGGAAGACTCTCACAACCAACCTTCGCAAGGTCGGCGACCTGGCCGACAAGTACGATATCCTGACGCCGGACGATCGACGCATTATCCGGGAGCGGCTGCGTGCGATAGAGGACCGCATCGATCGCGAGCCCGCAGGCCTGCGCTGGAAGCTGCGCAGCACGATCGGGGAGCGCATCAAGTGGTATCAGGATGTGGACGAGGTAAAGTAGCCCCGGAAAGGACGGAGACGGTTCAATGTTCTGGAAGAGGAAATCGTTCGAAGGCACCACGATCTTCTTCTGTTCTGATATTCATGCCTCGACCGTCTGCTTTCGCAAGTTCGTCAACGCCGCGAAGCACTTCACCGATCGCGGGCATCGCATCGACATCCTGATCGTTGGTGGCGACATCACCGGCAAACTGATCGTGCCCATCGTTCGCGAGGGGCCCGACAGCCATCGCTCTTTCCTGTTCGGCAAGGAATGGGCGCTGTCGTCGCAGACCGAGATTGCGGAATTCGTGAAGCGAACCGAGGTCCTCGGAGTCTATCCGCACATTTTCGAACCGGACGAGTACGAGGCGTTCAAGACCGATCCCGCGTTTCAGGACCGGCTCTTCAAGGACCTCGCGCTGAAACGGCTCGACGAATGGATGAGCATTGCCACCGATCGCTTGACCGGAACCGACATCCGTTGCTTCGTGAGTCCCGGGAACGACGATTTCGACGAATGCATCGAGATCATCGACCGTTGCCCGGTTGTCGATTGTCCCGACATGCGAAAGGTTGCCATTGCAGCGGATCACGAGATGATAAGCCTTGGTTACGCCAATCCGACGCCGTTCCATTGCCCGCGCGACCTGCCCGAAGAGGAGTTGACCGAGCGGGTCGATCGCATGGCCGCCACCGTCGGCGACCTGCCAAACAGCGTCTTCAACCTGCATGTCCCGCCGATCGATTCCGGTCTCGACGATGCGCCGTTGCTCGACGCAGAACTGCGGCCGACCATGGGCACCACCGGCGTCGCAATGGCGCCGGCCGGATCGCATGCCGTGCGCCAGGCGATCGAGAGATACCAACCGCTGCTTGCCCTGCACGGCCATATTCATGAGTCGCGTGGCGCCATCAAGATAGGGCGTACGCTCTGCGTGAATCCCGGGAGCGAGTATTCCGAGGGGATCCTCCACGCAGCGATCGTAACGATCCGCAAGGGTCAGGTTGTGAGCCATATGCTGACGCGCGGCTGAGCGCAAACCGGCGCCAAAGGGAGTGCACCCACATGATCCGACGAGTGCTGGCAGCCGGCTGGCTGATTGGCGTCCTGTTGCCGCTCGCGACCGCATTGGCCGATGGCGAGGGCGTGGTCGCGACCGAGATTCTCGAAACCGCCGTCACCAACACGGGCGATCCGATCGTCTATCCGGTGACCGACAGTCCGCAGGTGACGGTGGCGATCGTCGAAATCGCGCCGGGCGCCTCGACGCCGGAACACAAGCATCCCTATCCGCTGGTGGGATACGTCCTCGAGGGCACGCTCGAGGTCACGGCGGCCGACGGCACGGTCAACGTCTACCGGGAAGGCGACGCGCTGGCCGAAGCACTCGGCAAGGACCATCGCGGCCGCAACATCGGCGAGGAGCCGGTGCGCGTCCTCATCACCGTGATGGGCGTCGCCGGCGAGCCCATCTCGGTCATCGAGAACTAGCAGCGTGCGCGCCGACGCCTACTATGGCTCCGGCGCGAAACGCAGCAGCCCGCGACCGTCGGCGGCCGTCAGCCGCAACAGCCCGTCATCGCCGAGCTGCCACTGCTCCGATCGCGCGAGCGCGCCGAGAAAGCGCCGCTCCTGGTCCATGACCGGCTCCGCGCAGGCGCGCCGCGTGGTTGCGAGCGGACCGACATCGATCGTGCCGGCGCCGAGCACGACGCCGCCCGAGAACCGGTTGCACCCGGCATGCCCGCTGGCGGTGCCGATCGGGTTGAAGCGGATCGGGCTGTTCAGATTGTCGATCACGCCCGCACCCTCGATATCCTCGAGCAGCCACCGGCGTCCGTAGAGCGCATCGGGCGACGGGCCCGAAGCCGTCGCATCCATCGCATCGCTCGGCGGGGACACGCGGCAGCAGCCGCTCATGGCCGGCACGTTCTCCAGCGACAGCAGCACGAGGAATTCGAAGGCGCCGGCCTCCTCGCCCGCCATGCTGTCGACGCACTGCTCGTTGCGCATCGTCGCGACCAGCACGTCGGCATCGTCGCCCATCGCCTTGCCGCGCCAGACCTGCCACCCCGGCTGCAGCCAGTCGAGCCAGGTGGTCTGGCCGGCATAGCGGCGCTCTTCGACGCCGTCGGCGGTCGGTCGCGTCAGCACGCCTTCCTCGGCCGCGATGTCGAGATGCCAGAACGGTTCGTTGCCCGAACATTCGATGCTGGCAATCGACATTTCCTGCGCCGCGACCGGACCGGTCGCGGCAATGGCGGCGATGCAGGACAGGCAAAGCCGGGACAGAAAATGCATGGACTCCCCGAATTCGCACGATATTCCCCGATACTCTAGCACGTCGCCGACGCGCCCCATCAGAGCCCCATCGGATAACCGAGCAGTTCGAAGGTCGGCGCATGGCGCTCCGCAATACGACGCTTCTGGTCGGCCGACAGCAGGCTCGAAGCGGTCTGGCCGGGCTTGCGGATGCCGCCCTTGGCGCGCGGCAGGTCTTCGCTGATGTCGCCGCCGATCCGGTCGGCGATGGCGGCGAGTTCGGCGGTCAGACTTTCGTAGCGCAGGATACGGTCGACAGCGACCGCCCCGTCGATCGTGTAATAGGCGACGCTGGGCCCCAACCGCTCAATCGACTCCTCGATCGCCCGGTTTATTTTGGCCTGGTCCAGCGTTGCGCGGTTCCCCTCGCGGGTGTGAACCTTCCAGAACGCATTCGATACGACTCGTTCGTACGAATTCCGGTCGATCGTGAACTTGAACGCGTTGCGCCAGAACGATTCGCCGATCCGTTCGCGAATCGCCGCCGCCCTCATGTGGTTGTGGTAGAGCGACCTGGGCTCGAGTTCGCGGAACAGTTTCCAGACCGAATCGAGGTCGCCCCGGTCGGCCGCGTCGGCAAACTTCCGTTCGAGTTCCGGATCGGTCGAAAAATTCTGCGCGTGCCGCGCCGGCGGCTTGCGATGAATCTCGTTCCGCGGATAGATCGGCGTGACGATGTCGCGCGGGCCGCAATACCGGCTCAACGCCATCTCGACGCTGGTACCGGCGACCTTGCCGGTCTTGATGAAAATGTAATTGTGCTCGAAGGAGACGATCATCGCGCGAACCCGGCGCGAGACCTTGATCGTGCCGTCAGTGCCGCTTCGCCTTCGCGGGCAGGACCAGCCGGTCGATCCAGTTGCGCACTTCCATCGTGCGCACGTCCTCGTTCGTCACATCCGCGTCGATGCCGAGCAGCCAGGCAATGTCGCCGCGCGACGGATCCTGGTGCAGCGTCTCGAGCAGATTGACATAACGCTCGCCGGCGTCGCGGTCGCGGAAGAAACCGAGCTTCATGAGCTTGTCGATGCGGCACCAGGTAAGCCGCGCCATCTCGTGCAGATCGTATTCGGGATGGTACTGCAGCCCCCAGAACTCGCCGCCCTGCGACGTCACCGCAACCGCCTGCACGTGCGTGAAGGCGTTCGACGCCAGCAAAACCGTTCCCGCCGGCAGATGCGTGATTTCGTCGACATGCGAGATGAACGCGTCGAACACATCGGCCTTGCCGGCATAGAGCGGATGGCCGCGTCCGGCCGGCGTCAGCCCGATCTTGCGCGCGATGCCCATCTCGCGACCGCGCGGATTGGCGCGGCAGATGCCGCCCGCGGCGACCACCGCGATCTGCGCCGCCCAGCAGGAACCGAAGGCCGGCACGCGCGCCTCGAAACAGGCGCGCGCCAGGTCGATCTGGGCGCCGACGCGCGGATCGTTCTCGTAGATCGTCAGGCTGCAGCCGGTCCAGGCGATGCCGTCATACTGCTGCAGCGCGGCGCCGGTCGGCAGTTTCGCGCCGGGATCGGACGGGTGGATCAGATCGACCTGCGCCTGCGGCAGCACGCGCTTGATCATGCGCCCGTAGAGCAGGCCCGCCTCGCTCGCGCCGCCGGCGGCGAGCTCCTGCCTTCCCTCGCGGCTGTAGCCGTCGACCACCAGGAATCGCAGATCGTTGCCCATTCTCAGCCTCCGTCGTGCGCCGGCCGGTCGCCGGAACCCTGCGCCGCCGGCAGCTTATCCGGCGCCCCGGTCTCCCGGAAGCCCAGCTCGTCGGCGTCGAGCCGCCGGATCCGGACCAGCTCGGGAAAGAACCGCATCCAGAGCAGCACCACCAGCAGGGTCGCGCTGCCGCCGAAGGTGACGGCGCCGACCGCGCCCAGGATCGAGGCGACGATGCCGGCGGCGAACAGGCCGAGCTCGTTGGAGGCGCCGATGAACACCATCTCGACCGCCATGACGCGACCGCGCAGCCGGTCCGGCGTCGCCAGCGGCACGATCGTGCCGCGGATATAGACGCTCACCATGTCGCCGGCGCCCATCACCACCAGCAACGCGACCGAGAACCAGAACCAGGTCGAGAGGCTGAAGGCCACCGCACAAAGGCCGAATACTCCAACGCCCAGAAACAGCAGCTTTCCCACCGATTGACGCAGCGGAAACTGTGCCAGCACCACACCCATGACGACCGCACCGACGCCGGGTGCGGCGCGCAGGATTCCGAGTCCGTCGGGCCCGACCATCAGTACGTCCTTGGCAAAGATCGGCAGCAACGCGATCGCACTCGAGAAAAGCACCGCAAACAGGTCGAGCGATATCGCGCCCAGCAGGATCCGGCTGTGGAAGATCTGCCTCAGGCCGGCCACGATCTTTGCTGCCATCGTCTCGCCGGTGACCCGCAGCGCCTGCAGCGGCCGATGGATCGCGCTCATGGCGCCGGCGCCGATCAGCAGCATGGCGCCAGCCATCGCATAGACCAGCTCGGGACCGCCGCCGGCATAGAGGAAGCCGCCGATCGCCGGACCGCCGACGATCGCACCTTGCCACGAGATCGACGACCAGGCGACCGCGCTCGGCAGTTCGCGCGGCGGCACCAGCGTGGGCATGAGCGCACGCGCCGCGGGGGCGGCGAAGGCGCGGCTGATGCCGAAGCCGGCAGCCACCGCGAGGATCGACCAGCGGTCGGCGGTCATGGTCCAGGCGAACCAGAGCAGCCCTGCAGCGCAGGCGAACTCGCCCGCCATCGCAAGAATGGTGACAATGCGACGATCGAACCGGTCGGCCGCCGCGCCGGTGAAGAAGACCAGGAGAATCGACGGCAGGAACTCCGCGAGGCCGACCAGGCCCAGGTCGAACGCTCTGCCGGTCAGGTCGTACATCTGCCAGCCGATCGCGACCGCCATCATCTGCATCGCGACCGAAGCGAGAAATGTACCGCTCCAGATCAGCGCGAAGTCGCGATGCCGGAAGACGGCGACGCCGCCGAGTTTCCCGCGGCTCATCGGCCGGATACTCCGCGATGGCCGGCGATCAAGAGAGGCCCCCCGGCATGCAGAGCGTCGCCTCGATCGGGTAATGATCCGAACCGAGATCGGGTCCCCATTCGACGCCGCCGACCACGATCCTGTCGTTGACCAGAACATGATCGATCGGGATGTCGGCGAGCGGAAACCACGTCGGCCAGGTCATGAGCGGCACGCCGGCGCCGGCAAGGCGGCCGGATTCGAACAAAGGATCGAAAGCCGGCGACCACGGCGTCGAATTGAAATCGCCAGCGACGATCACGGGTCCATCCGTCGCACGCGCCAGCTCGGCCACGCTGACAAAATACCCGTTACGCAGTCCGGTCAGGAACCCGCCATTCGGATAAGGCGGGTGAACGGCGATGATGGCAACATCCTGCTCGCCGATACGCGCGGTCACGGTTAGGTATCGAACGCCAGCAGCAAACCTCTGGCGATCGTCACCGTTGTCGAGCCCTGGCGTCTCGAACGGACGTACGATGCGCGGATCCGACAATGCGAAGTGCGACAGAACCGTGGGGCCGTTCGCATCGCGCCAATTTTCAGGCACGGCGTAAGGATAGTCGTCGGCCAGACGCTCGAGGTGAGACGACCAGTTCGGCGTGTTCTCCTCCAGCACGAGTATGTCGGGGCGCTTCGCCTCGATGGCCGCAATGGCGGCATCCATGTCCTGATTCCGGTACAGCAGATTGAACGCCATCACGCGAACCTGCTGCTTGCACAAGAGGTCGGCCTGCGCGGTCGGCACGCTCAGGAAAATGTAACCGTGCCAGACGCCGAGCAGCAGCGCCGCCACCGAAGCCCAGCGCGGTCGCGTCCAGGCCAGCATGAGCGTCAGCACCGCCGCGACGACGACATACTGCAGGCGGAAATGCGAGAAGAGATCGAACAGCCAGAGAAAGCCGGCGAGGAACGTCGCCAGCGTCGCACCCGCGAGCCCGGCGAGCCCGAGGATCGCCAGCCAACGCACGATCGTTCGTACGACTGTCACGGATTTTCGCCCGGCGATTCCCGATGCTGGCGCGCCGTTGTTCAGCCGGCCAGCCGGTCGATGATCGCCGGCAGATCGGCGTGACGCTCGCAGATCGCATCGGCGGTCGTGATCGCCTTGTCGCTGGCGCGCGTCGCCGTAAAGAGGATCGCCTTCATGCCGAGCGCCTGCGGACCCTTCACGTCGTTATGGTCTCGGTCGCCAACATGCGCCATCTCGTCGATCGCGACGCCCATCTGCTTCGCGGCGCTTTCGAACATCGAGCGGTGCGGTTTCGAATGACCGACCTCGTCGGAGAAGGCGAAGCCGTCGAAATGGCGCGCCAGGTCGTAGCTCTCCAGCAGGCGCTTGAGACAATGGCCGGGCGACACGATCGCGTCCGAGACGATGCAGAGCCGGTAGCGCTTGTGCAGGTCGGAAAGCGCCTCGCCGATCCCGGGGATCAGGTCGGGTCGGATCTCGACCTCCATCTCTTCGTGCGCCTTCACCACCCGCGCGAAGCTGGCATCGGGCAGTTTGCGGCCGAGACCCTTGAGAACCACCTGCAGCCGTTCGCCGATCGTCCAGGTGACGTGCTGGTCGTGCCAGGTCTTGTTGAACGCGGCATCGCCGACATTGTAGGCGAGCGCGACCGCCGCCTCGTCGATTTTCTGCTCGGCGTTGAGTGCTTCCCAGAGCAGATGCCGCCGCTCCAGCTTCTTGCTGCGCAGACCCTGCGCCTTGCGCTTGGGCTCGTCGGAATCGTCGTGGACGATCGTGTCCCACAGGTCGAACGTCACGGCCTTGATGCGCTGGCCCATCGGCGCCGGTCTCCCTTGTCGCGGCTGGAAGGCCCGCGGACCCGCGAGCCGGCGCGCACATTAAATCGCGGCAATGAGGCCGGCAACGCCGGCCCGGCCGGTGGCGCCGGCGCGCAAAATCCCTAGAATGCGGCTGCCTTCAAGGCCGCTCGGAACCCGCCCCGGAGCCCCCATGACACGACGCCTTCTTGCCCCGCTGCTTCTCGGATTTCTTGCGGCCTCTGGCGCACCCGGCGACGTTTCGGCGCAGGAAACGACGGACGAAGGCATCGTCACGGCGCACGCCATCGCCATGCACGGCGAGCCGCTCTACCCGGCGGATTTCGCGCACTTCGCCTACGTCAATCCGGACGCGCCGAAGGGCGGGACGGTGGTGCTGGAAGCCGAAGGCAGCTACGACACGTTCAATCCGTTCACGCTGAAGGGCGTGCCGGCGGCAGGAAGTTCGCTGCCGATCGAAACGCTCATGACCTCGAGCGGCGACGAGGCGTTCACCGAGTACGGGCTGCTTGCCGAGACCATCACGGTGCCGGCCGACCGGTCCTGGGTCGAATTCTCCTTGCGCCCGGAAGCGCGCTGGCATGACGGCGTGCCGATCACGGCGGCGGACGTCGTGTTCACCTTCGATACGCTGATGACGAAAGGCCATCCGTTCTATCGCGCCTACTATGGCAGCGTCGCGAAGGCGGAGGCGCTCGACGACCGCCGGGTGCGCTTCACGTTCGTAGAGGGCGAGAATCGCGAGCTGCCTTTGATCCTCGGACAGATGCCGGTGCTGCCGAAGCATTACTGGGAAGGCCGCGACTTCGAGGCGCCGACGCTCGAACCGCCGCTCGGCTCCGGTCCTTACAAGATCGCTCGCTTCGAGAGCGGCCGATCGGTCATCTACGAACGCGTCGCCGACTGGTGGGGCGCCGACTTGCCGGTCAATGTCGGCCGGTACAATTGGGGCGTGGTGCGCTACGAGTATTTTCGCGACGACACCGTCTCGTTCGAGGCTTTCAAGGCCGGCCAGTACGATTTCCGCCGCGTCTCGCAGGCCAAGGAATGGGCGATCGGCTACGACATTCCGCCCATCCAGGACGGGCGGATGATCAAGGAACTGATCGAAAACGAAGACCCGACCGGCATGCAGGGTTTTGCGTTCAATACGCGGCGCGACTATTTCCAGGACCCGCGCGTGCGCGAGGCCGTTGCGCTGGCCTTCGACTTCGAATGGGCGAACCAGACGCTGTTCAACGGCCAGTACACCCGCACCGAAAGCTTTTTCTCGAACACGGAACTCGCCTCGAGCGGACTGCCCGAGGGCGAGGAGCTGGAGATCCTGGAACGCTATCGCGGGCGGATTCCGGAAGACGTCTTCACCACGCCGTTCGAGTTGCCGAAAACCGACGGCAGCGGCAACAACCGCGCAAACCTGCGTCGTGCCGCCGAGCTGCTCAAGGAAGCGGGCTGGGTGGTCAGGAACGGCGTTCTGTCGAGCGAGGCCGATGGCAGACCGTTCAAATTCGAGATCCTGCTCAACAGCCCGCTGTTCGAGCGCATCGTTCTGCCCTTCACGCAGAACCTGAAGAAGCTCGGCATCGACGCCGCGGTGCGCACGGTCGACACCTCGCAGTATCAGAACCGGCTCGACGCCTTCGATTTCGATATGGTGGTTGCCGGTTTCGGCCAGTCGCTGTCACCCGGCAACGAGCAGCGCGATTTCTGGTCATCCGCTGCCGCCGATATCGACGGCAGCCGCAACATCATCGGCATCAAGGATCCGGTCGTCGACGAGCTGATCGAGCTGGTGATTGCGGCGCCGACGCGAGAAAGCCTGATCGCACGCACGCGCGCCCTCGACCGCGTGCTGCTTTGGAGCTGGTACGTGGTGCCGAACTGGCACATCCAGGCCTACCGCGTCGCCTACTGGAACAAGTTCGGCCGGCCGGAGGTCACGCAACGTTACGGGCTCGGCATGTTCGCGACCTGGTGGATCGATCCGGCCAGGGAAGCGGCGCTCGCCGGCCGGCAGACCGACGACAGCGCGAACTGAACGCTCCGCCCGCGCCCGATGCTCGCCTACATCATCCGACGCCTGCTGCTGATCGTCCCGACCCTGTTCGGGATCATGGTGATCAACTTTGCGATCATCCAGGCGGCGCCCGGCGGTCCGGTCGAGCAGCTGATCGCCGAGATCGAAGGCACGGCGGTCGACGCCACCGCGCGCGTCACCGGCTCGGGCAGCGACATCATCACGACGCCGCAAACCAGCCAGGGCGACAGCTCCTATCGCGGCGCGCGCGGCCTCGATCCCAAGTTCATCGAAGAGCTCGAACGGCTCTACGGGTTCGACAAGCCGGCCCACGAACGCTTCCTGATCATGATGGGCAACTACATCCGGTTCGACTTCGGCAACAGTTTCTTCCGGGATCGACCGGTCGTCGATCTCGTCATCGAGAAGATGCCGGTGTCGATCTCGCTCGGTCTCTGGACCACGCTCATCGTCTACCTGATCTCGATACCGCTGGGGATCGCAAAGGCGGTGCGCGACGGCAACCGGTTCGATGTCTGGACCTCGGCTGTGGTCGTCGCCCTGAGCGCGATCCCCGGATTTCTGTTTGCCATTCTGCTCATCGTGCTGTTCGCCGGCGGCAGCTACTGGAACATCTTTCCGCTGCGGGGGCTCGTCTCCGGCAACTGGTCGGACCTGCCCTGGTACCGGCAGATCCTCGACTATTTCTGGCACATGGTCCTGCCGATCACGGCGCTGGTCATCGGCGGGTTCGCAGGCCTGACGATGCTGACCAAGGGCTCGTTCCTCGACCAGATCGGCATGGCCTATGTCTCGACGGCCCGTGCCAAGGGACTTTCGGAGCGGCGCGTGCTCTACGGGCATGTGTTCCGCAATGCCATGCTGATCGTCATCGCCGGCTTTCCTGCGGCGTTCATCGGCATTCTCTTTACCGGCGCGCTGCTGATCGAGACCATCTTTTCGCTCGACGGGCTCGGGCTGCTCGGTTTCGAATCGCTGATCCGGCGCGACTATCCGGTGGTGTTCGCGACGCTCTATTTTTTCACGCTGCTCGGGCTGATCCTCAACCTGATCGGCGACCTCACCTATACGCTGGTCGATCCGCGGATCGATTTCGACAAACGATCGCTCTAGCGATGAAGCTCTCCCCGCTCAACCAGCGCCGCCTCGCAAACTTCCGTGCCAACAAACGCGGATTCTGGTCGCTGTGGGTGTTTCTCGTCCTGTTCGTCTTCAGCCTCGGGGCGGAATTCATCGCCAACGACCGGCCGATCCTGGTTCGCTACGACGGCGCGTTCTTCTTCCCGATCTTCAAAGCCTATCCGGAGACGACATTCGGCGGCGATTTCGAAACCGAGGCCGACTATCGCGATCCCTATGTGCAGGAGCTGATTGGCGAGAGAGGCTGGATGCTCTGGCCGCTGGTGCCCTATAGCGAAGATGCCTTCAGCCTCGACCTGCCGGGGCCGGCACCCTCGCCGCCCGACGCCAACCACTGGCTGGGCACCGACGACCAGGCGCGCGACGTCGTGGCGCGATTGATCTACGGGTTCCGCATCTCGGTACTCTTCGGCCTGATCCTGACAGCCGCCGCAACGACCGTCGGCGTCGTTGCGGGCGCGGTGCAGGGCTATTACGGCGGTCTGGTCGATCTCGTCTTCCAGCGTTTCCTCGAAATTTGGGGCTCGATGCCGACCCTGTTCATCCTCATCATCCTGGCCAGCATCGTGACGCCGAACTTCTGGTGGCTGCTGGGTCTGCTGCTGTTGTTCAGCTGGACCTGGCCGATCGGCGTGGTGCGGGCCGAATTCCTGCGCGCCCGCAATTTCGAGTATGTCCGCGCGGCCCGCGCGCTCGGCGTGCGCAACTCCGTCATCATGCTCCGGCACCTGCTGCCGAACGCGATGGTGGCGACGCTGGCGCTCCTGCCGTTCGCATTGGCCGGCTCCGTGACGGCGCTGGTTTCGCTCGATTTCCTCGGCTTCGGCCTGCCGCCCGGCTCGCCCTCGCTCGGCGAGCTGCTGCTGCAGGGCAAGGCGAACCTGCAGGCGCCCTGGCTCGGCATCACCGGATTCCTGTCGATCGCCGTCATGCTGAGCCTGCTGATCTTCATCGGCGAAGCGGTGCGCGACGCCTTCGATCCGCGCAAGGGGTTCGGCTGATGGCGGACGCGAGCGAGAAACGACTGCTCTCGGTCGAGGACCTGTCGGCCAGCTTCGGCACCGGCGCGCGCGAGGTGAAGGCCGTGCGCAACGCCTCTTTCACGATCGACAAGGGAGAGACGGTCGCGCTGGTCGGCGAGAGCGGCTCGGGCAAGACCGTGACCGCGCTCTCGATCCTGAAGCTGTTGCCCTATCCGAAGGCCTGGCACCCGGGCGGGAAGATTCTCTTCCGCGGCGTCGATCTGCTGCCGGCCAGCGAGCGCACGATGATGGATGTGCGAGGCGACGATATCGGCATGATCTTCCAGGAGCCGATGACCTCGCTCAACCCGCTGCACACGGTCGAAAAGCAGATCGGCGAGGGTCTCTTCATTCACAAGGGGCTCGATCGTGCGGCGGCGCGGAAGCGCACACTCGAGCTGCTCGCGCTCGTCGGCATCCCGGATGCCGAGAAGCGGCTTTCCGCCTTCCCGCACGAGCTTTCCGGCGGCCAGCGCCAGCGCGTGATGATCGCGATGGCGCTCGCCAACGAGCCCGATCTGCTCATTGCCGACGAGCCGACGACCGCGCTCGACGTGACGGTCCAGGCGCAGATCCTGAAACTTCTGAAAGACCTTCAGCGGAAGCTCGGCATGGCGATGCTGCTGATCACGCACGATCTCAACATCGTGCGCCGCATGGCCGACAAGATCTGCGTCATGCGCGGCGGCCGGATCGTCGAGCAGGGTTCCGTCCGGCGGATTTTCGGGAACCCGCAGCACGAGTACACGAAGATGCTGCTGGCGGCCGAGCCGCGCGGCAAGCCGGTCGCGGCCGAACCGGACGCGCCCGAACTGGTCGTCTGCGACGATCTCAAGATCTGGTTCCCGGTCAGGGCCGGCGTGCTCCGTCGCACGGTCGACCACGTCAAGGCGATCGATGGCGTCACGGCGCGCATCCGCGAGGGCCACACGGTCGGCGTGGTCGGCGAGAGCGGTTCGGGCAAGACCACGCTGGGCCTCGCGCTGCTGCGGCTGATCCAGAGCCGGGGCCCGATCCGGTTCGAAGGCAAGAACATCGAGGGTTTCGATTCCGCCGACATGCGGCCGCTGCGCCGGCAAATGCAGATCGTTTTCCAGGACCCGTTCGGTTCGCTCTCGCCGCGGCTCTCGGTCGGCGAAATCGTCGCCGAAGGTCTCAGGGTGCACGGGCTTGCCGAAACCGAGTCCGAACGCGAGCGGATGATCGTCGCCGCGCTCGAGGAGGTCGGGCTCGATCCCGCGTCGCGTCACCGCTACCCGCACGAATTCTCGGGCGGCCAGCGCCAGCGCATCGCGATCGCGCGCGCGATGATCCTGAAGCCGCGCTTCGTCGTGCTCGACGAACCGACCTCGGCGCTCGATATGTCGGTGCAGGCGCAGATCGTCGACCTGCTGCGCGACCTGCAGGAGAAGCACCGCCTCGCCTACATGTTCATCAGCCACGATCTGCGCGTCGTGCGCGCGCTGGCCGACGAGGTGATCGTGCTCAAGGACGGCAGGGTCGTCGAACAGGGGCCGGCCGAGACGATTTTCGACCGGCCGCAGCAGGCCTATACCAGGGCCCTGATGGCGGCGGCGTTCGAGCTGCGTGCCGACGAAACCGGCGCCGTGCGAATGTAGTTCAAGGGAAGAACGTGACGATGACGATCCTGCTCAATACGCCCAACGATCCGACCGGCGAGTTCCGGGCCTATATTCCCGTGCTCGAGCGTCTCGCGCCCGGGCGCAAGGTTCGCATCTGGCCGGACACCGGCCCGGTCGAGGAGATCGAGTACACGATGGTCTGGCGGCCGAAGCCGGGCGACCTGCGGCGCTATCGGAACCTGAAGGCGATCTTCAATCTCGGCGCCGGCGTCGATGCGCTGCTCAAGGACGAGACGCTGCCCGACAACGTGCCGCTGGTGCGCCTGGTCGACGAGAGCCTGACCGGCGGCATGACCGAGTACGTGGTCTATCACGTGCTGCGCTTCCACCGGCGCACGCCGGAGCTCGAACAGTCGCAGCGCCGCAGCGAATGGGAGCCGCTGCTCTATCCGATGACGCGCGACCGCAAGGTCGGCATTCTCGGCCTCGGCGTGCTCGGCGGCGATGCCGCCCGCAAGCTGGTCGATTTTGGCTTCGACGTCGCCGGCTGGAGCCGGACGCCAAAGTCGATCCCGGGCGTGACGAGCTATCACGGCCAGGATCAGCTCAAGACTTTCCTCAACCGCACCGAAATCCTGGCCTGCCTGCTGCCGCTCACCAGCGACACCAACGGCATCGTCAATGCGCGTTTCCTCGCGCAGTTGCCGAAAGGCGCCTGCATCATCAATGCCGGGCGCGGCGGCCATGTCGTGCAGGACGATCTGCTGGCCGCGCTCGATTCGGGGCATATCGGCTATGCGACGCTCGACGTGTTCACGCCCGAGCCGCTGCCGCACGAGCATCCGTTCTGGACCCATCCGCGCGTCACGGTGACGCCGCACAATGCCAGCCTGACGCAGCCCGAAACGGCGGTGCCGGTCGTGCTCGAGGGCATCGCGCGGCTCGAGCGCGGCGAACTGCCACGCAACGTCGTCGACCGCAAACTCGGCTACTGATCAGCGCCGCTTGCCGCGGCGCTTCGACTTCGCCGGCGATGCCTTGACCGGCGCCGCATCCTTCGCGCGCGTGCCGATCCAATCCTCGATCATCGCGAAACAGGCGCGCAGGCCCATCGCCTCGCCGCCGGCCGGCCGGCCGGGCCGGTGCAAACCGTTCGAGGCCATCAGGTCGATATGCACCCACTTCGTCCGCTTCGAGACGAAGGCTTCGAGAAACAGGGCCGCCGAGATCGCGCCGCCCTGGCCCGAACTGGAGACGTTGTTGAGATCGGCGAGCTTGCTCTCGAGCCCCTTCGCATAGGGCTGGTAGAGCGGCAGGCGCCAGAGCTCGTCGTCGACCAGCCGCCCCGCCGCCAGGATCCGCTCTGCGATATCGTCGTCGTTCGCGAACAAAGCCGGCAGATCGGTGCCGAGCGCGACGCGCGCCGCACCCGTGAGCGTCGCGAAATCGATCATCAGGTCCGGCTCGTCGTTGTCGGCCTCGGCCAGCGCATCGCACAGGATCAGCCTGCCTTCGGCATCGGTGTTGCCGATCTCGACCGTCAGACCCTTGAACGTGCGGATGATGTCGAGCGGCTTGAAGGCGTTGCCCGCCACGAGATTCTCGACCGCCGGCAACAGTACGCGCAGGCGGACCGGCAGCTTCGCATCCATGATGAGGCGGCCGAGCGCGAGCGCATGCGCGGCGCCGCCCATGTCCTTCTTCATCTGCAGCATGCCCGAAGCCTGCTTCAGATCGTAACCGCCGGAATCGAAGCAGACGCCCTTGCCGATCAGCGCGATCTTGGGCCCGCGCGTGCCCCAGGAAAGCTCGATCAGCCGCGGCGGTCGCGTCGAGGCGCGCCCGACTGCATGGATCGTGCGGTAACCCTTCTTCAGCAGTTCGTCGCCGACCGTGACGCGGAATTTCGCGCCGTACTGCTTCGCCACCGCGCGCGCTGCGTCCGCAAGATGCGACGGGCCCATATCCTCGGCCGGCGTGTTGATGAGATCGCGCACCAGGAACGTCGAATCGACGAGCCGCTTTACCCGCGTGCGATCGGCGCCCGCCGGCCAGACGAGCTCCGCCAGCTTGCGTCCCGGCTTGAGATAGCGCGTGAAGCGATAGGAACCGAGCGCCCAGCCGAGTGCGGCGGCACTCGCCTGCAACGGCGTCTGGTGTCCGTCGATGCGATAGCGCCCGACCGGCAGCTTGGTGGAGAGATCGCCCCACGACCAGATATCCGGTCCGTCCGCCACACCCAGCACGACGCTGCCGATGCCGCCGCGTGCCGACGGCAGGGCGAGAAACCGTCCGGGCTTCGCGACATAGCCGTGGTCTTCGATCCAGGCGCGTTCGCCCGCGCGCCGACCCTTGAGCCAATCCTTGAAACCCGTCTTGGTGACCGGTTCGATGGCAAGGGCCTTGCCGCGCCCGTCCACCAGTTGATGCGTCATCGGTCGGCTCCTGTTTGCAACGAAGGCCGGGCCCGAACGGCCCGGACGGCGCGCAGCATGTCGAAGCCGTTGCCGCTTGAAAAGGGGGCATCCCGGCGCGGTCATCGCCCCCGAATCGCTCGCGCTTGTCCGGCGGCAACGGCCCGATTAAAGCTTGGGCCGGCATTCAAGGGGAGCAACGAATGGCCGAAACCACGATTTATCTCGGCAACAAGAATTACTCGTCCTGGTCGCTGCGCGGCTGGCTTGCGCTCAAGCAAACCGGGATCAGGTTCAAGGAAATGGTGATCTGCCTCGACCGGCCCGATACCGCGGAGAAAATCCGGCGTCATTCGCCGTCGGGCAAGGTGCCCTGCCTGGTGCATGACGGAAATACGATCTGGGAATCGCTGGCGATCGGCGAATATCTCGCGGAGCGGTTTCCTGCCGCGAAGCTCTGGCCCGCCGATTCCGAAACGCGCGCGCACGCGCGCTGTGTGGCGACCGAGATGCATGCCGGTTTTCTGAAGATGCGGCAGAACATGCCGATGGACATGCGCTCGGACCTCGAAAAGAAGAGCCGGCTCTCGGTCCCCGAGGTCGGGCGCGACGTGCGGCGCATCATGTCGATCTGGCGCGAATGCCGCGAGCGCTACGGCTCGCGCGGGGCCCATGGCGACGGACCGTTCCTCTATGGCGGCTTCAGCATCGCCGATGCGATGTTTGCGCCGGTTACGACGCGGTTCCTCACCTACGGCGTGCCGCTCGACGAAACCTGCGAAGCCTATGTCGACGCGGTCAGGACCTGGCCCGCGATGGCCGAATGGGGCCGCGATTCGAAGCGCGAGGAATGGACGCTCAGCTATCCGGTGCTGGATACGCCGCTCGCCTGATCGCATCGCGCGGGTTTCGCCGAAATCGTGCACGGGTCGAGCGCGGCGGCGCGATGGCGTATAATCGCCCGCGATGACCGTCACCGTCGCCCATCGCGAATGCACCGCGACCCGCGCGTCGTGGCGCGCGCATTTTTCCGGACCGCCGCTCTGGGCCAACCTGATCTGGCTGCTGCTGGTCGCCGGCGGCCTGATTGCGCGCCCGTCGCTCGTCGCGGTCGACGGTGCGCTGCTCTCGGATGCCTGGTGGTCCTGGCAGGGTGTCCCGATCGGCGATCGGGTCGGCGCCGAGCTCCTGTTCTGGGTGATCCATGCCGGCTGGTACCTGTTCGGCGTCAGCGAACTGTGGGCCCGGCTGGTCGCGCCGCTGTTCGTGCTGGCGGCGCTGTGGATCGCACTCGCGCTGGCGCGCGTTCTCTGGCCGCAGCATGCGGATGCGGCGCGCTTCGCACCGCTGATGCTGGTCGGCACCGGCGGCATCGTCGCCTTCGCCAGCCAGACGCTGACCGACACGCCGATGGTCGCGGTCGTGCTGCTCGCCCTGCTGGCGCTCGCCCATCAGATGACGGGACGCGTCGCTATCGGCGCGCCGCTCTTCGCGTTGTCGCTGCTCGCCGGCCTGCTGCTGAAGGGCACGCCGGCGCTGATCTGGCTGCTGCCGCCGGCTTTGCTGCTGCCGTGGCTCGCGCCCGGCCGCGATCGTGCCGCCGTCCGCTACGGTACGCTCGCCGTCGCCATCGCGGCCGCTTGCGCGATCTGGGCGATCTGGATCGCGGCGCGACAGGGCACCGGGCTGCTGCTCGAAATCCTGCTGCCCGAGCCCGACGCGAACCGGCGCGCCTGGTACTGGCTGCCGTTTTTCGCACTGCTGCTCGCCTATCCGTGGATCTGGTGGCGCACAGCCTGGCGGGCCGTCGAGCGGCTGGCCGGTGCGCCGCTCGATTCCGGCTGCAGGCTGGTGCTGGTTGCGACGATCGCCGCCTTCTGCGCCAGTTTCTTCGATCCCTATCGCGGCCAGCATGTGCTGGTGCCGGCGCTGGCGCTCGGTTCGCTGTTCGTCGCCCGCGCGCTCGCGACGACGCCCGAGAAGGCGCGCGATTTTCATGCCGTGCTGCCGGGCGTGATCCTGCTCTTTCTCGGATTCGTGTTCTTCCTGCTCAACATCGTGCCGCACGCGCATCTCGATGCCGTCTGGCGCCGGGTCGTGGGCGAATCGAGCCTGCCGATCTGGCTCGGCGGCATCAGCCTTGCCGCCGGGCTCCTCCTGCTCGGCGGCGGCTACCTGCTGGCGCAGCTCACGCCGCGCCCGCTGCCGCAGCGCATCCTGCAGGTGGCATTTCTGCCGGTGCTGATGGCAACCGCGCTCAATCTTGAGTTCGTGACCAGTCTGCGCAACTTCTTCGACCTGCAGGCCTTCGCCGAGCAGATCCACAATCTGCAGGCCAGCGGACACCCGGTTGCGGTGATCGGCGACTATGACGGCGGCTTCGACCTCGCGGGCCGACTGATCGAGCCGCCGGTCGAGCTGCCGGACGCGAACACCGTCCATCGCTGGGCGGCTGCGAACGGATCGGGTGTCGTGATCGCCTATTTCGCGGGCTCGACCCTGCGCCTGCCGGCGCGCCCGCTCTTCCTCGCCGCCGCGGGCGACCGCTGGGCCGCGCTCTGGCCGGCCGCCACCATCATCGCCACCGAAGGCGCGGTGCTGCGCGAACGGTTCTGATCTGCTGCGGACGTGCGACCTCTCGCCGCGCCCTGTCGCCCGCAATGCCGTCCGGTCGGATCGGACCTGCGCACCGCAGATAGGTCGCCGCACGGAGCCCCTGCTAGTCTTTCCCTCCGGCACGCGCCAATGGCGCGGCATTTCCGAGCGGAGGCGACATGGACCATCCCTCGAGGCCCGAGACCGTCGCCGCGCATGGCGGCCATCCGGAGCCGACCCCGAGCGGCGGCATCGTGCCGGCGCTCGAGCTTTCGACCACCTATGCGCGGCGCAGCCAGGACTACGAGCCGCCGGCCGGTTTGGTCTATTCGCGCTTTCATCATCCGAACTGGACGCAGGCCGAACGGCTGCTCGCCGATCTCGAGGGTGCCGCCGATGCGCTGCTGTTTCCCTCCGGGATCGCGACCGTCTCGGCGGTCGTCGAGACGCTGGCGCCCGGCGATCACATCGTCGCGCAGGATTCGATCTTCTGGGGCACGCGGCTGCGCTTCAGGGAATTCGGCGAGCGCTGGGGTCTCGCCACCAGCGTGGTGCCGGCGAGGGATCTGATCGGCGCGATCGAGCCCGGCCGCACGAAGCTCGTCTGGTTCGAGACGCCGGCCAACCCGACTTGGGAGATCGTCGACATCGAAGCCGTCTGCACCGCCGCGCGCAAGGCCGGCGCCCTTTCGGTCGTCGATTCCACCGCCGCGACGCCGGTCCTGACGCGGCCGATCGGGCATGGCGCCGACCTCGTCATGCATTCCGCGACCAAATATCTCAACGGTCACAGCGACGTGCTGGCCGGCGCGCTCGCCTGCGCCCGCGACAGCGAAATCTGGCAGCGCATCAGGAGCTGGCGCGGCACCGCCGGCGCGATCGTCGGCCCGTTCGAAGCCTGGCTGCTGCTGCGCGGCATGCGCACGCTCTATCTGCGCGTCGAACGGTCGTCTTCCAACGCGCTGGCGGTTGCCAATGCGATGGCGCGCCACCCGAAGGTCGCGCAGGTCATGTATCCCGGCCTGGCAACGCATCCGGGACACGATATCGCACGCCGCCAGATGCGGGGCGGCTTCGGCGGCATGGTCTCGATCCGGATCCGCGGCGACGGACCCGCGGCGCTGCGCGTCGCAACCGCCACGCAGCTTTTCCGGCCCGCAACCTCGCTCGGCGGCGTCGAGAGCCTGATCGAGCATCGCGCAACATTGGAAGGACCGCACGGCACCGTGCCGCCCGACCTGCTGCGCCTGTCGGTCGGCATCGAGCATCCCGACGATCTGGTTGCCGATCTCGACCGCGCGTTGGCGCGGATCTGATCTAGAGCAACGTCGGCGCCGGCAGCGGTGCATCGTCGGCGAGCGCGAGGATGCCGTCGATCGTCGCGGCGGGCTCGGCGATGCCGCCATGGCGCAGCAGCATCGCGGCCTTTGCGCGCATCGTCGCTGCGTCGAGCGGCGCTTCCGGATCGCCCCTGGCATGGCGGCGCTCCGCCACAAGTTCGGCGCCGTCCGCCAGCGTCACCGTCGCGGCACTGCCCCAATCCTGCGGATAGGCGGATGCAAACCGATCCGCCACCCGGCATTCGACCCGCGTGCGGAGCTCCGCCAGCTCGCGTCGCGCCCGCTCGTCGAACGATGCGAAATCGACCGCCGGCAACGACAGTGCCGCCGCGACGCAATGCTGCAGCGAGAATTTTGCGGCGTACTCGCTGTCCGGCAGCGGCCGGTCGCAGAGATCCGTCGCGGCGCGATAGGTTTCGACCCGCACGCGCGCAATGGCGCGACTGCCGATTGCCGCGCGTAACGATGACGCGGCATCGATCGCCGGATGCGTGTGACGGCAGGACGGCCAGGGCTTGATCGAGGTGCGCCGCAATTCCCACGGCGCGCCGGGCGCACGCAGCACGGCAGCGGGATCGGCATCGGGACAGAGGCCGCGGAAGAATCCCTTCTCGCCTTCGAGAACGGCCGGCGGTCCGGTGAAACCGTGCGCCGCCAGTTCGGCCGCGCGCACGCCCGCGTCCGCGGCGTGACCGGCATGCAGATGCTTGCTCATCGCGCCGGTTTCGAGGAACTGCCAGAGCCCGGCGGCCTGCGTGCCGGCATTGCCGAGCGCATGCACCGTTTGCGCCCGATCGAGACCGAGCAGCCGCGCCGCCGCCATCGCCGAGCCGAACGGTCCGCAGGTCGCCGTGTTGTGGAACACGCGATAATGCGCCGGTCCGACCGCATTGCCGACCCGGCACATCGCCTCGTACCCCGCGAGCACCGCCGCGAGAAACGCATGGCCGCGTGCGCCGCGCCGGCGGGCGACCGCAAGAGCGGCCGGCACCGCGACGCAGCCCGGATGCGTCGCCGACTGCCGGTGCAGATCGTCGATCTCGAGAATGTGCGTGAGCGATGCGGCGACGAAACCTTTCGCATCCGCCGCCGGCGTTTCCCGCGCCCAGGCCAGCAGGATGCGACCCGGCTCGCTGTTGCGCCCGGCGATCGCATTCGCGATGGCATCGAGTACGAACAGGGCCGCCGCCGCGCGATCGGCGTTCGTCACCGGCTTGGCGTCGATCAGCGCCGCAAGCCCCTGCGTCAAGGTTGCACCGGCAGCGACAGGGCGCTGACGGGCGCCGGCATCGACCATGAAATCGTCCTTTCCCGGCGATCCTACCGGGCCGTTGCCGGCCTGTCACAAGGACGACGGACCGGCGTTCAGCGGCCAAAATTCGCCATCCGTTTGAGAATGGCGCGAAGCGGGTCTAGACTGATCGGATCAGCGGCGAGGGGGACCGTCATGCAGATTCCGGCCGCCGTCGGACGCGTGCTCCAAAAACTGGAGCCCAACACGCGCGGCAGCATCCGCAGCGCCGAACGCCAGGCGCGCGACGAAATCCGGGAAGCCGATTCTGGTCCGGTGCGCTGCGCGCTGGCCCGCGTGCTGGTCGAGGACTGGCGCAACGGCTGGGACGAGCTCGCGGAACCCGGCGACCGCTGTGCCGCGCTGCGCAAGGCGCTCGAGGCGATCGACATGGCGGGCCGCCGCCGCGATGCCGGGCATTGGTATGTCGACTGGAAGCGCGGCTATGCGCTGCGCTATGCCGCGCGCGCCATGAGACGGCCCGACTATGTCGAGCAGGCGCTCAGGGCCTATCGTGACGCCTACGACAAGCTCAGCCTGTTCTGCGGTCTGCCGCCGCGACGCGGCGAAAAGGCGCTGCGCAGCCTGCTGGTCGACTGGGCCGAAACGCACGTCTATTTCGGCGACGTGCCCGGCGCGCTGCACAATTTCGATTTCACCCTGCCGTGGCACCGGCGCGTGCCCGACGACTGGCACGAATGGGCGCATGCCTTCGCGCTGCACCAGAACCGCGACTACGACGCTTCGTGGCGCAAGATGGAGCCGCTGGTGGCGCTGCTCGACAATCCGCACGCCGAACCCGCCGCACCCAGCGTTCAGACGCTGATCGCGCCGCGCGCGAAGCGCAAGATCCAGGTCTCCTATTACAACGACATGCGACTGGTGCTGGCGGCGAGCTATGCCCGCGTCGGCAAGCGCGACCGGGCCAAGGCGCAGATCGACAGGTTTCAGCAGCTCCGCCGTCTGAACGGCGAGCAGCCCTGGACCGTTGCGATCGAGGCCGAGCGCGGCGCCTTCATTGCCGGCAGCCCGGGCGAGCTGCACTGGCTCGAGAGCCTTGCGATGGCGGGCCTGCCGCGCGGCGAGGAAGCGCCGCGAGCGGCGATGGCGCCGCGACCGGGCGGCCGCGGCGGTTCCGGCGCCCCGAAACGCGCCGGCAAAAAGAAAACCGGTGCGTCGGCCGGGGGCGCGAAGAAGAAGCCCGCGAAGGCCAAGGCGAAGGCGCGCGGCAAGCCGAAGCCGAAGAAGCCGGCGCGCAAGACCGCGACGAAGCAGGCCGCAAAGCGCAAATCCGCGCGCAGGCCGACGAAGAAATCCGGCCGCAGGACATCGCGGCGCGGCGCACGCCGCCGCTGATAAAGATCAGCCGGCCGCCCGCACGGGCAGTCCCGCCTCGGCGAGACCGGCGGCGAGATAGGCGGCATCGTCCGGCTGGCTGAACGGAAAGCCCTCGAACAGCCAGCGCGCATAGTCGGCCCGCATGGCGGTCGGCTCGGCGACCCAAAGCCTTCTCGCCCGCGCCGCGAACTCGTCGGCGAGCCGATGCGCCTCGTCGCGCCGTCCGGCATGCGCCGCGGCCGCGACGCGCCACAGGATCGAATGCGGATAGAGCTCGCCGATCGCGTCGTAGATCGCGAGCGCGCCCGCCGGATCGCGGCCGATGAACCGGATGACGGCCTCGTCGGCCAAGTACCAGTCGGGCGAGTAGGGATTGAGCCGGCGCGCCGTCGCCGCCACCGCCAACGCGCCCGCCGGGTCGCCGAGAAAGGCCAGCGCCGTCGCGCGCGCCATCGCGATGTCGGCATCGTTCGGATTGAGCTGCGTGGCGGTTTCCCAGTGCTTGCGGGCGCGGTCGAACCGATGCTGCATCATCCGGACCCAGCCCAGCACGACATGCGGATGCGCATCGTGCGGATCGAGTGCCACCGCGCGCTCGGCATGATCGGCCGCGTTCTCGATCGCGGCGCGGCGGTCGCGACCCCAGTTCGCGAGGAACGTGTCCAGCCAGGCGAGTTCCGAAAGCCCGGCATGCGCGCGCGCAAATGCCGGGTCGACCTCGATCGCCGCCTCGTACAGGCTGCGCGCCTTTTCATGCGCGTCGATGGTGCCGAAGGAATGATGCTCCGTGCCTTCGAGCCAGAGCGAGAACGCCTTCAGGCTTTCGGGCGGCTTGCGCTTGGCCGCGGCGAGTTCGGCATGCTCGAGATGCTGGACCAGGTGACCCGCAATATTCCGGACTACCTCGTCCTGGATCGCGAACAGCCCCTCCGCCGACCCGTCGAAACGATCGGCCCAGACATGATGCCCGTCGGCCGTGTCGATGAGCTGCGCATTGATGCGAATCCTGTCGCCGATCCAGCGCAGGCTGCCTTCGAGCACGTAACGCACGCCGAGCTCCTGGCCGATCCGCCGCACGTCGTGCGCGCGACCGCGATAGACGAAGCTGGAATTGCGCGCGATGACGAAGAGCTGCCGGAAGCGCGACAGGTCGGTGATCAGGTCTTCCGTCAGCCCGTCGCACAGTGCCGGTGCCGCGCCCTTGTTTCCCCCGAGATTGTCGAACGGCAGCACGGCCAGCGACGGCCGGTCGGGCAGCGGCAGGCCGAGCCCGACGACCGGCTCGACGGGCGAGGAGATTTCGACCGTGCGGATGCGCACCGGGCGCGAGATGTTCTTGAGCCGCCGCATGCCGCGATCCTCGAACACAATCGATACCTTGCCGTCGACGAAGTTCCAGACCTCGTCGGTGATGGCGATGCCGCCGGGCGGTGCCTCGCCCTCGATGCGGCTTGCGATGTTGACGCCGTCGCCGAGCAGATCGTCGCCCGAGACCAGCACGTCGCCGGCATGGATGCCGATCCGCAGCACCAGCCGTTTCGCCTGTTTGTCGCCGCCGGGACCGGAGCCGCGCTGGATCGCGATTGCGCACGCGACCGCCTGCACCGCGCTGTCGAACTCGGCCAGGATGCCGTCGCCGGTGGTCTTGAAGATGCGTCCGCCATGCTCGGCAACCGCCGGGTCGATATGGCCGCGGCGCAGGGCGGCGAGCGCCGCCACCGTGGCGGTCTCGTCCGTTTCGGCAAGGCGCGAGTAGCCGACCACGTCGGCGGCGAGAATCGCCGCCAGACGCCGCTTGGCCTTGTCCGCCATCAGGCATTTCCTCCGTCCCGGCGATGCCCTGCCGGTCGCCCGCCGACAATATGCCTTCCGCGTTACGGAAACGAGGGGCCGGCCGGGGCACCCGGGCGGTCGCCGCAACGCGTCCGGCGCACGGCCGGCGCCGGCACGATCCGGTTTTCGCCGGCGCTGCCCGGCACCAATCTTGCGGCCGCCGTGTCAGATGCGCGTGACTTTGTCGGGCTCGGCGCCCAGCCGCTGGCGGCAGAATTGTCGCGCCGCCGTCTCGGCCGCATCGGCGCTGTCGAAATGGCCGCCCATCGTGACCCGCTTGCCGCCCTGCCAGAGCGACCAGAGATAATCGTCGCTGCCGTCGCGCCGGCTCCATTTTTCGATCATCACTTCGAGCGGCATGGCGCACTCCCGATCCGCCCCGCGAGTCTGCCGCGAACCCGGTGCGCCTCGCAATTCGCACCCGCAGGGCGGTTTGCCAAGAACCGTCGGGCGCCGCATCGTATCCGGGATGGCTTCAGGCACATCCGGCAGCGAGCGGCGTCCCGCTTTCCACGAGGGCGAGCGCGCGCTGCACGACGCGCACGGGCTCGGCGGGAAGATGGCGCAGGTAGGATCGCGCGCGATCCGGCCCGCGATCGATGCCGAGGATGCGCAATTCCTGGTGCGCCGGCCGTTCCTGGTGTTCGGCCTGCGCGACGACGCCGGCCTGCCCTGGGCGACGATCCTCGCGGGTGAGCCCGGCTGGCTCGCGGTGCCGGAATCCACGCGGCTTGCGATCCGCCGGTTGCCGGCCGGCGACGATCCGGCGCGGACCGGTATTGCGCTGCAGGCCCCGATCGCGACGCTGGCGATCGACTTCGAAACCGCCAACCGCGAGCGCACCAACGGTCATATCGTGCGCTGCGACCGCAACGGCTTCGAGATCGCGGTAGCCGAGGCCTACGGCAATTGCCCGAAATACATCAGGCAGCGCCGCCTGACGGTCACCGATGCGCCGGTGCGCCGGCCGGCGCGACGCGCCGCTGTCCGCACCGATCCGCCCGACGACGCGGCGCGCGCCACGATCGAAGGCGCCGATGCGTTTTTCATCGCGACCGGTCATGCCGAATACGGGCTCGACGTCTCGCATCGCGGCGGCCCGCCCGGCTTCTGCCGTTTCGACAGCGAAAACGCCTTCGTCTTTCCCGACTATCGCGGCAATTATTTCTTCAACACGCTCGGCAACCTCGTCACCGATCCGCGGGCCGGGCTCTGTTTCTTCGGTCCGCAGAGCGGCGATCTGTTGCAGCTCAGCGGCCGCATGCAGATCGCCTGGCAGCCGCCCGACGACGCGCCGGCCGGCGCCGAGCGCATGTGGCGCTTCGTGACGGAACGCTGGACGTTCAGGCCCGCAGCGCTGCCGCTGCGTTTCGAGGACGGCGCGCCCTCGCCCTATCTGCCGAAACCCTGAACCGCCCGACCGCGCCGCTTGACCGGCAGGGTGCCCGCTTCCCATGATCGCGCCGCACCGATGCAGAGCGAGGACGCCGCCATGGCCGGCACGAAACTGATCGACGACGTCTTTCCCTGGCCCGAGGGCAAGCGCACCGCCGTCTGTTTTTCCTTCGATGTCGATGCCGAGAGCCTGCTGCATCTCGGCTTCCGCGACGAGGCCGACAACAAGGTCGTGACCCGCTCCGAAATGCGTTACGACGCCCATGTCGCGGTGCCGCGCCTGCTGGCGATCTTCCGCAATCACGATATCCGCCAGACCTTCTTCGTGCCGGGCTGGTGCCTCGAAGCCTATCCCGAGATGGTGAAGGCGATTCTCGACGACGGGCACGAGATCGCGCATCACGGCTATGTGCACGAGATGGGCAACAAGCTGACGCCGGAGAACGAACGCTACTGGTTCGAGCGCGGCACCAAGGCCGTTGAGAAGGCAACCGGCAGAAAGCCCGCCGGCTTCCGCGCGCCCTCCTACGGGTTCTCGCGCCATACGCTCGAGCTGATGATCGAGCACGGCATGATCTACGACGCTTCGATGATGGGCCACGACGTGCCCTATATCCTCAAGCATCCGCGCGGCGAGATCGTCGAACTGCCCTCGCAGCGCGCGCTCGACGACTGGACGCATTTCGTGCTCAGCCGCGACTACAACTGGCTGATCTCGATGCAGACGCCCGAGAACGGGTTTGCGATCTATCGCGCCGAGTTCGACGCCGCCTGGCGCCACGGCGGCGTCTGGATCGCGGTCTGGCATCCGTTCGTGACCGGCCGCCTGTCGCGCGCCGAGGCGATGGATGCGCTGATCGACCACATGAAATCGCAGGGCGGCGTCTGGTTCGCGCCGATGGACGAGATCGCGCGCCATGCGACCGCGGCGCGGAAGGACGGGCGCTGGAAACCGTACATCGATCCCATGCCCTACAATGCCGGCGTGCTGCCCGAGCTGGCCGAACGGATGTGAGCGCCGCAATCCGGAGACGCTCATGCTCCGACACGATGCCGAGGCCAGCAAGGCGACGCTTCGACGAGGAGTTCCGGTGTCGCGGCAACGAGGCTGCCGTCGACGAGCTGGTTGCCGCCGACATGGTCGACCGCCGGCGGCCCGACGGCTGGCCGGGCGGGCGCGCCGGCTACAAGCAGCTCGTACGTGCCTGGCGCGAGGGTTTTCCCGACATGCGCGAGACGATCGGCGATCTGATCGCGGAGGGGGACAAGGTCGTCGGCCGCTTCACCATCGATGCGACGCATACCGGCAATTTTCTCGGCATTGCGCCGACCGGCCGGCGGATCCGCATTTCCGGCATCGACATCGTGCGGATCCGCAACGGGCAGATTGTCGAACACTGGTACGCCGAGGACGCGTTGGGTCTTTACCAGCAGCTCGGCGTGGCGCCGCCGCCGGCGATGCCCGGTGTGCGCACCAGGACAGCGCGATAGTGTCTGCAACCGGGCCGGTCGCGACGATACGTGCGGAATCTCCCGGCGACACACCTTCCATCGCTCAGCTCCTGACCGACGCGTTCGGCGGTCCCGCCGAGGCCACGCTGGTTGCCTCGCTGCGGCGCGACGGCGATCTGCTGGCATCCCTGGTCGCAACGAGGGGCGCGACAATTGTCGGCCATATCGCCGCAAGCCCGTTTTCCTGTCTCGATCCCGGCCCGGCCGTGTCGGCGGCCGCCTTGGCACCGTTCGCGGTGACCGAGGGCGACCGACGGCAAGGTATCGGTGGCAGGCTGGAACAAAAATTGCTGGGCGATCTGCGGAGCCGCAACATCGGTCTCGTGTTCGTGCTGGGAGACCCCGATTATTGCCGTCGCTTCGGCTTCGCAGCCGAAACCGCGGCAGCGCTGTGCACCCCGTTCGACGGGCCGCACCGGATGGCGATCGAGCTTGCACCGGGGGCCGCCCGAAATGCGGCCGGCCGGCGCTTTACTATTGCACCGGCCTACGCACCGTTTCTGCCGCCGTCCCGATTTGCTAGGCTCGTCCCGCGCCCGCCCGTCACCCGCCACGGAACGATGGCCATGGCCCGCCGCGATACCGACGACACGCTCCGGATGCTCGAAGCGCTCGAGCGCAAGGTGCTCTGGCTCTCGAGCTGGATGATCCATCACGCCAACCACGTCCGCCCGAAGGACGACGATCTCAAGATCGGCGGCCACCAGGCCTCGTCGGCCTCGCTCTCGACCATCATGACCGCGCTCTATTTCCATTTGCTGCGGCCGCAGGACCGCGTCGCGGTCAAGCCGCATGCGGCGCCGGTCTTCCACGCGATCCAGTATCTGTTCGGTCACCTGCCGGTCGAGAAGCTCGAGAAATACCGGCTGATCGGCGGCGTGCAGTCCTACCCGTCGCGCACCAAGGATGTCGACGATGTCGACTTCTCGACCGGCTCGGTCGGGCTCGGCGTCGCGATCACCGCCTTCGCCAGCCTCGTGCAGGATTACGTGCGCGACAAGGGCTGGGGCCGCAGCGACGAAGGCCGCATGGTCGCGCTGATCGGCGATGCCGAGCTCGACGAGGGCAACATCTTCGAGGCGCTGCTCGAAGGCTACAAGCACCAGTTCCGGAACTGCTGGTGGATCATCGACTATAACCGGCAGAGCCTCGACGGCGTCATTCACGAAGGGCTCAAGGCGCGCTTCGAGGACGTGTTCCGGTCCATGGGCTGGGACATCGTCACGCTGAAGTACGGCAGGCAGCTCGAAGCCGCGTTCGCCGAACCGGGTGGCGAAGCGCTGCGAAGCTGGATCGACGATTGTCCGAACGCGCTTTATTCGGCCCTGACCTTCCAGGGCGGCGCCGCCTGGCGCAAGCAGCTGTTGGCCGATCTCAGGGAGCCGCACGTGCGCGCGCTGATCGAGCACCACGACGATCACGCGCTGGCGCGCCTGATGACCAATCTCGCCGGCCACGATCTCGGCACGATCCTCGACACGCTCGGCGCGATCGACCACGACCGGCCGGTCTGCATCATCGCCTACACGATCAAGGGTCACGGGCTGCCGTTTGCCGGCCACAAGGACAATCACGCCGGGCTGATGAACCCGTCTCAGTTCGATGCGTTCCGCGCGCAATGCCATGTGCGCGAGGGCCATGAATGGGACCGGTTCGAGGGGCTCGGCATCGACGAAGCGCGGCTCGAAGCGTTCCTCGAAGCCGTGCCGTTCAACCGCGAAGGCACGCGGCGGTTCGAGGCGCCGCGCGTTCCGGTGCCGGATGCGCTCGAGTTTTCGCCGCCGCGCACCATGTCGACGCAGGAAGGGTTCGGCCGCCTGCTCGCCGACCTCGCGCGCTCGAAGGAGCCGATCGCCGGTCGCATCGTCACCACCTCGCCCGACGTCACCGTCTCGACCAATCTCGGCGGCTGGGTCAACCGGCGCGGCGTCTATCTCGCGCATCCCAACCCCGACATGTTCCAGCTTCAGAAGGTCGTGTCGGCGCAGAAATGGGACATGGGCCCGACGGGTCAGCATATCGAGCTCGGCATCGCCGAGCACAATCTCTTCCTGCTGCTGGCGGCGCTCGGGCTCTCGCATTCGCTGTTCGGCGAGCGGCTGCTGCCGATCGGCACGCTCTACGACCCGTTCATCCAGCGCGGGCTCGATGCGCTCAACTATGCCTGCTACCAGGAGGCGCGCTTCATCCTGGTGGCGACACCGTCCGGCATTTCGCTGGCGCCCGAGGGCGGCGCGCACCAGTCGATCTCGACGCCGCTGATCGGCATGGCGCAGGACGGGCTCGCGATGTTCGAACCGGCCTTCGGCGACGAGCTCGCCGCGATCCTCGGCTGGGCCTTCGACTATATCCAGCGCGACGGGTCGGGCGAGAGCGAGCGCAACTGGCTGCGCGACGAGACCGGCGGCTCGGTCTATCTGCGCCTGTCGACGCGGCCGATCGAACAGCCGCAGCGCGCGATGGACGACGCGCTGCGCCGCGGCATCATCGAGGGCGGCTACTGGATCCGGCCGCCGGGACCGAACTGCGAAGTGGTGATCGCCTATGCCGGCGTCGTCGCGCCCGAGGCAATGACGGCGGCGGGGCTGATCGCCGAGGACCGGCCGGGCGTCGGCGTGCTCGCCGTCACGTCGGCCGACCGGCTCAATGCCGGCTGGCACGCCGCCGAACGCGCGCGCCAGCGCGGCCAGACGGATGCGCTGGCGCCGGTCGAACGGCTGCTGGCGCGGGTGCCGCGCGAGGCCGGCTTCGTCACCGTGCTCGACGGACATCCGACCGGCCTCTCCTGGCTCGGCGCGGTGATGGGCCATCGCGTGAAACCGCTCGGCGTCGAGCATTTCGGCCAGACCGGCACGATCGCGCAGCTCTACAGGCGCTACGGCATCGATGCCGATGCGATCGTCAACGCCGCCGCCGCCGTCGCGCCGGGACGGCCGATCCGGCATCTGCGCGCGCTGGAAGGCTGAAACGCGGCCTCGCCGCGCCCAAAATCAGGAATCGGCATCGATCTGCGCCGCGATCTCGATGGCCATCGCATCGGGCGTGTCGCTGGCGTCGAACAGGGTGATGAACCTGCCGTCCGGACCCATCAGATAGATGATGGCGGAATGGTCCATCGTGTAACCGTCTGCCGCCGATTCCGCTTCGACCTTGCGCGCGTAGGCGCGATAGGATTTCTCGACCGCTTCGATCTCCTCGGCGCTGCCCGTGAGCCCGACGATGCCCGCGTCGAACGGCGCGACATAGTCCGCCATCACCTGGGGTGTATCGCGCTCGGGATCGACGGTGATGAAGAGCGGCTGAACCTGGCCCGCCCAGTCGCCGAGCGCCACCATGGTCAGCGCGATCTGATTGAGCGCCAACGGGCAGACATCGGGGCAATGGGTGAAGCCGAAGAACACCATCAGGGACTTGCCGGCGAAGTCGGTCCGGGTGACACGCCGGCCGGTATGATCGGTCAGTTCGAAGGCACCGCCAATCGGAACGGCATCGTCCGACGCCGCCTCCCAGCCTGCCCCCGCCATCGGACGGTTGCGCAGCTCGATGATCGCATAGGCGGCGATCCCGAGCGCGGCGAGCGCAAAGACCAGAACGGCGACGATGGCGGTGCGGCGCGATGGCATGGCCGGCTCACCATAGCGATTACCGCCGACCGGAGCACCGGCACCGGTCGCGACGGTCGGTCGCGGCGGCTATCGGTCAGGCGTCGAAGCGCAGATAGGGCGCGTCCTTGCCCTCGCCCTTCCTGTAGACCGCGGAATACATGTTCCACCACATGTTCCGGCCTTCGAGCGCCGCGCGCCGCACGCTCTGCTTCTGCGCGTCGGTCTTCGCGAATTTCATCGCCGCCTTCCAGCCGGTCGCACCATGCTCCTCGTCGGCGCCGACATGGATGTCGAAATAATAGGCGGCATCGTCGTCGAACCCGTATTTTTCGCGCAGCGCCCTGGCGGTCGCGCGCGAATAGTCGTGGAACAGATCCTCGATGCCGATCGCGACGAACGACAGCGCCTCGAGCCAGTGGCCGCGCGTCGCATAGGCCGAAACCGTGTCGGGATAGACTTTCGTCTCCGCCAGCATCGGCTTCCCGTCGATCTCCTTCTCGGAAATGCCGGTCGCGGCGCCGGTGCGGATCGCGAGCAGCCAGTGCGCCGGCATTTTCTTGGTGCCCTTGAGCTCGTAGAACACGTTCTCGGCCAGCTCCGCCTTCAGGTCGCGCGGCACCTGCGGAATGATCATGGCGAGCGCGCCGATCCCTTCGGTCACGCAGTATTTGAGCTGCGCCATCAGCTCGGCGATCGTTTTCTGCTTGAGCTTGCCGGCGGCCATGTCCTTGTAGACCGGATGCGCCACGAACGGATGCTTGTTCACTTCCTTCTGCAGATCGGCCCAGAACCCCGTGAGCTTCATGTTGGTCTTCCTCCCGTCAGGGGCGTTGCAGCGTCCGGCAGCCGCCCGTTCGGCGCGCATTATAGGCAGGATCGCGCGCGACCCAAGCGCCGCCCCCTTGACCCGGTCGGGTGAGCGGATTCGCGGCGCCGGCTGCCGGCTGTAGTGTCGCCCGGCCGGGATTTTGCGCTTGAACCGGCCCGGCGGGGCGCCACATCATGCGGCATGACCGTCAGCCTCAACCACACCATCGTCTCGGCGCGCGACAGGGAGAAATCGGCCCTGTTCCTGGCCGAGCTGCTCGGCCTGCCGGCGCCCGTCATGTTCGGTCCCTTCGCGGTCGTGCAGGTCGGCGATACTTCGATCGATTTCATGGACGACGACGGCAAGATCGCCTCGCGCCATTTTGCGTTCCTTGTCAGCGAGGCGGAATTCGATGCGATCTTCGGGCGCATCAAGGCGCGCGGCATGAAATACTGGGCCGACCCGTATCATCGCGAGCCCGACCGCATCAACAATCGGGACGAAGGGCGCGGCGTTTACTTCGAGGATCCGGACGGGCACAATCTCGAAATCCTGACGCGGCCCTACGGCAGCGGCGACGCGTAGGCCGATCATCCCAACCCGCTGGTGAAACAGCCGATTGAATAAGGAACCTCATGGTGAGCCCCGTGAGCTTGTCGATGGGCGAACCATGAGGGCCGTACGATCGTGCCGCCTCACCCTTCGACAGGCTCAGGATGAGGAAGAGAGATTTTGCAATCAGAGGCTGCTTGGCACTCACCCCGGCGCGTAGGGCGCGAGCGGCTGTTTCCCCGCGATGATATCGGCGGCTTTCTCGGCGATCATGATGGTCGGCGCATTCAGATTGGCCGTTACGATTAGCGGCATGATCGACGCATCGACAACGTGCAGCCCCTCGACGCCGTTGACGCGCGTGCTTGCATCGACCACCGCATCGGCATCGACGCCCATCCGGCAGGAGCAGGACGGGTGGTGCGAGGTGCCGACATTGGCGCGCAGGAACGCGTCGATCTCGGCATCGGTCCGGACCGAATCGTCCGGCGCGATCGTGCGCCCGCGATAGCGGTCGAAGGCGGGCTGCATTGCGATCGCGCGCGTAATTTTTACCCCGTCGCGCATCTCCGCGAGATCGGCGCCCTCGGGATCGCCGAAATGGTTGAACTGCGCACGCGGCGGGTCGCGCGGATCGGCCGAGCGCAGCGTGATGCGCCCGCGGCTCTTCGGCCGCATCTGGCTGACATGGAATCCGAACCCGTGCCCCTCGGCGAGAACCGAACCGTCGGCATCGACCGCGACCGGCACGAAATGATGCTGCAGATTGGCAAACGGCACGCCCGGCCCGGTGCTGAAATAGGAGCCGGTCTCCCAGATATTGCTGGCGCCGACGCCGCGCCGCCAGAGCAGCCATTCGAGCCCGGTTCGGATCGCGCCCAGCCCGCGCGCCTGCGAATAAAGCGTGACCGGTTCGGTGCAGGCGTACCGCATCGAGATGTTGAGATGATCCTGCAGGTTGGCGCCGACCGACGGCCGGTCCGCGATCACATCGATGCCGACGGCGCGCAGATGATCGGCCGGGCCGACGCCCGAGAGCATCAGCAGCTTCGGCGATTCGAACGCGCCGCCCGACAGCACGACCGCGCGCTCCGCCCGCGCCGTCTCGCGCCGCCCGCGATGGACGAACCGCACGCCGGTCGCGCGCCCGCCCTCGAACGTCACGTGTTCCGCCAGCGCACCGATGACGATCGTCAGGTTCGGCCGCCGCCGTGCCGGATGAAGATAGGCGCGCGATGCGCTCATGCGCTCGCCGTCGGCCGTCGTGCGTTCCATGACGAAGCCGCCATCGAGATCGCGCCCGTTGACGTCCGGCGTCATGCCGAAGCCGGCCTCTTTCAGCGCCGCGAGATAGGCGCGATGCAGTCTATGATCGGCGGCGGCCCTGGTGATGCGCAGCGGCCCCTCGTTGCCGCGAAAGGCATCGTTCGGCCTGCCGCTCGACTCCATCTTCTTGAAGTAGGGCAGGCAATGCGCGAAGGACCAGTCCTTCAACCCTGCCGCCGCCCAGCCGTCATAGTCGAGCCGGTGGCCGCGCAGATAGACCATGCCGTTGACCGAGGACGACCCGCCGAGCACGCGGCCGCGCGGATAGAGGATGCCGCGCCCGCCGAGCCCCGCATCCGGTTCGCTCTGATACTGCGCGGCGTAGCGCGACCAGGCGGCGCGATCCATCGCCGCCGGCATGCGCAGCTTGTAGAGGTTGGGCCGGTCGTTCGGTCCCATCTCGAGCAGCAGCACGCGACAGGCGGGATCTTCCGAGAGCCGCCCGGCGAGCACCGAGCCCGCCGACCCGCCGCCGACGACGATGAAATCGAACGCGCGCATTACACCCCGAACAGCGCATCCTCGAATTTGTACGACGAGAGCCGGCGCACGCCGCTGGTCGTCACCAGCACCTGCTCCTCGAGCTTGACCGATTCGCCGGCCTCCTTCGAGCCGACCAGCGATTCGATGCAGACCGTCATGCCGGGCTCGAATACGCCGTCATAGCCGGAATTCTTCCAGTCCTCGGCATATTTGATCGACGGATACTCGTCGCACAGGCCGACGCCGTGCGAGACCACCGAATAGCGGTGCGGAATGTAAAGTTCCGGCAATTTATAGCCCTTGTCGACGAACTCGCGGAACGTGAGGCCGGGTTTCACCAGCGCGACATTGTGCTCAATCTGCGCGCGGGCGGTGGCATAGATCTTCTTCTGCTTCTCGCTCGGCTTGCCGTCGCCGCAAAGCCAGCTGCGCGACAGGTCCGAGCAATAGCCGTTCGGCCCGATCAGGTCGGTGTCGAAGCTCACCAGGTCGCCGGCCTCGATGCGGCGGTTCGCACATTCCTGAAACCACGGGTAGGTGCGCGGGCCCGACGAGAGCAGCCGCGTCTCGATCCACTCGCCGCCGAGCTCGATATTGGCCTGGTGCAGGATCGACCAGAGCGCGTTCTCGGTGATGCCGGGCGTGAGAGCCGCCTGCATGCGCCGCATGCCTTCCTCGCAGGCTCTGACCGCCTCCATCATGGCGCCGATCTCGACATCGCTCTTGATCGCGCGCGCGATCTCCATGATGTCCTCGCCGTCGACGGTCTCGATCTGGCGTTCGTGGAGCGCATGCAGGCCGCGCGGATCGATGTGGTCGACCGCCAGCCGCCGGTTGCCGCCGCCGTGCCGGCGGAACAGGTCGGCGATCTCGTCGGCCCAGCGCGCCGCGCGTTCGTCGCAGCGCTCCGCGTCGTTGAAGTAGTAGTAGGAGATCGCCGGCCGCACCTCGTCGACCGTTTCATGGCCGTCGGCGAGATG
>Ga0187892_10002378_pt1 | contig 38042 bp, 38 predicted proteins | sample MA1701073metaG_FD_139345 | JGI IMG/M metagenome (GOLD analysis project Ga0187892, IMG submission 139345) | Bio-ooze microbial communities from a basaltic lava cave in the Kipuka Kanohina Cave System on the Island of Hawaii, USA - MA170107-3 metaG ... | reverse complement strand
TTTCGTACCTCTTGCGATCTTCTGTCACTGCATAGGCTTTGGCTTTGTCCTTGAGTACATGTCTATTGGTGACCAGTGTCCCGTTGGCATCTATGAAGAATCCGGTCCCAAGGCTCGCGTCATCTCCGCGGCTGTCCTGAGTGTCGATCCGCACAACGGCAGGCATTACATTTTCATAGAGAACCATCATCCTTTTTTGGTCTCCAGAGAGAAAGGGGAGATCGTTCAAATAAGTTCTGACACTTTTATGAACTTCTAGATAAGTCAGACTAAAAGGAAAATCGAGTATCATCGACAATCCCAATCCCCAAATCAATAGGCCGGCGGGGATAGACAAATAAGGACGCAACCATTGTCGGCGCTTGATGCGCGACGCAAAGAACCTGGAGGTTAAATACTCGATGATGAACAGGAAAAGAAGACTATCCACCAGCCAAAGAAACCCTTCTCTTAAAGAGTTGTCCATAAGCTTCCTCTTCGTTGAATAATCTGTCAGCCCCTGCCACACCCTCTTCCCACTTACTGATGTTGGCGATACCGTTCGTGGCTACAGTGGAATCAGTAACGGCCTGAACCATCGCCGGAGAAGAATCCAAGGGCGTCTTAGGGTTAACGATAATAGCGAGTTCTGGAGTCGCGATCAGATTTCCCGCCGACGGCACGCCTCTTGCAGTGAGGAATCCAGGAAATGTTTCACGGGGTGCAGTCAATTGCCACCGCAATTTTGGCGGCACTCGCCGCGATGTTGCGTGTACTGGTCTCACGCTGAGAAGCTTCTTTTCGGTACGGAACTCCTTGCTCTTCGAGGAAAGCTCGCACTTCGGACCAGTGGACAGCGAAATTCACGTTCTGCGGGAAGTCACCAGTAGCACGCGCAACTTTGAGAGCATCGAGTTTGGCAACGACCACTCCCATAACGTGGCCACTTGAATCGAATAATGGACCGCCGCTGTTACCCGGCTGGACTGGCGCGCTGATCTGTACGAACCGAATGTCATTCTGCAAACCGGACGCGGCGCTGAGTATGCCGGCAGAAACATTGCCTTCAGATGAGAGAAGACCCGGTAGCGGGAAGCCAAATGCTACAACGGCATCACCGAGTTTCGGAGCAGGACCGCTTCTGAACACGGCAACTGAACTAGGTGCGGAGTCCGCCTTCAGTAGAGCTAAGTCGGAGCTGACGTTTCTGCTGACAAGTCGTAACGGGCTTCCATCGCGGGTTGCGATAGTTCTGCATCCGGCTACCACATGGTTATTCGTGAGCACACTACCATCGGTACTAACAAAGAAGCCGGTACCAAAGCTGTGACTAGTCTGAGTGCTGTTGTCCTCATCAGAAGCAGAGCCGGGTTTGTCTTCGAGGTCTGCCAAGAGAATCTTGGCACGTCGGATGTACGATGCGTTCAATTCGTCGAAACCTCCTGTTTCGATAGCTTTTCTGTAAGAGGCCTTGGCCTCGGAAGACCTGTCGAGGGCCTCATTCGCTATGCCGAGGTGGACCCAGCACGTTGCACAATCAGGTTTTATCTCTATGCACCGCCGCAGGACAGGAATTGCATCACCGGCCTGCTTGAGATTAGTCAGCACCTCGCCAATTTGGGCGAGGAAGATGGCTTGCGTTATTCCATCCATCATATCCGTGCACTCTGACAACGCCTGTCTCGCGTTCTTCAAGCGACTCCTCTGTACTGCTTCTTTTAGCGCCGCCAAATCACGGATGGAGTATTGGGTTCTCAGCATCTCTATCTTGCTGAGGTATTCGTTCTTTTGTGCTTCCGTTGCGAAGCTCAATCTTCCCGCTTGGTACATTTGCATGGCATAGATCAGCGTCTCGTTAATATTGCTGTCAGCGCTGCGGTGGATCATATCGGTGCACCGGCTAGTCCGGTACTCTGAGTACGACTCTTGGGACGCCGCTTGATATTGACGCTTGACTAGTCCAAGTAACAGCAAAGACAATGCAAATAACCCGAGTAGACTCGCTCTTCGACAATTCATAATGTATTTGCCTCCTCCGGTTCTGGCGCAAATCGTTTGAGTCCTCACTCTAGTCAGCCTCGGTTTCAGTCAGGGTTCGCCTCGCGCTCTATTGCTGCGATATTCTTCGCGGCGGGGTGCTCCACGCTCCGGCAAGAGCCCACATGAACGGCATCGCAACAATGGCGTTCGACATCAACTTGGCCATCAATGCGCCTCTCCACCACTTCTACTATCGGTGTTTATGGTGGGCTACCTTTAGTGCGGCGCTGTCAGTCCCCGCTCGCATAATCAGCAACACCCGCGGGAAAACGGGGTCACATCTTTCTTTTTTCCGAAACCGTAGTGCCTCTTTCACGATCCGTTACAACTTCGAATCTGCCCTGGACGTGCATCAAACATCTTCGTCCCCCATCCCTCCACTGCGTCAGTTCACAGATTTACGACGATAGTCAGGGTCGCTGGCAGCAGGTGCGAGAGGGTTTCCCTTCGCAGAACGTCACTGCGTTTGCGTGCACATCTCACGCGTTTTGGCTGGAACAGATCGAGGCCTGGTTGAAATCCGGAGTGATGCTTTTTGATCTCAATGCTTGGCCGCTCGACGGACCGGCTCCGACGTGACTCACTCTCAGGGCCCCGTCAAAGTCGTAAGCCCTTACGGTCGGGCGACTGAACCGATCCGAGGCGCGAATCAGTAGCCCGCGCGTCAGCAAGGGTTCTGCCTCGACTCAACGACTTATGGGACTTGACGCGATCCCGAACTCACTCTCGATCAGTCTTGGCATGAGTAAAAAGAAGTGTAGAATTCAGCCACATCTCGGCTAAATTGTAGTCGAGCAACCTTATACCACCGAGATGAAAGAAAGTGGGTGCGGTGATCCCATTTTGTTTGGGCCGCCAAGACGCCAAGAACGCCAAGATGGGATCCCGAGATCAGCCCCAGGACTACGTCCGAATCCGGCTGATGGTCGGCTTGACAAACGTTGCCTCTGATCTTTGCGTCCTTGGTGTTCTTGGCGGTTCAAAATTGCGCGTTTTGTGAACTTCATCGCCGCCAAGTTAACCTCGGCCATGAAACCTCTCAGGCTCTTATTCCTTTTCTGCAGTCTATCGCTGCTGGTTGCCAGGGCATGGGGTGATGCAGGTGTTTTGATTCCTTCGTCGGATAGCGACAAGCCCGACCCGGCCAAGCTCTCGCTGGCCGACATGCAGGTGTCGATTCTGGTCGACAACCAGAATGCGAATGTCAGCCTCCGGCAGATTTTTGCCAGCCATGTGGGCGCAGTCCTCGAAGGCCAATATCTCTTCGCAATTAATCCTGAGGCTCTGATCTCTGACTTCGCTGTGTGGGACGGCCCCGTGCGTATTCCGGGCGTGATCCTCGAACGCAAACGGGCAGAAGAGATCTATAACGCTCTGCGCTTGCAGGCGATTGATCCTGGCTTGCTGCAGCAAGCCGAGCAGGGGGAAGAAGGCGGCAGCCGCGTGTCGTTTTTCTCCGCTCGAATTACGCCCATCCCCGCTTATGGCACCAAGCGACTGGAACTGACGTACACCGAAAGGCTACCCTTGGAACGGCTGCAAAGCTATTTCTACTTTCCGTTGAAACCCAGGCAATTCCAGAATCAGGCCGCGGGGCGACTACGTGTGGATCTCACGATTCGCCACGCATTGCCGATGGCGAACTTCAAGCAGGCAAGCGCCGCGTATCCACTCGTCATCGACAGCCAAACGTCGAATGAGATTCGAGCGCATTACGAGGGTAGCAATGTAGTCTTCTCTGACGACTTTGCATTTACCTACGAATTGAAATCCCCCAGCAGTCTTTCGGTCCTCTTCTACCGGGCGAAGGACGATCGCTACGCAAGATCGGGACTGCCTGTTACCGCTTTTGAACGTCCCCGCCAAAGTGGCGCAGATCCCGAACCTGGCTACTTTCAGGCTGCCGCGCTCTTCAGCACGCCATCGCCTGGAACACCCAAGCCACCTCGCTCCGAGTTCATTGTGATGTTTGATACATCACTGTCTATACGCTGGGACAAGCTCGAGCGTCAGTTTGAAGCCTTGGAGAAAATTCTTTACCACTTCCAACCGGAGGACCGTTTTCACCTGCTGCTTTTCAACTCGAAGGTGACGTCATTCCGGCCGACGGCTGTCCCTGCGACTCGAGAGAACGTCACGGCAGCTCTGGATTTCCTGAAAGCGAGTTTCCTGGTGGGAGGTACCGATCTAAAGCAGACACTCCACACTGCCTTGGCCCGGTACCAACCCCAGGGCGGACTCACCGGAAGAGCCATTCTCATCAGTGACGGCAATGTAACCGTCGGAACTTTGGAAGCAAAGAAGCTGGCCCAGTGGTTCAATTCGGCAAACACAACTGGGTCAGCACCCAAACTCAAGCTCTATACTTATGGGATTGGAAACGACTGCAACAAGATTCTTTTGCGCACGCTTGCGGAGTCGAGCGGAGGCCTCTTCGAGTTCGTGGGCGAGACTGAAGCCACGGAGTTCAAGCTGAACAATTTCATCAGTCACATAACTGTCGACCCTCTAACCGATCCTCAGCTTCAGATTTCCAATAGCCAGAACTTCGTGGATGTCTATCGCAGTCCCGACGGTCCGATATTTGACCAGAGCTTGTCCCACTGGGTGGGAAAGTACCGCCAACCCATGCGCTCTGTTACCTTCACTGCAACTGCCCGACAGAACTCTGGGCCGGTTGAGTTGAAACGTTCCCTCGATCTACCTGCCGAAGCCCCAGAGCATTTGTTTATCCCGCGGAGCTGGGCCAAGGCGCGCGTTGATTTTTTGCTCAGAAAGATTGAGACGGAAGGCGAAGACGCCACGAGCATCAACGAGATTATTGCGCTTTCGAAAAAGTATAAGTTCGTGACGCCCTATACCTCGTTCTTGGCGGCGCCGCGATCGCTGCTTCGGCCGCGCCTTATCAAACCGGGTGATCCGGTGCTGCGCGTGCGGACGGATCCAGACATTCAAAGCATCACGGCAGTTTTTCCTTTTGGCCTCACCAAGCCACTCCGGTATCTGACCCGTGAGCAGATTTGGCAGACGCGGTTTTTGGCCCCCAAGGAAATGGTGGATGGCGTGTACCACTGCCGGCTGATTCTGCGCGACCGTGCTGGCCGCACGTATGAAGAACAGAAGGGGTTTGTCATTGACAGCCGTGCACCCACCATTCAAGCGAGTGTTGACCGGTCGAACTATCGGCCAGGTGATACCGTTCAGGTCAGAATCCAAAGTGATGCCGACACTCGTCGAATTCGCCTGAGCTTAGCTAACCTGGAGCCGACCGAAGCCCGTTGGGATGCCGAAGGGAAGGCAAATGTCGGGCGCATCTCTTTGCCCGCCGAGATTGCAACCGGCCAGCATACTTTGGAGATTCTTGCAGAGGACTTCGCTCACAATTTCTCGACTTCGCAGGTGATGATCGCAGTGGTCGGCCGGTAGGGAAGCAATAGGGAGCTGCAGATGCTGAGAGCGCTTGTGGCGGCCATCACCGCTTGTCTTTTGGTAGTGTCTTGGGGTTCCTATCATCACAGCAGTTCGGATGACTCCCACGAGACGCCGCGCCGTGAAGTCAGTGTGACCTTCGATGATCTCCCGGTTGTTGGAACCCGAGACATTGGGGCGCAGCAAGAGATCACGAAGAAGCTTCTCGACAGCATCACCTCAAACAAGGTGCCGGCCATCGGGTTTGTAAACGAGAACAAGCTGTTTGACGGAGGCGTCGAAAACGAACGCCGTGTCGCGCTGCTGCAGCAGTGGCTGGACGCAGGTCTCGATCTCGGCAATCATTCCTTCTCTCATCCCGACCTACACTCTGTCCCTCTGGAAACGTTTCAAGCTGACGTCGTTCGCGGCGAGGCCGTGACTCGGCGATTGTTAACCCGGCGAGGGAAACAGCTGCGCTATTTCCGCCATCCGTTCCTTCATGCGGGCCGCGATCTGGAAATCCAAAAACAACTGACAGAATTTCTGGCCAGCCGCGGGTGCCGAGTGGCACCGGTTACCATCGACAATTCGGATTGGATTTTTGCCAGTGCCTACATGAAGGCTGTCGACAAGGCTGACAAGCAGATGATGGTACGCATCGCCTCGGCCTATTAGCCGTACATGGAAAAAAAGTTTGACTACTACGAGAGCCAGTCGAGGAGCCTGCTGGGTTATGAGATGAAGCAGGTGCTTCTCCTGCACGCAAATGCTTTGAACGCTGAGTGGTTCGGTGAGCTGGCAGGGATGATAAAACGACGAGGCTACCGCTTCATCCCGCTTGAGCAGGCCCTTGAGGACAAGGCATACCGGTCAGTCGACACCTACACCGGGGCTGCCGGCATCTCATGGCTGCACCGTTGGGCATTGACACAGGGAAAAGGACGTGAGTTTTTTCAAGGGGAACCATCCACTCCGGCCTGGGTTATGGAGCAAGCTGGAGTGGCGGCCGAGTAGGAACTTGGTCTGCAAGAGACACGGGGTCTCTGGAAAAAGGGAACCCGCAAGAAAGGGACGAGGGCGGACATTGCTGCCCACCCTTCGCGCTCGATCCTTAACGGTTGACTTCAGCAAGCTCCTTTACCTCGATTTTCTTAGGCAAAGTTGCCTTCGGCAACGGGACAGAGACCTCCAGCACACCATTCTTAAAGCCTGCGCTTACGGCGTCCGCATCGATTCCTCTCGGCAGCGACACCGTGTGTTCAAACTTCCCGTAAGAGAAGCTCTGGAAATGCCAATCACCTTCTTTCACATCTGACGGGGCCTTTCTCTCCACCTTAACCGTCAGGCGATTGTTGGCAGTCGAGATATCAACATCCTTCGCATCCACGCCCGGAATCGCGAATCGGTAAACCAACTGGTCATTCTTAGTGTAAGCCTCGACACCAGGAGCAAACTCAGGTGTGTCCTGACGTGCGGGCCAAACCCAGCTGCGGTGGAACAAGTTGTCAAACTCCTCAAGGACTTCATTGATCGGGTTACGTCGTACCAGTGCAAACATTTCTTCTACCCTCCAGTTCTTGATTATCAGGGCCCTTGGCAGCCCTCTCTCAGACGCCCTTACAAATAAGATTCGGGGTTAGGGTTGTCAAGCAAGGCAAACACAAAAGTTGAAAAACCTAACGCAAATGAACTAAGCCCAAGGAGAACAGTTCCACCGGCATGACAAACTCCTTCTAAAATCTATTCACTTGGGGTAAGAGAGCAGCATGTTCTTCGAAGTTGCTTTGCCCTTGCCCCTGCTGCAAACCTTCACATACCGCTGCTCATCCGACGTATTTCATCAAGGGCAGCCAGGTCAGCGCGTTCTCGTACCGTTTCGAAACCAGAAGGTTGTGGGCTTTGTGGTCAGGAAGATCGAACAGCCTCCCAGGGATCTGCCCACCCATGCCACTCTTAAAGACGTCCTCGAACTCATTGACCCTTCAAGCTTGATTTCGGCTGAGCTCTTTCAACTCGCTGAATGGGTTAGCGACTACTATTTTGCCTCCAAGGGCGAGGTGCTGCGAGCTTGCCTTCCACCGAAGAGCAACCCCAGAAGCCGTCGGACAATTGTGCTTTTGCAGGGCGGCCTGGATGCGCTGGAGCGTGATGGCTTGACGTCCGAATTGTCTCTAAGGGAACGCCAGCTTCTTCGGGTGCTGGGTGAGCACCCAGCGTTGGAGCTGAAGGAACTCGCGCAACGCGCCGGGTTCGAGATCGGCGAGCGCGATTGGCGCGGGCTTGTCATCAATCAGTGGGTACAGATTCAGCACCAGTTGGCACGACCCACAGTGACACAGCGTTTCCAAAAGAGCGTTGTCCTGAAGGCAGGCACCGACACGCAGGGGCTAAAACTAACCGCGCAGCAAGACAGAGTCGTTCAAGCCTTGAAAGCCCGCCCGGGGTCAGTGTCCGTGTCTGCACTGTTGGAGGAATTGTCGATCTCTCCGTCGGCCCTGAACAGTCTGCACCGGCGAGGACTGGTGGTCTTTTCAAGCGAACCAGTCCGGCGCGATCCCCTTAAGAGGGTTGCAACACCCCCTGGTTCCGGCAAACGCGCACACACCTCCGAACAGATCCAGGTGCTTAAAGATCTGCTTGAAGCCTTGTCCAGTGCTTCATTTGTTCCAGCGTTGCTGCACGGCGTGACAGGAAGCGGAAAAACGGAGGTATACCTCTGCCTGATCGAAGCCACACTGCAACGTCGGAAAACCGCGCTCATGTTGATGCCCGAGATCGGTCTGACGCCTCGGGTTGCCGAAGAGTTCCGTCAGCGGTTGGGCCGGGACATTGCCATCCTGCACAGCGGCCTGAGCGATGGCGAACGTTTCGATGAGTGGTGGAGAATCAAGCGGGGCGAGGCGCGTGTCGTCATCGGAACGCGCTCAGCGCTCTTCGCTCCGCTCGAAGATCTTGGATTGATTGTCGTGGACGAGGAGCACGACCCTTCGTACAAGCAGCAGGAAAGTCCCCGTTATCACGCCCGCGATGCTGCGCTGGTGAGAGGCAAGCTGGCCAGGACAATTGTGGTTCTAGGCTCCGCAACACCGGCTGTTGAAACTTTTCACAATGCACGCTTGGGCAAGTATCGCTATCTGCGCATGATGTCGCGCGTGCAATCACGTCCCTTGCCAGAAGTGACCCTCGTGGACATGCGAGAGGAATTCAAGGTCACGGGCAAACCCGCCCTCTTGTCAGGCACGCTCCAGGAGCAGGTGACTCAAAGGCTGGAGCGCAAAGAGCAAGTACTCGTGCTTCTAAATCGGCGAGGCTTTTCAGCTAGCATGCTATGCCGGGGCTGCGGTCAGAACATTCAGTGTCGCAACTGCAGCATCTCGTTGACTTTTCATCGCGCCGCCCGCCGGCTGGTTTGCCACTACTGCTCGTATGAACAACGGGTGCCGAAGCTGTGCCCAAAGTGCTCAAGTGAGCATCTGTATTTTCAAGGCGAAGGCACCGAGAAAGTCGAGGCGATATTAGAAAAACTGTTTCCAAAAGCAAAGATCGCCCGGCTCGACCGCGACACAACTCAGAGGAAGAACGCACACGCCACGATCCTGCGCGGTTTTCAAAAGGGCGAAACTGATATTCTTGCCGGCACGCAGATGATCTCCAAAGGACATGATTTTCACAATGTGACCCTAGCCGCGATCCTGTCTGCCGATAGCTCGCTGTCTTTCCCCGATTTCCGATGTGCCGAACGTACCTTCCACCTCCTGAGCCAAATGTCAGGACGCCCGGGCCGTGGCGACTTGCCTGGCCAGGTTCTAATCCAAACCTTTCACCCAGAGCACTACTGTCTCAAGCTCGTGGCTCAGCACGACTACGATGGATTCTTTGAAAAGGAAATCCGATTTCGGAAGGTGATGCACTATCCGCCATTCACCAGCCTCGCGAACCTGCTGGTCCGCGACCGGAATCTCGAGAAAGCGGCATCTCTTATTAACAATATCGGAAAGATCGTTCAGGATCTGGCTGCAGGAAAAGTCCGGCTGCTAGGACCGGCTATTTCGCCGTTGGCCAAGCTCAAGAGTGAACATCGTTTCCAGTTGTTGATCAAGGCGAGGACGAGGCAGCAACTGAGAGAGGTCTTGAAGCAATCTCTTACCCGTGCGGAAAAGGAAGGGGTGGATACCGGCAAGCTTCACATCGACATTGACCCGCAGAACATCATGTAATGTCAGGCTGGGGGGTCGAAACGGACAAAGGCGAGCTAAACGACTCGCCTTCTGTTGAATCAACTGATTAGCAGCCCACCCCACCATTCGTGGAGTGGAACTGGTTAGACCGATTGCAGATCTTTGCCTGGCTTGAAGCGAACCGCTTTGCCCGGAGGGATGGAGACTTCCTCGCCGGTGCGAGGATTTCGCCCGATTCCCGTCTTCCTTGGCTTGATGGTAAAGACGCCAAAGCCTCGAAGCTCAATCCGATCATCCTTTTTCAAGGCTCCCTTCATCGCTTCAAAAACAGAGTCGACGGCCATTTCCGCTTTGGTTCTGGAAATTCCAGTTCGATCAACAACCTGGTTAATGATATCTAGCTTGATCACGGTTAACCTTCCTTGCTCAGGCAAAAGTGGAGTCAGTCTAGAGAAATAAGTTCAATGCTGTCAAGAGATCTGTGGGATCGAATGGCCAAAAGGATACGTTGTGCGGGTTTCTCGTCCGGCCCCCATCGATTGATTCTGCAGATCCCTAACCATGAACTAATCGACTCATCGGCATTGGGTTACGTTTGCTTAGAGAAAATTTCTGATTACCAATCTGAACAAATCTGTCGCACTACGATACTCAGCACACTAAAGAGGAACTTTGGCTTGACGCACACTTTGACCTGATGCTACTTTCCTGCGTCGCCTCTAACAGATTCACACCACAATAGATCTCACCTAGCTGGACTCGCTCAGAGTTCCATCGCCGAGGAATCCAACAATGCCTCAAGACCCAAAGAAGCATCAGCCGTTCGTACCCGAAACCATGGAGATGAGTGAGTTAACGCTACGTGCCGTTCTTATCGGGTTGGTGTTGACTGTGGTACTCGGTGCTGCCAACGCCTATTTGGGATTGCGAGCTGGAATCACGATCGCGGCCACGTACCCTGCCGCTGTGATCGGCATGGCGGCACTGCGAGCGTTCAAAGGGTCGGTGCTTGAAGAGAATATCTGCAGAACGGCAGGCTCGATCGGGGAGTCGGTGGCTGCGGGAGCCATCTTTACCTTGCCTGCGTTTGTCATTGCCGGAGCGTGGTCATCATTCAGTGGTGAGGATGCTTATTGGAAATCCACGGCACTGATGCTGGTAGGAAGCATTGTGGGCGTGTTGTTCGTTTCGTTGGTGCGGCGAGTGATGGTGGAGGATCCTGAACTGCCCTTCCCAGAATCGGTTGCAGCTTCGGAGATTCACAAAGCCGGTGCGCGCGGGGCCCAGGCAGTGAAGTTTCTCTTCTACAACATCATGATCGGTGCGGCCATCTACATCGCTGGCCGTTTCCGCCTGTACGCCCCCGATCATCAGTTCAGCGGTATCGGCGTTGGTTCGCTCGGGCAGAGCCGTGTCCGCCTAAGTGCGACCGATGCCACCCAGGCTGCCTCGACCGGCGGTTTCACGTCAGTAGCCGCCCCCGATATCAGCCCGTCGTTACTGGGGGTTGGCTTCATCATTGGCACTAAACTCTCTGCGCTGCAGTTCGCGGGCAGCGTGTTTGCCTGGGGATTGATGGTCCCGTTGTTGGTGTTTTTCCTTGGACCTCAGCTAGCGCCAACCTACACGGCCAACGGCGTGACGAATTGGGATGGGATGGCTGCCGCCCTATGGCGATTCATCGTGCGGCCTATCGCAGTGGGCGGAATGATTGTGGGCGCAGGCTACACGCTGTTCCGCATGCGCAAGAGTCTGTCCATCGGACTCGGCAGGGCCTTCTCCGAGCTACGCAGTGCTGCTCCTGCTTTGGAGTCCCTCGGACGCACCGAGCGCTACATGAGTTCCAAAACCGTGTTGTCGCTGATCGCACTGATGTTCCTGGTGATGATTGCGCTCTACCACTACATTGCTGGAAACATGGCGGCGGCCCTGGTCGCCGCAACGGTGATGGTTGTGATTGGGTTCTTCTTCGCAACGGTTTCAGGTAGCCTGGTTGGTGTTATCGGTTCTTCAAATAACCCCATCTCGGGCCTGACCCTTTCGACGCTGATCATTGCGGCGTTGCTGATGGTGGCGCTCGGGTTCACCGGCCCGACCGGAGTGGCCGTAGTACTCGGTGTGGCGGCTGTTGTATGCGTCTCATCGGCGGTAGCCGGCGAACTCCTGCAGGACTTCAAAGTGGGCTACATTCTCGGTGGAACGCCGCGCAGCATTCAGATTGTCGAGCTTATTGCTGTGGTCGTAGCCAGCCTGGTGATGTACTTCCCACTTTGGCTGCTTCATGAGGGCGACCTTCGGCAAGGGGGCGTTGGATTCGGAGGAAAAGCCTTGCCCGCGCCGCAAGCCGGTTTGATGGCGATGCTGGCCGACGGCATCGTTGGTGGCGAGATGGCATGGCCTTTGGTAGCGGCCGGAATGTTTTTAGGCATCACGATGATTATGGTTCAGGTGAAAAGCCCCATGTTGTTCGCAGTGGGAATGTATCTTCCCTTTGGAACCACGTTTACGATTTTCCTGGGCGGTGTGGTTCGCTGGATCGCCGACGGCGTCGCCCGAAGGCGTGGATACAATGACGCCCAATTGACGCGCGTGGAAAACGCGGGAATCCTCGCCGCGTCAGGTCTCATTGCAGGTGAAGCTCTGATCGGACTCGTATGGTCGGCGATGCAGTTCCTACCTCCAGGTAGCATCCCCGACTTCCACAGTGAATCCTATGGGCTGGGTCTGTTGGTGCTCTTGGGAATGGTTCTGCTCCTTGTTCGAATGCCTCTAGCCAATGCTGGTTCGCCCGACGAGCCCGCACCGCCGCAGGCTCTGGTGTAGGCTCTTGTGCTGAAAGAGCCTTGGGCGCGTGCAGCAATGTTCTGCCTGAGGACCCGTCTCGAGATTGGATTCCCCATTCCAAGCGCCCGGGTTGACAAAGCTTCTAACGGATCACAGACTTGAATGGACTGACTGTGGGCTCGTGAAAGGAGGAAACTATGAAAGGGCAATACACAGCTATTCTAGCAATCTATCTGATCACAATTCTTGCAACTGCTCTGGACTTGTATCCAGCTGCAGTGAAGGATCCAAAGGATACCAAGCCTACAGTTCAGACTAGACGCGACCCCTCTCAAATCGAGCGAAGACTTGAGCGTGAGGTTCGTCACGAGTTGGTGACGCTCCCGTACTACGATGTTTTTGACAACCTGGAGTTTCGAGTCGATGGCGGCCATGTGACGTTGTCGGGCCAGGTCGTTCGCCCAACACTCAAAAGCGGTGCGAAAAACGTAGTCAAGAATATTGAAGGCGTAGAGAAGGTGACCAACAGCATCGAAGTCTGGCCCCTGTCTCCAAACGATGACCGTCTTCGCATTGCGGTTTACCGCGCTATTTATGGTCATCCGGCACTGCAGCGCTACAGTATCCGGTCCGCGCCGCCCATTCATATCATTTTGAAGAATGGCAACGTGACACTTGAAGGAGTCGTTGCCAATCAAGGAGATAAGAACATCGCAAATATTCAAGCGAATGGCGTCTCCGGAGTCTTCTCGGTAAAGAACAATCTCAAAGTCGAGAAATGATCAAGTCTGCCGATCGGCACGCGGTGACATGACCTGTGCGATCCAAAACGCAACCATCAGCGCCAACCCCTGGTCTGTCCGTGATGCTACTGAAGAAAAGTCCGCTGATGCGCCCTCCGGTTCTGTTCGCAATGGGAGCGGTTGCTGTCATCCTGCTCCTCTATAGGTTCGGCAACATTCGGGAAGAGTGGCTGGTGCAGAAGTTCCTGGACGAGCTGAAGGCAGGAAACTTCCAACAGGCCTACCAGACTTGGGGCCCAACGCAGGGTTACACCTACAAGGACTTTATGGCCGACTGGGGAGGCAATGGCTATTACGGAAAAATTGGCGCCAGCCGGATTCTAGAGTCCAAGACCGAGGGGAGCGGTGTAATCGTGATGGTCGAATTCGGTCATTTGAAGCGACCCATGGCACTCTGGGTCGAACGGCGAACTGGGACGCTGGCGTTTTCGCCCATCGAAGCGTTACGCTAGAAGCTGACGCTGTCGTGCGCGCGGGTTGTTAGTTATGTCGTTGGGTTCGCGTTATCCGCATCGCTCGAGAGGTTGAGCATGAATCCTCATCACAGTCGCCGAAGTTTTCTCAAGCTGGCCGCCTGCGCGCCCATCCTGAACGCAGCTCTGAAGCCAACTCTTTCCTCCGACACTCCCAAGCCTGCAAGACCTGTGGTCTGTCTTTTCTCCAAGCATCTAGGCTGGATTAAAGACTACGACCGGCTGGCTGAGCGCACAGCCCAGTTGGGATTCGAAGGCACAGACCTGACCGTTCGGCCCGGCGGTCATGTGCTCCCCGAAAGGGTGGAGGAAGATCTGCCCAAGGCGTTTGAGTCTCTGAAAAAAGCTGGGTTACGAATTGCGATGATTACCACTCGCATTCAGGATCCGCGCGATCCGACAACCCGAAAGATTCTCAAAACTGCTTCTTCTCTTGGCATTCGACGGTACCGCCGCGATGGGGAGAAGTGGGAAAGTTCGCGCGACCCGCTCAAGCGGATTGCGGAACTCCGAGGCCGCATTCATGAACTCGCTCTTCTGAACAAGGAGTACGGGCTGTTTGCCGGAGTTCACAATCATTCGGGATTCGATTTGGGCGCGACGCCTTGGGAAGTTTACGAACTCGTGAAGTCGGAAGACGCCCAGTGGATCGGCTCAAATTTCGACGTCGCTCACGCCACCATCGAAGGCGGCCTGGGCGGTTGGAGGAGCGGATTTCACCTGTTGGCTTCTGCTTCGCGCGTTCAGATGCTGGCGCTCAAAGATTTTGCTTGGACGCAGCAAAGTAACAAATGGGAACCGGGGTTTTGCGCGCTTGGTCAAGGCATGGTGGATTTCAAGACCTTCTTTGGCTATCTGAAAGCAATCAACTTTGCGGGCCCTATCTCAATGCATTTCGAGTACGGCAAGCATAACACTCCCCGGCCATCCGACGAGCCCGAACTGCTCGCGGACATCAAGCGCGATCTCGCCCTTCTACGTCTATGGATGGCAGAGGTACAGCTGTAACCACTGCAAGCCATGACGCGCCATTCGTGTTTCCCTGAAAATACTCTCATTTCAGTTGAATTGGTCAAAGCTAGACCGAAAGTTTGCATATTTCCAACCAGATTTAATCTGTGAACGGTGAAGTAATTCAAAAGTTATCGATAAATCAAGATACTTTCCTTGAACAGGAAACCTGGTATAACGAGTTTCCAAAAAAATCATAACTTTTCATTGCGGCGAGCCGAAAACTAGCGTATCTTGACGGCTCTTCTGGACGCTAAGGAGGTTAGACCATGATCCTCAAGACGATGGACGGCGCACAAGCCTTGGTGCGATGCCTTGAGAATGAAGGAGTCGAGTTTATTTTCGGCCTGTCGGGCGGAGCCGCCATCCCGATCTTCGATGCCCTGATCACCACCAAAACAAAGATCAAGCTCGTCCTGGTGCGCCATGAGCAGGGAGCCGCCCACATGGCAGACGGCTATGCTCGTGCGACAGGAAAGCCTGGAGTTGTCTTGGTGACAAGCGGCCCGGGAGCCACCAACACCCTCACTGGTATCATGACTGCACACATGGACTCCGTCCCCATGATCGTGCTCACAGGCCAAACCATCACCTCCATGCTTGGGAAAGACGCCTTCCAGGAAGCCGATGTCTTTGGTATCTCGATGCCCATCGTCAAGCACAGCTACCTGGTGAAGAACGCTAACGACATCCCGCGCATTGTGCGCGAAGCCTTCCACATCACGAATACTGGCCGGCCTGGTCCCGTCTTGATCGATCTTCCCAAAGACATTACCCAAGGGCCGTTCTCCGGAGAGCTACACGCAGAAATGGATCTTCCGGGCTACAAGATCGACACCTCGTTCGACCAAGACAAGGTGCTGGCGATCGCTGAGGCGCTCAGTAAATCGCGGCGGCCGGTCCTGCTGGCAGGGCACGGCGCCATTATTGCTGATGCGTCTGGAGCGGTGAGGAACTTGGCCGAAAAGCTCAACGCGCCTGTCACCACCACTCTATTGGGGAAGGGTGCCTTCCCTGAAACGCACCGGCTCTCGCTCGGAATGCTGGGAATGCACGGCACGGCCTACGCCAACAAAGCGATGGTCGAGTGCGACCTGGTTATGTCCATCGGCTCTCGCTTTGACGACCGCATCGTCGGACAGCAAAGCCGCTTCTGCAAAGCCGCCGTCCGCATTCATCTGGACGTCGACAATGCCGAGATCCACAAGATGATCCGCGTGCATCACTGGTGCGTCGGCGATGCGCGACTCATTCTCGACGAGTTGGTCAAGCATGTCGCGAAGCTTGACACCGCCGATTGGATCAAGCACCTGGACGGTTATAAGAAGAAATATCCGCTGAAGTACAAGAAGCAGGGCGGTCTCAAGATGCAGCACATTCTGGATGAGCTGAACACCATGACGGAGAGCCGCGCCGTTGTCGCAACCGACGTGGGTCAGCACCAGATGTGGGCCGCACAATTCTGCAAGACTCTGAAGCCGAACGACTGGCTCACTTCCGGCGGCGCTGGGACCATGGGTTTTGGTTTCCCCGCAGCAATCGGCGCACAGTTTGGGCGCCCAAAAGAAACAGTGATTGCGATCGTCGGTGATGGTGGATTTCAAATGACGATGAGCGAGCTGGCCACGGCCTGCGTCCACAAGCTGCCCATCAAGGTACTAGTGCTAAACAACCACTATCTGGGAATGGTGCGGCAGTGGCAGGAGCTATTTTACGAAGACCGCAAGAGCGGCGTGGACCTGGAAGGGAATCCCGATTTCGCCAAACTGGCGGACTGCTACCCGGGAGCAAAGGGATTCACTCTCAAACGACCGGCAGATGTTCGCAAGATCTTGACCCGGGCTATGGAGTACAACGACGGCCCCTGCGTCATCAACGCCGAGTGTGAGAAAACAGACAATGTTTATCCTATGATTCCTGCCGGCAAAGCTCTGGAAGACATGCTGACGGAAGCGCCCAAATACAAAATGGAAAAGCCCACCGGTTCGACCTAGGGATTTGCGGATGACCCGGCTCAAGAAAACACTGGCTCGCACCCCTTCCTCTTTGCCGCAGTTAGAACAAGCGTTTGCGGGCCTTACGGGAGAGAGAGCCGTCTCGGCAGCAACGGCGGCAGAGACCGAAAGGAGTAGGATGGAGCACCTTCTACTGAATCGCGACGACACCCACACGTTGAGCGTCTACGTAGCCAACAAACCAGGCGTGCTCGCGCGTATTGCCCAGGTTTTTGCGCGCCGCGGCTATAACATCGACTCGCTTGTAGTCTCCTCCTCCATGGACGGCAAGTTCTCCCGCATGACGGTGACCGCCATCGGAGATCCCGATGGACTCGACCAGATCATTGCGCAGGTGAACAAACTCGTGGACGTGATTCATTGCATGGATCACACCGGGGAAAACGCCGTCGTCCGGGAACTCGCTCTCATCAAAGTAGCCGCAACCACGGAGGAACGCACCGGCGTCCTGCAAATTGCCGAGCATTTCAAATGTAAGACGGTAGACCTGACGGAAAGCTCGATCATCCTGATGGCAACAGGCGACACCGAAAAGGTGGATGCCCTCATCAAAATGATGAGCCGCTACAAAATCATCGAACTCGTCCGGACGGGTAAAGTCGTCATGGCGCGCGGCAACGAGGAAACGTAGACCTCAAACCCCTTGGGCATCCTGCGCACAGCGCTCCATTGAGTCAGCCGACCCACTCAAGGCAGATTCTCACCACAATCCGCACAATTTGATTTACTTCGCCGCGCGCTGCCGGGTTAGTGGTAAGATCGCTCATCCCAACGCCTGAAAAATCCTAACAAAAAAGGAGCTGTGCGATGACCATCTTTGGCAAGAGTGTCTCCCAGTACGTTCGATTTCTGAGGCCCGTACTGGGGTTTATCCTCGTCGTAGGCGTGGTAAGGTTGTTACTGTCGTTGGCGGGAGTTTCAGTGGCGGGCGTAAGGTACTTCAGCTTGACCGGCGCATGGCTCGTGGGATTGGTTGTCTGCTCCATCACCGTTCACACGAAGGGCTTTGGCAGTTACAAGCAGTTGCTTGGTTTGGTAGGCCTTCAGAGCTTGGTGGCTCAGGCTTTTACTGCCGCAGTCGTCGTGCTGGCTATTGCTACCGGCCAAGACAACATCTATAGCCTTCCGGAATTCAGCGGCGGGACCGATGGCAAAACGTGGCTCCATGTGGGCGCCCATCTTTTTTTGGCCACACCGATTCTGACTCTGGCAGGCTGGTTGGTTGGCTCCGCGATCCTGTTCGTTACCAAGAAGGCAGCACCTGCCGACACAAAGAGGGGAGCCTCTCCCAAGGGAAAGGCCCGGGCCGCAGGGGCCTAGGCTACAGCCTGCATTCCCCCACGAATGTGGGAGGCGCGCTTCGCGGGGCGACAGTCCCAGTATTATCCGATCGCCGCGCGGAGCGTGCCACATTCATCGGACTGCTGTATCATCGTGGACCTCCCGTCACCGCAGTCCTGTGGCCTCCCCAACTGTTTGGCAACCCTTCGAACAAGGCCCTTCGCTGCACCCACATCGTCAGCGCTCACAGGGTTCGCTTGAGCTTCACGACGCTCCCTCCCTCGATACGAGCTAAATTACTTTGAAAACGGCAGCCAATGCTGAGAGCATCGCAGCGTTTGACTGACATCACAAGGAGGTGAGCGAGATGTCCAAATCCCAAGACGCAAAGAAAGATAAGAAGAAGCAGCCCCAGAAATCAGCCAAGGAGAAAAGGCAGGCAAAGCGAGAAAAGCGGAACAAGTAATTCCCTGCTATCGCTCACTTCTTCTGCCTCAAGGACCTGTTTCTGAGTTTATGTCATTCCCGCGAAAGAACGTCCGCACCGGCAGATAGTCAGCCGGGGCGGGAATCCAGCAGGCCAATGTGTAATCTGGATTCCCGCTTTCGCGGGAATGACGGATCCTAAGCTGGGATCCCGTGATGCTTTGCCGGCGGTGGCATTTGTGGACGGGCAGACTTGCACTCAGCTTGGGGTCGCAGACTCATGAGCGGGAAGTCTCTTCGTAGTTTCAAAAACAAGCCAGGCGAACGGCAGGAGATACAACAGCTTCAAGGCTGGCGCTTGCGCATTCATTGAGCTGCCGAGATAAGTCAGAACATAGCTGTAGACCTTCACGCCGGCTGCGATCGACATAGCGACGAACCCTAGGATTCTCGTCTTTCCCCCGCTATCAATCAGCAGCATCGCAACACACCAAAACGTAAATAAATCGATTAGCGACCCTTCCAGCCATTGCCCAAACACTTGAAAGGCAAGATAAGTTAACGAGTGGTTCTGCATCAACTCACTCACTGCTTGTAAGAGAAAAATAGCAGCTAAGGCGCCTGTAGACGCCGATCCAATCCAAGTAACCCATCGGGCCGTCCTGAAATCGAAAACCGCAAGTGACAAGAGAGCGGAGCCCAGTGCAAGCCCCGCATGGACAACTGTCTCAGCTCTGTCTCCCACAAGCATTTGATACAGCGCAGCTATGGGTATCGTCAATAGCAAGACAACAGCTGCAGCGAAGCCTCGCGGTGATTTCATGTCTCGACCTGATGGACCTTGGCACCTACGCGGTCCTACAACCCCTTCCTAAGTTGCTGAGGCGCGCCACGCCTCCTATAATTCAGCACAGTATTGATCAACGGCACTCGCTCTTCGGGAAATTTCTTGTGACGGCATTGTTTTCGTCTTACTGGACTTTGTTTCTTTTCCTGGCTGCTAGCGGCTTAAGCGTCGAGGATCGCGCGATTGTGCGAGTTATGCAGCGCGCCGAGCCAGGCTTGAAACATGTCATAGTCGTCAAGCGGTTTCCTGCCAGCGAGCAGCTCAACCTGGTTCTCGCGACCGCCGAACCGCGGGGAGGCAACGAGTTTTCCCGGGACACATTCGGCTGGGCGAACACCACCCGGCTAGGGTTCTTCCTTCAGGACAGGGCAGAGGCTCGTCGTATTTATCAATTGGCCATCATGCCGGGAGTCAACGATGAATGCCTTACAAGGATCGAACGGATGATCGGGCGGGAGCTGGTGCTCTCCGGCGCTGGAGAAAAAGGGACAATCTGCGACAACCAGAAATTCGTTTTCGACCTCCGCGCCAAGAAGCTCGTGGTGCACTTCTCCTACCTACCTTTCCGAGTGTCTCATGTTCTGCAGGCCTCACAGGGACCTCAGTTTGTAATGACCGACACGCAACAACTGCTGCTTGTCGAAAGACGCGACGATGACCAACAGCTCCGAGTTGTGCCGAAAGAGCAGGCTCGCTCCACGCTGTCGCGCGTTCGCATGGAAGAGTCTTCTGTGGGCGGCAGAGTTTACCGCACACCGGTGCCGCCAGCCGATGTCACCCCGGCCTTCGGTCCGCGAAAACGGTTCAGGCTAGCGACTGAGAAGAACGGCGACGGGTGGGATTCCCCGCTGGTGGTGGAGAAGGTGGGTACCAAAGAAAAAATGTACCGATTGCCTCAGTCTGACCTAAAGACCTGGCAACTCGCACGTAAGGATGAAATTGCCAATGGCATTCCCGCCGATCAACCTCTCATCAGCGAGGAGATTGGCCCGCATCAACTGGAAGGCAATCGTCTGTGGTTCGGTAAGACGTTCTACAATGGGGAGGGTCGAACAGGTGTTGGAGGTTTTGGCTACTTTGACGCGACCACGCGCTCCTACCGCCTGTACTCCCCGGCCGAGATTTACCGTTGGTCTGTTTCAGCGATACGGGTCGAGCCTGACTTCATTTGGCTCGGGCTCTATCATTTTGGAGAGTATGGGGGCGATCCGGGGGATCTTTTCTTGCGCTGGGATCGCAAGACAGAAGAAGTGCGAAGATTCACCGTACGTTCGTTCATTAGTCAGATTTCTCGCCACCACAATGCGCTGTACCTGAGCGGCTTCGATGGAATTGATGTGCTGCGGGGCGACGAGATTCAAAGCTACTTCATCGATCGCACTGTGAACGGCCGTTATCAGATCGTGGAGAGAACGGTGCGATAAGACCACTCACGTGAACGAACGGCACCCCCGTCGGACACTGAGCCAGAGCGGAATGTTTGCGGGAAATGCAAGTTGTTGCTGCCAAATCGGGCTGGATTCCGGCTCGCGCTGCGCTTGGCCGGAATGACCGTGAGTGCATCGTCATGCGAGTCCATTCGGAGGAACCCAGCCACGCCGCTCAGTGCACAGTCCGAACCTTCTTCTGCATGTAGTCCATCAGCAAGTATTGGCCGAGCGTGTAAGGCGTGGTGAAATAGGCTTTGCCGCGGCACATTTCAGTGACCTTCTTCACGAAGTTCACCAAGTCAGAATCGCGTGCCAGCATGAAGGTGTTGATCAGGATTCCCGACTTGCGGCAGTTGGCAACCTCCTTCAGGGTCTCGCCCACCACATGCGGATCGAGGCCGAAAGCATTCTTGTAAATGTGCCCGTCGTCTTTGGTAAGCGCCGACGGCTTGCCGTCCGTGATCATAATGATCTGTTTCATGTCCTTGCGCTGCCGGTTCAAAACGCGCTGAGCCAGGCGCAGCCCCTCGCGGGTATTGGTGTAGTACGGTCCCACTTGCACGCGCGCCAACTGGCTGAGCGGAACCTCTTCGGCGGAGTCGTGGAACAGCACCAGGTTCAGCGTGTCGCCGGGGTACTGCGTGCGGATGAGATGGGAAAGCGCCATGGCCACGCGCTTGGCGGGAGTGAAGCGGTCTTCGCCATAGAGAATCATGCTGTGGCTGCAGTCCAGCATCAGCACTGTGGCACAGGAGCTGAGGTACTCGGTCTGGTGAATCATCAAATCCCGATAGTCCACATTGAGGGGCGTGCCCAGTCCCTCGCGCTGCACAGCACTGAGCAGCGTGGCACTGACATCGAGGTTCAGAGTGTCGCCAAATTCGTACGCCTTCGAAGCTCCGCTCGTTTCGATCCCGCTCGACAAGTCGCGTGTGTCGTGACGGCCCATGTGGCTCTTTCCCAATGACCCCAGCAAGTCCTTAAGCGCCTTGAACCCAAGAAAATCGATCCCCTTGTTGGTGAGCTCAAACTTCACCTGGCCTGGTTCCAAGTCTTCAAACCCTTGCCCTGGGAATTGACCTTCTTGTTCGAAAGAGGGCTCGTCCGTGAACGAAACATAGCCCTCTTGGAGCAGCTTCTGGATTAAAGCATCAACCAGCTCGGAGAGCTTCTCATCCTGCTCTTCCGGAGACATCTCCATCAGCTTCTCCATCATTTCGTCGGGCAACAATCCCTGATTCAGCAGAGCGTCCATCATGGCGTCGCGCAGATCCTGAAGATTGTGCTCCCGACCCAATTCCGAATATCCATAACGATCGTTGGAGAACCCGCTCTGCAGCAGGTAGTCGGAGAGCTTGTTCAGCAGATCTTCGAGGCTGAGCGAATCCCAGTCGAATCCCGTGTATTTGGAGTATTTGATCGACTTCATAACGGCGTGACGAAACAAGTCCCCCTTAACAAAGGGGGCAAAGACCGCGGGCCTGGGGGGTCGTCCTTGCAGATTCCTCCACTTGAACTTTCGACAACCCCCGCGCGGCTTCTGCGAAACCGCTGTCCCCTTTTGCTAAAGGGGACTTTGACCATAGGCCTGGTCCAGCAACTCCACGGGATGCATCACTTTGATATGGTCAATCCCTGCCTGGCGGAGACCGTGGGCAATCTGCAGCATGCAACCAGGGTTTCCGGTCGCCACGACGTCCGCCGTGGTAGTGCGGATGTCATCAACCTTCCGCTGCAGGATGCGCATGGAAAGCTCGTAGTTCGTGATGTTGTAGATTCCAGCGCTGCCGCAACATTGCTCCGGGGTGGACAGTTCCACGAGTTCCAAGCCAGGAATGCTTCGCAGAACATTACGTGGCGGACGGCTCACCTTCATGGCGTGCAGCAGGTGGCAAGGATCGTCATAAGCTACACGCAGCTTCACCTCCCCAGGTTTCGCCAGACTGGGAAGCCCATCCAGAAACGAAGCGATATCTTTAACCTTGTGGCTGAAGCGAGCTGCCCTCTCGGCAAATTCTTTGTCGTCGGCGAGCAGCATTCCATACTCCTTCAGCTTGGCGCCACAGCCAGAGGCATTGGAAATGACGGCGTCAACCTCCGCCTGTTCAAAAGCGGCAATGTTCCTCTTCGCCAGTTCGCGAGCTGTATCCATGATGCCGGCATGGCAGTGCAACGCGGCGCAGCAAACCTGCTCTTCAGGCACGATGACGTCGCAGCCGTTGCGCTGCAGCACACGAATGGTCGCTTGATTGATCTCTCCAAAAATTTCATTCATGACGCAGCCGGTCATGACTGCCACGCGGAACTTCTTCTCTCCCTGTGCCGGAAAAACGGAGCCCAGGGCAACGTGGTGCTTTCTGTTCCGGATGTCTGGCAGCAACTGCTCTAAGCCCGCCAGATCCCCGGGAACGATTTTGAGAATGCCCAAGCCTCGCACGAGTTTCTGTAAACCACTGAGCTGATACCACCGCAGGAGGTCAAAGTTCAGCCGCAGCAGACGCCGCGACGGAAACAGGGTCCGGAAAATGAAAGAGCGGAACCATCGCACCCAGAACGGCCGGCGGGCGTTGTGCTCAATTACCTCGCGAGCCTTTTCCACGAGTTCCCCATAGGGCACACCGGAGGGACAAGCCGATTCGCAGCCACGGCAGTCAAGGCAAGCGGAGATGTGCTGGACGAAGCTTTCGGAAACCGGCATGACGCCGCGCTCTTGGGCGCGCATCAGATAGATGCGGCCTCGCGGCGAGTCGGCTTCGCGGCCCAGCTCAATGTAGGTGGGACACGCCTGCAAGCAAAGTCCACAGTGGATGCACTCGGGCGTGAGGTCGGCCCGGCTGGGTAGCGTTTTTTCCGGGGTTGGAGCAGAAAAGGACATGATTTTGGTTTTGGGGTCATCCCGTCACGGCCCAGCTTCAGGCCGGAGTCAACATCAGGTATAAACGCTACTTGCTATTGCTATTGCTGGGGCGCCCACAAATAACAAATAGCCCATTCTCTCTTGCACCAAAGAGAATCCCCTCTCGGGAGGGGTGGTGCGAAGCAACAGCGGTCGCGCAGCGCCGGGGTGGGTCCGTTCCATCCCCTACAACCCACCCCCGGGGCCTAACGGCCAATTCCCTTCCAAGAGGGGATCTGCTGCCATCTTCATTCTCACGTCTCTTTCGAATATCTTGGCGTGCTACACCACAAAGCGCCCGGGATTCAGGATCGCGCGCGGATCATACTGCTGGCGAATCTGCTGCATCAATGTTCGGTCCTTGAAGTCATATCCCCAGACGTCAATTCCAGATTTCAAAGATGCAGGAGCCGATTCCACAATCACTGTGCCCCGCGTGGGCTTCAATTCTGCCCGCAGATTCTGAAGCTGCCAGACGAACTGCGAAGTTGCTGAAGCAGATTCCTCAAAGGCCAGGTAAGCCCGAATAACGCCGCTTCCCGCGTGGGCTTTCAGCCGCAGTTCCGCATTCAACTCTTTCCTGACGGTTTCCAAACGCCCAGCCATTGTGGCAACCTGATTGGGCAGACAATTGAGTTTCAGCTTTACATTCAAAGCGGGTTGCTCCAGCCAGGTACGATCCTCGCGCAGCATCTGCCAGACGAGTGCCTGCTCACCCATATCACCGACAATCACCCCTTGCGCGGTTAGTCCGTCCCAAAGCTTCTCAAGCTGCTCTACCTGCCATTGTACGGAGTTCTCGACGTCTCCAAAGCGAAGCACCAGCGCATATCCAGGTTCGCCCTCTGTCAAATTCAGAGAATGATTCACGAATTCCAGCGCAACGGGATTCAGCAATTCGACCGCGGCCGGCAAGAGCGGCGAACTGAGAAGCCTGGCCAGGGCCTGCGCCGACTCGGTCAGCCCTTTAAATTTCACCACTACGGTTTTTTCAGACGGTGGAAGCGGCTTCAACTTGAAGTAGAAGTCCAGCAATACACCCAGTGTGCCGAAGGCCCCGGTGTACAGCTTGCACATATCGTAGCCGGTGACATTCTTCACAACCCTCGACCCGAACTTGGTCCAAGCCCCGTCGGGTTGAATGAGGCTGACACCGATCAGATAATCGCGAATCGTCCCGTGAAAGAAGCGAAGCGGCCCTGAATCGTGGCTGGAGACAATGCCTCCCACTGTAGCCACATCCTGCCAGGGCGGGTCCACCGGCAGACTGAGGCCATCTTGAGCCAGACGGGCCTGCAAGGTGGCCAACGGGCAGCCAGCCTGCACTTTCACCACGAGGTCTTGCGGCTCGAATTCGAGAATCTGATTGAAGTGCTCCAGTGACAACGCCACATCGAATTTCTTGAGGGCATTCCCGATGTGCTGCTTGCTGCCTGAACCGAAGGGCACTACCGCCCAGTTCTGGGCGTTGGCTTCCTTCAATAGTCTTCCAGTTTCTTCGCGTGTCTGAGGTGCGACAACCTGCGCTGGATGCAGTCCGCAAACGGTAAATCGCGACGAGACTTTGTTGTCACCGGTTGAAGTAGTTTTGTTGGTCAGGGTTTGCACTCTCTTGAACCTTGAGATCAGGGTGTTCCGCGCGTCAAGTCCACCCTCAGAAACGGGGACAGCACTCGCCAAGCGAGCGCGAGGGAGTTGTCGTCCACAATTCGTCGGACCCTTCAGGACAACCCCCGCGCCTGCGGCGCTGCCCCCTTTTTCAAGGGAGATTTCAAAAGCGGACCATTTCATCAACCTCTTTGTACTTCTGGTCCGCTGCGTCCAACAGGTTCTTCGGCATCTCGCCACAGCCACGGCGCATCGGGAAAATCTTGCTGGGATTCGCCAGATTCTGAGGGTTGAAGACCATCTTCAGGCGCAGCATCACATCCAGTTCCTTCTCTGAGAAGAACAGCGCCATGAACTCCTGCTTCTCCAGGCCAATGCCATGTTCTCCGCTCAGCGCGCCGCCGACTTCCACACAGCGGCGCAGAATGTCTCCCGCCAGGCTGAGCACCTTATCTTTCGCATTGGGCTGACTGGCATCGTACAGAATGATGGGATGAAGATTTCCATCGCCCGCATGGAACACATTTGCCATGCCTAGCCCATACTTGCGGCCCAGGGCATCAATGTCCGCCAGCACCTCAGGTAGTTTGCTGCGAGGAATCACGCCATCCATCGTGTAGTAGTTCGCGCTGATCCTTCCGTACGCCCCAAAAGCGTTCTTGCGCGCTGCCCAAAGTTTCTTGCGCTCGACGTCGTCTTTCGCAATTCGGATTTCCCGGGCGTTGTTGGCGCGGATGACCTCAACCACTCTCTCCATCTGCTGCTCGATGCCGGCTTCGAGACCATCCACTTCAATCAGCAGAACCGCTTCAGCATCCTTGGGAATTCCCGTGGCGTACACACTGGCTTCGATCGCCTGGATGGTGTTTTTGTCAATCATCTCCAAAGCAGCGGGCACAATGCCGCGAGCGATGATGCCTGAAACGGTCCGAGTCGCATCCGCCACGGAATCGTAAACCGCCAACATGGTTTTCACAGCCGGCGGTGAATACAGCAGCCGCACACTTGCCTTGGTCACCGTCCCGAACGTGCCTTCCGACCCCACGAAAGCGCCCACGAGATCGTACCCCACGAAGTCGCCTGCCGGAGTGCCCAGTTCGTAAACCTCCGAGTCGGGCAGCACGACTTCCAGCGCCATCACATGGTTTGTGGTTACGCCATACTTCAGCGTGTGCGGCCCGCCGGAGTTCTCGGCCACGTTGCCGCCGATCGTGGAAACCATCTGGCTGGAAGGATCGGGCGCATAGTAAAAATTCTTCTTCTTGGCAGCCAGAGTCAGATGGAGGTTTACCACGCCCGGTTCGACCGTTGCCATGCGATTGTCGAAGTCGAGAGCCAGAATGCGTTTCATCCTGGAAAACTCGAGGATGATGCCTCCTTCGATCGCAATCGCGCCGCCACTCAGGCAGGTCCCGGCACCGCGTGGCAGAAAGGGCATTTTGTGCCGCTGCGCCACGGCCATAATCTTTACGACATCCTCAGTGCAGGTCGGGAAGACCACAAAATCGGGCAGCCTCGGATGCAACGTCAACCCATCGCACTCGTAGACAATTAATTCGTCTGGCGTGTCTAACACCCATTCGTCGCCAACAATGGAAGCCAATTCACGTCGAACTGTGTCCCGCAAGGAAGCCGTGATCGTCGAAGGTACATTCATAAGCGCGGCCATTATAGCTCAGGCTTCTCGGGGGCTGCAGAGATTCTAAGTGCCAGGTATCGTATGACAGGCGTAGACAAACCAAACACGGCCGGACAAAATAGGTTGCCGACCCAAACATTCGTAGATTAGCAAGCCAGTGCTCGTACTGCCCGGCAATGGAATTCATTGGACCAGTAAACCGCCTATCCGAATCCAGTGTTCACATGTCAAATCCTGTTCTGCCCAATTTTTTTATCGTCGGGGCACCCAAAGCAGGGTCGACCTCACTCTACTACTACCTGGACCAGCATCCGCAGATCTACATGAGTCCCATCAAAGAACCCTGCTTCTTCGCCCCGGAAATTGAGCCTGGCAATTTCAGTGAAGAGTTTCGTGAGCCTGTGGAAAAGGAGTTGCTAGCTCTGCGGGAATACCTGGACGGGCCGATGACCGACAGGCGCTTCGGTGGACTTGTACGCGAACGGGAACAGTATCTGAAACTCTTCAAGAATGTCTGCGACGAGCGGGCCATCGGCGAGGCTAGCGTCTGTTATCTGTGGTCTGCTGAGGCCGCGAGGAATATTCGAAACGAAATTCCCGCCGCCAAGATCATCGTGATCCTGCGTGATCCAGCCGACAGAGCCTTCTCCCAGTATCTGCATGCTGTAACCAACGGATTGTTCGCTGGATCGTTTCGAGAAATGCTTCAGGCCAGCTTGTCTGCCCGGGGAAACAAATTTGGAGTTCTGTACCCGTTTCTAGAGTTGGGCATGTATTCCCAGCAGGTAATACGCTATCAAGAACTCTTTCCAGCCGATTCTCTGAAAATCTGTTTCTTCGACGACTACCAGAATCATCAGGAGCCTTTTGTTAAGGACATCTTTCGGTTTCTGCAGGTCGATCCTGCCTTTTCGCCCGACTTTTCCAAGAAACATCTCCAACCACAGGTGGCTCGTTTCACCGCGCTCAACCCATTCTTCAAGAGCCATCGCCTTAAGGAAACCGTTCGACAGGTCCTACCCCAATTCGCGCACCCGTTTTTGCGGTCCTTGTACTACAAGCAACGACGCTCGCTGGTCCTGGAACCTGCCGATAGGAAGAGGTTGATCGAGTACTATTCCGAAGATATCCGTCACCTCCAGCAGCTGCTCGGCCGGGATCTCTCGACTTGGATGCGATGAGCGGCGGACAAGCGTCAGCGGCGGTGTGCTGAGCAAGTCAATTCGAAGGGTCTAACGCCGGCAGCTTCCGCCTTTCAATCGCATCAGCGGTCCCAGCAACTTACAATATTTTCAATCCCTTACCGCCCCTGATACCTTCCTGAGAAGCCCCTGAGGACTTCATTAGTCCGATTTGATCCCGTCCTGAAGACTTCCCCAAAGCCGGCTTGCTATTCCTGCGCGCATAGACCAGCGCGGAGGAATAGCGATGAAAAGATGCACCTTTCAGAAAGTTTGGTTGATCGCAGTTTGGATGTACCTTGGCGGTTTGGGAATGGCCGCTGATTCGAATCACCCGACTCCAACGAAATCTAACCGCGGCGGCCTGAATGTCTTTCTCTATGCCTATGCTCCCATGTCTGTTGACTATCTGAACGTGGCCAAAGAAGTCGCAACGGCCATCTACGCAAACGTGGGAATCCAGGTGGAGTGGCGGGAGTGCTACCTTGCTGAAAGAGGGGTTGAATCCAACCCGGAGTGCAGCCGATTGACGCCGACGACCCTCGTTGTGCGAATTCTTCCTCAATGGCAAGCCGAGCGCTTCAAACAGCACCCCGCGGTATTTGGATTCGCTCAATCGGACCCCTCAGGAGGGTTCGGATACTACGCCAGTATTTTTTATCACCGTGTCGAGGAGTTAAGCGGGAGTTGGACTTCCTCCACGCCCGTTGTATTGGGCCATGTCATGGCTCACGAGATGGGCCACTTGATGCTGGGTCACGGAGGTCATTCACGGACCGGCCTCATGACCGCTAACTGGGATCGAAAGGAGCTGGATCGGGTGAACCAGCGGACCTTCCTTTTCGATTCCCAGCAAGCGAAGGAAATCCGGGCACGATTTCTGAAGAGGCAGCAGCAATAGGAGGCTAAGACTTGGTCAGTTGAAGCGCCAGGGGTTATCATTCTTCCCAGCAACCGTTCACGGTCAAAAACAGAAGCCGCGAACGGCCAAAGGTTCCAGGTACCCTCAGCAACCCCTGCCATTTCGTTCCCTTCCACATCCGGTTCCCAATCCCGCACTTCACCTCGTCGAACCGCGAGTCCCCGCGGCCTGCAACTCTTTGGGGGAGCCCGAAGTGCTGTGATACCCTAACAAGAACTCTCGTCAAACCGTTGCCGCCTGTGGAAAAAAACCTTCGCCCACCAGTAGTTCGTTTTGGGGTCTCCGAGGCAAGCATTCAAACAGGTGAACTGCGCAAGAACGGGCTGAAAATCCGATTGAGCGGTCAGCCGTTCCAGGTGCTGGCGATGCTGCTGGAACGTCCTGGCGAGTTGGTCACCCGTGAGGAGCTGCAGAAGACGCTCTGGCCGGATGGCACGTTCGTTGATTTCGACCACAGCCTTAATACGGCAATCAACAAAATCCGAGAAGCTGTGGGTGACTCGGCCGAGAATCCCCACTATGTCGAAACGCTGGCTCGACAAGGCTATCGGTTCATTGCCCCAGTCGAGAAGTTGGGAAAAAATCGGCAGCCCCTTCAGGATCAGACCTGCAGCGCCTCTGCAGGATCTGACGCTGTGGACACTGACTTCCGCGTAGGCCAGTGGTTGGTCCAGCCGCAACTCAACCTGATTCATGGCCCCGACGGAGACACGTCGGTGGAACCGAAGGTCATGGAAGTCCTGGTTTGCCTGGCGAAACAGGCGGCGGAAGTGGTGCCCAAGGAACAGCTCATGCAGACCGTATGGGCCGATACCTTCGTCACCGATGAAGTTCTGACAAATGCCATCTGGGAACTGCGCAAAGCCTTCGGGGATGATGCAAAGAACCCGAGGGTGATTCAAACCGTTTTCAAGAAAGGCTACCGGCTGATTGAATCGGTGTCCTTCCAGGGCCGCGAGGCAAATGTGCTCTCTCGCCCCCCTTCGATAAGGGGGGACTTCAGGGGGGTGTCCGACGAAGGTGGATCGGCATCGCGATCGCCGTTGCTTCGATCATGGCAGCCGCAGTCGCCCTCCGCTCGACTCGCGGCGTTTCTCCACCTCCAGTGTTGCGACCCAAAGTGCTTCCCCTCACTAGCTTCAGAGGCAGCGAGATCCAGCCGAGCTTCTCGCCCGATAGCAGCCAGGTCGCTTTTGCCTGGGATGGCGAAAACGGCGACAACTGGGATGTGTACCTGAAGGTAATCGGATCGGAAAAACCACTCAGGTTGACCACCGACCCTTCGACGGACGGCAGCCCCGCTTGGTCTCCAGACGGGCGCCTACTCGCGTTTGTCCGGTTCTCGGGCAAGCAGAGAGCTGTCCTCGCGATTCCGGCTCTGGGGGGTCCCGAGCGTACTCTCTACGCTGCTGAGGATCGCTTTGCGTTTCCACGCCACCATCCTCTGGCCTGGTCTCCAGACGGAAAGTTCATCGCTCTGACCGAGTCTCCGGCAGACAAGGAGGAGAGCCGCATTATTCTGATCTCTGCCGAAACCAATGTGAGACAAACACTCATCTCGTCGTCGAGCGATTCTGTTCACTTCTACTCGCAGCCCAGGTTCTCTCCGGATGGCCGTTATTTGGCAGTCATTAGCTGGCCTAGCGGAAGCAACGCAGATATCCAACTGGTTGCCCTTGCGGGTGGCAACCCTGATCCCCTCGGACTCACGAAGTTCAACCTTAGGAGTTTCGATTTCACAGCGGACGGTCGTGAGATCATCTTCGCAACAAGCTCCGCTCTCTGGCGAGTCGCCACTGCCGGAGGGCAGCCGGAGAGGGTCACGTGGATCGAGCCTGGTGCTTCCTATCCATCGATCGCCCGCCGAGGAAACTCAATGGTGTACTCGCAGTCTCGTGCCGACAATAATATTTGGAAAATTGATTTGTCACTGGGCGCTGGCGTGGCGGGCGCAGGCCAGGTGTTCATTTCTTCGACTCGATATGAGGCAACCCCTCAGTTTTCATTCGATGGCACGAGAATCCTGTTTACGTCGACCCGTTCCTCAATAAGCAGTGAAATCTGGGTCTGTGGAGCGGACGGCTCCAACCCTCGCCAAGTCACGTCTCCAGGCGGTGTTGACGAAGACCCGCCTTTATTCAAGGGTAGCCCTCGCTGGTCGCCTGACGGCCGAGCGATTGCATTTGACTGGGCCATCGAGGGACATCGGGATGTTTATGTCGTGAGTGTCGAGGGAGGGAAACCGAAGCGACTCACCAGCGAGACATCCAGCGACGTCCGGCCAAGCTGGTCGAGGGACGGAAAATGGATTTACTTCGGTTCCAACCGCTCTGGGAATTGGCAGGTCTGGAAGGTTCCTTCAAGGGGCGGGCAAGCTCTGCAGGTAACGCAACACGGAGGACGGGAAGCGCTTGAATCTCCAGACGGCAAGTCGGTGTACTACTCCAAGGGCTTTGATACCGCGGAACTTTGGAGGGTATCTGCCGATGGCGGCGGCGAAGTGCTGGCCCTTAAAGGACCGATCCAGGGCAAGTGGGATGTCCTGGCAGATGGCATCTCTTTCATCTCTCCAGAGCCAACCCCGACCGTCAGAGTTTACAGCTTCGCCACTGGAAAGACCCAGACCGTCGCAAGCATCGGTAAGGGAATCACGTGGACTGATCAGGGGTTCTCTGTTTCACCTGACGGGAAACAGATTCTGTACACTCACACCGACCAGGCCGAGTACGATCTCATGCTGGTCGAGAATTTCCGCTGAAGGGGCTGGTTCGAGAAAGTGGGAGCCGCTGTCCCAGCGGCGATGGTCAGATGTAGTTCTCGGAGAAGAGTCGCCGCTGAGGACAGCGGCTCCCACTTTCTGTTTTGAAGAACAACGAGTGCAAGAGCCGATTCAGAAACCACATTCCAAGAATCTCCGTTTGCACCGGGAGATGGACGGACCGGGAGCCTTCCTTGTGACCAAGTGTGTCGAACCGCGACGCAGAGTCATCGACGAAAAGGTGGCAATGGAAATCTGCTCTTCTCTTTGTTTTTATGCTGAGAGAGAACAGATTCTCTTGGCCTCCTTTGTCGTCATGCTAGACCACTGGCATGCCGTGCTGGCCACCTCCGACGCAATGACCATTTCCAAGCGGATGAAGATTCTGGATCAATGGATCAGCCGGCAAACGGTTGATCTCTTGCGAGCTAGTTGGGAAGCGAAGTGCAAAAGCGAGCCGCATCAAACAGCGACTGCGGCCCGGTGTGGCTGGCAAGAAGGGTTCCATGAGACAAAGGTTCAATCGTCAAAACAATTCCTTTTTGTGTGTACCTATGTTGAGGAGAATCCAGTTAGGGCAGGCTTAACAAAGGCTGTGTCTGACTGGAAATGGCCTTCGGCGAAACCGCAGTACAGTCATTTCCTGGCTCGACCGTGGCCCTGGGCCTTTGGGAAAAGTTAAGAGGTTAGAATCAGAAGAACGTGGGAGCCGCTGTCCCAGCGGCGACTCGATGGGCGGGTGAACCTCGCCGCTGCGGACAGCGGCTCCCACGTTCAAGGGCAGTGAGCATTCACTCCCCCAGCTCAAACGTGAACATGCTGTTGCCAGCTGCGATCGCTATCACCTGCTTCCCCTGGCTCTGATAGCTGATCGGATTCGTCCGAATAATCCCACCGAGGTTCTGCCGCCAGATTTCCTTCCCGTTGGTGGCATCCAGCGCAAAGAGATGGCCCTCGTCGCTGCCTCCAAACACCAATTGCCCGGCTGTTGAGAGAAGCCCCGCCCACGGTTTCGTTTGCAGCTTGTATTCCCAAACACGATCGCCGGTTTTCGGATTCAAAGCGCGGATGGCGCCGTGACCTGGGTTATCTGGAAGGTCAATCATCGGAACGCTGCCTATGTAGCGATTGCCTGGGCTGTATTCCTGATCGCCCTTTCGATAAAGACCCTGGTTTTCCCAAACCGCCACATACAGCCGCTTGGTCAACGGACTATAGCTGGGTGAGTACCAGTTGGTTGCGCCCTGTACTCCGGGCCAGACGTAGGTCCCTTCGGGAGAGGGGTCGATGTTGGGCAGCCTTATCGGCCGGCCCTTTTCGTCCAGGCCCTTGGCCCAGGTCTGCGTTGCGAACGGTTTCCCCATCAGAAACTGCCCGGTCTCGCGGTCCAGCACATAGTAAAAGGCGTTGCGATGTGCCCAGTAGATGAGCTTGCGGCGGCGGCCTTGAAACTCGTCATCCACCAGCACCGGCACCTGAACGGAATCCCAATCGTGCACGTCGTGGGGTATATGTTGGAAATACCATTTGAGCTTCCCAGTGTCGGCATCGAGTGCGATGGCGCTGTCCGAGTACAGATTGTCTCCCTTGCGGTTGTCGCCGTTCCAATCGGGCGAGGGATTGCCTGTTCCCCAGATAATCAGGTTCTGTTCCGGATCAAACGAACCGGTAACCCAGGTAGGCGCTCCACCCGTCTTCCACGAATCACCGGGCCAGGTCTCGCTGCCCGGTTCGCCGGGCGCGGGAATCGTCCAGTGTCGCCAGCGCCGCTTGCCCGAAGCGGCGTCGTAGGCATCGAGAAAGCCTCGAATGCCATATTCGCCGCCGCCGATGCCGCAGATGACCATATCTTTCACGATCAACGGCGCGACGGTAACGCTGTGGCCGGTGCGGTAATCCGCCACTTCAACGTCCCACAACACCGCCCCTGTCTTAGCGTCCAGTGCCACCAAGTGAGCATCCACTGTGCCGACAAACACACGGTCTCCCAAAACCGCAACGCCCCGGTTCACCTGTCCACAGCAAACATTCGCCTTTTTCGGCGTCACGCGGCGATAACGCCAGAACTGGCGTCCAGTGGTTGCGTCAACAGCAAGTACGTTGCTCGGCGGCTCGGTAAAGTACATGACTCCGTCGGCCACCAGCGGCGTGGTTTCCACGGTGTGCGTGGTCTGCATCTGGTAAACCCATTTCAGCTTCAACTTGCGAGCATTGTCGCGAGTCATCTGGCTAAGTGGACTGTAGCGCCAACCCCGGTAGCTGCCGGAGTAGGTGAGCCAATTGCCCGGATCTTGTTCCGATTTGAGCAGGCGCTCGTAGGTCAGCTGGGCGTGAAGCGGCGCAACCACGGAAGTCAAGGCAGCGATCGCTGATGCAATCCAAATCCGTTTCATTGAGTGCCTCCTTTCGGCCGCAGCGACGACAAATAGGCTACCAATTGATCGAGCTCGCTCGTGTTGAGCGACTCCTTAAAGGATGGCATCTTGGACGTTTTCTCCACTTTGTAGTCCTTGAGACCTGACTTGCTCACCGAGTGAAGGCGCTCACCCAAGTCGATGAATTGAACGGTGTAACTGTCCTCGTTCATCAGAAAGCCCTCCTGGCTCTTTCCGGAAGCATCCTTAAGGCTGACAACCCAGTAGCGCTGCCGCACATCCGCGTTTGGATCGACCAGTGCTGCACGAAGGTGCTCCACCGAACGAATCCTGCCAATCTCGCTTAAGTCCGGACCCAGCCGTCCGCCCGCACCATTGACGCGGTGACATTGCTGACAACCCTTGCTCTTGAATAGCTCGGCTCCGCTAGCTACATCGACTTTTGGCCCTGCACCTTTTCCGGCGCCTAACGAACGAACGAAGGCCACAACCTGCCACACGCGGTCGGACGAATAGAACAACCCGGGCATTTCAGTGCTCGGAATGCCATCCGAAATATTGTTCAAGAGGTCAAGGTCAGAACTGCCATGAAAGAAAACTCCGCTTGCCAGATTGGGTCCGCGTCCTCCTTCCCCGTTCAACCCGTGACAGGGGGCGCAATGGGAACGAAACGTCTTCGCTCCAGCAGCGACGTCTGCTGGCGACGTGCGGGGATTGCGCGTTGTTGGGGTCTCCTCAGCCTGTGCAACCGCTGTCAGAGTGAGGGCCGCCCACGCCAAGGCGGCAAAAACCAGAGGCGGTATCTGTCTTACCATGGATGCCTCCATAGCTATTTCCCTGCGACAAAGTAGTAGACCAATCCCGCAATGATAATCACCGCCATCAGCCACGGCAGAAACCCTTGGCGGGACGCAGCTTGGGCGCTGTCAATCTGCATTTGAAGCCCGGGATGAGCAGCCACGTGCTGTTCGACGATATCCTTGGCTCCTTTGAGATCCACCCCTCGTTCTTCTCTCACAATCTTGATGGCTTCAATCTTGTTGCCTTTGAGCAGCGCTGCTTCCGCGGCTGCAGGAAATGGAGCTGTCTGGCTTTCATTTGGGTTCGCCACGCTGATCAACCTCCTGACTCTGACTCGGATATCGGCAAGCAGCCTCTTTTGGCATTCGAGAATGCCCGCGGAACGCCCCTTGAAATCCTGTTTTAGAGATCGTACTTAGCCCGCGCTGTCGTAAGCCTGCCGGATCCAACCGAGAAGCTCCTGGTCTACCTGGCTGACATCGGTCAGCTTCACTTTGAAGTTGCACATTCCGCCCGGTGGCATTGCTTCCAACCGTCCCCCAGCCGCCAAGCCCTTCACGTTCAATCCCACTTCCACACGCGTATTGGTCGCGGGGCCAATCATTGCGAACTGCTTCTTGCGCCGCAAACTGAGATAACCCTTCTTGGGCGCAATGTCGAACGGGCCGAACGTATTGACGCCCGCCATGGTCTTCTCGTGAATCGGTCGGAGGCTGGCCTTTGCTCCCGAGTAGATTTCATTCAGGACATTGTCCGCTGTCGCTGCTTTTGTTGCGTCGGCGTCGGCCCCATCACTCTTCAACGCGAAGTGGACCAGCGTGTTAGCGTCACCGTGACCCATTCCCAATTCGCGCTTCAGCATGTCTCGCAGTTCCCCATGTTTCGTGAGTCCACTTTTGCGGATCAACGTTCTGAGTTCTTCGAACGTCCGTCCTGTGCGGGTTTGAATATTTTTGAGCTGAGTCTGCAAAGCCTGGTCGATGGCATTCATGTAAACCTCTCTCGTAAGTCCTCAAGGGAGTCACGATCCAAACCGTGAGCTCCCGGTCTTCCTCAACACCCAAGTCGTCATGCAGCGCTGGTCTTGAACAACGGTTGTCTTGAGAGGATCAAGGAACTCGCCTCCCAGCCGCTCCGTCAGCTCCAGTAGCAACGCCTCATCCACCAGATAACGCTCGGAGCCATCAGGTAGCACAAAGCGGCGACCGCCGCGCGGAATCATGCGATCCGCCATACCGATGCTGGAAGCCAACCTGCAAAAGAAGAGTCCTCCCGGCTTCAAGACACGCCACAAGCTGGCGAGCATCGCGTTGAACTGGGAATCGTCTCGGGCAAAATGGAGCACCGCGATGCTCAGCAGGGCGTCAGCAAAGCTGTCGGGAAATGACATGGCCTCGATCGCTTCCACGCGAAAATTGTCCTCGGGCAATGTTGGAGCCCATACGCCCGCCAGACGCTTGACTTGTGCGATCGCCTCGGGATCCGAATCAACGGCTGCGACGCCATATCCACTCCGAAGCAAGTAGGCAATGTTACGTCCCGAACCACAACCGGCTTCCAGAATGCGCATGCCCGGTCGAACGCGAGCGCGCAAAAGTTGATCGAATAGGTAAATGTCTATCTGGCCGAACTGGGTTCTCAAGTCTGGCACGGTTCCGCCCCGCATGCTTCCAGGAGACCTTTCTCGACAGCTTTCAGAAAGTGCGGGTCGTTCTCGCCGCCTTGTTCAAGAGGTTGATGCCGCAGACTTCACCTGGTCAAACGCGACGGCGCTGGCGAGAAGGCCAAGGCCGTGCGCAATGTGCGTGTAGGAATCAAAGGCACCCCCTGCAGAAACCCGTCGGGCAGGTATGATCAGACAAAGGCTTAGTATAGCCTTTATGAATTGCCGAGGGAACATCTCGACACCGCCCGAGTGGCCGGACTAGAATCGCCACGCGTCTATTCGTTGGAACACAACCATCAAGCTATGCAAACCACACATGACTTGCACGCTCAGGTCGATCGCGTCCTGGAGGACTTCATCGCAGCCGCTCGACAAGCCTGTGGCGACGCGCTGCATTCTGTGGTGCTGTATGGAAGCGGCGCTGAGGGCAGGCTACGAGCGACTTCGGATGTGAATCTGATCCTGGTGTTGACTGAATTCACACCGCCGATGGCCGACGGGCTTCGCGAACCTTTGCGTGCTGGCCAGGCTGCCGCTCGCTTGGCGGTGATGTTCCTCCTCGAGTCCGAGGTAGCCGCCTCTTTCGATGCTTTTCCGGTGAAATATCTCGACATTATTCACCGGCACCGCATTTTGTACGGCAAAAACCCATTTGAGGGCCTGTCCTTTTCTCGAGATACCTCGGTGTTTCGGCTGAAGCAAGTGCTGCTCAACCTGCGGCTGCGGCTTCGCAGTCTTTACGTGTTGCGAGGTTTGAACGAAGAGCAACTGGTCTTGGTTGTCGCCGATGCAGCCGGTCCCCTGCGCTCGTGTGCAGCCACCATTCTGGAGCTGGAAGGTCAACCGGCGCCATCACCCAGAGAAGCCTTGGAACAGATTGTACGGGGAGAGGACTCGGGCTGGCACGACGTCTTGCACCATCTTTCGCAGGCTCGGCAAACCCGAACACTGGAAGCAGGCGTGGCAGGCAAGACTCTCTATCGAGTCATGGAACTCACAGAACTTCTGTTATCGCGAATCGGCAAGCTGGCCTGAGAGCCATGAACCCATTTGATCTGGCTGGACCTCAGTTCCTGCTCTTCTATATCGCCTTCGGCGCCTGCGTCCTCCTGTCGCTCAACCTGGCTCGGCGGGCTCGCGAATCGAGCGAGCCCTCAAGAATCACTCTCACCGACCCTTATCTCATTGCCTGTCTGCGCGGCGGTAAGAACGAGGCGCTTCGGCTTGGCACGGTATCGCTGATCGATCGAGGTTTCCTCGTCGTCAAAGGATCACAGCTTCGCTCGGATTCACAGCAGGCAACCGACATCATCACCAACCCGATTGAAAAGGCGCTCCTCCAGAAGTTCCTGGTGGAAGACGAAGCCACTTCCATCTACAAGAATTCCGCACTCGAAGCCGCCTGCCAGCCATACCTGGAGACTCTCTCCAGGCAGGGGTTGCTGCCGGACGAGGCTACGCGCACAGACCGGATAACTCGCTTCATCATTGGAGGAGCTCTTCTGTTCTTTGTCGCGT
>Ga0187892_10002377_pt1 | contig 38055 bp, 32 predicted proteins | sample MA1701073metaG_FD_139345 | JGI IMG/M metagenome (GOLD analysis project Ga0187892, IMG submission 139345) | Bio-ooze microbial communities from a basaltic lava cave in the Kipuka Kanohina Cave System on the Island of Hawaii, USA - MA170107-3 metaG ... | reverse complement strand
ATCGTCATTAGAGCTTTGATCAAACACGAAGCGGTTAGATGATTGCTCATCTAACCGCTTGTGCGTAGTCGCGAAATCTGGCGCGCCCGGCAGGATTTGAACCCACGACCCCCTGGTTCGTAGTTAGATCCTCTGGCGCAACTGATTGATCCAACGGACACTATGCCGACCAGCCGTTCCGCTGAACTGCTCTGTCCTGTACCCTCTTGTCCCCTCAAGTCCCCACGAAGGTCCCCACGTATGACCGGCCGCGTGTGGATCAGCGTCGCGGCTATCCGGCAACGTCGTCTCGCCCACGAATGGGTATCGCTCACCGGCTAGGGCACCGCGAGCGGAGCGCGCAGTCCTGCGTCGTTATCGGGCAACATCGAGAGGGCGGCGCCGCTCTTCAGCACGCTTTCCGGCCTGCGCGAGGAGTTGCGCGACAGTGCGTGCCTTCCCCGCCCGCCCCCTTCCGCGGTTTTGAGTATCTCGGAATGCCTTCAACAACTCTGCCTGGGCATTGGAACCGCGCAGCGCCACGTCGAGCAGCATTTTGGTCTTTTCCGCGTCGCACAGCGACAGGATCCAGCGCTTGAGCTCGTCCTGCGGGATCGAAGCTTTCCGTTGGGGACTACCCTCGGCAGCTGCCGCGATCAGATCACTGTCAATCCGCAAGAACTCGGCAACCGCTTGCAGCGGTCCGGTCAATTTGCGAAGCCCGTCCGGGACAGGAGGTTCCTCAGCATCATCGTCGACGTCTCCCGCCTGAACGCCTAGCAACCAAGCGAGGTAGAGGCTCCGATGATCCCCACGCGTCAAGTCCGCGCGCAGGGCGCCGGGCAGCGCCCTAGGCGAGGCGGTCGACGCCATTCAGGCGACGATGGGGTAAGCCGGAGCGCCTGCCGGCATCTCGGGTACGTTCCAGGGGACGGCACAGGCATTTCAGCAGTCGCTGGCATCCCAGCCGTATCTGATCGCCGCCGCGCTGATTGCGGTGTACATCGTGCTCGGGCTTCTCTACGAGAGCTATATCCATCCGCTCACGATTCTTTCGACCTTGCCGTCGGCCGGCGTGGGCGCCCTGTTGATGCTGCTGCTGTTCGGCTACGAGCTGAGCGTCATCGCGTTGATCGCGATCATTCTGCTCATCGGCATCGTGAAGAAGAACGGGATCATGCTGATCGACTTCGCATTGACGGCGCAGCGCGAGCGCGGGCTCGACGCCGAGGCCTCGATCTTCCAAGCGCGCCTGCTGCGGTTCCGTCCGATCATGATGACCACCATGTGCGCGCTGCTCGCGGGTGTGCCCCTGATGCTGGGCACCGGCACCGGCTCGGAGTCGCGGCGCCCATTGGGCTTCGCCATGGTTGGGGGACTGGCCCTTTCTCAGATGCTCACGCTGTTCACCACGCCGGTGATCTATCTGTATCTCGACCGCGTCAGTCGTCGGTACGAGCAGCCCCGCCGGGCCGCCGAGCCCTTGACGTAGAAGAACATCGGCCCCTCGAGGTGCGGTTTAGATACCGGGTTGGTTACACCCGGTAACCGCATCGCCAGAGGCGCAATCAATAGGTAACGCACCGACTGCATCCTGCGCCCATCGATGGATCAGGAGCACGGGTTATGGACCGTACGGCGCAGAACTGGGTTGCACTGATCGGGCGCATCGCCCTCGCGCTGATATTCATCCTGTCGGGGGTCGGCAAGCTTGAAGCGCTGACTGCAACCGAAAGCGTCATGACCAGCCACGGCATCCCGGCGGCGCCGCTGCTGATCTGGCCGATTATCGCGGTCGAGCTGCTGGGCGGCTTGGCCCTGGCGGTCGGTTGGAAGGCGCGCTGGGCGGCGGCCATCCTCGCCCTGTTCATCGTGCCGGCGACGCTGATCTTCCACGCCTTCTGGGCCGCCGATCCGGCACAGGCGATGGATCAACAGATACATTTTCTGAAGAACGTGTCGATTTTCGGCGGCGTGCTGACGGTCGCCGCATTCGGCCCGGCGGGGTACAGCGTGGACGCGTGGCTACGGCGGATGGGGCACACGCCGCGGATAGCCCTGCAAAGGCACTGAGCTGCTGCACAAGAGCCGATGTGGAAGATGACTGTATTGACTCCGTGCCGCAAGATTTGGCCTGCTACGCCGCATCCGCAAGCAGCCAAAGCCAAGCAGCTGCCGTCGCCCTGATCTTGGTCTCCTCCCCCCGGCCCTTCCCCTTGGCGGGTTTCACCGGCGGGCGATTCTGCCCGCCGCTTTTTTTCATTCTCACGGTGCCTGATCAACCGTTGACCGTCCAGAAAGCCTCGGTATCTTTGCCGAGGCGATCAGGCGCCGGCCCCGGCCGCTGCACCGGATGAAACTGCGCCTTGCAAGACTGGCGCCCCTGCTGGGACTGGGCCTGTTCGCCGTCGCATTGTTCGCGCTCCATCATGCGCTGGCGCGCTATCACTACCGCGACATCGCGGCCGAAATCGAGAGCATTTCCGGAACCAAGCTATTGCTCGCGGCGCTTTTCACCGCGGCCGGCTACACGGTCCTGACCGCGTACGATTTCCTCGGTTTGCGCTATATCGGCAGGACGCTGCCGCAGCTGCGGGTGGCGGAGGCGTCCTTCACGTCTTACGCGTTCAGCAACAACCTCGGCCTCGCCGCGCTCACAGGCGGCTCGGTGCGCCTGCGTCTGTACTCCGGCTGGGGTTTGTCGGCTGTCGAGGTTGCCAAGCTGGTCGGATTCGCCGGCCTGACGTTCTGGATTGGATTTCTGATCCTCGAGGGAGCCGCACTCGCATTCGCACCCCTTCCGCCGTCCATGCCCCTGCCGTTGCAGGGGGCCTGGGCGCGTGGGATCGGGGCGTCGATGCTGGGCGTGGTGGCCGTATACCTGTTCACCGCTTCAGTACGCCGGACGCCCCTGGTCGTTCGCGGGTTGGCGCTCGCGATCCCGGGTCCTCGCATAGCGCTGTTTCAGGTGCTGGTGTCGGCCTGCGACTGGGCGCTCGCCAGCGCCGCGCTGTACGCGCTCATGCCGGAGGAACTGGCCGTCTCATATCCGGATTTCGTGGCGGTCTTTCTTCTCGCCCAAGTCGCAGGCCTGATCAGCCATGTTCCCGGCGGACTCGGGGTATTCGAGTCGGTGATGCTGCTGCTCCTCGGGCAGGGAGCGTTGCCGCCCGTGATCGTGGCGGCGCTGCTCGCGTTCCGCGTGATCTATTACCTGGCGCCGCTGACATTGGCAACGGGCATTCTGGCGCTGCACGAGCTGCTGGAGCACAGGACGCACGTTGCACGGGTCGGCCGTGCGCTCGGCGCCTGGACGACCGGCGCATTGCCCTGGATGCTGTCGCTGTCGACGTTCGCGGCCGGCGCCGTCCTGCTGCTCTCCGGCGCCACGCCGGCGCAGGGTAGCCGCCTTGCCTGGCTGCGCGAGGTGATGCCCCTCCCAGTGCTCGAGCTCTCGCACTTCCTCGGCAGCCTCACGGGCGCCGCGCTGCTCGTGCTCGCATGGGGACTGCGGCGCAGGCTCGACGCCGCCTACCTGCTGGCCCTGGCGTTGTTGGCCGCCGGGGCGCTGTTCTCGCTGCTCAAGGGCCTGGACTACGAGGAAGCAAGCTCCTTGCTGGTTGCTCTCGCCGCGTTGCTGCCCTGCCGGCGTCACTTCTATCGCGAGGCCACATTGGCCAGCGGCGCGTTCAGTCCCGGGTGGATCGCCTCGATCGGACTCGTCGTCGCCGCCGCACTGTGGCTCGGGCTGTTCGCCCATGGACATGTCGAGTACAGCAACGACTTGTGGTGGCGCTTCGCCTTCCGGGCCGATGCGCCGCGGACGTTGCGAGCGAGCGTCGCGGTCGTGAGCTTCTTCATGCTTTTCGCGACCTATCGCCTGCTGCGCCCGGCGTCCCCGGAGCCCTTCCAACCGGGCGAGCGAGACCTGGCGAAAGCCAAGCGCATCATCGTCACGTCGTCCGACACCGCGGCGAACCTCGCTCTAATGGGCGACAAGAGCCTGCTTTTCGGCGACACGGCGAGCGCCTTCATCATGTACGCCGTCCAGGGGCGAAGTTGGGTGGCGCTCGGTGACCCGATCGGCCGGGAGTGCGAGATTACCGAGCTCGCCTGGCGATATCGTGAACTGTGCGACCGCCACGACGGCTGGCCGGTCTTCTATGAAGTGGGGGCGCGCCACCTTCCGCTGTATCTCGATCTCGGCCTGTCGTTGCTCAAGCTCGGCGAGGAGGCCCGGGTGCCACTGGCTGGATTCAGCCTGGAGGGCAGCACCCACCGCAATCTGCGCCAAGGCGCGCGCCGGCTCGAACGCGAAGGGTGCACCTTCGAATGGGTCGACCCGGGGGAGTTCGGCCCTCTGTTGCCGCAGCTGCGCGGCATCTCCGACGGCTGGCTCAGGAGCAAGAACACGGCCGAGAAACGGTTCTCCTTGGGCGCTTTCGACGAGCGCTATCTCGGCAACTTCCCGATGGCTCTAGTCCGCCGGCACGGCCGTATCGTCGCGTTCTCGGATGTGTGGACCTCCGCCGACAAGGAGGAGGTCTCGCCCGACCTCATGCGGTTCGCCGCGGACGCTCCGCACGGAACCATGGACTATCTGTTCACGCAGTTGATGCTGGCCGGCAAGCAGCGCGGCTACCGCTGGTTCAATCTGGGAATGGCGCCGCTCTCGGGTTTCGAGGACCGGGCGCTCGCGCCGACGTGGGCGAGGATCGGAGCCTTCGTCTTCCGGCATGGCGAGCACTTCTACAACTTCCAGGGCCTGCGGCATTACAAGGAAAAGTTCGATCCGGTCTGGAGTCCGAAGTACGTGGCTTCTCCCGGCGGCCTGGCGTTGCCGATGATCCTGGCCAACGTCGCGGCCCTCATCTCGGGAAGTCTCGCAAAAGTCTTCCTTCGCTGATAAACCTCCTGGCCCGCCAGGTGCATCCGACCCGCGCTGTCTTGCAATCTGCAACCGAAAAAGCGAGATCCGAAATCGACAGGCAATACGCGGCGTTCATTCTGATCGCAACGATCTGCGCCAAAACCCAATGCCCGGTTCCGCTGAACGACGAAACAAGCTGGAGGTGCTCTACCAGAGCATAATGCGGCGGCCCTCGCCACTCATCCAGCCCGTTCCGATCCTGTTCGCCTTCCTCGGTCCGGGCTTGCTGCTCTGGTTGATCGCGTTCCACATCCCCGTGCACTATCCGCAGGAGACCATGGCGCCCTACCCGCCGCCTGTGGCGATGACGCCGCAGCATGCGCCGTCGGTGGGAAGTCGATGCGGCGCTCGTGGAACGCCGCAAGCGACGAGCGATGACCGCCAGCAGGCCGCTCGCGAACCAGCGTTCCTCCGATACCAGTAAGGCGAGGCCACCGCCGCGAACTCGGCCAGAGGCTTCTTCTCCCACATGGACGGACGGTGGGGCAGATGCGCCTCCAGCGAACGCGCTGCCGCGTTCGACAGGGCGCCCTATGGTTCAGTGGACAGCACGAGAATTTGCGCCGGCGATGCACCGCGTCGCGGCAGCGCGACCAGCAGCAGCCTTCGCTCCGGCAGGAACAGTGCGGTGCGTGCGCCCGGGCGGGTAGCAAACCGCTGGAGCGAGCGGTATTCGTCTCCCTGTTCTCGGGCAAACGCCTCGACATAGCCCTCCCCGCCGGCCACGTAGAGGCGCTGCGTCTGCTCGTCGACGAAGATGTCGTCGGCGTCGCGAACGGTCGGCACCTGCGCCAGCAGCGCGCCGCTCGTGGTATCGAGCACCATCAGCCGCGCCGGAGCGCGCGTGCCGATCAAGAGCCGTCCCTGCGCCTCATCGAGCGCCATGGGAAAGTTGTCGAGCCCGGGAAGCGGCCACCGCGACACCGTTCTGCCGGTTGCCCGGCTCAGCACGAGCACGGCTCGCGCCGCCGGGACATTGACAAAGATGCGCTCGCCGCTGCGCTCCAGCTGGAACGATTCGGGATGAGCGGGCAAGGGGATGCTGCGCGTGGCTTCGTCCGTCGCCGGATCGACGACCAACAGCGCGCTGCCGCGTCTCGAGCCGCAACCGATCCACACCCGTCCGGTATTCGCTTCCAGGCGAACGTTGTCGCTGTCCCAAGGCAGCGCAATGCGCGTCAGCGATTGCAGCGTCGCGGCGTCGAACACGCTCGCGTACTCGGCGTCCCCATTGGTCACCAGCACGCGCTTCGAGCCGGGAAGCGCGAGCACACCTTGCGGCTCCCTGAGACCGGTAAGCTCGCCGATCACCCTGCCGGCGTCCATGTCGACCACTTCGACCGCGTCGCTGCCCAGCGCGGCGACATACACCCGCGCGCTGGACGGGTCGAAGGCCATGTGGTCGATTCGCCCGCTCGCCTGCGGCAGATCGATGCGCCGCACCTCGCGCAGCGGCTGCGCGGCTGCGACGCAGCAGATCAGGAGCAGAACGAGCGCGGATGAAAGAGACAGCAAGCGATGCATCTGCGCCTCCTCTCTAGAAGTGGAGCTGCAGCCCTAGGTACGACCGAAAACGCGAGCGCTCCGTGTCGCCCGCCAGGCCGGTGCCGACCGAGGCCAGCAGGGTGGCGCGCTCGTTGAGGTCCCGGGTGAAGCCGACATTGAGAATCAGGTCATCCGTTTGGCTGAGGCTGCGCTCGGCAGTGCCGTGGATTTCGGCGAGCAACTCGAGTCCGGCGCTGGCCCGATGCCCCGCAACCAGGCCGTAGAGCCATTCATTCGGTTCTGCGTGTGTAACGGTATAGCCGAGCTCGCCCGCCACACGCACCGTGCCGAACGATTTGCCGACCTCGATCGGCAGCGTCAGGTTCGGCGCGGGTTCCGCAATGTCCCGGCGATCCGAATGAAGCGGGTTTTCCAGCTCGAGCTGCGGAAAGACCGAGGCCTTGAAGCCGGCCTCTCCGGGATCGTAGAAGCGCCACTTGAGCCCCAAGAACACGTTGTCCACGCCGCTGCGCCGGCCGTCGCCGGTGGCCTTGGTCACCAGCCAACCGGTCTCGACGTTGAGCTGAACCCGATTGCCCAAGCCGTAGTTGACATCGAGGCGCGGCAAACTGTGGATCGTCTCGTCTCTCGTCCGCCGCAGCTCGTGCGCGATGTTGATTTCCCAGCGGCGGTCGCCGGGCGTGTCGGGATCGTCCGTGAGCAGCGGCGGGCCGCCTTGCGCCAAAGCGACAAGCGGGCCGACAAGGCCAGCCGCCAGCGCAAAGCCGCTGGCCCCCGCCGCCATCGGGGCGATCCAGCTCCGGCTGTGCCTACTCCGTCGACGGTCATCGGGCGATTGCAGCCGGTTCGGCCTGACGCTGCGACTGCGGGGCACAGGCTCCATGGCGCTAACCATGCACCGGTTCGGTTGCGCGCGCGTGTCGAACGCGCCGCCGCCGTTGCGTGATGTAACGACCTCAATGGCTGCCGCACGCCGGGCCGTGCGCCGGTCTGGATGTTTCAACTTGTAGCGTCCCGCCGCGCGCTGGAATCGAACGTTAATGGTGCAGGGGCATCCTCGTGAAAGGCTCTGCTGCCGCAAGTCATGGCCGCTTGCCTGGGCACGAGCCGACAGGCGTGCCGTTGCTCGACCGGAATGCGCCACCCATCCCCTCACGTCACAAGGAGTCTTGACATGTCCTCGAATCGTTCGACGAACACCTCGCGCCGCCGCTTCCTGGAACTGACGGCCGGTTGTGCCGTTGCCGGGTCGAGCCTGCTGCCCGCGATCTCGGTGGCGGCCGATCTCCCGCACCTGAGCATGACCGATCCCGCCGCCAAGGCGCTCGGCTACAACGACAACACCAGAAAGGTGTCGTCCGCCAAATACGCCGCCCACACGGCCGCGCAGGAATGCGGCAAGTGCAAGTTCTATCAGGGAGCACGCGGCGCGCAGTGGGGCCCCTGTATGATCTTTCCCGGCAAGGCCGTGCACGTCAGCGGCTGGTGCTCGGCCTTTTCGGCCAGGTGATCAGGCGTCGATCGCCTGGCTTGGCCATCGCCTGTCTCCGCGTCAAAGGGTGCGGGCGGCAGCACCGGCGCGGCGGCAAAGCTCGAGGGCAATGCGCCGGTCAAGCTGCGCAGGAAAGCCACCAGGTCGGCGACATCGCCATCGCTCAGCTCCCTGTCGAGCTGCAAGCGCGCCATGACGCGCACCGCTTCATCGAGCATCGCCACCGAGCCGTCGTGGAAGTACGGCGCGGTCATGGCGACGTTGCGCAGCGGCGCGACCTTGAAGACGTACAAGTCGTCCGGTTTGCCCGTCACCTCGATGCGGCCTCGATCGATGTGGCGGCTGCCGCTCGCTTGCCAATACCAGCGTGCGCTCGCGACCCGGGACTGGGGGTTACGAACCGTAACTGTGATGCAGGCTATCCGTCCGGCGGCGAAAGACCTCGACTAGCGCACAGTCGCGGCGAGCGCCTCACCGAGGGTGTCGATCCGGATCGGCTTGGTCAGCACCCGGGCGATGCCCGCCGCTTTGGCTTCCTGTTCCAGCATCGGCCCGCGGTAGCCGCTCAGCACGATGACCGGAAGATGAGGACGGTGCTCGCGCAGGCGGCGCGTGAGCTCGATCCCAGTGGTGCCCGGCAGCAGGTAATCGATCAGCGCCGCGTCGAACTGCGACCCGTCTGAGGCCACTGCTTCGACCGCTTCGTGCGCAACGGAAAAACCGACCGGCTCGTAGCCGAGAGTAGCCAGCATCTCCTCGAACAACAGCAGCAACGACCTTTCATCATCGACGACTATCACGCGCTGGCCCGATCCTCTCTTCAGAGACAAATCGGAAAAAACGCCCGCGGCCGGCACGTCCAGGCGCGGGAGACAGATGCGGAACGTGCTGCCCTGGCCCGGCGCGCTTTCCAGGTCGATCGCTCCGCCCAGCTCGCTGACGATGCTCTGCACCAGCGCCAGTCCCAGGCCGGTGCCCGCGCCTGGTTCCTTGGTCGTGAAAAAAGGCTCAAACACGCGCTTGAGCAGACCCGGCGGCATGCCGCTGCCGGTGTCGGAGACCGCGAGCTCCACGTAGGAGCCGGCGAGCAGCGTACCGTGGGAGAGCGTTCGTCCCACCGCGGCGTCCCGGCGCCGGCGGGTGACGCGCAGCGTTCCGCCATCGGGCATGGCGTGAACCGCGTTGGTGCACAGGTTCATCATGATCTGGTGCACCTGCGTGGCGTTACAGATCACTACCAGCGGCTCAGCATCGCTGTGGACCTCGAGTTGGATATCGGCCGGCAGCGATGCGCGCAGCAGATCGAGCGTCTCGTCCACCACGTCGCGCACGTCCACAGGATTGCGCGGGCCGCGCTGGCTGCGGCTGTAGTCGAGGATCTGATCGACCAGCGCCTTGCCGCGCTGCCCGGCCGTCAATACCGCGGCCGTATGCCGCCGTAAGTCGCTGCCCTCGGCGGCCACGCGATGCGCCATGTCGCCGTAGCCCAGGATCGCGCCGAGGATGTTGTTGAAGTCGTGCGCGATGCCGCTCGCCAGCGTGCCCAGCGCCTCGAGCTTCTCCGCTTCGCGCAGCCGCTGCTCGAGGTAAGCCTGCTCGGCGAGCGCCAGCTTGCGTTCGGTGATGTCGTTGTTCGTCTCCAAGATCGCGACCGGGCGGCCCTGCCCGTCCCGCAACAGCGACCAGCGGCTTGCCACACTGACGCGGGTCCCGTCGCGCCGGGTGTGGACCAGCTCCCCTTCCCAGTGCCCGGCGCGCAGCAGCTCGGCGGTGATGTCCTCGAGCGGCGCTGGGAAGATCGTTTGGGTGAGCTCGTGCGAGATGCGGCCCAGCGCCTCTTCCCGGCTCCAGCCGTACCGCTCTTCCGCGCCGCGGTTCCAGTACGTGAGCACGTCGTTGGCGTCGCGCACGAAGATGGCGTCGTGCGACAGATCCAGCAGCCCGGCCTGCTCCCGCAGCGCCACCTCCGCGCGCTTGCGGTCCTCGATGTCGAAGTTGGTCGCGTACCACTTGACGATCTTCCCCCGTTCGTCGCGCAACGGGGCGCACAGGTTGAGGAACCAGTGATACTCGCCGTCGGCCCGGCGCAGCCGGGCCTCCATCGCCGATGCCGTGCCCTTCGCCATGGCGGCACGCCACTGCGCCTCGAATCCGGGGCGGTCCTCGGGATGGATCGTCTTCAGCCAGCCCCATCCCGCGCCCTCGTCGAGAGACAGGCCGCTGTACTCCCGAAAGCGTTGATTCAGGAAGTCGACGGAACCGTCGGGCAGCTTGCTCCACACCAGCGCCGGTATGGTGTCGACGACGAGCCGGAGCTGATCCTGCAGCGCTTGAGCCGCCGCCAGCGCCCTTGCGTGCGCCGCCTGGTATCTCGCCAACAGAACGGTCGTGAGCGCGATCGCCGAGAGCGCGAGCAGATCGTTCACGCCGGCGACGATTCCTTCCTCTTCCGGCCCGCGCGACAGCAGGTAGCTGAACATCGTCAACGCGGCGCACCCCCCGGCGACCAGCATCAGGCCGCGCAGCCGGCAGAAGCGCGAAGCGATCAGCACGACGGCGACGTAGAGCGTCGCCACCGCGACGCCGGTATGCGTGATCGTATCGAGAACGAAGACCGCGGCGGCGACGGCTACAGCCGAGAGGGGAAGCAGCTGCGAGGCCGCTGCCCGAACCGGCGCCCGATGTCCTGTCTGGCTCATCGTCAAGTCCCGCTGCCGGGATCCTCGCGGCGATCAGGCCGATGTCAAGCGCCCGATTGGAGCCTGCGACCGGTCGCCAACGTCGGCGACCGGCGAAAAGGTGGGGCGCACCGGTGGCACGGCGATACCGTCGCCCAGAAATGGAGTATATCCCCGATCGCCCTCGCCTTCGATCGGACAGGAAGGGGCGCAAGACCAGGGCGTTGGCGGCGCTCTACGCCGACTGCTTGCCGGGCTGCGTGGCTTTGGTGCCGGGCTGTGGTAGTTTGCTGCCGGGCTGTTGGGTCGAAGAGTGCTTGCGCACCAGGTCTTGCACCTCTTCTCGGTCCATGACCTCGCGCTCTTGCAGGGCGCCGGCCAGCGCTTCGAGCAGCTCGCGCTGCGCCGAGAGGATCTCCCGGGCGCGGCGCTGGGCTTCCTCGACCAGCGTGCGCACCTCCGCGTCGATCAGGCGCGCGGTATCCTCGCTATAGTGGCGCTCCTCTTCGCCGCTCACGCCGAGGAAAGCCAGCTCGCGGCGTCGACCGTAAGTCAACGGTCCCAGCTTGTCGCTCATGCCGAGCTGCGTGACCATGCTGCGCGCGATCTCGCTGGCGCGCTCGAGGTCGTTATGCGCGCCGGTGGAGACGTCCCCGAACACCAGCTCTTCGGAGGTCCGCCCCCCGAGCAGGATGGCGAGCCGGTCCCTGAGCTGCTGCTTGGTGGACAGGAACTTCTCCTCCATCGGCAGCTGCAGCGTGTAGCCCAGCGCCGCCACCCCGCGCGGAATGATCGACACCTTGTGCACCGGCTCGCCGGTGGGCACCGCCAGCGCGACCAGCGTATGCCCCGCCTCGTGGAAAGCGACACGCCGTTTCTCTTCGGCGTCCAGCACGCGGTGCTTCTTCTCGGGTCCCGCGATGACGCGATCGATGGCCTCCTCGAAATCGTCCATCGTCACCGCCGCATGCTCGTGCCGCACCGCCCGGATCGCCGCCTCGTTGGCGATGTTGGCGAGATCGGCTCCCACGAACCCCGGGGTGCGCTGCGCCACGACGTGCAGGTCCACCTCGGGCGCGAGCTTCATGCGGCGAGCATGCAGACGCAGAATCGCTTCGCGGTCGGCGACATCCGGCTTGTCCACCACGATCTGCCGGTCGAAGCGCCCGGCGCGCAGCAAGGCCTTGTCGAGGATCTCCGGCCGGTTGGTCGCGGCCATCACCACCACCCCGGCGGAGGGATCGAAGCCGTCCATCTCGGAGAGGAGCTGATTCAAGGTCTGCTCGCGCTCGTCGTGGCCGCCGAACCCCGGCGCGATGCCGCGCGCGCCGCCAACGGCGTCCAGCTCGTCGATGAAGATGATGCAAGGCGCCTTCTGCCGCGCCTGCTCGAACAGGTCGCGCACCCGCGCCGCGCCCATGCCGACGAACAGCTCGATGAACTCCGAGCCGCTGATGCTGAAAAACGGCACCCCCGCCTCGCCCGAGACGGCACGCGCCAGCAGCGTCTTGCCGGTGCCGGGCGGGCCCACCAGCAGCATCCCCTTGGGCATGCGCCCGCCAAGGCGCTGGATGCGCGCGGGATCCTTGAGGAAGTCGATCACCTCCTTCAGCTCCTCCTTCGCCTCCTCGGCCCCCGCCACATCGTCGAAGGTGACCCGGGGGCCGGATTCTGCGTGGATGCGCACGCGGTTGGCGCCGAGGTTCAGGAAGCCGCGCGACTGCATGCGCCGGCCGAGCCAGCCGAAAAGCAGGAACATCGCACCCAAGGGCAGCACCCAGTTGAACAGGAAGCTGCTGAGCCAGTGGTTCTGGTAGGCGACATCGAACTTCACGCCGTGCTGGAGAAGCGACTGCGCGAGCGCGTCGTCGTCGGGCCGCACAGTCACGAAGGGCCGCGGCTGGTGGCTCTTGGGTTCGAGCAGCTCGCCGGTGATGAGCTGGCCCGACAACACCGCATCCTTGACCTCGCCCTGGTTCAGGTGCTGCAGGAATTCGCTGTAAGGGATGCGCTCCTGCGCGACCTGCTGCGCGCCGTGCCAGAACCATAACGATCCAACCATCAACAGCGCGTACAGCCACAGCAGGTTCGAGGGCTGGCGCCAGAACCGGGCCCAGCGCGACTCGGCGCTCGGCGGTGCGGAGTCGCGCCCGGCGATGTTCATGCGGCTGTTCCGCGGCTCGTCCATCGTCGGATCAGCCGACATCGACCGGCACGAAAATGCGCGCGTCCTGGCGCTGCACCAGCAGCGCGACGTGCCTGCCCAGGCGGGTGGTGAGCTTGCGCAGCTGCTCGACGCTGCGCACCGGCGTGCCGTCGACCTGCAGGATGACGTCCCCCGGCTGGATCCCGGCGAGGGCCGCCGGCCCCGTCACGTCCTCGACCAGCAGCCCGCCCTCGACGCCCAGCCCGCGCTGTTCCTCCGAGGCGAGCGGACGGACCGCCAGCCCCAGTCCACCCTTCTCGGCCTGGCCGTTCGCATCGCCTGCGACCTTGCGCTGCTGCATCGTGCCCACCGTCAGCTCCACCTCTTTGGTCTGGCCCTTGCGCACGATCTCGAGCGTGGCGCGGGTCCCCGGCTTCGCATCGGCCACCAGCGTAGGAAGATCCGAGGATTCGGCGATCGGCTTGCCGTTCATCTTCACGATCACATCGCCCGGTTCGATGCCCGCCTTGTCCGCGGGACCGCCCTTCTCGACGCCGCTCACCAGTGCGCCCTCGGGTTTGCGCAGGCCGAACGAGTCGGCGAGCGACTGGTTCACTTCCTGGACGCTGACGCCGATGCGCCCGCGCGTGACCTTGCCGTGCGCCGCGAGCTGCTGCTCGGCCTTCATCGCCACGTCGATGGGAATAGCGAAGCTCAACCCCATGTAGCCGCCGGTGCCGCTGAAGATCTGCGAGTTGATTCCGATCACCTCGCCCTGACGGTTGAACAGCGGGCCGCCCGAGTTGCCCGGGTTGACCGGCACGTCGGTCTGGATGAACGGCACGTACGTCTCATCCGGCAGCCTGCGCTGCTTGGCGGAGACGATGCCCGCGGTCACGGTGTTCTCGAACCCGAACGGCGAGCCGATCGCCACCACCCAGTCGCCCGGCTTGGTGCGCGCCGGATCCCCCGGCTTCACCGTCGGCAGATCGCGCGCGTCGATCTTGATCACCGCCACGTCGCTGTACGGGTCGACGCCCACCACTTTCGCGCGGAATTCGCGCTTGTCGGTAAGCTTGACGTCGACCTCGCTCGCTCCGTCGACCACGTGCGCGTTGGTCAGCACCAGCCCATCGGGGTTGACGATGAAGCCCGAGCCCTGGCCGCGCACCGGGATCGGCTGGCGTGGGATCGCCTGGCCGAAACGCTTGAAGAACTCGTAGAAGGGGTCGTTGGGGTCGAGCTGCGGCAGCTCGGGTTTCATTTCTCCCACGACGCTGATGTTCACCACCGCGGGGCCATACTTGTCGACGATCCAGCTGAAGCCGGGCAGCTGCGCCCTTGTGTTCCCGGCCGGCGCCACTGCGGCCGTGGCGACCTCGGGCGCAGCCGTCTCCTTGTGGCCGAAGCTCCACCACAACTCGGTGGCGAAGAACGCCACCACCACCGCCACGATCACGCCGGCGGCCAGCAGAGATCGATTCAGATCTTTCCTGTTCATGTGCGACTCTCCTTTTCTCGACCAGGCGTCGGTGATTCGGCGCGTGACGCCGTGAGGCCGCAACAGCTAGGTTGCAGGCGGCCGTATCCTGGAATGTCGCTCACTCTCGCCCCGCCGTGTTACGCAAGCATTGCAGCGGCATGCCGATCGGTTACGCCGCGCAACACGGCCATTTCGCACATCTGGCGGAAGCGACCAAGAGATTGCGCGTTGTAATCGGGCCGGTTGCCGCGGAAACGCTGCGGTAACCGCGGCTGTCGACACTGGGGTGGCTTCGGCGCCCGCAGCTGCGCGCTATGCCAACACGCATGCAACGATGCCAGCCGCCATTCGCTCCTTTCCCCAAGAACCGGCCTCACATCGGCCGCCGCAACGCCGCCGACGCGCGCGCGGCTACGCCTGCCTGTGGATCGCCGCTAGTCTCTACGGCTGTGCCGCGCCAACCTCGATCCATGGAGATGCACGCGCCACCGCGCAGCAGTCCCTCGCCTTCGCGAAGGGGCGGCGCAGGAACGTCCTGCTGTGGGAGACGTAAACGGTGTCGTGGAAGATCACCGTTCTGATGTGCCAGTTGCAGGCCCAGAACGGCCATCTCCAGCCGAAGCCCGCGAAATATCCGACGCCGATCCCCATGACGTTCGGATCCCAGGGCTGCGCGCGCGAATTGCCGCCCGATTTCAGGACCTGGCTGCGGCTCCCGATTGACACACGGGCGTCGCAGGCAGGCGCGGCATTTCAGCGGGTAACCACGGCAGCGGCGGCGAAATGCGGCTGCAACGCCGCCTGCCGACAGTAGCGCCCGGTGGACAGTTGGAAAGGAATCCGCTTGCTCAGTCCTGGAACAGAAGTGCGAGAAGCGCACCGCAGCGCTGACTCGGTCAATGCTCTCGCCGCGCAGGGCCCGAAGCTGCCCCACGGCTTGCTGCGGTCGGCGATGCAGTACGTCAACGACAACCTCGATGCCAAGCTCACCTGGCACCAGATCGCCTCCGCGGTCGGTGTCGATCCGTTTCGACTGGGTCGCGGCTTCAAGTTCGCGGCCGGCATGACGCTGCATCAGTATGTGACCCGCTGCCGCATCAGGCAGGCGATGAGGCTGCTCGCGCGCGAGGAACTCGGCATCGCCGACATCGCCCTCGAGGTCGGGTTCTCGTGTCAGAGTCACCTGACCACGCTGTTCCGCAAACACACCGGCACCACTCCCGCGGCATTTCGCAAGGCCACCGCGCGGACTGCGCAGCGCTTCGCGCCGGCCGGCGGTGTCGGCTCGAGCTCGAGTGCGCGAGCCGAGTAGATGGAGCAGATCCGGCGCTGGTTCGGCATGCTTCCGCGGCACGCCGCGCCCGCCGCGAGCCGGGACGATGCGGCGGCGCGGCTGCGCCGCCTCGCAGCGCTCGACGAGGTAAGCGTCCTCGCCGAGCTGGGTAGCGCTGCCGCCGGCCTGGATGCCGAGGAAGTGCAGGCGCGGCTGGCGCGCTACGGCGCCAACTCGGTCGCGCCGCCGAACCGCTGTCGCCCGCTGCGCCGGCTGGGCGAGCAGTTCCTGCAGCCGTTGCCGCTGCTCCTCCTCGTGCTGGCGATCGTCAGCGACATCACCGGCGAGGTCGATGGCGCGGTGGTGATCGCGGTGACCGTCGTGCTCTCCGCGGTGCTCGGTTTCGTGCAGGAATACCGCTCGGAGCGGGCCGCGGACCGGCTGCGCGCGATGGTGCGCACGACCGCGACGGTGATGAGGCGCGACGCGATCGACCGCACGGGATCGCAGCCGCAGGAGATCCCGCTGGAAGCGGTGGTGCCGGGCGACATCGTGCGCCTGTCCGCGGGAGACCTGCTGCCGGCCGACGTCCGCCTGCTCGCCGCGAAGGACTTGTTCGTGAACCAATCGACCCTCACCGGCGAGTCGATACCGGCGGAGAAGTGGGCGATCGCGCCCAGCGCACCCGCCGGTGCGCACCCGTTAGAGCTGCCCAACCTGTGCTTCATGGGCAGCAGCGTGGTGAGCGGGACCGCCACCGGGGCAGTTCTCACCACCGGTGCAGGCACGCTGTTCGGCGCCACCGCGGCCGCGGCCGCAGCCAGGCGCGGACCGACCGGCTTCGACCGCGGGTTGCGCCGCTTTGTCGGCCTGGTGTTGCGCTTCATCGCCGTGATGGTGCCGGTGGTGTTCCTGATCAACGGCATCGGCAAGGGCCAGTGGACCGAGGCGCTGCTGTTCGCCACCGCCGTCGGCGTCGGCCTCACACCCGAGCTGCTGCCGATGATCGTGACCGTCACGCTGGCCAAGGGCGCGCTCGCGATGGCGCGGCGGGACGTGATCGTCAAGCGGCTCACGGCGATTCAGAACTTTGGCGCGATGGACGTGCTTTGCACCGACAAGACGGGCACGCTCACCCAGGACCGTGTGATTCTCGAGCGGCAGGTGGACGGTTTCGGCCTGGAGAGCCGGCGCGTGCTCGAGCAGGCCTACCTCAACAGCCTGCACCAGACCGGCCTGAGGAACCTGCTCGATCGCGCGGTGCTCGATAGCGAGGGCGAAGTGCAAGCGCAACTGCGCGGCTGGACCAAGCTCGACGAGGTGCCTTTCGATTTCGAACGGCGGCGCATGTCGGTGGCGCTTGCCGGGCCTGGCGCAGAGCGCCTGTTGATCTGCAAGGGCGCGGTGGAGGAAGTGCTGGCGGTTTGCGCGTCCGCCGAGCGCGACGGCCGGCCGGTGCCGATGGCCGCTGCCGCTGCACAGGTGCGCGCAACCGCCGCCAAGCTGAGCGAAGACGGATTTCGCGTGCTCGCCGTTGCGGGGAAGGCCCTCGACCCCGGGCAAGCGGTGTGCACTCGAGCCGACGAACGCGAGCTGACCCTGCTCGGCTACATCGGGTTTCTCGATCCGCCGAAGGACAGCGCCGCTGCAGCGATCGCCGCACTGCGCAAGCACGGGGTGGCGATCAAGGTGCTGACGGGGGACAACGACGCGGTGACTCGACACGTTGCACGCCACGTCGGGCTGGGCACGGAGCGCATCGTCCTTGGCCCCGAACTGGACGCCCTGAACGACGACGCTTTGGCCGCCGCGGCCGAACGCCGCTCCCTGTTCGCCAAGCTCTCGCCGCAGCACAAGGCGCGCATCGTCGATGCGCTGCGCCGGGCAGGGCACGTGGTGGGATTTCTCGGGGACGGCATCAACGATGCCGCCGCCCTCAAGCGCGCTGACGTCGGGGTTTCGGTGGACACCGCGGTCGACGTCGCCAAAGAGACGGCCGATATCATTCTGCTGCGCAAGGATCTGCTCGTGCTGCAGGCCGGCGTGCTCGAGGGACGAGCGGTATTCGGAAACATTCTGAAGTACCTGAGGATGGCCGCCAGCGCCAACTTCGGCAACACGTTCAGCGTTCTGGGCGCCAGCCTGTTCCTGCCGTTTCTGCCGATGCTGCCGGTGCAGATCCTGCTGAATAACCTGCTGTACGACATCTCGCAGACCGGGGTGGCGACCGACAACGTCGACGCCGATTACCTGGCGCGGCCGCGCCGCTGGGAGATCGGCGCGCTCGCGCGCTACATGTCCTGGATGGGCCCGCTCAGCTCGGTCTTCGACTACCTGACCTTCGGATTCATGCTCGCCGCCCTGCACTGGCTGACGCGGCCCGAGCTGTTCCAGACCGGCTGGTTCGTCGAATCGCTGCTGACGCAAACGCTGGTGGTGCATGTGTTGCGCACTTCCGGGCGCCCTTTTATCGACAGCCGGCCGAGCCTGGCGCTCGCGGTCACCACCGTGGCGGTGTGCACGCTCGGCGCCTGGCTTCCGTCCTCGCCGTTGGCGCCGATTTTCGGCATGGCGCCGCTGCCGTGGGCCTATTGGCTGGTCATGCTCTTCATCGTGGCCGCCTATCTGCTCCTCGCGCAGCTCGTGAAGACGCGGCTGATCGCAAGCGAGGCGGCTCGCCGATCGACATGGAGACCATCGTGAATCGAATCGTTAGCCCCGGCACCGGCGCACCCGACCACCGGCGCCGCATGCTGATCAGGGCCACCAGTGTGGCCGGGGGCGCCGCGCTCGTTGCCGCCGCCTCTCCTTTCCTCGCAAGCCTGGCACCATCCGCGCGCGCCCGTGCGCGAGGCGCTCCGGTCGACGAGGATCTGGCGACCCTGGCGGCGGGCGAGCTGAGGAGCGTCGAGTGGCGCGGCAAGCCGGTGTGGCTGTTGCGGCGCACCCCAGTGATGCTCGCCTCTCTCGAGGAAGACACAGGCCTTCTCGCCGACCCCGCGTCGATCCACTCTCAGCAGCCGGCCGACTGCCGCAACCCGTACCGCTCGGCGCGACCCGAGTTGTTCGTGGCGACGGGCTTATGCACGCACCTCGGCTGCGTGCCGACGTTCCGGCCCAAGGCGGGTGCGGCGGGTCTCGGCCCCGATTGGCCGGGCGGGTTCTACTGCCCGTGCCACGGCTCCAAGTTCGATCTCGCTGGGAGGGTCTTCAAAGACGTGCCGGCGCCGACCAATCTCGTCGTCCCGCCGTACACCTTCGTGGCCGCCTCGGTGGTACGGGTCGGCGAGGGCAAGCGCTGAGCCCGGCACGAACGCAGCCGGGGCGCCACCAGCTTCTCCGGTGGGCCCGGCTGCGAGACTTCAGCGCAGATCGTTGTGCGACCGGGTCGCTTCGTTCTTATCCATGTCCGGCTTGGCCGACAGCACTTTGCCGCTGCGCGCGTCGACCAGGACTTCCGTGGTCTGCTTCTGCTTGTTCACGATGTCCACCTTGTAGACGCCCTTGCCGTCCATCATCTCGAACTCCGCGCTCATGGCACGACCGGGGTGATGCCGCTCGGCGGTGCGGATGGCGTGGAAGATGTTGACCTTGGCGTCGGTGAACTGCGCCGCCGTTTCCTCGTGGGAAGCGGCAAAGGCGCCGATGCCGGCCAGGCCGAGGGGCAGCGCGAGCGCGGCTGCAGCCACTTTACTGCTGAGCTTCATGCGAATCTCCTTCGATGTTCGGGCGCGACGGAATGTCCCGCCTATTCGCTCAGCCTACGTGTCGGGCCTGCGAGCGTCTTGCAGATTCCTGGCGACCGCGAACATGGCGCAGCTCGCCCGGTGCGGAAGCGTCAAGCGCCTCGTTTCAAGCTGTAGCCAACCATGCGGCGGCGCAATCGTGCGTTAACCGCCGACACGCACGCTTCCCCCAACGCATGATCGTGCTGCTGTTTCCCCCGATCCCGATGCCGGCATGGCTGTTCGCAACGCTGTATGGCGTGGTCGAGCTGGTGTCGGGTGTGGCCGGCCTGGCCGGCGGCGTCGCCCACTTCGCCCACCTGGGCGGCATGCTGGGCGGGTTCCCGCTGATCCACAGCCTGGCCTTGATATTCGACGCGACCCAGCTCATGACCTCGTCGATGCTCGCGTCCGTCGCCGCGACCAAGCCGCGCACGGCACCGCTCGCATCCGGACTCGGCGCCGGTCGTTCGGCCCGGAAGGTGCGCTGCGCCAACACCCGCCCCCCCGGCTCACCGAGCGTGGCGCGGAGCTGGATCATGCAGCGGCTGGCGGTGGGCGACTCGAAGGCCTGGGTGAACTCCTCGAGCGTCACCTCCAGCAGGTAGGCCTGCGGATCGGCGTCGAGTCCCGTCACGGTGAACCCGCTGTTGGCCGCCGCGACGCGCTCGCGCAGATGCAGCGTGAGCAGTTCTGCCGGCGGTGCCACCCAGCGGCTGAGGGCGTAGAGCCGAGATGCCGCCGGCACGAGATAGTCGAGCCGGTACACCAGCTCCGTACCGCGCAACCAGCTCGGCGCGCGTACCTGCGGGATCGCGATCGGCACATCGAGGCGTGCAGCGGCCTGCGGGGCCACGACGGCGGAATCGAAGTCGTACGCGCTCACACGCGCGGGCTGCGTCGCCGCACAACCGGCCAGCAGTAACGCGAACACCGGGGCGATCAACGCGAACACCGGGCGATCCAGCGCCTCATCGGCGCGTTCCCCCGCAGTTCTCGCACTTGCGCATGGTGACTCGGGGCGGCGCCGCTTGAAATCCCGGCTCGCCCGGGCCGGGCGGCGGCGGCGGAGCGCCGAAGATCAGGCTCTGGGGCCGATCCCTGACCTCGTGCAGCACTTGGTCGAGCGCATCGGCATCGCGCGAAAGCTGACTCACCAGCGCGTCAACGCGGGGCAAGGTACCCTGCACGAGCGCGTGCTCGACGTTGCGCGCCGCCTGTCCGGTTGCGCGCGCGCCCTCGCCGAGATCGTCGAGCGCGGCGATGTGCGTGCGCACATCGGACACGAGGCCGTTCAAGTTGTGCACCAAGGGACTGGTCGATCGCACTGCGTCATCCGCGTCCGTGATCAAGTGGTCCAGGCGCCGGGCCAGCGGCTGCAACTCGCCAGCGAGCGCAGCGACCTGTGCGGCGCCCGCATCCAGCCGTACCAGCAGCTGCGACGCGCGCCCGATGTTCTCATCGCTGAGCAGCATGTCGAGACGGTGCAGGGTGGTGTTCGCGGCCTGCAGCAGCCCTTCGGCGGTGCCGCCGATCTGCGATGGCCAGGAGGGGCGCATCGGGATACGAGCAGGCGCGGCCGCGCTGCTGAGGAGCGGTTCGCGGGAGCGGCCTTCGTCGTCCAGCTCGACGTAGCCCAACCCGGTGACGCCCAGATAGCTGAGGGTGGCATACGTGTCGCGCATCAGCTGGACCCCTCGCGCGACCGAGATGCGCACCAGGACACGCCTCGGGTCCAGCGGGTCGAGGCCGATGCTATCCACCTTTCCCGCGTCTACACCGTGCACGCGCACCGGGGCGCCCGGCCTCAGTCCGGCGACCGACGTGTCGGCGATCACGTCGTACGGCACACCCCGCAAACCGGCGCCGCCGAGCCAGAGTGCGCCCGCGACCACGAGCGCGGCCAGCAGCAGCACGAACAGCCCGGCGGCCATGGCGTAAGCGCGATTCTCCATGCTCGGCCTTATCGCTTGGGTCAGGATGGCAGGCGCGATTCCGCCACGCCGCCGGTGGGAAAGCGCTGCTTCTGCCCGAGGAAGAAACCTTGGACGAAGGGGTGCGGATGCTCGAGGACGTCGCCCAGCGGGCCCACCGTGACGATGCGCTGCTCGGCTAGCACCGCCACGCGATCGGCCAGGGCGAAGAGCGTGTCCACATCGTGCGAGACCATGACCACGGTGATGGCAAGCACGCGGTGCAAGCGCGCGATCAGCGTGACGAACGCATGGCGCTGCTCCGGATCGAGGCCGGCCGTGGGCTCGTCGAGGAACAGCAGCTCCGGCTCCAGCACCAGTGCGCGCGCGAGCGCCACGCGCTTGACCATCCCGCCGGAGAGCTGCGCGGGCCGCTTGCCCGCGTCGGACGCCTCGATTCCCGCGCGCTGCAGCGTTACGAGCGCGACATCGCGGATCAGCCCTTCGGGCCACGCGCGTGTCTCGCGCAGCGCGAGCGCGACGTTGTCGAGCGCCGTGAGCGCGCTGAACAGGGCCCCGGCCTGAAACACCACCCCGCAGCGCATCGCGAAGCGCTTGCGCTCGCGTGGACCGAGCCGCCGCACGTCCATGCCGAGCACCGTCAGCGCCCCGCGGGCGGGTGTCACCAAGCCCAGCATCTCGCGCAACAGCGTGGTCTTGCCGCTGCCGGAAGCGCCGATGATGGCCAGGACTTCGCTGGTGCGCACCTCGAGGTCGATATCCCGGTGGACCACCCCGGCGCCGAACAAGGTCCAGAGCCCATCGATCCGCACGGCATGGGATGGGGCGGCCATCGCGCTCACAGTCCCACGTGAGCGAACAGCACGGCGAACATGGCGTCGGCCAGCAGCACCATCGTGATGGCAGTCACCACCGCCTGCGTCGTGCCGGCGGCAACGCTTTCGGTGTCCGGCCGAATGCGAAGACCGAAGTGGCACGCCACCAGCGCCACCAGGGCCCCGAACACGGCTCCCTTGCCGAGGCCGAGCCACAGGTTCGCGATCGGCACCACCTGGGGCAGGTTGCGCACGAAATCCGCGTAGCCGATTCCCAGCTCCAGGCTCGCCCCGATCATGCCGCCGATCAGCGCCAGCACGTCGGTCCAGACGACCACCAGCGGCAGCGCGATGAGCTGCCCGACGATCCTGGGAAGCACCAGCCGCAGCGTGTGCGACAGTCCCATCACCGACATCGCATCGAGCTCCTCGGTCACCCGCATCACCCCGAGCTGGGCGGTCATCGACGAGCCGGAGCGGCCGGCGTTGAGAATGGCGGCGAGCAGTGGCCCGAGCTCGCGCAGGATGCCGATGCCCATAAGATTGACCACGTACAGATCCGCGCCGAAATCGCGCAGCTGCTGGCCCGATAGGTAGCTCAGCACGATGCCGATGAGCAGGCCGACCAGCGCCGCGATCGGCAGCGCTTGCGCCCCTGTGCGATAGATGGTCGCGGAGATCTCGCGCCACGGGATCGCGGCTGGGTTGCGTAGCAGCGTTACGCCATCGATGGCCACCGCGCCGAGCAATTGGAGCATCGCCAGACCATGGCTCGCGAGCGACAGGGCCGTGCGGCCCGGCGTCACCAACGGCCAGGCCGGATCGCGAGGCGAACGCTGCAGCGTCGCGGCCGGCAGCCCCGCCAGCACGTCGAACATCCATTCGTCTTCGGGCTTCAAGGCTGTCCCGGCTGGGCGCCGCCGGTCCCACACCCGCCACAACAGGGCGGCGCCAGCGGCGTCCATCGCGTCGACGCGAGTGAGGTCCCAGCGACTCCGGCCGGTAGTGCTCTGCACAAGCTGTTGCATCAGTTCGCGGCTGCGTGCCCCAATGGAGCGCAGGTCCCAACGACCGTACAGCTGCACGTGCGTTGCCCCGTCGGGCTCGGTGCGGATTCGGATGACAGGTTCGTCCACGGCGCGTTCGGGCCAAGGGCGCTGCGCATCGGCCGCGAGCAGCGCGCACCGCCTCTACGCTCCCTATCCGCGCGACTCAGCCATGCCGCCAGGGCCAGTGGAACGAGTGCGTGTGCGACTGCATCTCGGCGCGCACCGCATCGCCAGGATTGGCTCCGGTACCGGCCGGCGCCGGCTGTTCGGTCGCCAAGACCGGGAAGGTCGCGCTGGGTGCGGCGGCCAACGGCTCGATACGGGACTGCGGCGAGCCCGCCGCGTTGCCCATCTCGGTGTTCTGCGCATAGGTGCGATCAGCAGCCGTCTGGGTCGACGCAGAATGCGCCGTTCGCACCAAGACGGGAGCGCCGGGCAGGAGGCTTTGGGCGCTCGCGGAAGTCGGGCCGGCCACGGCCAGGGCGAGCAGCAGCGCTGCGATCGGCTTGCGTCGATTGAATGGGACGTTCATGACTTCTCCTTGATCGTTGGGAAACAGGTTTCATGGCTTCGCAGGCAGCTGCTGCTGCGAGCGCTGGGCCATGCAGGCAGAATGCTCGAACCAAGTTGCCGCTCGATTGCGTGATCGACCGCCGCGCGACAGCTCGAAACAACCCGTGCCGGCGGACTGGAGGAACGCGCACCGGTGTACGCGTCCGGTATGGTCGCGGCGAGCGGTCTATCGGACGATCGCCGCCATGGCGCCCCCGAGCGCCTCGATCCTCATCGGCTTTTCCAGCACCCGAGCGATGCCCGCCGCCCTGGCTTCCTGTTGCAGCATCGGCCCGCGGTAGCCGCTCAGCAGCACGACTGGGAGGTCGGCACGATGCCTGCGGAGCAGGCGAGTGAGTTCGATGCCGGTCATGCCCGGAAGAACGTAATCGATCACCGCGGCGTCGAACTGCGACGGCTCGCCAACCAGCGCCTCGATCGCCGCGGAGGGCTCCAGGAAGCCGGCAGGCTCGTAGCCGAGGCTCGCCAGCATCTCCTCGGCAAGCAGCAGCATCGGCCGCTGGTCTTCTACCACCATCACGCGCTGGCCCGAGCCGTACGCGAGAGTGGACACCGGTTCCGCGCCAGCGGCCGCCGTATCGAACCGGGGAAGGTAAACGGCAAACGTGCTGCCCTCCCCGGCGGCGCTGCGTACGTCGATCGCGCCGCCCAACTCTGTGACGATGTTCTGGACCAGGGCGAGCCCCAGGCCGGTGCCCGCACCCGGTTCCTTGGTCGTAAAGAAAGGCTCGAACGCGTGCTTGAGCAGATCCGCGGGCATGCCGGTACCCGTATCCGAGACCGTGAGCCGCGCGTAAGAACCGGGGAGCAGCGTGCCGTGCGAAAGCGGGCGCCCCGCGGGCACCTCCTCGCGGCCCTGCTCCACGCGCAGCGTTCCGCCCTGCGCCATGGCATGGACGGCATTGGTGCACAAGTTCATCACGATCTGGTGCACTTGCGTCGGGTCGCAGATCACCACCAGCGGCTCGGCGTCGCCGTGGACCTCGAGCTGGATCTGGGTCGGCAGCGATGCGCGCAGCAGATCGAGCGTTTCGTCCACGATAGCGCGCACGTCCACCGGATTGCGCGCCCCGCGCTGGCTGCGGCTGTAGTTGAGGATCTGATCGACCAGCGCCCGGGCGCGTTGTGCCGCTGCTAGCACGCTCCCGGTATGCCGCTGCAAGTCGCTGCCCTCGGCCGCCGCGCGGTGCGCCATGTCGCCGTAGCCCAGGATCGCGCCGAGGATGTTATTGAAGTCGTGGGCGATGCCGCTCGCCAGCGTGCCCAGCGCCTCCAGCTTTTCCGCTTCGCGCAAGCGCTGCTCGAGCTGGGCCTGCTCGGCGAGCGCCAGCTTGCGCTCAGTGATGTCGTTGTTGATCTCGAGCCAGCTGACGACGCAGCCGCGCTCGTCGCGTTGGACAGTCCAGCGGCTGTCGACGACGGCCCGCGTCCCGTCCTTGCGACGCTGTATCAGCTCCCCCTGCCAGTGATCGGTTTCCGCGAGCTCGCGCTCGATGTCTTCCAGAGGAACTGGAAGGCGCGTGCCGAGCAGCTCGTGCGAAACCTTGCCGTACGCCTCCGAACTCGACCAGCCGTAGGTGCGCTCGGCGCCCTGATTCCATGCTGTTATGGCGTCGTTGCGATCCCGCACGATCAGGGCGTCGTGTGCCAGCTCGAGCAACTTGGCCTGCTCGCGCAGGCGCTCCTCGGCGAGTTTGCGCTCGGTGATGTCGATCATCACGCCGGACATGCGGTAAACCCGACCGGACGCGTCGCGCATCGCCATACCGCGATCGAGCAGCCAGCGCTCCTCGTCGCCGCGTTTGATGCGGAACTCGCCCTCGTATTTCCCGCTGTGGCCCGCAAAATGAGCGCGCACCGCGCTGCGGCGGCGCTCGTCTTGCTCCTGCTCCAGCAGCCCTTGGCGCTCCAGCCAGCGGTCGTCGGCGAACAGATCCTCGCGTTTGTAACCCAGCATCTGCATCAGGCGCGCCGAGAGGTACACCGTGCCGCCGGCCACATTCCAGTCCCAGTGCCCTTCCTCCGACCCGGCCATGGCCGCCGCATAGCGCTCCTCGCTCTTGCGCAGCTCGGCGTCTGCAGCTTCGCGCCGGCGCAACTCGCGCAGCACCACGGCAAGCAGGCCGATCAGGGTGGCGCTCATGGTCACCGTGCGCAGCGCGATGTGCCAGGAATATTCGCGCCAGCGGGCAAGCGCGACGCGCTCGCTGACGCCCACGCCCACCATAAGCGGCAGGCCTTCGAGCGGCTCCAGGGCAATCAGGCGCTTGACCTGATCCGCCGGACTCAGGACGTTGAGGCTGGCGGGCACGCCGGCCGCGAGCGCAGCATGGAAAGAGGGGTCGCGCGACAGCGGAGGGCCGGTCAATCTGGGAACGCGCGCGAGCAGCGTGCCGTCGCGGCGGTACAGATTGACGATGCCGCCGGCCGGCAGCCGTATGGCGCTGTAGAAGCCGCTGAAGTGGCTGGCGTCCATAGTGGCGACGAGCGTCGCGATCGGGGCACCGGAAGCGCGTGTGACCCGGCGCGCGACAAGCAGCCGCGGCTCTCCGAGCGCGTCGGCCGGCCCGATTCCGACCGCTGGGTTCTCCGACGGGCTGAGGTGCTCCGGAGCGATTACCGGCTCAGCGACACCGTCCCGCACGATCCGGGCAACCAGCTTTCCGCGTGCGTCGAACACTGCGAGACTGTCGACCGCGGATACGGAGATCAGGTTCTCGCGCAGCCGCTGCGGCGTGACGGTGTGCTCGCGGACGAGTTGCTCGACGTCCTCCAGCAGGACATCGACGGTGTCGATCGATTGGGCGGTCTGGCCGGCCAGCGCGCGCGCCAAGTTGCGCAGGTCCGATTGCCTATTCTCGATCGTCCGCTCGCGCGCCCGCCAGATGTCCCAAGCCGAGGAGGCGAGTACCAGGGCCAGAAGCAGCAGGGTGCCCCAGATCAGGGTCCGGCGCAGGCTCATGCGGGGCGGCCGGCTGGAAGGCAGCGCGCTATCGAGAGGCGTTCGGTTCAGGCGGGAGCGGCGCGCCGATGAGCTGCCGTACCGCCTCGAGGAGCTCGTCCTGCCGAAACGGTTTGGCGAGCACCCGGCTCGCGCCCAGCGCCAGGGCGCCCTCGCGGGTGTAGCCCCTGCCGCTGTCGAAATGGCCCGACATCGCGATCACAGGCGTCGCCGAATGCTCGCGGTGCAACCATTGTAGGGTTTGCGCCCCATTGCGCCGGGGCATGCTCATGTCGGTGATGACCAGCGCCGCCGGCTCCCGCTGCAGGGTCGCGACGGCGTCGTCGCCATCCGCGGCCTCGCGCACCGCATAGCCCGCTTGCGATAACCATTCGGACACCAGCGCCCGCATCAGCCCGTCGTCCTCGACTACCAGAACATCGTCCATGAAAACTCCGGTCACGAAACCCGTGGCCCACCGCAAGTCTTTCAAGCCGAAGTTTCAGGTCGGTTGCACGCGGCGCGCGCAACATTACACGCTGTAACCGAAACGCGATCTTCGCTTGAACGGCTGTAGCGACTGTGCTAGCGTGCAGTCAACCGCTGCTAATCGCTGCCCCCCATGGATCAAATCATGGATCAATCCGACGTCGTCGAGCCGTCCCCTGGCACGGCGGTGGCGCCGCACCTGCTGGTGGTCGACGATGACCAGGCGACTCGCGACCTGATCGCGGAGTACTTGTCGCAGTACGAATATCGGGTAAGCGGCGTACCCGACGGCCATGCGATGCGCAAGGCGCTCAAGGAGAGCGTGGTGGACCTCATCATCCTCGACCTGCGGCTGCCGGCGGAGGACGGACTGACGCTGGCGCGGGCGCTGCGCGCGGAATCGAGCATACCGATCATCATGCTCACCGGCCGTAAGGACGACATCGATCGCATCATGGGCCTGGAGTTGGGCGCCGACGACTACCTCACCAAGCCGTTCAATCCCCGGGAGCTGCTGGCGCGTGTGCGGACTGTATTGCGCCGCGCGCAGCCGAAGCTCGTGACGGGGGGTCCTGAAGACAAGCTTCGCGGGTACCGCTTCGCCGGGTGGGAGTTGGACCTGCGCACCCACCGCCTGACCTCGCCCGCCGGGCAGCGCGTGGAGCTCACGCACGCGGAGTTCGGGCTCCTGGTGGCCCTCTTGAAGGCGCCGCAGCGCATATTGAGCCGCGATCAGCTCCTCGAGATGACGCGCGGCTACAACGAAGACGTCTTCGACCGCAGCATCGACGTGCAAATCCTGCGGCTGCGCCGCAAGCTGGAGCGCAACCCCTCGCGGCCGGAAGTGATCTGCACCGAGCGCGGCGCCGGCTACTACTTCAAGGCGCAGGTCCAGGCGGTGTAGTCCGGGCATCCGCTGCGCCGCCCCATTCTGCGTAACTGCAGCGATTGGGACGTCGGGGGGACGCTCCACCCCCCCGCGCTCGGAACAGCCCGTCAGTTGAGTTCGAGAGCCGGCTCGCCGACGTGGAGGGCGGCGGCCGCACGCGGTAGCGCGTGCTCGCGGCTCAGGCAGTCGCGAAAGAACGTCATGACGCTGTTCGCCCAACCCGCGCAGTAGTCCTCCGCGCTGATCGAGCGCTACCTCCGGCACTATGCGGAGAGCAGTCTGCGCATCCCCATGGGCGAGCTGCTGGCGCTGGGACGGCAGGATCCGCACGACGCAAACGAGCCGTTCAACATGGCCTATCTCGCCATCCGCGGAAGCGCCGTCGTCAACGGCGTGAGCCGATTGCACGGCGTCGTGAGCCGCCGCATATTCCAGGGCCTGTTTCCGCGCTGGCCAGCGCTCGAGCTCCCGGTGGGACACGTGACGAACGGCGTGCACACTCCCACCTGGGACTCGGCACAGGCGGATGCGCTGTGGACGAAGGCGTGCGGTTCCGAGCGCCGGCGCGGAGCCTGGAGACGATCGAGCGGGACCTCCAGACCGTCTCCGACGTCGAGCTGCGGGCGTTACGGACGGCCGTGCGCCGCGCGCTCGTCGACTACGCGCGCGAGCGCATGGCGCGGCAAGCTGCTTCCATGGGCGTGGCGCCGCACGAGGTGGCGGCGTGGCGAACATGTCTCAACCCCGATGCGCTCACGCTGGGCTTCGCGCGGCGTTTTGCGACCTACAAGCGCCCCAGCCTGCTGCTGCACGATCCGGCGCGGCTGCTCCGTATCCTGTCCGACCTCGAGCGCCCGGCGCGGCTGGGCCCTGGGCGACGGTCGCGAGCACGGCGATGATCCGGCGTGGGATGCCGCTGAGGCCGAGGCGCTCTACGGGCTGATCGAGCGTGAGGCGCTGCCCGCGTTCTATACGCGGGACGAGCGAGGAATTCCCACCGCCTGGATCGCTAAGATGCACGCCAGCATGGGACGGCTCACCCCGCGGTTCTCCGCCAATCGTGTGGTGCGCGAGTACACGGATCGGTACTACGTTCCAGCCGCGGCGAGGTATCGCGAGCGGGCGGTCGACAATGGTGCGCCCGGACTGCAGCTGGTCGCATGGCGGCGGGCGATCGCCGCGCACTGGCACGAGGTGCGCTTCGGCGCGACACGCGTGGAGACGCGCAGTGCAGCACACCATTTCAGCGTCATACCTGGAAGGCCGCCATGCCGGTGGCAAGCACGCCACCGCCGCGCGGCATGCGCGCCGTCTCGCCGCCGCTGAAGCTTGACGCTTCGGGACTCCTGCGGCGCTATGGTCGGCCTTGTGCGCCGCCTCCGCGCCCGGTTGCATCGCGTAGTCGAGCGCGCGAGTTTGCAAACGCGCCGAAATGCTGGGCCCCCACCCTCACGCGTGCGCCCCGGACTGCAGTCCTTATCTCCCTGCTCACGCTTGCCGCCGTGGCTTGGTCTGCCGGCGTGCTTTGTCCGGGGAGCGAAGAAAATGTCATGTACCGCCGCATCAGGGCCGCGCCGAGTCGGTATAGTCGCGATAGGACTCGTGCGTCCGGCGCGCCAGCACACGAGCGACCATCCCGCGAGTGAGCGGATACGCAGCAAGCGCGCCGAGTCCCAGCGCGATGGCGAGGCTTACCCAGAATCTGAGTGAGGTGAGCGGCGCGTCAATTGCGCTCGGGATGGACAGCACGATCGAGCTGGCGAGAATCGCCATCAAAGCGATCCCGAAGGTACCGGACGCGACCGCGATCCCGATTGCCGAAGATGCTCGCAGGTGCGATCCTCTGAGCGGAAGCGCCCCCAGCGTACAGCCGACCAGCAAGGCGAGCGCGACCGCCAATCCGAGGGTCGGCAAGACCGACCAGCCGCGCGCAATGCCAAGCACGATCCCGAGAGCTTGCCCCAGGGCAGAGCCGCTCAATGTGTGCAGTGTGGTCGAAATGCCCAAGCGGTCCCGCGCGAGGGCGGGCGGCGCGCGATCCGCGTCCGGGCCGTGATCTTGCTCGAGACCGCGCTGGTCGTGCCCGCCGGTGATCACCGCCCGTGGCGTGCTGCTGGAACCAATATGTTCGTCCATGACCGATGCCTCCGCTCGCCGGAGGTTTTGTGCGGCGAAGGCCCAGTTGAGCAGCCGATCGACGACCTTCGTTGCGTATTCCTCGCGGCGATTCTGGTAGTCGAGGTAATAGGCGTGCTCCCTAGCTCTCGGCGGATTCGCGTGTCGCCCCGAAAGCCGCTCTCCCCGTCCTTGCCACGAACGGCCAGCGTCGCTCGCCGATCCGCTGTACCAGCACGTAGAACGACGGAATGAAAAACATGCCGATCAGGGTCGCCGCAAACATCCCGAACACCACCGCCGTGCCGATCGAGCGGCGCGCGCCGGCGCCGGCGCCGAAAGCCACCGCCAGAGGCAGCGTGCCGAGGATGAAGGCGAACGAGGTCATCAGGATCGGCCGGATACGCAGGCGCGCCCCGTCCAGCGCCGCCTGGACCGCGGCCTGCCCGCGCGCGCGCGCGAGCCTGGCGAAGTGGACGATCAGGATGGCGTTCTTCGCCGCCAGCCCGATCAGCATGATCAGCGCCACTTGCGTGTAGACGTTGTTGTCGAAGTTGCGCAACCATAGGCCGAGGAATGCCCCGAGCACGCCGAACGGCACTCCGAGCAGGATCGCCACGGGAATGGTCCAGCTTTCATACAAGGCCGCGAGCACCAGGAACACGAACGCGAGCGACAGGGCGAAAATCCGGGCCGTCTGGCCGCTGGTCTGCTGTTCCTGATAGCTCGCTTCGCTCCAGGAGTAGCTGAAGCCGGCAGGCAGCTTCGCAGCGATGCGCTCCATGGCGGCCATCGCCTGCCCGGTGCTGTAGCCGGGCGCGACGGTACCGTTGACGGTGGCGGCGCCGTACAGGTTGAAGCGCTCGAAGTACTGTGGTCCGTTGACCGGCTTGCTCTCCACCACCGTGGACAGCGGTACCATCCGACCGCTCGCGCTGCGCACGTAGAAGCGCCCGACATCCTGCGGCTGGGCGCGGTACGGCGCGTCGGCCTGGGCGATCACGCGGAAGCTGCGCCCGTAGAGGTTGAAGTCGTTGATGTAATAGCCGCCCAGCAGGACCTGCAAGGCCTGGAACACGTCCGACAGCTCCACGCCCAGCGTCTTGACCTTGTCGCGGTCGATGTCGTACTGGATCTGCGGCACGCGCATGTCGAAGCCGCTGAACACCGATCCGATCTCGGGCTGGGAACGGGCCCGCGCGAGCAGGTTCTGCAGGACTGCATTGAAGCGGGCGGCGTCCGCCCCGGTGCGATCCTGCAGCACGAACGTGAAGCCCCCGGCGGTGCCGATGCCCCGGATCGGCGGCGGGTTGAGCACCAGTACCGCAGCATCCCGGATCGCGTAGTTGAGCCGGCCCATGAGCGCGCCCTGGAGCGCCTGCGCCGTCTGCGCCGGATCCTGCCGCTGCTCGAAGGGCTTCAGGCGGATGAAGGCGGTGCCGTTGTAGGACACGCTCTGGGAAGTGAGCAGGTTGAAGCCGGAGATGGTGACGACCCCGGCCACGCCCGGCAGGCCCTTGGCGATGGCGCTCACCTGCTGCATGGCCGCATCGGTGCGTTGCAGTGCGGCGCCGGGCGGCAGGGCGACGACCGCGAACAGATAGCCCTGGTCCTCTTCTGGCACCAGCCCGGTGGGGCGCGTGCTCGCCAGCCCGTACACGATGACGAGCAGGCCGCCGAAGGTCAGCGCGACCAGAGCGAGGTGGCGGATGAACGCGTGGGTGGAGCGCAGATAACCGTTGCGAAAGCTTTCGAAGCCGGCGTTGAAACGCTGGAAGAACCAGGCCAGCGGACCGCGCCGTGGACGGGTGCCATCGGCCCGTCGCAGCAGCACGGCGCACATCGCGGGCGTGAACGTGAGCGCGCAGATCGCCGAGAGGATCACCGACACCGCCATGGTGAGCGCGAATTGCTTGTAGAGCTGCCCGGTCAGCCCGCCGACGAAGGCCACCGGCACGAACACCGCCGCCAGCACCAGGGCGATGGCGATCACGGGGCCGCCCACATCGGCCATGGCCGAGCGCGCCGCGTCCAGCGGCGACATCTGCGCGTTAACGTCGAGCCGCGCCTGGATCGCCTCCACCACCACGATGGCGTCGTCCACCACGATGCCTACGGCCAGCACGAGGCCGAACAGGGTCAGCGTGTTGATGCCGAAACCGAGCGCGGAGAACGCCGCGAAGGTGCCGATCAGCGACACGGGCACGACCAGGATCGGAATCAGCGTGGCGCGCCAACTCTGCAAGAAGATGAACACCACCAGCACCACCAGGCCGAAGGCTTCCAGCAGCGTTTTCACCACCTCGCGCAGCGATTGCGTGACGAACGGCGTCGTGCTGTAGGGGATCGAGTACACCATACCCGGCGGAAAGCGCTGGGCCTGTTCGTCCATCACGCGCTTGATCTGCTGCGCGGTCTGCAGGGCGTTGGCGCTGGGCTGCAAGAAAACGCCGATCAGCGCGGCGGGAAGGTTGTCCACCGCGCCTCTGATCGAGTAGTCCGCGGCGCCGAGCTCGGCGCGTCCCACGTCCTTGAGGCGCACCACCTGGCCGTCCGGGCCGGCACCCAGCACGATATTGTCGTATTGCGCCGGGTCCGACAGGCGGCCTTGCACGCGGGCCGGATACTGCATCTGCTGTCCGGCGGGCGCCGGCGGCAGGCCGATACCGCCGGCAGGCGCCACGCTGTTCTGCTCCTGCACCGCGCGGATCACGTCGCCCGTGGTGATGCGCAGGCGCGCCATCTTGTCGGGATCGAGCCACAGGCGGATGCTGTAGTCGCGCTCCCCGAAGATGCGCACGTTGCCTACGCCGGGCACGCGGCTGACGGCGTGGTACAGGTTGAGCAGCGCGTAGTTGCTGAGAAACAGCTGGTCATAGCGGCGGTCCGGCGAGGTCAGCGCGATCACCTCCAGGAAATCGGTGGAGACCTTGCGGATACTCACGCCGTTGCGCAGCACGTCCGCGGGCAGCTGGCTTTGCGCCACCGCCACGCGGTTCTGGACGTCGACTGCGGCCAAGTCCTGGTCCATGCCGACGTCGAACGTGACGTTCAGGCCATAGGATCCGTCGTTGCCGCTCTTCGAGTCCATGTACACCATGCCCTTGGCGCCGTTGACCTGCTGCTCCAGGGGAGCCGCGACCGACTGCACGACGGTCTGAGCATCGGCTCCGGGTAACGCGGCGGACACGCTGACCTGCGGCGGCGCGATCGGAGGGTACTGCGAGATCGGCAGTGCGCCCGCGGCCAGCGCGCCGACCAGCGCGATGAGCGAAGCGATGACGGTGGACAGGACGGGGCGTTCGATGAAGAAGCTGAACATGGGCGACCTCGTGGCGGCAGCGCGGGCGCGGCCCCAGCCGCGTCTCTGACGGGGCGCTTCGTGGCTATCCGCCGGCCTTGCCAGCCGGCGCAGCAGGCGTTTCGACCGCGGGGGCAGAGCCGAGCGCGGTGTCTGCGTTGCTGCGCGCGACCAGGACGGGTTTGATCGGAGCCCCCGGCCGCTGCTGCAGCTTCTCCAGCCCGTCGACGATCACCCGCTCGCCCGGCTGGAGCCCTGTGTCGACGACCCAGTCGTTACCCGCGCGGTGGCTGGCCGTGATGGGCCGCTGCACCGGCTTGTCGCCTGCGCCGACCACGTACACGGTCTTGAGGCCCTGCAGCTCGGTGACCGCCTTCTGCGGGACGGTGATGGCGCGCTCCTGCAATGCCGGGATCCGCACGCGCACGAACATCCCGGGGCGCAGGTACCGGTCCGGATTCGCCACTGCGGCTCGCACCTGAAGCGTTCCGGTCTTGGGATCGACCGCCGCATCGACGAAGTCGAGTCGCCCCGGGTAGCGGTACTCGCTGCCGTCGGCGAGAGTGATGTGGAAGGGCGGCGCGGCCCCCGGCTGCTCGCCGGGCGGGTGCTCGAGACGCCGCTGCAGTTCCAGCAGCTTGTCCTCGCTGATGCTGAAGTACACGTACATCGGGTCGCTTGAGTACAGCGTGGTGAGCAGCGCGTCCTGCTTGGTGACCAGCCCCCCGGGCCTCACCAGAGACTGGCTCAGGTATCCGTCGCTCGGGGCGCGAAGCTGCGTGTAGTCGAGATTGATCTGCGCCTCACGCAGCAGCGCCTTCTGCCCATCGACCGCCGCAGCCGCCGCGCGCGCCTGCGTGGCCGTGGTCTCGTAAGACTGAACGCTGATGAAGTTCTTGGCGACCAGCTGCTTGTAGCGCTCCGCGGTCTGCCGTGCGTTCTCCAGGTTGGCCTCGGCTTGCGCCAGGTTGGCCTTGGCCTGCTCGACGGCGGAGCGGAACGGACGCTGGTCGATGACGTACAGCAGGTCGCCCTTCTTGACCCGTTGTCCATCCTGGAACGCCTGGCGTTCCAGCAGCCCGGTCACCTGGGAGCGGATCTCGATGGTCCTGGGCGCGGCAGTCTGCGCCACGTACTCGTCGTAGACAGTGACGGCTCGCGGCTCGACCTCGATTACGCTCACCGGCAACGGCGGCGGTGCGCTGGCGGGCGCGGCCCGGCTGCCGCAACCCGCGACCGCGACGAGCGCGAGCAGCGCTATGCCGAGCGCGTGCCCGGAGCGGATCTGCCGTCGTCCCACCACAGCCATGACCCTCCCATCTGGTGGCACCTGCCCCGGCTAGAAAGGCTGCACGCTGGCGAGCTCATCCAGCGTCAGCAGGAATTGCGCGGCAAGCGGTACCCCATGCGCCAACAGATGCGCCTTGATCGCCAGCTCGATGCGTTCCCTGTTGTCCCGGATGAACCTACGCACCGCCGCCTCGTCGATCGAATCGTCGTCCGTCAGACGCTGAATCGTCGACCAATCGATCGCAGCCCGGATCGCCTTGCGGTCGACGACCGCCAGGATTTCGACGGGCCATGAGGGCAGGATGCGAGCCTCGGTACGTGGGAATGAGATTTCCATGCAAGCTCTCTATCGCCCGACCTCTCCACAGGCTGGGTTCATCCTGGAACGCGCTGGGCTACGCTCCCCCGGATGCGGGCGTAGTCGAGATGTATCTTGGCATCGACCGGCGCGACCTTGGCCGCGTCGCCGCGATTCTCGAACTTCTCCCAGCCGCCGCCGGCCGAATCCACTGCGCGCTCCGACAGCGCGGCGGTGCGCTCACACAGGCGCGTGACGAAGCCGTCGGCGGAGCGCGTGACTCCCGCGCCGGTGCTGGGAGCCGCGGTGCTGCGCTGCTCGACAGCGGCTTGCGCGCTTGCGGCCGCGATCGCACCAGCCGCGAGCAGTATGCTGAGCAGCGATCTCGCGTGCCGATCGTCGGTGATGTTCATATCGAACCTCCGGAACTTGTCCCATTGCAAAGTGTGCGAGCCGCCGGTTAACCGACGATTGCGTCGCCGGCAGCTGCGCTACAGCTTGAAACAATGGCGCTGCCGCGCGTCCACGGCGCTTGCGGAAGCGGATCGGCCCCGGAACCAGGAAACCAAGGCCCGGAACGCAGAGGACGCTGACGAAGAACGGCGAGGACTCAGCCGATTCCCAGCCTGCGGAACAGACGAATCTTCACGAAATCGAGGACAGCGAGGTAGACGGCCGCCGTCGCCATCAGCCCCGCCACCAGCACCAGGCTGACCGCAGCCATCAGGACACCGTGCACGGCAAGCGCGGTTACGACCACGAAGTCCGCGGCCGAGGCTACGATCAACCATCGACTCGGACGCGAGGCCCAGAAATGCCCGTGCTCGTTGACGCCGTCGCCGGTCATGCCGGTCACGTGTCCGGCGCGCTGCAGTGCCGGTCGCGCTGCCCGCCACGTTCACGCTCGCAACCGCGCTCGGCGCGCAAGAGCTGGCGCGCCGCGGCGTGCTGGTCACCCGCCTGTCGGCGATCGAGGAGGCTGCCGCGATGGACACGCTTGCGAGCGACAAGACCGGGACGCTGACGCAGAACCGCCTCGCGGTCGCCGCGCTGCACCCCGCCGCCCTCTTCGGTGAAGACGCCCTCCTCAAGCTTGCGGCCACCGAGGCGACCAGGAGAACCAGGGCGAAGGGCAGCAGGTCGTGCAACGAAAGGCCCGTCGTGATGGCATAGGCGAACAGCGCGAGGACCAGCGCGGCGTCCAGGGCGATCAGATACTTCACGATCGACATGATCAGTCGCCCGAGGTGGCTCTCGGTCTTCGCCGCGCGCACGAGATCGGCGGTCTTGCCGAAGTAGGTGCGAACGCCGGTAGCCGTGACCTCGCCGGTGACCTCGCCGCGGCCCACGACGGCGCCCGCATAAGCGGCCGCGCCGGCGGCGGCTTCCACGGGGAGCGACTCGCCGGTGAGCACCGACTGGTCGAGCAGGACCTCGCCGTCGCTCAGGCGCAGGTCGGCGGGCACCAGGTCGCCCAACCGGATGTGGATGACATCCCCGGGAAACCAGCTGCTCAGCCCCGATCGTCTGCCACCGGCCCTCGCGCAGCACGCGCGCGTTCACCGACAGGCGCTGCTTGAGCAGCGCGAGCGCCCGATCGGCACGCGACTCCTGCACGTAGCTCAACACCGCATTGAGTACGAGCAGTGCACCGATCATGATCGCCTCCTCCGGCTTGCCGAGCGCGAGCTGCAGGACGATCGTCGCCTCCAGCATCCACGGCACGGGCGCCCAGAACTTGGCCGCGAAGATGCGCCACGGATGCTGCTTCGGCTCGGGTACGGCGTTCGGACCGTAGCGCTCGAGCAGCCGCTGCGCCTGCTCGGCGCTCAGGCCGGGGTTCTGAGCTTCCGCGGAGAGCATGGTTCGAACGATGCTGCGAAAAGAACAACCAGGCACGCGACGCCGGGCAATGGCGGGCCCGTTGTCAACTGCGCGTCAAGCCCGCCGGTTCGCGGTCCTGAGCGGCTTCCATCCGGTTGCGGCGCAGAGACCTGGCATAGATCGATTCCGCTCCGAGCCTGGTGCGTGCAACATGGCGGCCGATGACGCAGGCGAGCATCAGCGGCAGCACGACCTCGTAGGCCAGCGTCATTTCGAAGATCATCAGGATGGACAAGAACGGGGCCTGCGTGGTGGCGGCGAGAAACCCACCCATCGCCACCACGGCATAGGTACCCGGCGGGGCGGTCGCCTGCGGCAGGGCGGCATGCGCCGCATAGCCGAACAGGTATCCCAGCGCCGCCCCGACGAAAAGAGTGGGTGTGAACACGCCGCCCACGGCCCCCGAGCCGGCGGTGGCGGCCGTGGCGAACATTTTGCACAGCAGGACGGCCCCCACCAGGGTCCACGTCCAATCGGTGTGCAGCAGGCTGTTCACGACGCTATAGCCGTTGCCCCAAACCTCGGGACGCGCGATCGACAGCATGCCGACGACGGCACCGCCGAGCCCGAGCTTGACGAACACGGGCAGATGCAGACTCGCGAAGGCCCTGTCGGCGCCTTCGAGCGCCCACAGAAACCACGGCCCGGCCACGCCGAGCAGCACGCCCATAACCAGGTAGCGCCCAAGCTCCCAGTTCGATACCACCTGGATCGGTGGCATTTCGTACACCGGCTGGTATCCGAGAAAGGTGTGTACGGTAGCGTTCGCCACCACGGAGGCGATGATGAGCGGCCCGAAGCTCTCCATCGCGATCGTGCCCAGGATGACTTCGGCCACGAACAACGCGCCGGCGAGCGGCGCGTTGTAAGCCGAAGCCAGGCCTGCCGCTGCCCCGCAGGCCACCAGCAGTCGCAGCCGCCCGGCGTCGCGGTGCAGCGCACGCCCGACCAGCGACCCGATCAAGGCGGAGAGCTGCACCATGGAGCCCTCGCGGCCGATCGACCCGCCAGAGCCGATCGTGAAAAGCGACGCGGTGCTGCGCACCAGGCTGCAGCGAATGCCGAGCACACCGTCGCCCAGCGCGATAGCCTCCATGTAGTCGCCAGGCCGGTTGCTGCGCGAGAGGCGCAGCCCGAACTGAAGGACAAGTCCCGCGCACAGCCCACCTGCCACCGGCACCAGCAGCCGCTGCCACCATGGAAGGGCCCGGGCCGCCTCGACCAGACCCGACTGCGAGTGGACGAATATCCATTCGACGGCGCGT